>Ga0187892_10009067_pt1 | contig 13277 bp, 14 predicted proteins | sample MA1701073metaG_FD_139345 | JGI IMG/M metagenome (GOLD analysis project Ga0187892, IMG submission 139345) | Bio-ooze microbial communities from a basaltic lava cave in the Kipuka Kanohina Cave System on the Island of Hawaii, USA - MA170107-3 metaG ...
CGCCAGCCAGTCCGCCGAAATCCGCCACCCCGGGCCCCGGACGTCCCAAGGGAACGCGCACCGGGCCACGTGAGCGCTACCCGGCGGTCAAGAAGGCCGCCTGAGGTTTAATCGCAAGCTAAGAGTAGTACTCCGAGCGACAAAAGCCCTTGGCGAACCAGCTCCGGCTGGGTTGTTCCCCAACGGTTGCCCCAGTGGTTGTCAGACACGGCAGCTCGGATGCCGCCGGATCGTACCACCAACGTGATGAACGAGGCCACGTAAATCACTGCGGCGGCGATTAGACATGAGAAGGCGAACACGACGAGAGTCAAGAGAGCCCGTGTGACGATCCCGACCTGAGTGAGTCCCACTTCATCGGGATCGATTCGGAGGATCTCATAGAATCGCTCATAAGAGAGCAGTGTGATGCCATAAAGGACAAGCGCGACGATACCGACATAGAGCCTAGCGTTCCCGACGAGGTCGCCGACCCGCGCGGCCAGCCTCCTTGGGGAAGTGTTGTTTGCCTCCCTCGCCCCGACCAGGTTCATTCGACTAAGCACGTCGCCCGAGAGGCGGCCGCTCCTCCGCCTACCCCCGGCGGCGGCCGGACACGATCACGCAGTCCTTCTGGTCTAGCCCCTGCGGAAGCTCCCTGAGCGTGAGCCCGCGGAAGTCACGCTCAGCCGCCCACCCGCCGAGGATCCGCCTCAACTCGGCGCTTGCGCGCGGGGTGGCGAAGACGAGCGCGACGTCGTAGAGCTCGCCGGCGCCGCCTCCGAACGACGCCGAAGTGCGGAACTCTCCGTGAGCCTCGAGCGTCGCGGGCCCGAAGTCCGGATGATGGGTCTGCTGGTAGTACTTCCCGGCGAGGTGCGGGTACACGAGCACCCAGATGTCGGTCCCGGGCGGGACGTCGGCGAAGGTTCCTGTGAGCGGATCAACGACCGGCTCTACCCGCCCCCCGGGCTGGATGACCCGCCGGTCGAACGTCGCGGTCCCTGGGATGTTCGCCGATTGCAGTGGTGGCGTTAGGCAGTCTCGCTCGATAGCGCGCTCCGCCTTCCGCTCAGCGAGGAGAGCGGCGCGCGCCGACTCCCGCTGCGCCACCTCATCCTGCCGCTGGGCAAGGCGCGCAGCCCGCTCGTGTTGCCGCTCCGCGACCTGGGCCTGCCGCAGCACTGCGCGCTCCGCACGCTCCTGTTGTCTGGCGTCATCACCCCATGCGGCGCTGCCGAGGAGCAGCGACCACGCTGCCACACCCAAGAACCCCACGGACATACGTCGCTGTTTCCGCCACATGTCTGGACCCCTTCCGTCGTTCGAGTTTCTGGCTCTTAACCTCGCCGAACGCCCGTGACAACCACGCAGTCCTTCTCGTCGAGCCCTAGCGGTAGCTCCTCGGCCCGCAATCCCTTGAAGTCCCGGTCCTCGGCCCAACGGCGGAGGATCGCCTGTAACGCCGCGCTCGCGTCTGGCGTCGCGAAGACGAGCACTACGTCGTACAGCTCCTCGGCACCCCCCCCGAATGCCGCTGACGAGCGAAACTGCTCCAGCAGGGTGGCCGGTCCGTAGTCTGGGCGATGGGTCTGTTGGTAGTACTTCTCGGCGAGGTGCGGGTACACCAGCACCCATATCGCGGTGCCAGGCGCGAGGTCCGAGTAGCTGCCCGTCAACGGGTCGATCACCGGCTCCACATGGGTGCCATGGGCGATACGATTGCGGTCGAACTTGCCCGTGCCGGCGATGGCCTGAGACCGCAGGGGCCGGGTCGCACATGCCGGGCGACCGCTGGACGACACGTTAAAACAACCCGAGGTACAGGGCTTCATCTGCTCGTCGCCGTTGGCCACGCTGATCGCACGCGACCCTGTCGGCGCCGTGTGCGCGAGCGTCACCACAACGGTAAGCTCGGTTTCGGAATCACGGTTGACGGACTCCATTGTCACACCCGGGCCGCCGATCGCCAGCTTCACGTTCTCGTCGAAGTTCCTTCCCGTGACCTTGAGCGTTCGGATCGCCGCTCCTTGCTCGAGGCTGCTGGGCTGGACCTCGGAGATTTCTGCGGGCGGTAGCGTGATCGCCAAGCAGTCGGGCTCGCATGCACCCGATCGCTTCTCCGGGTTCTCCACCGACACTCTGAGCCGTCCCCGCGGTGCGGTGACCGGCACCGAAACGACTGCATCGATCAGCGTCTCCGACAAGCGGGTGAAGGACTCGACTGTGACGACGTCGTCGCGGCTGAACGAGACCGTTGCCTTCTCGTCGAAGTTCTCGCCGATGATCTTCAGCGAGGCCCGCTGCGCGCCCTGCGGAAGGCGCGCTGGCTCGGTTGACGCGATCCTGGGCAGGGGGTACCGAACCCTAAAGCATTGCCGGCCGCAACTGCCGGAACGACCGTCCGCATTGGTGACCGAGACGGACAGCGGACCAACGAAAGCGCTGGAAGCGACCGAGATGCTCACCTCGATCTCCTTCGAGGAGACCCTCCTCGGCTTGCCGGCTGTGACCCCCTCGCCGCCGAACGAAACCGACAGGGTGCCCGAGAAGTTCTCTCCGATGATCGTGATCAGCCTGGCCTCGCCGCGATCCACCACCTCGGGCCCCACGGCGGTGACGACCGGCGTCCGCGGCCACAACAACAGGACGAGGAGAACCAAGAAGGCCGCGATCGCTGCGCCAACACCGACGCGGCGCAACAGGTCCATCAGGCGGATTTTTTTACGCAACCGCAGCTCCGCCGCAGCGCCCAGCAGGAGGGCCGCAGCGCCGAGGACTCGAAGTGGCCCATCTGCCCCTGGCTCGAGCGTTCCCCAACCGCCGGGCAGCTCCTCGAAAAACGACACGACCACCAGTGCTATGCCGATGACGATTAGGATCACGCTCATCCGTTGCCCGCGGAGCCATCTCCAGAACCGCTCGATGATCCCCGGTGTGTTCGCCGTCATGGCCGAAGCAGTCATGCGCACCGGACCGCAGGTTGGGGTGAGTTGTGGAACTCGTGTTTGCGGCCCGCCGTCGAGTGTCGCATGAACCCTACGGCGTTCCAGTGCCCCAACGCGCTGTACGATCTGGTTGCCGAGCCACTTGCCGATCCCCTGGAACCTGTCGCATAACCAGCCCGCGACATTATATCAGACCCCTGGAAGCCGGCGCCCGCCGAGTAGCCCCGGCGACGGCCGTGACCGCCGCCGCGGCGCTGGCGGCGGCGGTCGTCGCGCTCGTCGCGCTCGTCGCCCTCGGGGCCGAGCCGGCGCATGCGTGCAGCTGCCGGGCGCGGGCCCCCGCTGAGATCCTCGCCGAGAGCGACGGGGCCTTCGTCGGCGTGTACACCGGCCGGGACGACCCGCCGGCGGGGGGCGAGGTCCTCTTCTCGGGCCGCCGGGTGGTCAACCACTTCCGGGTCGAGCAGGTCCTCAAGGGCGACATCGGCGCCACCGTCGACGTGGTGTCGGTCGCGTCCGGGGCGTCCTGCGGCCTCGAGCTGGAGCCCGGCGACGTCACCGGCCTGTTCCTCCGGCGCGACGGAGGCGCGTGGACGTCGTCGCTGTGCGAGCAGGTCGGCGCCCTCCAACTCCTCGCCGGCGGGCCGGCCGAGGAGGCGGGCGGGGCGCGGTCCTGGTGGGGGATGGCTGCCGCCACGGCCGTGGTGCTGGCCGCCGCGGGGGCGGCGTTCGGGTGGCGGCGGCGCCGGGTGTGACCGCTTCGACGGCCTACTGGAGGGGCGGGTCGGTGCAGGCGGGGGGCGGCCCGGGCGGCCCGGGCGGCGGGGTCGGCCGGGGGTAGGGCTCGGTGAAGCCCGACCCGGGGTCGCGGGTGTTGAGGTAGCGGAGGATCCCGCGGGCGACGGCCTCGCCCTCGACCCGCTGGAACTCGGGCCGGGCCAGCAGCTCGGCCTCCGGCGGGTTGCTGATGAAGGCCAGCTCCACCAGCGAGCTGACGACCGGCGCGGGCAGGCGGAGGACGGCGTAGTAGTCGCCCCGGTTGCCCTGCCGGTACTTGGCGCCGGCGTCGGTGTCGGCCACCCATGCGACGCCGTACCGGGAGAGGGCGGCCACGACCTCCTCGTAGATCAGGCCCGAGAGCCGCTTCGAGTCGGCCGACCCGGTCTGGTAGTAGGTCTCCGAGCCAGGCCGGGGCCACGGGCCGTCGGGCTCGGCGTTGTGGTGGATGGAGACGAAGGCGCGGGCGTCGAGGGCCTTGGCGATGTCGGCGCGGGGCTGGAGGTTCAGGTCGTGATCGCCGCTGCGGGTCATGATCGCCGCCACACCCGCCGCCTCCAACGCCGCCATGGTGTGGCCGGCGACCGCCAGGTTGACGACCTTCTCGCGGAGGCCGCCAGGCGACACCGCGCCGGGGTCCGTGCCGCCGTGGCCGGGATCGAGCACCACGCTCACCCGGGCCAGCGGCGTCCCCTCGGTGACCGTGGCGGTGCGGCTGCACGGCGTCGTCACCGTGTAGGCCCCGCCGGCGCCGGACAGGACCGGCATCACCACCCCGGCGCGGCTGACGATGACGCCCTTTCCGGGGGGCAGGGCGGGCGCGGGGGCGGGGGCGAGCGACGGGGCCACCGTGGTGGACGTGGTCGCGCCCGATCCCTGGGTCAGCTCGCCGCCGGCCCCGCCCGCCCCGCCGGCGCAGGCGGTCGCGGCCACGGCCGCCGCGAGGAGTATGGCGCGTAGCCTCACGGGCGGATCCCGAAGCGGGCCATGACCGAGGGGGCGTCGGGGAAGACTCGGGCGAGGGCGGCGAAGAGGTCGGAGGCGGTGGCGACGCGGTAGGCGTTGTCGTTGGCGTAGATGCGCAGGGCGCAGTCGACCTGCGCCGCCGGGCCGAGGGCGGCCAGGGCCTGGGCGCCCTGGACGTAGGCGCCGAGCCAGAAGGCGTCGGACCGGTCCCAGAACGTCATCGGCTCGGTGACCCGGTTGCGCACGGCGGCGGGGATGGCGGTGGCCTGGTAGTCGTCCACGGTTTCCTCGTAGCGGGCCTCGACCCAGGTCGTCAGCGCCTCGTCCAGCCACGGGTCCCGCGCCTGGTTGTTGCCCACCAGGGCGTAGAACCACTGGTGGCCGACCTCGTGGGTGAGCACGTCGGTGGCCGTCCCCGGCCCGTGCAGGACGTGGCCCGGGTACTCGATGCCGGTGCTGATGCCCGGGGTCACCGACACCGCGAACGTCCGCCACGGGTAGGGGCCGAAGCGGCGGCTGCTGGCCTCCAGCACGGCGACGGCCCGCTCGAGGTAGGGCTGGGGCGACTCCCCGGCGTCGGCGTCGACGGCCACGATCACCTCCACCGGGCCGGGAACGCGGGCCACGCCAGTGGCGGTGGTGAACCGGCCCACCGCCACCGAGACGTCGCGCATGGCGGTGGCGGTCCAGTGGCCGGGCCGGTCGGAGTCACCGCTGGCGACGGCGCCGTAGCCGGGCGGGGTGGTGATGGTCAGGTCGAAGTCGGCCGCCGGGGCGGTGGAGGCCTCAGCGAAGCGGGTGGTGGGCGGGTCGGTCGTCCATCCCAACGATGGTTCCCATTCCAGCAGCGGGAAGAACGACCCGAGGCGGACGCTGTCGCGCTCGCCCGAGATCCGGTCTCGGGCGCGCACCAGGTGGAGGGTGAAGTCCAGGCGGGCCCGCACCGGTTGGCCGCGGGCGATGGGGCCGGTGGCGGGGTGGAGGACGAGGGTGGTGGGGTCGGGCTGGCTGGCCGCCGCCGGCTGGCCGTTCACCTCGACGGGGCCGTCGACGTCGAGGGACGTGCCGAAGCCGCCCGGGCGGGGGCCGTTGGCCCACAGGCGGAACACCACCCGGTCGGTGTCGAAGTCGAGGGTGAAGCGGACGTCGAGCGAGCCGCTGACGGTCTTGGCCGCGGGCCGGACGTCGAGGACCATGACGTACCGGGGCCGGTTGGGGTCCGGGGCCCGCCGGGGCGGCGCGCCGGGGCAGTCCGGGTCGGCGGGTTCGGTCGGGGCCGCCGCGGCGGCCGCGGTCGTGGGCGTGTCCGCGGTCTTGGGCGCGGTGATATCGGCCCCGCCGCCGGCGGCGCAGGCGGCCAGGACGAGCAGGAGGGCGGCGGCCAGGCGGCGGTCGACCGGCGGCCAGGCGGGCCCGGCGCTCATGCGATGCGGCGGGCGATGAGGCCCACGAACGACGGCCCTGCGCCGGCGTACCACCAGCCCAGGTGGGCGCCGCACGCCGCGCAGTGGGCGTAGCGCCAGGCGTAGCCGGCGAACCAGGTGGCCTCCGCGGTCAGCGGTCCGGACGGCGTGCAGCCGGAGGCGTCGCGGAAGCAGCGGATCGTCCACGAGTAGCCGGCCGGGTTGCGGAAGGTGTGCTCGTGGGCGCCGGCCCGCGCCACCGCGAGGTCGGGCGTGGTGACCACGGCCCGGCACGGCAGGCAGCGGATCCGGTCGTCGGGTCGCCGCGCGGCGACGTCGTCGGGGTGGTGGACCGGCGCGGTCACGCCCGCCGACGTTACGGCCCGGGGGCGGGGTTATCGGCGCGGGCCGGCGCGACGCCCGAGCGTTACAATGCCGGTGGAGGGGAAGCCATGGCACGCAAGCACGCGGCGGCCGTGATCGGCGGGTTACTGGCCGGTGCGGCGGTGGTGTGGCTGGCCGCCCCGGCGGGCGCCACCTTCACGTCGAACACCGTCGGCTGCGCCGGCAGCGCCACGATCACCGCCAAGAACGGCAAGTCCTACCAGATCAACGCCAACGACGCGGAGGTCAAGGTCCCGAAGGACGGATCCGCGGCGTGGGACGGGTCGACCACCACCGTGACCCACGACCACAGCGGCTCGGTGCAGCTGGCCATCGCCTTCTGGGACTTCACCATCGGCCGCTGGGGTCCGAGCCGCAACGCCGGCAACGAGTCGGCCCGCAAGGGCACGAAGGAGATCCCGTCGTTCGTGGCCCAGGCGCCGCCGGGAAAGTACGTGGTGTCGGGGCGCCACCAGGGCGCGGAGGGGGGCTGCTCGGGCCGGGTCACGGTCGAGATCGAAGGGTCGATCATCAGCAACCCGGCCGGCGTCGTCAGCCTGGCGGGCACCCTCGCTTCGGCGGCCGGGCTGGCGGTGGCGGCCCGGGCGAAGAGGGCGTGATGCGCGGCCGGCCCGTCCTCGGGGCCGTGTCGGGGCTGTTCCTGGGCCTCTTCCTCGGGTTCGACCTCCTGCTGCTGAAGGTCGTGCCGTCCGACAGCACGCTCCTGGTCCTGCTGCCGATCGTCGGCCTGGTCGCCGGCATCCTGCTGGGCCGGGCCGCACCCCTCGGCCGCAAGCGGTTGTAGGGCCTCCGCTGGCCTACGCCGTCCCGCCCCGCACCGCGCTGCGCAGGAAGGTGACGATCTTGCCCAGGGTGGCCTCGTCGCGGGGGACATGGACCAGGGGGCGGGCGCCGAACACGTGGGTCGACTCGTCGTTGGGGTCGAACTTGACCGCCTCACCGTCGGGGACCACCTCTTTCAGGTTGGTCCCGCCCTCGTAGGGGACGACCTGGGCCGACGGCCCGATGGCGCGGGCCAGGTTGTCGGCGTCGACCTTGGAGACGGTGTTGGACTGGGCGCCGTAGACGACCTGGGCGGGCACCTTGACCCTGGCCGCGTCGGCCGTCGGCGAGGCGGCGAACATGCCCTCGAGGATGTCGGTCTGGCCCTGGCCCAGCACGGCCTGGTGCTCGGGGCGGACCGACTCGGCCGCGGGCAACTGGCCGGTGGAGACGAGGGTGGCGACAGTGGCGCGGAAGCGGTCGGCCGACGCCTGGCCGTAGACCGCCCGGAACCCGTCGGCCAGCACGTCGACGAGGGGGCGGCCCGGCGTCGACAGGAGGGTGACGCCCTTCACCTGCTGGTCGTTGGCGGCCACGTTCATGGCCAGCCAGCCGCCCACGTCGTGGCCCAGCACGGTGACGCCCGCCGAGCCCACCTCCCGCCGCCCGGCCAGGTACGTGAGGGCGCCCTGCCAGCCCGCGGGCGGCCTCGGCGTTGGCCGACAGGAGCACGCCCGCCGCGTCGAACAGCATCAGCCCGGGGCCTGGGCCAGCGACGGGGTGGGCGGGCGCAGGGCGAGGAGGGTGCGCACCGCGGCGGCTACGACGGGCGCCGGGCCAGCTGGCGTGGCCGGCGGCGTTGGGGCGGAAGCAGTCGTTGCCCGGCCCCACCCGCAACTGGCCGACCAGCGAGCCGACCAGCGAGCCGACCAGGGCCGTAGAGGGCCGGGCGGTCGCCCGTGAGCGAGGCGATGCTCACCGTGCCGGCGCTCGGCGACGACGCGGACGGCGCCGACGCGGACGGCGACGGCGACGGCGATGATGGCCGCTGGGATCATCCAGTTGGAGGGACCGGTTGGGCGCCGAGGGCGGCGGGGCGGGCGTGGCGTAGGGACCGGGCGGTGGCCCCGGGGGCGGTCCGGTCGGTGGTGGTGGGGGTCGTGGGGAGGAGGGGTCCCCGCGCTCATCAGCGAAACTGCCTGGCGCGCCGATGAGTTTCGCTCGCCGCCGGCGTTGATACGCCATGGCCGCCGCCGCCGACCGCTACCGGAAGGTCGCCGCCGGGTTCACGGCCCGGGTTCGTGCCGCGCCGGCCCATGCCTGGGACAACCCCGCGCCCTGCGCGGGCTGGGTCGCCCGCGACGTCGTCGGCCACCTCGTCGACTGGCTGTCGGACTACTTCTTCGACCGGTGGGGCATCGCCCACCCGCCCCGGCCATCCGTGGCCGAGGACCCGGTGGCGGCCTGGGAGGCGGTCGACGCCGCCATCCAGGCCGCGCTCGACGACCCCGAGGTGGCGACCCGGGTGGCCGACACCCGGTTCGGGCCGGCCGCCTTCGAGCAGCAGGTCGACATGATCTGCACCGGCGACGTGTTCCTGCACACCTGGGACCTGGCCCGGGCCGCCGGCATGGACGAGCGCCTCGACCCCGACGAGGTGCACGCCGCCTACGAGGGGATGCTCCCCTACGACGAGGCGCTGCGGGCGTCGGGCCACTACGGCCCCAAGGTCCCCGTGCCCGACCACGCCGACGAGCAGACCAAGCTCCTCGCCTTCATCGGCCGCCAGGTGTAGGGCCACCGCCACGGGCGGTGGTCTGCGCCGGGCAGCGGTGGGTCACCGGCCTCTGCGGCGAGCCGGGCGCCCGCCCCGGCGCGGCCCGCGCCAGAAACCGGCGCGCTTCGGGTATGTAAGTGAGGCGTACGCTGGCGCGGTGTTCAGCGGGCGGCGGAGGGCGGCGGCATGGTTCGCCGGGGCCGCGCTCCTTGCCCTGCCGCCCGCCGCGGCCGGGGCCGGCGACGCGGATCTCAAGGTGGTCGGCCGCTCCGATCTCGGCGGAGGCGGCGGGCACGTGGCGGTGGCGGCCGGCGGGACGGAGGCGCTGGTCGTCAGCGAAGCCGGCGCACCATGCGGCGCCGGCCGGGTGCGGATCGTGGCCTTCGGCAACCCGCGCCGGCCGCGCCTGGCGGGCGAGGAGGACCTGCCCTTCCCGGGCCCGGTCGGTGGGGCCGCGGCCGAGGACGACTTGGTGGCGGTGGCGGCTGGCGGGTGCCCGGACCGCGGCGGCGGGGTGGCGTTCTACCGGCGGGGCCGGCTTGTCGGGACTATCGGCCCGATCGCCGCCCGGGCGGTCACGCTCGGTACCCGGGCCGACGCCCGCACCGTGGCGGCGGTCGTCTCCGCCGTGCCGGCGCGGGTCGACGTCGTCGACGTGACCGATCCGGCCGCGCCCGCCTACGTCGCCAGATGGTCGCCGCCCCGGGGCACGCCGGTCGACGCCGCCTTCCTCGACCTCGGGCGCCGGATGTTCGTCCTGACCGACGACGGCCTGGTGTACGACATCGACGTGAGCCGCGGACCGGCGCCGGCCACCGGCCCCTCGCTGCCCGTCCCCGGCGGCCGGGCCTCCTCGCTGAGCTCGCTGCCGCTGGCCGACCGGACGATCGGGATCGTGTCGCAGCCGGAGGGCCTGCGCATCCTCGACGGGAAGGCGAGCCCGGGCGGTGGGGCGCCGGGCGGCGCGGTCCGGTCCGCGGCCGGAGCGGCGCCGGGCAAGGTGGTGGCCAGCGGCGACTACGCCTTCGTGCCCTGGCACGAGGAGGGCGTTCGCGTCATCGACCTGGGTGGGCTCCACCCGACCACCCTCGCCGCCTTCGCCCCGGGCGGCGACATCGTGGGCGTGGCCCTGCTCCCCAACCACATCCTCGCCCTCGACCCGGTAGCCGGCCTGTACGTGCTCGAACGCCCGGGCGAGGGCGGCGGCGGCTCCTGGTGGGACAACGCCGGGGTGTTCCTGGCCGGGTTGGGGATCGCCGGGCTGATGGCTTTCATCGCCGTCCCGCGGATCGCCACCGCGCTGGCGGCGGCCTCACAGGGGAGCCGCGCCCCGGTCCCGGCCGCGGCCCCGGCCCGGGTGCGGCGCCGGGTCAGGCCGGGAAGCAGGCGGTGACGGCGCCGCCCTCGTCGAGGAACTCGACTAACGCCGCCCCCGGCGCGGTCACGCCCAGGCGTAGGCGCACCCGGCCCTCATCGTCGTGCAACTCGACTGCCGCCATCCCGTCGGGTCGCCGGCCCGCGAACATGGGCACCGCACCGCCGACGGCGGGGAAGGGTTCGTCGGTGCGGTCCCACACGTACAGGCCGGCGCGCCGGCGACCGGGCGCCTCGTCGTACATGAGGCCGAGCAGTTGGTCCTGCTTGAACTGGTCGAACAGGAGCGCCGCGCCGCGGTTCTCGAAGACCAGCCCGCCGCACTCGTCACCGTCGGCGTTGTAGAAGATCAGCCCGGCGGCGTTCCCGTCGTCTCGCTTGAACGTCACGCCGTCGACCACAGGGTCGGGCGCCCGGGCGGTGTTGGAGAGGACCAGCCGCACCGTGCCGTCGGGCTCGACCACATCGATGCGTTCGACCTGGAGGGTGCGGCGGCCCTCGAGGGCTTCGATCCGCCGCCGCAGGTCCGCCACATCTTCGCCCGCCATTCCCGAGAGCCTAGCGCCCGGCTCGTGGCGCGGGTCGCTGTCCACGGCGAGAGGCCGGCGGGCGGGAAGGTCGTGGAGGCCCACGATGTGGGCGGCCGCTTCCGCTGGACCTTCCCGCGGCGCGCCGGGCCTTCGGGCGGGCCAGGTGCGCAGGGCCTGCTGAACCTCACGGCTGGAGGAGGCGCCGCTCCGCACGCCGTGAGGTCCCGCGCCGGGCCGCGCCGGGCCGCGCCGAGCCGCGCCACGGACTATCGTCCCCGGGGGGTAGCGACCAAGGGGGGCCAATGGGTCGGCGTGCCGTTCTCGTAATGTTCGCGTGCGGGTTGGTGGCGGCGTTCATGGCGCCCGGATTGGTGGCGGCGCAGAGCGAGGGCGGGGCGGCGGCCGTCGTCACGCCCAACATCCAGGTGACCCAGGACATCATGCCGGGCCGGATCTGGACCGAGCCGCAGATGCTCGCCGACCCCCGCAACCCCAACACGCTGGTGATCGCCACGCCCGAGTTCAACACCGCCACCTGCTACACCTACCTCAGCCGCGACCGAGGCCGGACGTGGGCCAAGAACGAGGCCAAGATCGTCCCGCCGGGCTACCAGTCGTGCGTGCGGCCCAACTTCGGCGCCTTCTTCCACGCCAAGTTCGGACTCGACGGGACGCTGTACGTGGCGGGGACGGCGGCGGCCACCGGCACCAACGCCGGCCCCAACGACCCGTTCGTGGCCCGCAGCCGCGACTTGGGCAAGACGTGGCAGTACACGATCGTGAAGAAGTCCGAGGAGCGGGACTTCCCCAAGCCGGACGGCACGACGGCGCGGGACTTCGAGCGGTTCGGCTACGTCCGCCTGGCCGTGTCCCCCACCAACCCCGACCTGCTGACGGTGGGCTTCCGCCGCCAAGGCGCCTTCCTGCCGGTGTCGCAGGTGTCGGAGCGCACCATGATCGCGGTGTCCAACGACGGGGGCGTGACGTTCGGGCCGCTCACCGACATCTTCGAGTCCTCGTTCCCCTTGACCGAGGTGAAGGGCACCGACCAGCCGGGCATGGGCATCGGCGGCGACGGCACGATCTACGCCTTCACCAAGGAGCGCCCGCCGCCGGCGCCGCCCAGCGCCCCCGCCGCTCCGACCCAAGGCCAGTTGCCGCTGCCGCCCGGTCCCGCCGTCAACTGCAAGCCGTCGTCGTCGACGCCGGGCGCGCCCGAGTGGCGCCCGACGCCCACGACGGTGAGCCCGCCCCAGCCGGGGGGCCCGGGGGCGGGGGCCCGGCTGCTCATGAGCAAGTCGACCGACGGCGGCAAGACGTGGAGCGCCAAGGTGGCCGACGCCACCGGGATCGTCTGCATCCCGTGCCTGACCACGCCCGAGGCCGCCGTCGACCCCAAGACCGGCGACGTGTACGTGGTGTGGGAGCAGAGCGACAGCGGCCCCCCAACCCCCGCGACGACCGCAACATCTGGTTCATGAAGTCCACCGACGGCGGCGAGACGTTCAGCTCGCGGGTCCAGCTCAACGACGACCGGGACGCCAAGGCGCGGCCCAACTACGACCAGATGTTCCCCGGGATCTCGCTGGCGCCCAACGGCCGCATCGACATCGCCTGGTGGGACTTCCGCACCGACGCGCTGTACAACTCGGCCGGCAACGGCAACACCACCCGCCGGGACGCGACGTGCTTCGACATCTTCTACACCTCGTCCTCCGACCGGGGGACGTCGTGGGCCGCCAACTCCCGCGTCAGCGACCGGAGCATGAACCAGTGGGAGGGGCTGGCCATGAACCCCTACTACGACCTACGCGGGCCGGTAGGGGTGGCCTCGACCGACGCTGAGGCGTACGTCGCCTGGTCCGATTCGCGCAACGGTGCGTTCGAGCTTCCCACCGAGGACGTGTACATGGCCACCGTGATCCACGGCGAGCGCGCCGCGGCCAAGGACGAGGTTGTTAAGGCGTCGTCGGTTTTCCTCGGCCTCGCCATCGGCCTGCTGGTCGCCGGCATCGCGGTGATGGCGGTGTCGGCCCGCATGCGTACGGACAAGACGCCCGCCGTGTAAGCGCCCGGGCGGGCCAGGGCGCGGGAGGGGAGCCCCGCCGACCGGCCCGGTCGGCCCGGTCGGCCCCGGCGGCCGGTGTGCCCGTCGGCCCCGGCGGCCGGTGTGCCGGCTCGGCCCGGTGTGCCGGCTCGGCCCGGTCGGCCCCGGCGGCCGGTCGGCCCGGTGTGCCCGTCGGCCCCGGCGGCCGGTGTGCCCGGCGGCCCGTCGGCCCCGGCGGCCGGTGTGCCCGTCGGCCCCGGCGGCCGGTGTGCCCGTCGGCCCCGGCGGCCGGTGTGCCCGTCGGCCCCG
>Ga0187892_10009069_pt1 | contig 13275 bp, 22 predicted proteins | sample MA1701073metaG_FD_139345 | JGI IMG/M metagenome (GOLD analysis project Ga0187892, IMG submission 139345) | Bio-ooze microbial communities from a basaltic lava cave in the Kipuka Kanohina Cave System on the Island of Hawaii, USA - MA170107-3 metaG ...
CGCCGTCGACGATCTCGCACCCGACACCGACCGCGCGTTGGTAGAACGCTTCGAGGTCGGTGACGGCGATGTAAACGTATTGATTCGGGTGATGCCGCCAGCCACCTTGCTCGCCGTCGCCGTCGGCGTTGGGATCGTAACACGCGAGAATGGTTCCACCACAGTTGAAGTAGTGCCGGCCGGGCGAAACGCGCATTCCTTCTGTCTGCAAAAGCTTGCTGTAGATGTCTGCCGCTCGGTCGATGTCCCGCACCGGAAGGATGACACGATAGAGCTTCATTTCTGCCTCCGCCCGCTGACCGTAGACCGTGCCGCAACGGGTCTCAAGCTGTCAGCAAATCGATGTACGCACGCGGCTCCAGCGAGGTATCCTCGATCCCCAGCTTGGTCAGCAAGTCGCGGGCGATTCCCTCGCCTTCCGCGACCGACTGGTTGTCCGCGAGTACGACTTCCAACTCGACGAACGCACCGAGGCCGCGTACGTCGTCGAGGTGAATACGTGTCTGTCCGACGAGAACCAGGAGCCGGCGCTTCTCGACGACGCCACGCGCCCCGAATGCGGCAGTCAGAACGGCGATCAGCGCCGCGGGATCGATGATCGGCGCACGCCAATAGCGCGACTGCTTCGGGCCAGGCTGATCGGGGCGCTCGTAGAAAATGAGCTCGCCCGTACCGTCGCCGAGCTCGCGCAGTTTGAGGCGGCCGTTGCTGACCCGGAAGAAGGTGTCACGCTGTTCGATGATTTCGCCGGCGTGCGACGTCAGCCCAGCGGCGCGCTGGCGAATGGCTTCAAGGTCGGCAACACGCGCTTTGATTTCGATGTTGCGCGGCAACTATTCGACTCGCTTCACGAAGTCCGGGTCAACTTCTCCAACAACTCCGCACTTCGCTCCTCCAGCGGCGCGCAAGCGAGGAAGACGTCGCGCACGCGAGGCTCGTCGGCGTGTGCGGCGAAGGCTCGCCAAGTAGCGGCACCCAGGCGTTCGCCCTGGGCTTGGAGCCGGAACTGCTGCTCGAGAGTCAGCGGCGCGAAAAGTGTGCGATTGATCTCGAGCAGATCGGGGTTCGCCGCCAGCAGGTCCTGCTGTATCGACTTGGCGTTGGGGTAAAGACTCTCGATGCGAGTTGCGATCTCTTCCTCGCGATCGGCGCACGCGAATAGACCGGATCTGTCCTGTTGATCGATTGCCTGGGTTGCCCAACCGCGGTAACGATCGGCCGCGAGTCTTTCGGCAAAGGCAATGAGCAAGGGTTGTTGCGCGCTCGGCACGCGTTGGAGGACAGTCATCAGAACCCCGGCGATATCGGGCAGCTCAGCGGCCATGTGTCTTCCTCGGTATCTCGTTTCTTGTAGGTCCAATGAGAGCGTCCTGACTAGATACTAGATACGAGACACTAGATATACCGGTCATTCCGCCAGGCGAAGGAACCACCTGCGCCTCGTGTGCGCCTCGAAGCCGGCACGGCGATACAGATTTTCAGCTCTCGCGTGACTTTCCTCGACTTCGAGATCGACGGCGCCGCAGCCGCGTTGGCGTAGATAGGTAAGTACGCCTTCCAGAAGTTCTCTCCCAATGCCGTGTCCGCGTGCGGCGGGAATGACGTAGAGCTCTTCGAGCCACGCGGCGCGTCCGCAATGTTCGAGCGCCCATACCAGAGAGATGTAGGCAACGCCGACAGTGTCGCCACCATTTCGAGCGAGCAAGAATGCGCCGAGGGTGTCATCAGCCAGCACTGCACTCACGGCGGCGCGCAACCGAGCGCCGTCGACCTCAATGCCGTGCTCGCCGAACTGAAGGCCGATGAGGCGCAGGATCACCTCGAGATCGCTCGGGACGGCGCTACCGATACCATCGATGTTCATGCCTGTGTCCTTCCGTTGGCCGCGAAAAGGCACAAGAGGCGCATGAGATGGCAACACTCCGAAAACTTCTACCCGTTCGCCCATCTTGCGCATTTTGTGCCTCTTCGCGGCCACTGATCCTCAAATCTTGAGACTCAGGAATGCCGCGAAAAGGCACAAGAGGCGCATGAGATGGCAACGCTCGGAAAACTTCCACCCGTCCGCCCATCTTGTGCCTCTTCGCGGCTAACCCTTCATGCGCTGAGTACGAACTTTCTGATCTCGAACTTCGGTGCGCCGAAGTTGATCAGCAGCCCGTGCTCGATCTTGGTTGCCCGCAAGTATCCCAAGATTTGAGCGACGTGTTCCGCACCGAGAGCTTTGATCGCCTTTAGCTCAATGACGATTTGATTGTCGACGACGAGATCGGCGTAATAGTAGCCGATCATTGTGCCGTCCTCATCATACACGTGCAACGAGTACTGCTGCTGCACATCGAGGCCCCCCTTGCGCAACCGGTGAGCCAAAGCGTTCTCGTAGACCTTCTCCAGATGACCGTGTCTGAGATAACGATGGATCGCAAAGCCAGTCGCTCTGACGATATCGCAAAGCTGCATGACGTCGCTGTTCATCACCCGATTCGTCGGAGCGCAACGTTCATGCCAGTCGAAGGTCAAAGGTTCTCACAAGCCGCCGTCACTTTGCGGTTCAACAAACGCGATAGCTGTGTACTCACAATGAGTACACCGGGGGAAATCTCCGAACCCGATTGAGCTTCCTGCGCCTCTTCGCGGCCAATACTCCGTCCTAGACTCGTGGCGGTGCGGGACGGCAGAAGAGCTGGCCACCACCGGAGGCCAGGAGCCTACCGCTCATCGACCAGACGTCGGCACGGCCGCAGATCAGGCCGCCGGAGGCGACCGGCGCCCGGGCATCCACAAGAAGGAAGTCGCTCTCGGGAGCGGCGGCATGGAAGTGCACGTTCACGTCGAGACTGGGAGCGATGTAGATGACCTCCTCTTCGCGGTAGGCGCGGCAGTTCGCAGGCCACGTCATCGTATCGATCAGCAACAGTGACCGAGCCGCATCGACGAACGGATCGTCGAAGGTCGCACACGGGCGGAAGCGATACCAATCCAGCACACGCGCCTCGCCCCCCTGCCGGTCGCGCCACGGCACCCATTTCGTCGGGCGACATTCGAGGTTGTCCCAAAACCGGTGACGGTGCCCCATGTCTTCCGGCGCCACCAGCTCTTCCATCGATTTCAAGGCGCTCGGCGGCGCTGCCTCGGGCCTCGGCAACCCCTCGCGTTCGAACCCTTCGGAACCGTCGGCGACCACCCAGACATTCGCTTGCAGGATGGGCCGGTCCTTTTGCGTCATCGACACGTTCAGCGATACCGCGCGCTTCGATGCGCGCTGTGTCGTCACTTGCAAGTCGACGAGATCGAAGTCGGCGACGTTGAGGAAGTGGCACGCGAAGGTAGCCGGGCGCCGCAGCGGCGTCGCCGCGCCGGCGGCGCGCAGCGCGACAGCAGCGACATACCCGCCGTTCGGTCCCCAGATCTCCCAGTCACGCGACAAGCGCGCGCGGTAGATTCCATCGCCGCCTTCGACCGCGGTATCGAGCGCAAAATCACCCATGGGCGCATTGCGCCACGGAATCGGCGCTCGACGCAACCGTCGAAATCACACGAACGTCATCGGTGACGACATCGTCGCGCCAAGCTACTCTCCCGGCGAGCGAGCCCGCCTCGGCCAGCGCGCGAACAATTCCGTGAAGTCGTCCGGTTGCTGCTCATAGCTCAGCAGGTCGCCGAGGTTGACCCAGGTCTGCGCGCTGCGGGTCCACAGGTGTCCGACCGGCCGCAGCCACTTGGTGTCATCGAGCGTCCCGGGCTTGACGTTGGTTACTTTGAGATTGCGCGTCGGGTTGTGGAACAAGCGGGTGCCGCAGTCGGGGCAGAATCGGCAGATGACCTCGCGGCCGCTCTCGGCGGGTCGCCGCCATTCTTTCGGTTCACCTTGGATGATGACCAGGTCACTGCTGCGAACCGGCATGGACATACCGAAGGCACTCGATGACTGCCGCTGGCACTCGGTGCAGTGACAGCAATAGAGGGTCAGCGGCTCGCCGCGAATTTCGTAGCGGATGCGGCCGCACTGACAGCCGCCGGCGTATGCGCGATCGTGCTCGGTCATCTCACTGGCCCCCGTGCCGACTGAGAAACTCTTCGGTCGTGTTCACCTTCGGAAACGGCTCGTTCGGAATCGGCAGACCGAGCGCGCGGCACAGCGGCGCCCAGCCGTCGGCGGCTCTCCATTCCAGCAGCCGCTCCGGCGCGACCGTTGCGCGCACGTGTGCGTTGTGTCGTTCGAAGGCGGCAATACAAGCCTCGCGGTTCTTGAGATCCGCGGTGAATCTTGAAGCGAACATCGCCTCGACCATGGCGTGCCATTCGGTTCCTACTTGCGTTTTCGACGTGGGAAAGATCGTCGTGCTCGCGCTCTTCCACCACGATTCGGCGTCGCGCACCGACAACAACACGATCGCGTCCGGAAACGCCGCACTGATCTCCGGCCAGAATGCCGCCGCCGGCCAATCGACCGCAGCGGCATAGCCGTCGAACAGCGCCTTCCAATCCGGCATGTCGCCGCGCGCCGCTGCATGCCAAGGAGCTACATGCTCCGGATGCACGAAGAGCTCCGCCATGTGGTAACACGGCGCGCCGAGGAGCTTCTCCAAAGCAAGTTTGAGTGACAGTGTTCCAGTCCGACCGAGGCCGGCGCCAACGATTCGCAAGCTCATGAGACTGTCTTACTCAGGAGGGCGAATGCAGTCGAGACGCTGCGTTCAAGCGCCCAACGACCCGAGCTCGACGAGGCCCTGGACCAACCCTGCAGCGCGCAACACCTCGCGACAGAATTCAGCTTGGCCCGCCACGACGTAGAACCCGACACCGTCGCGTTCGGTGCGGAAGACGCCGAGAAACGTCGATTCGAAGCGTTCGATGTCGACCATGTAGTCGATGCCGTTGTCCGATAGAGCATCCTCAACCTGTTTCGCCTCAGAACGCCGCGCGGCGATGTAGACGCAATCGACTTCCTTACCGCTGAATTCGTCGGGATGGAGGAGCGGCACTCCTAACCCCCCTGGCCCCCCTTCCCGCGGCGGGAAGGGGGGGACCTGTGTTCGTCGCGCGGTACTGGTTGCCACGCGTATTTCACGTCGGGCTCACTTTCGGGCGGCGGGCTGATGCCGAAGGCGACGACGCGCAAGCCGCGGCGTTCGTAGAATGCCCGCGCTTTCTCATTGCGCTGGTGCGTAAACAAGGTGAAGCCGTCCGGCGACAACGCTTGCGCCTTGGACAGCAGCAGCGTGCCGACGCCGCGATTCTGCGCCGGCGGATCAACGTACAGGTAGTTGAGCAACGCGCGATTGATTGCCAGAAAGCCGACGACCGTCTCGTCCGCAACGGCGACCCAGAGGTCGTTTTCGGCGGCGATTACGTTGCGGAAGTGGCCGTGATCATCGGTCCACACGTCGCGCATCCGTTCTTCCAGCCACGGCTGTGCCGCGGCGCGTGACCGCCGCCAGAGATCGACCACGTCCGCTATCTCGGCGTTGGTCATGCGTCGGACCGAGAGCGAGCTCACCTGTGCGCCTTCTCCTGATCTCTACGGTCGCGGCTCGAGAACGACGACTGGGATCCGACGTGAGGTCCGTTCCTGATATTCGGCGTAGTCCTTCTGGCGCCTGACGACGGCGTTCCACAGGCGTTCGCGTTCAGCGCCTTCGGCTTCGTGAGCGACGACGGCGACCTTGCGGCTGCCGACTTCGACCTCGGCATCGGGGCGGGCTTTCAGATTGAGCCACCAGTCGGGATGTTTCGGTTCGCCGAGGAACGAGGCGATGACGACGAAGCTCTGGCCGTCGGCAAGGTACATCAGCGCCCGCGTTCGCGGCGCTCCGCTGCGCCGCCCGCACGTCGTCAGCAACAACACCGGCATACTCATGATCTTGCCGCCAACGCGTCCGCGGCTCCAACGGTAGAGGGTCGGATGAACCTTCCAGAAGAGCTCGACCAACGCGCTTCGCTTCGTCGCCATGGGATCGATCGTAGCACGAAGGTCCGGGAATTGGAGAATTGATCATTGTTTGTTTCTTCCATCTTGGATATTCCCGGCAACGTCATCGCAATCCGGAGAAGATTTGCACCATCGAATACTGGCCATCGAAGCCGCCGCGTCACGCGCCTGGCCGCCGATCGAGCGGGAAGCGCTACACGGCTGGCTGCTGCGATACGGACGAGCTGGCTCGCGGCGGTTGAACTCGGTTCAGACGCTCGAGTTCGGTCCAGGTACTGATTTGGACGAAAGCCTCGCAGTGGTTGAGCGTTGGTATCAGGCGCGGCAGCTGCCGTCGTGTTTTCAGCTGAACGACGCCGTGCGGCCAACGGATCTGGATGCCGTGTTGAACGATCGCGGCTACGAGCGGATCACCCCGACATCGGTAATGATCGCAAACGAATTGCCTGCAATCGAGTGCCACGATCTGCGCATCGAGATATTGCCGCACGCTGATGCACGTGTGCTGCGGGCGATCACAGACCCATCCTGGCCGGCGGAGAAGAAGGACGAGCGTGTCGATCTATTCGCTCGTCTCGAGTCGCCGCACGTCTTCGCACTCGTAATGGAAGGTGGCGACCCCATCGCCGGCGGTATGTGCGCCGTGGACGGACAGCTCGCCGGTCTGTTCAGCATGCGCACGCAAGCAGCGCATCGTGGACGGGGTTTGGCGCGCGCTGTGGCGCTACGTCTCATGCGATGGGCGCGTGAACAAGGCGTGCGGCAGCTTTACCTGCAAGTCGAGGACGACAACGCGCCGGCGTTACATCTGTACAGACAGCTCGGGTTCGAGCGCGTGTATGGGTACCACTATCGCGAGAAGGGCGTCGGGGATTGAGAATTGTGGTACTTGCGGGGAGCCCGCTGTTTCAGCGGGCTTGGCTGTTTTGGGATATTGTAGTCTCATCTCGGAAGCACGCTGACTGAAGATTCATCCTCGTCCATGCGCCCTCTATTCTTTCGCACCGTCGCTGGCCTGTTCGCCGTGGCGGCACTCTTTCATCTAACGCGCGTGTTCTTGCCACAAGAGGGCGATCCCTCCGGCGCGCTACGCCACGGTGTGTTCGTCGCGATCAATCTGACGTGTGTCGCCGGCCTGTGGCTGCGGCCACCTCTTTTTAAACTCGCCTTCGTCCCGCTCGCCGTGCAGCAGGTGTACAGCCACGGTCGCATGGCGTGGACGACATGGGCCGAGCGCGGTGAAATCGATCTGATCTCGCTCGTGATCGTCTTCCTGATGCCACTGACTCTGCTGGCGCTCTGGCGGGAGAGAGATCATGACTCGTAGAGTCGCTCGATGAGCGCATCGAGATCATCCGCGGTAAGCATACCGTCACCGTCGACGTCGGCGTCGCACTGCGCCGCTTGCCCTGACAAGTAGGCCGCCAAGAACGCAGGAAGGTCTGCCGCCGAAGCAACGGCGTCGCAATTGGCGTCGGCGTCGTCGAAAATCGGGGTTGCACTCGCCGTCGCGCTAGCGGTAGCGGTCGCCGTGAAAGGTATCGGCGTCGCCGTATGGGTAGCGGTCGCCGTTGGTGTCACCGAAGCGGTCACCGTCTCTGAAGCCGTCGGTGTCGAGCTCGCCGCCGGCGAATTCGTCGGCGTGACACTTGCCGTCACAGAAGGGGTCGAGCTGGGTATCCCTGTCGGTGTCCGGCTCGCCGTGATGCTGGGTGTACTCGTGGGGCTGGACGTCGCGGTCACCGTCGGTGACTCGGTTGCAGTGAGCGTCGTCGACGGTTCCGCGGTCGCGGTCTGAGTTGGACTCGATGTCCGTGTCACCGACGGCGTCGAGGTCGGCGTCATCGTACGGGTTGACGATTGCGTCGCGGTCATCGTCGCCGTCACCGTCGCAGTCCTTGTCGGCGTCCCCGTCCGCGTCGGTGTATCGGTGGCCGTCGGCGACGTAGTGGCTGGAGGCTCACCGCTGTTGGCAACCATCAGAACCGAGGAGTCGGCGCGGTCGCCCGACGATGTTCCACCGAGATTCACCGCGTTCCCCCAGCCGATCAGGCTGGTGCTGGTGAAGCTCGACGGTGCAGTCCACTGAAACGTAAAGGTAACGACGTCGTTCACAGCGGCTTTCGGCATCGTGTGGGTGATCTCGGCGCGATCGCCGGCGCCGACGACCGTGCGTGTGTTCGCCGCCGCATCGCCGCCGATAGACATGACACCGAGAGCGCTGCGCACATTCAGGCCACCTCCCGGCCGCGCCGTTTCGATGGTCAGGGTGTAAACGTTTGTCGACGAAGGTGCCACTTGCGTCGGGCCGACAAGCAGGACGGTCGGCCTCGCTCCGCCGGAGTGACAATCGTTGCAGGCGTTCGTGCCGACGAATTGTGTACTCGCGATGCCGTTGATGTATGCGACGGCCAGCCGGGAATCGAGTGCGGACAACGTCCATACGGCCGCAATCCAAAGCACGATTCGCACGCGCTGTGGTGTAGCCGTGCGGGTGGGGGTCATCGGTGTTGCACGCAGCCGCCTATCGACGCACCCACTCGATTTCCATGTCTTCGCGTTCACCGAGAGCGCGCTTCAGCAGCTCCAGCAACTCCAGGTCGATGCCGAGATGGACGAACAGATCGAGCGTGTCCTGATTGATGTAGTAATCCTGATCGTCCGCCGACTCTTCCTCCAGCTGGTCGGTCAGAAAACTCAGCTGCTCTTCGCTGATGCTGCCAATCAGTGCTCCGGTGTCTTTATCGCACAGATCGATCATTCTCTCTCTCCTCTGGTGCGTGCTCCGTCCGCGATTGTCGGCCAAGCGCGTTGCCATGCCACTCTAGCGCGGTGGTCGTAACACCCTCAACGGCTGCCTCGTTTGTCGCCGCCGCTCTGCCGGTAGTAGCGCCCGGGGGTCGTACCGAGGGCGGTTGAAAATGCGGCGATGAACGCGCTCGGCGTATCGTAGCCAACCGCAAGAGCCGTCGTCGTGACCGATTCGCCCTGCGCCAGCAATCGCATCGCCTCGAGCAGGCGCGCTTGCTGGCGCCAACGCCCGAACGACATGCCGGTCTCCTGTTGAAACAAACGCTCGAGCGTGCGCCGACTGGCACCGGCGTCGCGGCCGAGCTCGTCGACGGAAGCAGCGTCGCCTGGATTCGTTCGCAGCCGCAACGCCACCCGCAATGCCCGCTGGTCGCGCGGCACCGGCAGCTCCAATGGCACGGTCGGCAGCTCGTGCAGCTGATCGAGTAGGAATGCAGCCAAACGATACTGCTCGGGGTCATCGGCGCGCAGCATTCCCTTCGATACCGTGTGCAAGATCAGCTCGCGCAACAGTGAAGTTACCGCCACCACGAAGCACTTTTGCGGCAACGTTTCGCTCAGCGTCGGCTCGATGTAGATCGAGCGCATCGCAACCCGCCCCGACATCGCAATCGAATGCTCGATGCCGGCCGGAATCCAGACCGCCCGGTGAGAAGGAACGACCCAGGTTCCCGTCGCTGTCTGGACGGTCATGACCCCAGCCGAGGCGTATACGAGCTGAGCCCAACCGTGGATGTGAGGATCGAGAACCGTGCCGGAGGAGTACCCGGCGGCCAGGGTCCGCACGAGAAGCTCCAGCCCTGTTCCCGCTTGTCGCATTTGCGACATTTTATGACAAAAGATTGAAAGATCGTCGACCGCAAACGGTGCTACTAGTCGGTCATGCCAAACAACATCGCTCATTTCGACATTGCGGCGGACGACGTCGAGCGCGCCCGTCGCTTCTACCAGCGCGTCTTCGGATGGCGCTTCGAAGCGTGGGGACCGCCGGACTTCTACATGATCTACACCGGAGGCGCCGGCGAACCTGCCATTCACGGCTCGCTCAGCAAGCGCTTGCGGCCGCTCAGTGGCGGCGGCCGGAGCGGCTACGAGTGTACCGTCGCGGTCGACGACCTGGATGGCATCAAGGCGGCGATCGTCGCCAACGGCGGCAAGATCCTGCTCGAGGACCACGAGATCGTCGGCGTCGGCACGTTGATCCACTTCGAAGACCCCGAGGGAAACACCGCCTGTGCAATGCGGTATCTCCCGCAAGACTAAGGAGGCCAGCATGCCGTTGCAGCTGGACCATCTGATTCTGCCGGTCAACGACCGCGCCAAGAGCGTTGAGTTCTACGTCGACATCCTCGGGTTGAAACACGAGGGCGAGCGTGAGCCGTTCTCGCTGTTGCGGGTTGCACCGGAGCTCGTCCTCCAATTGGCCCCGTGGGGGACCAAAGGCGGAGAACACTTGGCGTTCTCCATGCCGCCGGACGAGTTCGACTCAATCTTCCGACGCTTGCGCGAGCGCGGCGTCGAGTACGGAGATTCATTTCAGACCGTCGGCAACATGCGCGGCCCGGGCGACGAACCGGGAGCCCGCGGACCAGGCAAGGCGTTGTACTTCTTCGATCCGAATCGTCACTTGATCGAGATCAGATACTACTGATGGCTGCTGGCGGTAGCGTGCTATTCGCGAACGCCGACCTCAGCTGGTCGCGGCGCGCCGCAGGGCGCGCTCGATGCTGGACTTTAGAACGTTGCTCTGATGGACGCCTTCGAAGCGTTCATGGCCGATCCAGAACGTCGGCAGGCCTCTGATGCCGACCGTGGACGCCGCAGCCTGATCTGCCTTCAGCCGCTCTTCGACGCGCTGTGAGCGCACGCAGCTACGAAACGCTTCGCGGTTGAGCCCCAGACTTGCCGCGATTTCCTCACAATCGGCAGGCGTGAGCCCCTCGGCCGCGAACAACCGATCAGCCATGGTTCGCGCCGCGCCACTCTCCTCGGCGCAGCAAAATGCCCGCGCCGCATCGAGCGCGTGCTCGTGTTGCGGCAGCGGCACGTTCTTGAGAACGACGTGAACCTGATCGTCGTAGTGACTCAGAACGCTCTTGAGCTCGGCGTATTGGGCGCGGCACGCGGGACACTGAAAATCGATGAACTCGACAACCGTTACCCGATTGGGCGCTTGCTCCTGCCGCACGACGGCCGGCATCTCGCCGACGGTGAACTCGGCGTTTGCGGCGAGGTGCGCATGCCAGAGGACGGCCGCGATGCTGACCGCGCCGGCGGCGGCAAAGTGACCGGCCGCGGAAAGGACGGATGGCGGCCGCACCGTGGCTGCACGCAGGCTCAAACCGATACCACCCACGATCAATGCCGCGGCGTCGACGACGAGGCAGAGCTGACAGAAGGCCTGCAGCAGGAACGCCTGGATGCCGATGAATACAACGCCCGCGGCCAGCGCCGTGGCACTCAAGGGCAACAATAGAAAGCGCCGCAACGCCGGAACGATGGCGACGATCAACGCAGCGCCGAAGAACAACGCGCCGAGAATCGGCAACGGAACGCCAAGGATCTGGGCATACTGCGACTGGCGAACGACGTCGCAACCGCCGCCAGGGGCACACAACGCCGGCAGTGGCTGGCGATACTCGGCGATCAGGAGGACACTCATTCCGAGCCCGACCAGCGCGGCGGCGCGCAATGCATATTCGCGAAAACGGAACTTCATGGCTCGGTGGCTTCCAACGATGACGAAAGCCGCCGCGTGTGGCAAGTCCCGATATCCCTGGGTTGATGGCGTGACTCGTCACGTGGGCTAGCGGCCATAGACGGAAACATGGACGCCGCTGTTCGACTCGAAAGGCTCGCGCTTCCAGCCGCCCCAACGCTCCTTCAAGCGCAATCCCGCGATGCGCGCCATGAGGTCGAGCTCGCTCGGCCAGGCATAGCGTTGGACCACCGGGTTCAGATGCACTCCGGCGGCGGAAAGCGAGACGTGACTCTCTTCGATCATCTGCGTCGCGATGTCGTGGCGCAGCACATCGAGGCGAACCTCGTCGACGCGAATGGATTCCGCGTCGGCGTACTGGTCGTTGCGCAGCCGGTAGAGGAAGGTGGGCATATAGGCTTCGACCACAAACGATCCGTCATCGGTCAGATGGTCGGCGACGTTTGCGAAGCAGCGCATCTGCTCTTCCTGCGTCAGCAGGTTGAACAGCGAGTTCCAGACGATGAAGATCAAACTGTAGGTATCGGGCACGCCCACCTCGGCGAAGTTGCCGAGCGTGACCGAGAGCCGATCGCCGCCCGCTTTCGCGCGCAGCTGCGCAATCATCGCCGACGAGATATCGATGCCGTCGACGCGGATCCCGCGAGCGGCGAGCGGCAACGCGATCCGACCCGTGCCGATGGCAAGCTCGAGCACGGGACCGCGGCCGGCGAGCGCTTCCAAGAACGCAACGGCTGCAATCTCATCGCCGCGGCGCGCGTCGCCGTACATCGCGGCGACGTCGTCGCCGAAGCTCATGATCGGCTCATAGTCCTTCATGCTGCGTCACTCCGATCTCGATCGTCCCGCACGCGTTTCTAGGTCAGGTTGGGGGCGGGAAGCCATGGATTCACAACGATCGTGTTCCGTAGAATCCAGCCCCGGGCGACCACAAGGGTCGCCCCTACGAAGAATGAATCCATGTGTTTCGCAGCCGTAGGGGCAGGGCTTGTCCCTGCCCAGGGCCTGTCTGCCGAAAGCCGAAACGTTACCGACCCGCAACATTGGGATTCTCCTCATCCAGCGACCAATTTGCCGGGTTCGCATCGATGTATTGCCGGGCTCGTAGCAGATCTCCTTCGTCGCGAATGACGTGCTCGTAGTAGTTCCGTTGCCAGAGCCGTTGGCGGAAGCGGGGCCACCCTTGTTCGTGTACGCCTCGGGCATAGTCCCACGTGGTGATGGATTTGAAGGCACCGACGACGTGACCAAGCGCCACCGCGCCCATGTGTTTCGCCGTAGGGGCAGGGCTTGTCCCTGCCCGCTGATCGGGTGCAACAACCAAAATGCTGTGGAAATGGTTCGGCATCACGATGAATGAATCGGTCTCGATGTGTGAAAACCGCTGCGGCAGTGCCAGCCAATGTTTCTCGATCATCTTTCCCGCTTCATTGAGGTAGACGCGTTGGTGCACAACCTCACCGAAAAGACAGGCACGGTCTTGCGCCACGATGGTGACGAAATATGCGCCGGATTGTGTGTAGTCGTAGTCACGCAATCGAAGGATGCGACGCCTTGGAAGCTGGTCACCCATTGACGCCTCCGCGTAAACAGCAGTGGTAGGGGCAGGACGTGTCCTCTCCCTGCTCGGGGTTAGCACCAGCGCAGCGCTAGACCCAGCCCCGGGCGACCACAAGGGTCGCCCCTACGGGGATGAATCCATGTGTTTCGCAGCCGTAGGGGCAGGGCTTGTCCCTGCCCAGGGCCTGTCTGCCGAAAGCCGAAACGTTACCGACCGGCAACATTGGGATTCTCCTCATGTGTAGTCCTAGGA
>Ga0187892_10009070_pt1 | contig 13274 bp, 6 predicted proteins | sample MA1701073metaG_FD_139345 | JGI IMG/M metagenome (GOLD analysis project Ga0187892, IMG submission 139345) | Bio-ooze microbial communities from a basaltic lava cave in the Kipuka Kanohina Cave System on the Island of Hawaii, USA - MA170107-3 metaG ...
GGCTGATCCTATAGGACAAAAACCCCCGCGGGATTTCCAAGAGCACCAACCAGATAACCCTGTACACAATAAGCCACCCAGCGTGACAAGAAGGATAAGCCACCCCAACACACGGCCAAGCCGACCAATCATTCTTTTTTGTCCTTCCGCAAGCGTTAACACCCAGTAGCCTCCCGCGAGACTCAAAAGATAAAAGGGAATTTTTAAGGAAGAGGGTCCGAAACAACCGTGCGCCCCTTCCCCGGCCCAAACGAGATTTCCAATGGCCAAGAACAGACCGAGAGAAACAATTCCAAAGCGAAGTAAAAGCATGAAAGCCCCCCTGTAAGAAATAAAAGCGACGAGACGAAAGGTATTTTATATCAAATCGCCTGTCTTCTAGAATAATCCTTAATTATACTTGTGGGCATGCCAGCTCACTCTACCCCATTTAAAGATCGAATTGCCAACCTAAAAAATATTCTGTCTCGGTCGATCCGAAAAAACTGGCACTGGTTTTTCATCACACTCCATTTGGGCAAAATGTTTTATCTTCTTCATCAGGTCAGATTTTCAACTGGATTTCCGTTAACAAATCTCGATTTCATTATTTATTACTCTCGTGTTCTTCGCGCTCATGAATTTTTGATCAGATCGGGCCGCTTTTGGGGATATGATCCCTTTTTGATGGGAGGCTATGTTTCAGGGCCGATCTGCGGAGCAGGGGTATTTCTGGTCGGGCTCATCACCCATTTTTTATCACCGCTTATTCCAATCTCAACTTCTTTCCTTGTGATTGAAGTGGGAACTTTCCTTGCTGGTCCCTTTTTGGTGATCCCGACTATAAAAAACTTTGGGGGGACACGCCTCCAATCTTGGGTAGGTTTCGCCATCACAACCCTTATGCTCGGTTACTTTGATCACTTTACCAGGCCTTACCGTCTGCTGACGGTAGGAATGCCATGGTTTATGGCGGCTGTGTTTCTTGCTGCGCTCCAGGTCAGCCTCGTATGGCAGTGGGTCAAAAAAAGGTCGGCCAAACTAGGATTTTGGATGGTTTTCGTCACTGTGATCCTATTGCAATTACACCCTTCTAGTATGCTGATCATTTTTCTTCCCAATGTGTTGATTTTTTTCCTTTTTATCACACTTTTATCTCGCAGAGACCTTCTGTTCCTTCTCTTTGGTGTAGGACTTGTATTTCTAACCAATGCCTACTGGATGGTCCCTGCGTTAGAATTTTCCAATTGGCTGTCCATTGCTCCGGATTATCAAGCATCCGCTGGATGGAGAGGAATCTGGAACCAAATTACCCCATTTCGGCATTCGTCCTATGCATCCATACAAGCCATTCTTCATCTGTCCCTTATTTGTTTAAGTCTACATACGTTAAAAAGGTGGTTTTTTCAGGACAAACAAGAGTTCACTGTGTTTGTTTCTTGGCTCCTTTGTTTGGGGCTGATTGGATTCTTTGGAAGTCAAATTCACTTTTTAGAAAAAACACAACCAAATCGCTTTATTTTTTCATTGTGGCTTCTCTTTTTTCTACTCGCCGCGTTTTCATGTGATAACTTTAAAACCAAATTTAAGAAAAATGCTGTCATGGGTCTTACTATCCTAGGAATCGTGATCGGAACGTACGATTTTTATTTCGCTTATAAGGAAAGGCTGTTGAAAACAACGCTTCGCGCTGATCAAAAAAACCTCATCGCCTTCTTGAAAAAAGGTCTCCCTCGCGAAGGGCGAGTCTCAATCGAAATGATGGAAGAAGAAATGACTCCTCAAAATAACAACCCGTTCATCTGGGACATGCTTCCTTTTCTCACGGATCACACTTTATTGGGAGGGCCGAATCCAGGTAATTTTCTTATAAGTCGATATTGTGATTTTCTGGGGGTGTATTGGACCAAAAGAGAACCCACGCTCTTTGGCCGTTCTTTATTCGATTTTGATGAAAAAAAGCTAATGCGTTATTTGGATTTTTATAACACAGCTTTTGTTATTGCCCAAACTGAAGAATCCAAAGCGTTCTTTGATTCCATGCCAAAATCTTTTTCACTCTTTGCCGAAGTAGAAAAACGATATAAAGTTTATAAAGTGAGCGGATCGAGGTCATGGTTTTTACACGGACGCGGCCATATTAGTTTTGACTATGATGAGATTAAAATCGAAGAAGCCAGCCCTGGTCCCTTGATATTAAAGTTTCATTGGATAAAAACGCTTCAAACGGATCCACCTCTTAAGATAGAGCCCATCTTAATTTCTGAAGATCCGGTTCCATTTATTTTTATTGATAATTCTGCGGGCCACCCCTCAATTCGAATTTCCAATTCAGGAAAGCTTTCTATCTTTAAACGAAAAGCATAACGACTTAATTGTGCTGTATCCTTATTAATTCCCGCTCACCTTTATTTTTAATTTGAATGAAAGGGAGCGGGAACCCTTCAACATGATAGGGACCTACTTCAACCTGGGAAGAAGTTCCTAACACCGGAAACCAGTGAAGCCGCAAAATAATATCACCTGCCGAAGGATTCTTAATTTCAAGATGGTTGTAATCCATTGTTAATTTTCCAGATCCTTTTAAAAAGTAGTTTGAGGGCTGAGTTTTCAAAATATAGATCCAAATCGGATAAGCTGTTGTTTTTACGACCGATAAGGGATCCCATCCTTGAACCTCCTTTTGAAAATGCCTTTTCGCTTCCATGCTTACGACCAGGGCCACTTGAATATTATACTGGTTGATATAACGAGTTAGCCCATGGCCTGATTTAGAGTCGACTGAATTTCCAAAAAAATCCAAAGGAGTCATGACCTTACTCTGATTATAAGGCATCACGGGCCCAATAATAGATTGGGATGTGACCACGGGCAAGAAACGGTTTAAAATATAATATTTGTGGGAATCTTCAATTAGGATCCGCCCCTTTTGCGGCTTTTGTTTGAACCAATGAATTAATTGTTTTTCGGCGGGCTTAAAACCACCCCATAGAGAAGGAAACTCCCAATAAGATGAGGCTGGTTGCCATGTCATCTGAAACCAAAGAAACCATATCGCAATAAATGATTGCACTTTTACGCGAGAAAAAAGCCAAGTCTCAAGCACCAATGAAGCGGGAATAATCGAGCCAATAGCGAGGGAAAACAAAAATCGCCCTGGCCGATATTTTTCTATCCCCAAAACATCTTGTCCCAAAATGGCAGTTAAACTAAGAACGGACATCCAGCATACAAGTGGGTAAGTGTATTTTTTAATATTCTTTCCTTTGGTACGAAGGGCCAGAAAGGCCGATATCAACAAAAAGGATCGAACCAAATTTTCAAAAAAGAAACCCTTCACAGGTAAAGGCAAGAATCCCGTGACAATTTCTTGAAGGGGGATGTTACTGAGCTTGGAAAAGTAAGGCTCGAAATAATTCCTGAATTCAATTGCAGGAAAACACCAAAACCAGTTCACGCCGATCGCGAAAAGTAAACCAAAGGCTAGCGGAATCACACGCCGAGCCTTTAGCTCGTCTCGCTTGATCGTCAAGAATATGATCATGACAGCTAAAGTTAATGAAAAGAGAAATCCCTGGGACAAGAGCAGAACCGCACATGACAAACCGAAAAAAACAAAATCCTTAATACGCCCATCACCAAAACCCTTTACGAATAAGCACAAAACAAAAACTGTCAAGTAATTTGAAAATATAAAAACCGCATGACCTTCTCGCACAAGCGGTTCTGAAAGGAAATCAAAATTTAAAAATCCTGCTACGCTCAAAGCAGTGGCCAGAACCCTTACAGATGGTTTATCTGTAACATATCGAACCGCCAGAAAAATAAAAACAGGGCAAAAAAGATAAATAAAAAATACGACCCACTTTGTTGTTTGAGCGGGCTGCCACCACTGGCTCAAAGAATGGGCAAGCAGGATAATAAGTCGGCGATCTGAATCCAAAAGAGGATAGACGAGAGATCCCGCTGAAGTAAAAGGATCATACCCGCCCGTTTTTCCCGATTTCTCAACGAAGTTATTAAACCGCGTTGATTCAACGACATCGAGAAAGTGTTCACCCTGTAGTAGCGGTTCTGAAGAAATTAGGAAATCCAACGGCAGCACACGTGCCACCTTTGCATAATGGAGCAGAAAAATACCGAGTATGAGGATTCCCCATCGAAAGGGAAGCGAGATGCGCAAGTAGAGTCGGTCTTTTTTAAAGAGATGGGGCATTAAGAATAAATATGGGTGCCAGAGATCATCAATTGGTCTTTACGATCTCGTAAAAGAACCGTAAGAATCACCTTAATGACCGCCGCCGTGGGGATAGCAAACACCAAGCCGATGAAGCCACCTAGCTCAAGTCCAGCTAATACAGCAAACAGAATCACAACAGGATGAAGTTTGACACTCCGCCCCATCACAAGGGGTATCAGAATAAAATCATCCACCACTCGCACCAATGCGTAAAGCAAGAAAATCGCAACAATGGCTGCCATTGAGTTAAATTGCAAATATCCTACCAACATCGCAATCGTGCCTCCGACAATGATCGACAAGAAGGGAACCAAATTCAAAATACCCGTAATAAATCCCAAGAGAACAGCTCCTTTGACTCCGAGCAGGGCGAGTCCGATCATGGTTAGGAATCCCACGCAAAGCGATTCCAACAGAAGACCCCGAAGGTAGCTTCCTAAAGCGGCATTGATTTCAGCCAGAAGACCCAACAAATTTTCTACATACTGACTGGGAGTAAAGTCAAAAAAAGCATCGATCCATTGTTTGCTATGGCTTAGGGCAAAATAACAAACAAACGGGAGAACAATAAACCACCCCGCAATATGCGCCATATTGAGTAAGTTTGAAGGCAACTGATAAAACAGCTTTTCAATCATCTTTTCCGTGTGGAAAGGGAAAATAAAATGGTTGGCTTTTTCTCCGACGAACTTGGCGAGGAATTTTTTAATTTCTTCGTTCATATGATCAACCATCCCGTCGATAATAGAAGCATAGGCTGGCAATTCATCAAGAAAGGTATTTGCTTCCTGGTAGAGGCGGGGAAACAAGAGGCTAATTAAAGTCGCGCTAAGTCCCAAAAAAAGAATGTAAAGAACAAGAACCACGCGGTCCCGTCTTAAACCCCGAGAGACAAAACGATCTACAATGGGATGAAGTAAATAAGCAATGGCAAAACCAAAGACAAACAAGAGAACCACATGCCATATGCGATATAGGAATACGAGCAAGAGCCCCAAAGCCATAGTAAGAAATATGTAACGCCAATAGCGTATATCCATAAAATTGTTATTTGCTGATCATCTGCTCGTTGGTTCGTCTTAATAACGCCGAGAGCATGACCGCCATGTTTCTCATGAGTTTTAAACCAATCTGAGGATAGCGATGGATCAGAGTTTCGAGCGTGGCGGTGTAGAGAAGATAAATGACACTGTCTTGCGCCACCACGGCGCTGGCGGTGCGAGGCCGGTTCTCCAAGAGTGCCATCTCTCCAAAAATTTGACCTGCATTTAAAATGCCCAATCGTACCGATTTGTTACTGGTGTTTTTTTTGGTGAGTTCAACTTGACCAGATCGGATAATAAAAACAGCCCGCCCAATTTGGCCTTCGGTAAACAGGGGTTCTCCTGCCCGGTAGATCCGTTTTTGCATGGCTTGCATCAGGCGACCCAGCTGAATTGCCGTCATGCCATAGAATAGGGCAACGTCTCGAAAAAACTGAAGGTCTTCCCAATGCTGACTGTCTCGGAAAATCTTGCGTAGCCAACGTGGCAGCCAAAAGGCCATGTCTCGGTTTTCACTCCCTTGTTTCTAATTCAACTAAGAAGTCCCACCTTTTTCTTTGCGAAAGAAGCTCTTTCTGAATCAAAATCTCTTTGTCATTGAGGCGGGTAAAAGGAACGGTCATTTTTTCATTTATCACTGATTTGAGACCCATCTGCTCGTAAGGTATCCTTCGCTTATTCCGATAAACCAGATGAACTCGGCTCCCCGCAAAAGTAAACTCCACTTCCACCTCTCCCTTCGTATTAAACTGATGAGGCATGAGTTTGGGAGCCAAAACCAAATCACCTCCCAACCCTCGGGCTCCGAATACCTGCGTTAACATGGCATAGACATACCAACTGGCTGATCCCGTCAAGTAGTGATATCGACCACGACCTTCATTATTGAAGTATTCGGGAATTCCAGGAAAAATTCTACTTTGTTTTGAATTTTTTACGAGCCGGAAGAGGGAGTCTAGCGCGCGATACCCTTCCTCCACAAAGCCCCTTTTATAAAGAGCATAGGCATACATGACCATCATGTGGCTAAAAACCGCTCCATTTTCTTTCTCACCATACGCAAATGAAAATGCCCGCCCCAAATTTGGTTGGATAGCCCCAAAATCCGTGTTTAGGCGGATCCCTTCCAACTGGTGGTCCCATAAAAACTCGTTCACTGCAACAATCATCTTTCTCACTCGGTCGTCATTTGCTGTTTCGGACATGATGGCATACACTTGCCCTGTTAGTGTCATCCGAACTTGCCCGTCACGGTGGCGTCCCTCCACTCGTTCTCCTGTGTTATCGTAATAGCCGTTAAACCAGCCATACCCGCTTTCCTCGATCCATTCCTGTTTGTTTAGGTGGTTTTTTAACCATTCCGCTTTCTCTCTTAAGTCATGAATTAAGGTGGCCAGAGGAATCGACGTCATTTGACCTTTGATTCCTTTCTCAACAGCATGAAAATACTCTTCTAAACGAGTCTTCTTATCTGCGACGGAGTCATAATTAATTTTCAATCCCACGCGATCCAACAGAAGAAGCATCTCCTCAAAAATCGATACATCATGCCAGCCCTTTCGTTTTTGAGCCAGCTCTAGAAACTGAGCCAAAGATTCCAGATTCCCCCCGTAAAAATGAGTAAAGGCCACACTTTCTCCTTTTTGGGGAGCCATATCCAAACCATCATTCCAATCTGCGTCCTCCAAACGAATCGTGTTATGATCCCCCACATTAAAAAACGGAACCAGATGTTCAACCAGAATATGTTCGAGAAGAGTTCCCTTATATGGCTGCCCGTTGGCAATGGTCAGTTGAGTGACTTCTGGGTTCCAGTCCCTATCAATCTTTTCTCCCCGCCTAAGTTGAGCATCCTGAAAATAGGAAAGGGGTTCAAGGAGGATGTCCCAATCCCCTGTTTGATGAACATAAAGCTCGGTTGTCACATAAGGCCAAAGGCCATGATCCATCCAGGTACGGGTGATGCTGTTGCGGTCGGCAATAAATTCAGGCTCCCAATAATACTCCACCCCACAGTCCGTCTCCCGGGGAATTATTCTCTTCTTTCCTATGATGGTGGCGTTGGTCCCATCGATTCGCACACCTGCGAAATTGTTAATGATCATCGGTCGAACCTCATCAGGATTGGCAAGAAGAAGGGCCAAGCAGTCTTGCCAGAGATCTCTCCACCCGCGCCCCCCACGCCCATAGTCAAAGTCCGGAAGAAAGGAGCACCCAAAGATTTTTCTGAATGTCGGTTGGACCTTCACCCAACCCAGCCACTGGTTAAATTCATCATCCGCTGTTCGGAATCGAATACGTTCGCTGCGAATCTGCCAGTTCTTTTTCATCTCTTCCAAAAGAACCAAAGTGGCTTTTCGGTTGCCGTGCTCTTCTGCAATCTCATCCACCTTCTCTTCCCGAGCGCCAATGCCCAAAAATAACGTGAAGAAAGTAGATTTTCCCGGAGCCAATCTCTGGGGCCCAAATTGAAGCGCCCCCATAACCTCCTTTCCCTGGTGTTCATCTGAAATTGTTGTTGCGGCGGCTTTACCGTCGAAAATTGCCTCAGGATGATCAAAATCTCCTGCTGTGCCTGCAAAATCTTGATAAGTCGGAAAAATGCCTGCGGGCCCCTTGCCCGTTTCATTCACACCCAAAACGTAATACTGCAGAGTGTTTACATGATGCCCCCTCTCATTAAATGTCATGGTGGGAACAACGGTGATACCGTATTTGGTTTTATCAATGCGATGAAGAAGAGAGGTCACTTGATGGTGGTCTCTTAAATTGTCAGCCGAGCGGGCAAAAAGGGGAATGGCGGACGTTGCTTGAATGAACCGCTTCTTCTTAGACAAGTTCTTAATTTCGACCATCATCACTTCAAATGTACCCGCTGAGGAGGGAATAAAATTGGTGATTTTCGCTTCTAATCCGACTTGTGTGTTAGTCCGTATCACCCGATGCCAGAGAAGACCTCCCTCTATTGTTACCCTCTCCCTTTTTTCCTTCTGTTGAGGGGATTGGCCATTTAAGGCCCAACATAGTTGCGGTTTACCTCCCTTTTCAGAAAGAATTGTCATCCAAAAATTACGGCCCGCACGGGATAGGTGTAAATCTTCAGTCGTTAAAGGCACGGTGAGAAAAGCATTTTGGTTGAGTTTGATATCGCCGTGCAAGGTGGGGGTAATGGCAGAAAGAAATCCCAATTCATTGCACAAGGGAAAATAGAGACTTCTGTCTTGGTCTGCCGCTTCGGCTATAAAGTCTCCCTGTGTTCCTACAAATCGGTATAGGTTGGGCTGTTTCAAAGGTCCTCCTTTTCTAAAGGAGGTATTCTACTTAACTGTGGAACTTGTGGCAGGCATTGCGGGACGGGCAAATAAGAAGCCTTGCCCCAAGGTGACTCCAAATCGGAGTGCCAGAAAGGAGTCGGCGCGGGATTCCAGCTTTGTACAAATGACTTCGGACCCGACCTGCTGTATAAGATTGACGGTACGAGTGAAATCTTCCATCTTCGTGTGGTCGGCGGCCATTTCTTTGTACTTCATCATGTTTAACTTAATGTAATGTGGCCGCAATTCAGGTAAAAATTTGAGTCCATATCCTGCCATCATCACAGAAGCATCCACACAAATTTTGATGCCTTTTTCTTTGAGTTGCAGAAGAGTCGCAAACAAATTCCCTGCGTCGCTGGCACGTTGGGACCCGGCCAGTTCGATAATAATGTTTGGACGGCGAGATTCTGGCCATTTTTTGATCTCTTGATCTAATAATCCTTCTTCGAGTAGCGTTTCTGGAAATATATTTATAAAGAGTTTCATGCCAGCATGGAATTCAGACGATGAGGCAAGAATTTTCTTTAGACACACGGCGTCCAATTGAGGAACACAATTGGCTGTACGGGCTGTTTGAAAAAGCGCATCAGGAAATTCCAAGGGGGAGCCCGTGGGACCTCGAACCAGACTCTCATGACCAATGACTTCATCGACCCGCATGTCAATAATAGGCTGAAATAAAACCGAAATATGCTCATTTTTGATGATTTCAACCAGTTTGTCTGGCATATAGGAGTTCAAAGCTTGAGTTATGTTCTCAAGAACATTGGGCTCTCCTACGGCCGAACCTGGACCCCAGGTGAATTCCGCCAACTTGGCGGCCAAGGTACGACGGTCGCGAACATAGGCGCTCCCCTGAAATGACTTTGCATACTTTTTAAGTTGTGTTAAAGAATGGTTAATTTGGCCCAGATTCGTGAATTTCCCCCCCTCGTCTGAAGCCAACCCAATCGCAATGGACACAAGGGGAAACTGGGAAATCACTCCTCTTCTATCTTCAACTACGATGTATCCCCGTTTTTTATCTTCTTCTGTGTAATACTTGGCAACCTCGCGATCAAAAGTTTCTGTGATGGTCTGACACACATCATTGGCCTTTTCGTAAGAGCAAATATAGATGAAATCATCCCCTCCCACGTGACCAACAAAGTAATCATCCCGTGAATACTGTTGTACCGCACCCACAATAATTTTGGCAGCCAATAGAATGACTTGATCTCCGCGACTAAATCCATACTTATCGTTATAGGCTTTAAAATTGTTCAAGTCTGCATAGCCCACCGCATAAGTTTTTTTTGAAGCAATACGCCTTTTCAAATTTTTAACAATGTCGGTGTTGCCTGGCAGGTGCGTGAGAGGGTTGGCTTCTAAATTGGACACGGACCTTTGCAATACCAATTTAATACGCAGTTCCAACTCAGTATAATCGATGGGCTTAACCAGATATTCATCGACGGCCACGTCGAGCGTTTTCATTTTCTCAAGAAAATCTGCCCGACTGGACAAAAGAACCACGGGAATGTGCCGCAACATCATATTGCGCTTGAGTTCTTTGGCCACATGGAATCCATCCAAGTCTTGCAGATTGATGTCCAAAATAATGACATCAGCCGAAGATTTGAAAACTTGAGCAAAGGCTTGCTTGGCATCCCGTGCGACATGAACCACATAGTTGGCCTTCTCTAGAGTATTTTGGATGCCACGAATGTAGTCTTCGTTGTCCTCAATCAAAAGGACATTAAATTGATTTGATTTTTGAGCCATTTTTTATGATAACCCTGTTGGACATATTTAGTTTAAAGGGGTTTAAGACGGCCTTCAATAGAAGATATATTCTTTTCTTGTTCCTTTTTTCTTCGTCTTTTAGAGCCGATTGCCAAACATTTTCAAATGAGGTCCGAACCGCTTTGGAAGAGGAGCTTTCTTTTGTCCGTTTGGACACGGCCGATTTTCGTTTGGCGCGGGGTTGGCCATTGGATCTCACTGTCCCTCAGGTGGAGCGTTTTTTTACCAATCCCCTTGAGTTGGTGCCATTTGGTTTGGATTTGGTTCAAAAGGTTGAACGTTCCACCGATACATCTTCACTCTTTGATATAGGATTCGGTCTCCTCAAATCAGAGACTCTTTTTCCTTCAGAATCAGATTCCCAACCCCCACGAATCCCCGCCTTTCCAAAAGAATTTCCCCCTGACCTTCGCCCTTCCTTCGTAGAGTTTTTTTTCGCCCTTTCAAAGGCCCAGGCTCATCTCAATACAGCGGTCAATTCTTTAACCCTTCAGGAGCGAAGAGACGTTTTAAGCCTTTTTGAATGGATAGGAAATACGAACAGGACGACACAAGTCATCTCCAGTGAACTCATAAAAAACAAATTCGAAGCGTTACCCAAATTCCGCCAGGATGAGCTGTTGATGGCGGGGCGTTTTCTTTTTAACCAGTTGGACCGATTTTTGAAGACATTTCCAAAAGAAGGGGTCGCATTGGAAAAACCCCTACGATGGAAAACGCCCTTGGGCGATATTGTACTGTCTGGTTCAAAAGATGATGCTTACAGAGAAAAGGACTTAAAAAAAGTGATTCTTTTAGTGGATGCCGGGGGCTCCAATAGTTATGAAGGTTCCATGGCGGCGGCCTTAGAAAAACAGATTCGCATTGTAATTGACTATGGAAGCAATATTCAAATTCGTTCCCTTTCTCTAAATGATCCCAATGCCGGCGCAGGGATTTTTGGAATCGGCCTTCTTGTCTTACCGCATGCCCAAGGAAAAAAATCTCTTGAGATAGGTTCATTTGGCCAAGGATGCGGGATTGGCGGAATCGGGGCTCTCATTGCCCGTGGTGAAATGCACCTAAAAGGAGTGCGCTATGTTCAAGGCGCCGCGGCCCTGGGGATTGGCATCTTGGATGTGCGTGAAGCACCCCAGTCCACCTACTGGGCAGAACGAAATGGACAGGGACTCGGTTTCACCCGAGGGGTTGGACTTTTTTATCATGACGGAGACGACACAGAAATAAAAGGAGGACTTGTGCAGCCCGATCCGAGAGAACCGCTCGGCTCTGTCAGTTTATGTCAGGGCGTTGGTTTTGGGCATCGTGCTTATACAGGCGGAGGAGTTGGTATTGCTATAACCAATGGCAATCGCCTCCATATTGAAGGAAGTTATTTTTCTCAAGGGTGTGGCTATTGGCATTCCTACGGCCTTTTCCACCATAAAGGAAACCAAGGGCTTATCCAAGCCCGTCGGTATGATCAAGGCGCAGGGGTTCATCATGCCTTTGGCCAGTTTCAACTGTTTGGAGACAACAATCGTATTTTAAATTGGGGCGGGGGCTTGGCCAACGGTTGGGATGGGAGTGTAGGGGTCGCTTTGGGGCAAGGTTCTTTTAATGAATTTCAGGCCACATGGGGATCGGGAAAAGCCTCGATCGGAAGCTTGGCTTATTCTTATTTCAAAGGCGATAAAAATAAATTTTTGTTGCCAGAGTTTGGAAGCGGTCGATTTTATCGGAACACATTATCCTATGGGGTCCATGTTTTTAGGGGAGAAAAAAACCAACTTCAACTCGGATCTTCCGACCGCCCCACTTTGGAATCTGTGCGACTAATGCCCACACCCTGGGGATCATGGACACATGAAAATGTGCTAATCAAAAAAGATTTGACTTTGGTTCCTCCCTTATGGCCGGAACTCAAGCAGGGAAAATTCATTCAAAGGGAAACACTCGATCTTTCACGAGAACTAAAGAGGGCGGATAACGCTTCTGGACTGAAAAAAGTCCGCCTGCTGGTTGATGTGTCCAGTGCTTTTTCGTTGGACAAGAATTCTCCTCGTAAAGCCCTCCAACATCTTATGATGCTGTCTGATGAAGAAGTGCCTTTTTTGGTTGACGTCTTAGAGCCCAAAGCAGTTGACCAATTGATACAGTTGAGCCTCATTATACCGGCCTATGGCAATCAAATCACTCGCCTTATCCAAGAAAATTTGGAACGATATGCAAAATTCAAACAAGCCACGCTCCTGTCGTTTTTGCAATCATGTGATCCCTCTGCGGTGTGTCCGTTTCTTGTGTCTCTTTTAAGTCGCACCGAGGAAAAAGACTCAAGTCCCTCCTTGCGACTAATCGTATTTCGCATCTTGGGATCGTTATTGAACCAAGATTCTGGCCAAGAGCCGGGGCTATATGCGATTTTACTGGCTTTTCAACGCCATTATTCTCATCCGGAAGAAAAACCACATCAAGAGATCCTTTCACGTATCCGCCCGCCTCTGGCGTACGGCCTCCTAGACATGTTGACCTTATCTGAAAAAGGGGCCAGGAAAAAACTTCTTTCCTCTCTTCCTGAAGATCTCACCAACCCCATCGGAGAAACAGGAGCAAAACAACTCATCCAACTCATTTCTTCCCAAGATGAAGAGGCGAAGAAGAAACTTAATTCTATTTTGTCCGCTCTCAAAGAAACAGAAAAAAAATTGAAGCCTGAATTGTATCGACTTTTAAAAAGCTCTCATACAGAGGAGCTAAGTACGGCTGTCTCTTTTCTGGGTCAATTGGGAGATCCAGATGATGTATACCAAGTCTTGCCTTTTCTTCAGCATAAAGACGGCCGCCTGAGAGAAGTCTCGGCCATGAGCTTGGGCCGGTTTGGAGAATCTGCGATTCCTTCGCTTTTAAAGATGATGGACGAAAAAGACTCAC
>Ga0187892_10009071_pt1 | contig 13271 bp, 16 predicted proteins | sample MA1701073metaG_FD_139345 | JGI IMG/M metagenome (GOLD analysis project Ga0187892, IMG submission 139345) | Bio-ooze microbial communities from a basaltic lava cave in the Kipuka Kanohina Cave System on the Island of Hawaii, USA - MA170107-3 metaG ...
CGCCGGCATCGGTGTGGCCGCATTCTTCTGCTTCATGTTCTCGTGGGTGGAACTGCTGCTCGCCAAGACGCTGACCTCGGTTGCCGCCAAGCCGATCGCCGCGACGATGACCCGCACCGCCAGCACGTCCGGTTACGAACTGGGCCTGCTCGCTGCGGCCGGCGCACTGACGATCGTTCCGGGCGCCTTCGTCATCTACTTTGTGCGCAACTACATCGCCAAGGGCTTTGCCCTCGGCCGGGTTTGAGGAACGCGCTGTGACCACCGCCGTGACGACCGCCGCGCCGGCTGCGGCCGCCATCGGACTTGGCTGGATGGCCTGGACCTGGCAGACCGCCGTGTTCTTCATCGTTATCGCCGCGCTGCTCGCGGCGATGATGATCTGGGAATGGCGCTCCCCGGGCGGCGCGCCGCGCAAGGGCGTGTTGCGCATCGTGACCACGCGCGGCGATCGCCTCTTCATTTCACTGCTGTCGGCGGCCTACATTCATCTGATATGGCTTGCGCTGCTAGGCACGCCGCTGTGGGGCGCGGCGATCGTCTCCGTCGTCTTCGCGCTCATCGTGTTTCGTACCGTGTAGCAATGAACATCGACGGGTTGGCCGACGAGCTGCTCGCAGCGCGCGATGCTGCACGGCTGACCCCGTTGCCGTCGCGACTCGATGGGTTGAACCTCGAGCAGGGCTACGCCGTCGGACGCGCATTGCACGAACGCCTGCTCGCGCGCGGCTGGCGCGGCGCCGGCCGTAAGATCGGTTTCACCAACCCGGCGACGTGGCGCGAGTTCGGAGTCGATGCGCCGATGTGGGCGCACATGTACGCGCAGACGGTACGTTTCGCGTCGAGGAGCGAATATGCCTTGTCGTTGCGCGCAATGGTCGCGCCGCGGATCGAACCCGAGGTTGTGCTGAAGCTGCGCGCGGCGCCATCGACCGCCGGAGTGGAAGCGATGGCCGACTGCATCGACTGGGTTGCGATCGGCTTCGAGATCGTCGACTCGCACTTTGCCGATTGGCGTTTCTCCGGCGCCGATGCAGTGGCAGATTTCGGCGTGCACGCGGCGCTGATCATCGGCACGCCATGGCAACTTGATGCCGCCGATCGGGCTCGTCTGGTCGCGACGCTGCCCGCGTTGAAGGTGATGTTGCGGCGTGGTTCAGAAGTTGTGGCCGAAGGCGAAGGAAGAAACGCGCTCGGCAGTCCGCTCCTCGCGCTGGCTCACCTGGCGAACCTGCTAGCTACGCAGCCGTCGGCGCCATCCTTGACCGCCGGGGAGATCATCACCACGGGAACGTTGACGCCGTTGCCGTACGTGCGCGACGGCGAACGATGGACCGTCGAGGTCGAGCACGCGCCGCTTGGTGCGCTAAGTATCGAGTTCCGCGAAAAGAGCGCCCACGTTTCGATTCGGCGAGAAGACCTCGGATCGCCGGCTGCACAGTCGTTGATCCTTGCGCTCAACGCCGAGCTTTCGCAGCTTTATCCGGAGCCGGGGGCAAATCATTTCAGGCTGAACGCGGACGAAGTGGCGCATGGTCGAGGCGCGTTCCTCGTCGCCCGCGCGGGCGCAGAGCCGGTCGGATGCGGCGCGATTCGCCTCGACGGCGGCGGCGCCGCCGAGATCAAGCGCATGTATGTGGTGCCGGCCGCCCGTGGGTGTGGGATCGCGCGCGCGATACTCGCCGAGCTCGAAATCGAAGCACGACGCCTCGGCGCTATCCGGATCGTCCTTGAAACAGGCGGTCGCCAGCCTGAGGCGCTTGCGCTTTATGCGAGCGAGGGCTTTAGCCCGGTTCCGGCGTGCGGCGAGTATGTTGGATCGCCGCTAAGCGTCTGCATGGCGAAACACATTGCCTGATGGGCCTTGCGGCGGCATCCGTTGTGAAATCTGATGTTCAACTCGAGTCGTTCGACTCGGCACGCGACGAGGCACTGCTCGCCGAATGGCTTACCCGCCCGCACGTGCGCCGCTGGTGGGGCGATCCCGCGGACCACATTGCCGATGCGCGCGAGCGTCCGGAGCGCGGCGGACACGCCGCTGCTACGGGCGGTGCGGTGGCAACGCGGCTGCGGTGAGGTACGAGGGGGCGCCGATCAGCGTACTGTTTTCGCCCGGTCTCGCGGGCAATATTCAGGGAGTTTTTTATGCAGGACTACGCACTGTTCATCGAAGGCCGCGCGCAGCCTTCCGCGTCCAACGAGTCGTTCGACAGCTTCAATCCGTTCACCGGAGCGCCATGGGCTCGCATCGCGCGCGGCAATGCCGACGACGTCGATCGCGCGGTGCGCGCCGCGCACAACGCGTTCACAAGCGGACCATGGCCGCAACTGACTGCAAGCCAGCGCGGACTGCTGCTGCATAAGCTCGGTGATCTCGTCGCGCGCGATGCGGTGAAGCTGGCACAGCTCGAAGTGCGCGACAACGGCAAGCTGATCGCCGAAATGCAGGCGCAGCTCACCTACGTGCCGCACTGGTACTACTACTTCGGCGGTCTGGCGGACAAGATCGAGGGCACCGCGATTCCCCTCGACAAGAAGGGCTACTTCAACTACACGCGCAGCGAGCCGCTGGGTGTGGTAGCCATCATCACGCCATGGAATTCACCGCTGATGCTGGCGACGTGGAAGATCGCGCCGGCGCTGGCGGCGGGTTGCACGATCGTGATCAAGCCGTCGGAGTTCACGTCGGCATCGACGCTCGAGTTCGTCAAACTCTTCGACGAAGCGGGTTTCCCGCCGGGCGTAGTCAATGTGGTTACCGGCTTCGGCAGCGAGGTGGGGCAGCCGCTCGTCGAGCATCCTCTGGTGCGTAAGGTGAGCTTCACCGGATCGGACGCGACCGGCCGCATCATCAATCAGCAGGCCGCGAAGCACTTCAAATCGGTGAGCCTCGAACTCGGTGGCAAGTCGCCGAACATCGTCTTCGCCGATGCGAATCTCGACGACGCGGTCAACGGCGCCGTGTCCGGAATCTTTGCCGCCACCGGACAAACCTGCATTGCGGGATCGCGCCTGCTGTTGCAGGAAAAAATCCACGACGAGTTCACCGACCGTTTGCTCGCGCTCGCGCGCACCGCGAAAATGGGCGACCCGCAATCGATGCAGACGCAGGTCGGACCGGTGACAACGCGGCCGCAGTTCGACAAGGTGGCCGGCTACGTCGAGATCGCGAAGAAAGAAGGAGCAGAGCTTCTACTCGGCGGCAAGCCGGCAACGCGACCCGAGTGCGGCAGCGGCTGGTTCTTCGAGCCGACAATTTTTTCCGGCGTGCGCAACTCGATGCGCATCGCACAGGAAGAAGTGTTCGGCCCGGTGCTCTCGATCATCAAATTCAAGGAAGAACACGAAGCGGTCGCCATCGCCAACGACGTGCGCTTTGGACTCGCCTCCGGCGTGTGGACGCAAGACATCGGCCGCGCGTTTCGGATGGCCGAGCGGATCCAGTCCGGCACCGTGTGGGTCAACACCTACCGCGCGGTGTCGTACATGTCACCGTTCGGGGGCTACAAGGACTCCGGCATCGGCCGCGAAAACGGCATTCACGCGATCAACGAATACCTGCAAACGAAAAGCGTGTGGATCAACACGGGCGCGCAGACGGGCAACCCGTTTGTGATGCGGTAGGGCGTAGGCACGCGACGGTTCTAGAGCGGCCGATTCAGACCCGCTCGCAGGCAGTCGGTCCGCGCGGTAATCGGCCTGCAGAAGACAGTCCGTTTTACGCTAGGCACGTGAGAGCTTGGTGCCTCGTGAGATCTCAAGCGACGATGGTAGGTCTGTGTATCGCCTTGGCCGGGCCTTTGCTTCCTGTGGCTCGCATTCTCGATGATTCGGCTGGCCTCGCGAGTCGGTATTGCATCAGGCTGTTAGCGCAATGACCGGACGTAGCGGGGCGGCGGGTCGTCATCATCGTCGTTGGCATCATCCGATTTCGATGTTTTTGGTTTGGCCGCTGCGCGCGGCGGCGCATTGGCTGACGGCGGCGCAGACGGGGCGGGCACCTGGTTCAGCAGGCGTCGGCGATCGCTGATCTGCAGCGCAATCCGCAGAAGCTCCTGATCGGAGGATTGCAGGGCCCGCGCCAGAATCTGCTTGGCGTATTCGTCGTCACTGGCGAACCGCATCAGATCGAGCGGCAAGCCGGCACGCCGCACCGCCAGGCTGAAGCGCGAGTACAGCAGCATTTCGGTGTTATCCATCAATCGCCTCCGCGCCGTCCGGCGTGCAATGAAACGCGCACGACCCTCCGAGGCTAGGCCGGTTCGCCGTGATAGGTGGCGTCCAGTCCGGATTTTTCTTCATGTGTCGTTACGCGGGCACGCACCAACAATCGCAGTAACACGATCAGCACGGCGGTCGCCACAAACGAATAGAACGCCACCGCAAGGGTAGCTGTCAACTGCGCGCCAAACGTGGCGGTGGGCGCCAGCTTGGACGAGGCCAGTACACCGGTGGCGAGTGAACCGGCGATACCCGCCATTCCGTGGATGCCGAATACGTCCAGCGAGTCGTCGAACCAGCGGCGGCTGCGGATCACCACCGCCCCGAAATACGCGGCGGCCGCACCCAGCGCGCCAATTAGCGCCGCGCTGTCGGGTGTGACGTAACCCGATGCCGGCGTAATGGCGACCAGTGCTCCGAGGGCGCCCGTCAATACGCCGATCAGTGTCGTGAATTTGCGGATCACGAGTTCAATCACGAGCCAGGTCGCCACGCCGGCACAGGTCGCCGCGTGGGTGGTGATGAGCGCACGGATCGCGCTTGCATCGGCAGCCAGCGCCGAGCCTGCGTTGAAGCCGTACCAACCGACGATCAGAAAAGCGGCGCCGAGCGCCACCAGCGCGGTGCTGTTGGGCTCGAACGAGGCCGTGCCGAACCCATGGCGCTTACCCAGTAGCACTGCGGCGGCGAGCCCGGCAAAGCCGCTGCACACGTGCACCACGGTGCCGCCGGCAAAGTCGATCACGCCCAGATCATGCAGCCAGCCGTGTTCGGCCCAGACCCAGTGAGCAACCGGGCTGTACACGACCACGATCCACAGCGGCACAAACACGACCACGAACTGAAAGCGCACCCGCTCGACCCAGGCGCCAAGCAAGATTGCGACGGTCACCGCGGCAAACGCGAGTTGAAAGATGGCGAAGAGCCCGATCGGTATGGTGGGCCACAAGGGGCCCGCAGGCTGGTCCGACCAGAACCACGCCGACGGCAAAGTCAGCGTTCCGATGAATCCATTGCCCGGCAGGAAAGCAAGGCCGAATCCGAAAAAGAGAAATGCGAGGCTGCCGAGCGCCATCGCGGCCAGAATCTGCATGAAGCCGTTAACGCTGTTCTTGTCGCGTGAAAGGCCCCCGTAGAACAAGGCCAGACCTGGAAACGCCATCATCAACACCAGCACAGTTGCGATCAGCACCCACGCGACATTGCCTTCGCTGAATGCCGGCGTAGTCGATGTGCTTGGCGCCACCGCGGCGGCCGCCGGCCTGGGGCTGACGTTCGCCGGCGCTGCGCTTTGCGCCACGACCGGCCTGGCTGCGGTCGGAGCATCCGTGACAGGCTGCGCGAGCGCGCCACCGTGCAGCACAGTAGTGAGCACTAATGTGAGTAGCGCCTGACCTAGAGCGGCCCAGATCGCGGCACGGCCATGACTCTTCTTGTTCATGCTGATCTCCGAATTTGAAAGCGAGCACATTGGATGGTATGAGACAGCGACATCTCAGAAAAGGCAAACAAGGGGGGGATCGCGGCCCAAAGTGCCATCATTGCCATGATCGCCCGCCAAGACTTGGCTTGGGCGGTTGGCCTTGCCGAGGACAAAGATGAACGGTGCGATCGTTGACAGTTTCATCACCTCGTTCAGACGCACGGGAGCTCGCAAGCGTGGAGCTCATGAATCAGGCATGCACTATGTCCAGACCAAAGGTGGGCAACTGCGTGTTCTCGATACCGGAGGCACTAAGCCGCCCCTTGTGCTTACGCCGGATGGTCCGTGCGTCATCGAGCACTACGACCTGCTGATCAAGAGATTCGCCGGGCAGTTCAGGGTCATTTGCTTTGACATGCCCGGGATCGGATTTTCTTTCGCGAGCTACGGCTACCGATTCGGCATTGCCGAGTCTGCGGATCTCATCGTTGAACTACTGGATGCCGTATCGGTACCGAAGGCGGCGTTTGCGTTTACCTGTGCGAACGGCTTCGTTGCCATGAATCTGGCCAAGCGATACTCGCAGCGCGTTTCCCATTTGGTTCTCGCGCAAACTCCGTCCCTTGACGGCATGCGCAAATGGACTGACCGTAGTGTTCCCAAGCTGCTACGTGTTCCCTATGTGGGTCAAGTCGTGGCCGCCGTCAAAGCCGAGTTTCTTGCGACGCACTGGTTTGACCTGGCTCTTCCCAGAGGCAGCGAACACAAGGGCGGTTTCGTTTCACAAGCCCGCAATGCCCTACATGGCGGAGGCTGTTTCTGCCTAGCGAGTGTGGTTCAAGGCCTCCTGGACAGTCAGGAGGATGACATTCGCGGGGTTCAGTGCCCCACGCTTGCGATTCACGGTGACAGCGACTTTTCGCACAAGCATACGGACTTCCGTTCCATCACCGATCCGATCCCGCACGCGCAGGTCATTGCGTTTCCGGGCTGCGGACACTTCCCGAACTTGGAGCGGAGTTCTGATTACGTAGACCATGTTCAGCGGTTCTTGCTGCGTAGTGGCTAACGGAGTGCTGCGGCACCGCTCGATAGCAAGAAGGAGGAGAGGAGCCATCCGATGAGTCAAAAGCTAGAGAATGCGAAGCGTCTTTACATGGAGGGCATTCGCGACGGGAATGCGCGCGAGGCCGTGACGAAGTACACCGGAGATCGATACACCCAGCACAGCGCGGGAGTGAGGGATGGGGTCGAGGGTTTCGTCGAGTTCTTCGAGCCGTTTCTCGCCCGGAATCCAGTTCGCGACGTTCGTGTGGTGCGAGCCTTCGAGGACGGGCAATACGCCTTCGTGCACGTTTTTCAGAGCCTCAACCACGGTGAGTCCACGTGGGTAACGATGGACCTGTTTGATACCGATTCAAACGACAAGATCATCGAGCACTGGGACGTGATTTCCGAGTATGTCGACAAGACGGTGTCCGGCCACAGCATGATCAGCGGTCCGAGTGAGGTCACAGACGTTGACTCCACGCAAAAGAACAAGGCGCTGGTTCGGCAATTCCTGGTTGACGTACTCCAGAACGGCAATCTCGAGAAGATTGGCGCCTATATCTCCACGGAGAGCTACACGCAGCACAGCCCTAAGGTAGCCGGCGGCATCGACGGAACCGTAGCGTTCATTACGGCTCGGGCAGAACAGGGCGGCGCGATTCGCTACGAAGAGGTTTTCAAGGTGATAGGCCAGGGAAATTTCGTGGTCAGCCTGAGCAAGGTGTCGATGGGCGAGAAGAATATGGCCGTCTTCGATGTATTTCGGTTGGCGAACGGGAGAATCGTCGAGCATTGGGACGCCATCGAGGAAATCGCTCCGGCAGAGGAGTGGGTCAATTCCGGCAAGTTCTGAACCTTGGAAGATTGACCATGAGTGACCGCCGGGTGAGGTGGCCGCCCGACTTGAGCATGACGCCGAAACGCAAGGCGCTGGTCTTATTGGCGCTCGGTGTCCTACTCGGTGTTGCAGTTTGGATGTTTTCGCCTTGGCTCACCGGGAAGGTCGAGCCGTGGGACACGGATGCACCTATCTGGCCTCTCTCGTGGCTGTTGGTAGCAATCCTCGGCGGCCTCGTCGGCCACATTCGCGGCGTCTGCCTTCCACTCGGCTATGCGCTGGGCCAGATGCTTGTCACCATCCAGTCTCCGTTCCTTGGGCAGTTCGGAGCATTGGGGTGGTTGTTCATTGGGGGTTACGCGGCGGTCGCCGCCGTCGTCACGTTGGCACTTGTTGCGGGAGTCGCTTTGTTCAAGCGTATCTGGCGCATGCGTAGCACCTCGGTCGATGGGGCCTAAGCCGCGCTTCCGAGCGACCGTCAACCAGCGGCGCTTCGCTTGCTGGAATCCCCCGAACGCAAGAACGCTGAGCGATAGTATTGGCATCAAGAGCGAGCCTGCAGAAGCCTGCCGAATTTTTGTAGCGACCATCTCGGTTTCACGGCGTAGCGGTCACCGGATGGCCGCACCGCGCGTGGGTCGTTGCGCCGGCCGCGCTCCCTTCTCATCGAATTCATACCGCAGCACCAGCAGATCATTGACCGCGCCCGAGACTCGCAGCTTGAGCGCCCACTCGCCGTGCATTTCAAGCTCCAGCCGTGCTTGGAATTCGCCCGGCACTTCGGTCGGTTTGGCTTTCGCCGGCTTTACGTTGTGCGCCATCGGCATCGATGGCATGTCGGCGCCGACTGACACTTCCACGTTCGCAAGCGGACTACCCGCACGCGTCAGTCGCACGTTGCAGTCGTAGACGAATTTTGCTCCGCCGGGTTTGCAATCAAGACTTGCCTGCGGAGTGCGCTGCGCGTGCGCCATGCTGGAAGCGAGTAACGCAACAAGTGCGATCGCGAGTTTCGAGCCGTTGTTCATGATGACTTCAACGTCCGTCGGCGCAACGCGTGCACCACGCGTTCATCCAGCAGTCCGCGGGGCCGCACGATCAGCAGCAGCGCCACCAGTCCGCCGAACACGATCATCCGGTAGCCGGAGAACACGCGGCTGCCTTCCAGCAGCCCGATGTCGAGCAGCACGCCGAGGATCGGACCGAAGGCGGTGCCAAGTCCGCCGATCAGCGCGTACGCGAGGCTGTGCACGCCCAGCATGATGTCGAAGTTGCGCGGCTCGATGTAGGTGTTGTGATGCGCATAGAGCGCACCGCCGAGCGCGGCCAGTGCGCCGGCGGCAGCAGCAACGCCGAGCTTCACGCGCAACACATCGATGCCGAGACTGGCGGCGAGTTCATCGTCGGCGCCGACCGCGCGCAGTGTTGCGCCCAGTTTGGAACGCTCGACCCAGACGAACAGCACCACCGTTGCTGCGAGCAGCAGCGCGATCAGCGCGAGGAACATTGCAGGTTCGACACCGCTTTCGAACACCCAGCGAATTCCCCGAAATCCCTGCGTGCCATCGGGCCCGACGGGCTCGCCCTCGACCGTGCGCTGCCATTGCAGCAACTCAAAGCCGATGCGCAGCATTTCGGCCGCCGCGAGTGTGGCCATGGCGAACACCAGGCCGCGCAGTCGCAGAGTCGGCAGCGCGATCAGCCACTGCGCGGCCGCGCCGGCCAGCATGGCGGCCACCAGTGCGAGCGGCAGCGGCCAGTCGAACATCGCGGTCAGCATGCCGGCCGCATACGCGCCCACACCGAACAGCGCCTGCTGGCCGAACGACATTTCGCCCGCGATCAGCAACAGATATGCGGACAGCGCAATGAACGAGAAGAGCGCGATATTGGTCAGGACGCCGAGCGCGTAGTCGTCCATCGCGTGATCCATCCTGGCTGCAAGGCCAGCAGCACAAACAGCAGCAGATACGCAATGAGGTCGCGCAGCTGCGGGCCGAAAAACCATTGGGCGTGCGCTTCCACCAGTCCGAGCGCGAGCCCACCGAGCACCGCGCCGGGCAGCGAACCGAGTCCCCCCAGCATCATCGCGAGCAAGCCCTTCAAGGTCGCCCACATGCCGAGCATCGGCGTCACCTGCTCGTTCGTGGCGGCGATCAGGAATCCAGTTGCACCGCCGATCGCGGAGGCGATCGCAAAGACGCCGACGAACACGCGGCCGGCGCCGATTCCCGCCAGTTGTGCGGCGGTCGGGTTGTCGATCAGAGCGCGCACTGCGATGCCAAAGCGGGTGCGATAGAGCAGCGCCCATAGGCCGGCGCAAATCGCGATCGCAACCGCCAGGGTCACCAGCGCTTCAACGCGCAGCGTCAGCGAACCGATTGCTATCGGCGGCCCCGTGTACAGCGCCGGAAACGCGTAGAGGTGCTTGGGGAGCGCAAGCGTTACTGCCTCCTCGAACTGCATCCAAAGCGCAAAGCTCGCGACCATCGCCGCGACAGCGGAGCCGGTTCGATGCGGCGCGAAACATAGCCGCTCGACATACGCACCCGCGAGAATCGCGCCGGCCAGCGTGACCAATGCAAGCACGAACAAGCCGACCGCCACATTGAGCGACAGCCAGGTCGCCGCATAGCAGCCCACCATGATCGCCGGCCCGTACGACAGATTCATCCGCCGCAACACGCCGAAGACAAGCGTGAAGCCGAGCGCAAGCAGCGCGTAACTCGCGCCGGTCATCAGTCCGTCGAGAGAGTTTTGCAGGAGATCGAGCATGCACCTTCGAATTTACGCCGCTGCGCTCGGCATCGATCCAGGGCGCCGCTACTTTTGCTCCGCCCCAAGATACGCGCGCCGAATCACCTCATCCTCCGCCAGCGAACCGGGGTTGCCGCTGAACGTGATCCTTCCCTGCTCGATCAGGTAGAAATGATGCGCGACCTTCAACGCCAGGTGCGCGTTCTGCTCCACCAGCAAAATCGTCGTCCCGTCGCGATTCAACTCGCCGGCGATGCGAAAGATCTCCTCCACCACAAGCGGCGCAAGGCCGAGCGACGGTTCATCCATCAGCAGTAGCTTCGGCCGGCTCATCAGCGCACGTGCCACGGCGAGCATCTGCTGCTCACCACCCGACAGGGTGCCGGCGTTCTGTTCAACGCGCTCCTTCAGTCGCGGAAAGCGCGCGAACATGCGGTCGATGTCGGCGTCGACGCCGGCGCGATCGTTGCGCTGATAGGCGCCCGCACGCAGGTTGTCGAGCACCGTCATCGCGGGGAACACCAGCCGGTTTTCCGGCACGAGCGCCAGTCCGCGCGCGACGATTTCGTGCGGCGACCGGCCCGCGATCTCTTCACCCGCTAGGCGAATCGCGCCCGAACGCGGCTTCAGAATTCCCGCAGCGCTGTACATCAATGTGGTCTTGCCGGCGCCGTTGGGGCCGAGCAGACAGGTGATCGAACCCTGCTCGACCGCGAGCGTCACGCCCTTTAGCGCTTCGATCTTGCCGTAGGCGGTGACGACATCGCGGACTTCGAGCAGCAATCGACCGCTGGTCATTCCAACACCCGGTTCGCGCCAATCGCCGAGAGCGCCGGAAGCTGCGAGAATCCCTCCATGCGTCCGTCACAAGCACTCGCCTCGCATCGGCATCGCGTTCTCGCCCTCGCCGCGGCGCGCGGCGCTCGAGACGTGCGTGTGTTCGGCTCGACTGCCCGCGGACTTGACCATGAGGGTAGCGACCTGGACTTGCTCGTTGATCTGCCGGTCGGCACGTCCTTGCTGCACGTCGTCGGGCTGCAACTCGAAATCGAGGACGCTCTCGGCGTCAAGGTCGATCTGTGCACTGAGCGCGAACTGCATCCAGCATTGAGAGACCGCATCCTCGCGGAAGCGCGGGCGCTATGACCGGGCGCGACGAACTGTTCCTGATCGAGGCAGTGTGGTCCATGGTTGAGCAGGACCTTCCCAGCTTGCTCGTGAACGTGCACCGCATTCTCGAGCAACCAGGCAAATCGCCGGCTTCCGACTGACGCGCAGCCGCGGCACCCGGCCATGGCTTTACCGCACACCCCGCACTCGGACCTCGAACCTCGCATCACTGCGCTCCCCCGAGATACGCCTTGCGCACCGCGTTGTCGGCCTGGATCTGCGCCGGCGTACCCTCGGCGATCTTCTGCCCGAAGTTGAGCACGGTGATGCGATCGGTGACGCCCATCACCAGTTCCATCACATGCTCGACCAGCAGAATCGTCACGCCGCGTTCGCGCAGCCGGAAGATGCGATCGCGCAACTGACGTACTTCTTCGCTGTTCATTCCGGCCGCCGGTTCATCCAGCAACAGCAGTTTCGGGCGCGTGGCCAGTGCGCGCGCGAGTTCAAGCCGGCGCTGTTCGCCGAAGGCGAGATTGGCGGCGAGTTCGTCCTGTTTGTGCGCCAGACCGCCAAACTCCAGCAGTTGCGAGATCTCGTCGCGCACGCCCTTTTGTCCGCCGAGCCAGCGCGCAAAGAAACCTCGTTTCGCGTGATCCTCCGGCGAGTTCTGCGCGACCCACAGGTTTTGCCATACGGTCAGCTGGCCGAACAAACGAATGTTCTGAAACGTACGTGCGATGCCGCGTTGCAGCCGCACGTGGGTTGGATGCCGCGCGAGGTCGGCGCCTTCGAACACAATGCTGCCCGCGGTCGGCGCGAACAGTCCGGCAATCAGATTGACGGTTGTGCTCTTGCCCGATCCATTCGGACCGATCAACCCGACAATTTCGCCTTTCTTCACCGTGAGGTCGAGTCCATCGACCGCACGCACGCCGCCAAAATGGCGCGCCAGCGACTTCAGCTCAAGCACGCTTGCCCCGCCTGAACAGGCGCTTCACGTGCATCAGCGCGGATTCATCGAGCATGCCGCGTGGCCGCAGATTCATCGCGAGCACGATCAGCGCCGGAAACAGGAGGTTGCGCCAGTCGCCCAGCCCGCGCAGCCCTTCGACAAGAAGGCCCTGCACGAAGATCACCGCGGCAAGCGTCCCGAACACGCTCGCCAGTCCGCCGACGATCGGGTACGCGATCGCGAAGGTCGCCACCAGGATGTTGAAGCTCGAGTGCTCGATATGCGTGGTGTAGTGCGCGTACAGCGCGCCGCCGATACCGGCGATCGCGCCGCCCACCGTCATCGCGCTCACCTTGATCGCGGTGAGGTTGATGCCCACCGCCTGCGCGGCGATTTCATCTTCGCCGGTGGCGCGCAGCACCACGCCATAGCGCGAGCGGTCAAACCACCAGAGGAGCGCCATCGCCGCGACGACGAATACCCAGATGAACAGCATCACGTCAAAGGTGGTCCAGCCGTTCTCCGGAAAAAAACGAATCTGCCGGAAGCCTTCACCCCCCAGCGGGCCAACTTTGATGCCGCCCTTCGCAATCTGATAGTCGAAGTTGAAGAAAAAGATCCGGATCCCTTCGCCGAACGCGAGTGTGGCGATCACCAGCATCAACTCCTTGACGCGCAACGCAGGAAAGCCGACCGCGCACGCCAACGCCGCGCCAACCACGGCGCCGGCACCGACTGCCGGAACGATGTGCCAGCCGGCCAGCACCGTCAGCATCGCCGCGGCGTACGCACCAATCGCGAAGAACGCCGCCTGCGCGAGACTCACCTGCCCGGTCAGCAGCACGATGTAGGCGGAAAGGCCGAGCAGCGTGTGAACGCCGATCAGTTGCGCGAGGCCGAAGTAGAAATCCATGGGC
>Ga0187892_10009072_pt1 | contig 13270 bp, 5 predicted proteins | sample MA1701073metaG_FD_139345 | JGI IMG/M metagenome (GOLD analysis project Ga0187892, IMG submission 139345) | Bio-ooze microbial communities from a basaltic lava cave in the Kipuka Kanohina Cave System on the Island of Hawaii, USA - MA170107-3 metaG ...
GGCCACGGATACTTGCGTCAACTGCCTCAATGACGCGGACTGCAACGACAACAACGTCTGCACCGACGACGCCTGCGTGGGGGGCAACTGCCAGTACGCCAACAACAGCAACCCCTGCACGGATTCCGCCCTGTGTACGGTCAATGACACATGCAGCGGGGGGACTTGTGTGGGAACGCCCGTGGACTGCTCGGCCTTCGACACGGATTGCACTATAGGCCTTTGCAATACCGGCACCGGAGTCTGTGATGAAATCGACGTCAACGAGGGCGGCCCGTGCAACGACAATGATCCGTGCACGCAAACGGATCGATGCACGTCAGGAGTCTGCGACGGCACTCCAGTTGATTGCTCTGGCCTCGATAACGCCTGCAACATGGGACTGTGCAACGCCACAACCGGTGTCTGCGAGCCGACGCCGGTCAATGAAAACGGGCCTTGCAATGACGCACTGTTCTGCACTGCCGTAGACCGGTGCACAAGCGGGACTTGCGTCGGCACCGGCGACCCTTGCGCGCCGACGCTTTGCGATGAGCCGAGCGATTCGTGCATTCCGGCCCCGCGCATCGCGGGACTCGAGGTCTTCTACGCCGGGCATTTCGGCGATCAAGCTGATCCGAGCCATGCGTTCCTTGCCGCAGGCGCCACGGCGAGCAACACGAACATCACCAACTACGTCAATGGAATGACCGGAATCCGCGTCATTTTCGATAAGGTCGTGAACTTCGCCGGTTCGCCATCGACGGCGTTTTTATTCGACTGGACGACGGGAACGGGCACGACGTTTACTCCCGTCGACAACGTGGCCACGATGGTCACGGTCAGCCAGACGGTTCAGGGATCGATGACGGTCGTAACGATCGTGTTGGCCGACGATCACGTGCGAAGGCGATGGCTGCGCATCACGATTGACGCTTCGCAGGTTTCGGCAAGCGGTCTGGCACTGGACGGGGAGCTTGCCGGCAGCCCGGCCGGTTTGCCCAGCGGCAATGGCGTGCCCGGCGGCAACGCCGTTTTCTATCTGGGCAACATCGCGGGGGACGTCGACGGCGACCGCAGGACGATGTTGGGCGACGCGGGGTTGGTCCGGGCGGCGGTCAATCCCTTCCTCAATGTGCCCATTACCAACGTCTTCGACGTAGACAAGAGCGGGAAGGTATTGCTAAACGACGTAGGGGATACACGCACGGAGGTGAATCCGTTTTTCGTGTTACCGGCGCTTTCGCCCTAGGCGTTTGGATGTAATGAGGGATGTTGCGATTTATGGCTGCTATCTTTAAGGGACGCGCCGTCACCGCGGGGCTGGGAGCGCTTTTGGCCATGCAGTCGGCGGCTTTAGCCGCGGAGCTTTCCGTCGGCGATCTGGCCATGCGCCCCGATTCGGTTTCCGAAGTGATCGTCTCGGGGACGATCCGTGGCGAATCTACGTACGGCGTGACGATCATGGTGGAGCTGGTACCGCGGGCGAAAAGCACCGGTACGGTGACGTTCACGGTCGGGCTTGCGGCTGCCTCGCTGCGACCCGCGCGTACATTCTCCCCAGTCGAGCGAGGTGTGATTCCCGCGCCTCCCATCACGGAACGGGCTCACGCCGCGGACATTGTTCCGCTCCGCGACCCGTGGCCTAGGCGAGGTACGTGCACGCTGTTCGATACGGACGAGTCCGACTCGGTGTGGCTCAATGGTCTGGTGGACGATAACGGCACCTACGTGCCCGCGCCACTCGTGTTTTCCGGGGAGCTGGTGAGCTTTCCGATCGTTGCGACCTTCGGTGCGGAGGGGGTTTGGGACGTCTTGCTTTCCACCGTCGCCGGTGCAAGCGTTTGGGAGGGTGTTGCAACGACGCTTCATGCGGGGACTATCACGGTCACCTCCGCCGCTTGCGTCGAGCACGGGGATTGCCTGGACGGTGATCCGTGTACGAAGGATGCCTGTTCGGCTGGCCGTTGCGTGTACTCGCCACAGGGCGGCGGGAAATGTCTTGAAGCCGCGGAGCCCGTGGGTGCCAAGCCGCCGGTTTTGGTTGACGGGAATGAGGAAGGGACGCCCTAGGGGGCTCGGGGGGGACGATCATGGTTCAAATAAAGACGGTGTCGATCTTGCTGGTCATGGTTGGGCAAGGAGGCCTGCGCGTTGCCGAAGGTGCTAGTCTGAGCGTTGGAAGCCTGGCGATGCCGCCGGGATCCACGACGATCCTTACTATATCCGGTGAGATCGTGAGCGAAGCCACGTACGGCGTGACCATTCTCGTGGAACTGGTTCCTCGCCCTGGTGCGGTAGGCACGCTGGTCTTCACCGTTGCGCCGCCCGCGGATATCGACCAAGCGGGCGACCCGTGGCCCGGCATGGGGATGTTCAGCGCCTTTGACACCGACCAGACCGGCTCGGCAACGATGAACGGTATGGTGGACGACAACGGCACGTTTCTACCGGGGACGGTTTCGTTTAGTGGCCCCCTTTTGCATTCGCCGCTCACGGCGAGCGCTTCGGCCAACGGTGTGTGGGATGTGTTTCTATCGACCTCTTCGGGTGACAGTGGTTGGGAAGGGGTCGCCACGACTTTGACTTCGGGCACGATCATGGTGTTGCCGTGGGCTTGTCTAGAGAATGTGGATTGTGATGACGACGATCCCTGCACCGACGACTTCTGCGATGCGGGTCTTTGCGAATATACGAACCACTGGCCGCCTTGTGATGACGTTGGCGATACGCCCGTGGAGCGTCATCCGATCATCATACACCCATTGACTTGGCCTTAAAGAGTTTGTCGAGGAGAAGAAAGAGAACTTAGTAAGGGGGTTTAGGGGATAAAACCCGTGTTACACATAGGGGAAGGAATGGGGGAAGCGGGCTATGCTTCGGACGAAACTTATCACGATGATCCTGGCCGTTTTGGGGGGGCTGGGTATTGCGGAAGGGGCCAGCCTGAGCGTTGGCAACCTTGCCATGCCTCCGGGTTCGACCGCGACGGTCACCGTTTTCGGCAGCATCGCGGACGAATCGACCTTTGGCGTGACGGTCCTGGTCGAGCTGGTTCCGCGCACCGGTGCCGTGGGAACGCTGACCTTCACGACCGCTCCGCCGGCGGATATCAGCCAGGGGGGCGATCCCTGGCCGGGGGCGGGGACCTTCAGCGCCTATGATACCGATGTAACCGGTTCGGGCCTTCTGAACGGAACGGTGGACGACAATGGCACGTTCGTGCCGGCTTTGCTCACGTACAGCGGTCCGCTTTCGCGTTTTCCGGTGACCGCCAGCGCATCTGCAAGCGGTATTTGGGACGTTCGCCTTTCCACTTCGGCGGGTGACAGCGGATGGGAAGGGGTCACCACGGGCTTAACGGCCGGCGCGGTGACTGTCACGGCCTCGGCGTGTCTGGTGGATGCGGACTGCAGCGACGGCGACGTGTGCACCAACGACTTCTGCAATGCGGGTGTTTGTGAGTTTCCGAACAATACGGCGCCGTGTAATGACGGTGATCTCTGTACGACGGGAGATGTCTGTAGCGGCGGCACCTGCACGGGAACGCCGGTGAACTGTTCGGGGCTGAACGATGCGTGCAATGTCGGCGTCTGTAATCCCGGGACCGGCATGTGTCAGGCGGTTCCCGCCAACGAAGGCGCCACCTGCACGGACGGAAACCTCTGTACATCCAACGACCGGTGCACGAGTGGCGTGTGCGTGGGCACTCCGGTGGACTGTTCGGCCCTGAACAACGCCTGCAACATCGGCGTCTGTAACCAGAGTACCGGCTTGTGCCAAGCGGCACCGGCCAATAAGGGCGGGCCGTGCAATGACGGCAATCTCTGCACGCAGAATGATATTTGCATGGCCGGCGTGTGCGCGGGCGCCCCCGTGGATTGCTCCGCGTTGAACAATGCCTGCAATGTCGGCGTGTGCAACGGAGCGACCGGCATGTGTCAGCCGTCGCCAACCAACGAGGGTGGAGCCTGCAATGACAGCAACGTCTGCACGCAGAACGACCGCTGCACGGCCGGTGTTTGTTCGGGAACCGCGGTGAACTGTTCCGCGCTCAACAATACGTGCAATGTGGGTGTCTGCAATTCGGGCACCGGAGCCTGTGAGGCGATGCCGGCCAACGAGGGCGGCATTTGCAATGACAACAACACCTGCACGAACAATGACGTATGTACCAGCGGCGTTTGCACTGGAACGCCGATCGCCGGCTGCGATCCATGCAGCGTTGCCGCGGATTGCGACGATGGCAATCTCTGCACGGACGACAGTTGCCATCCGGCGGGGGTTTGTATCCATTCCAATAACAGCGCGGCGTGCAATGACGGTCAATTCTGCACCGCCACGGACGTGTGCAGCGCCGGAAGCTGCGTGGGTACGGGCGACCCGTGCCCAGGCCAACTCTGCGATGAGACCAACAACGTCTGCGTGGATTGCCTGGTCCATGCGGACTGCGATGACGGCAATATCTGCACGACCGACGTTTGCGTGGGCGGGGCGTGCCAGCACAATCCCAACACGTTGGCATGCAACGACGGATTGTTCTGTACGCTGAGCGATCAGTGTTCCGGCGGCACGTGCGTCGGCAGCGGGGACTCTTGCCCGGGTCAATTGTGCAACGAGTCGACGAACACCTGCGTAGACTGTTTGACCAATGCTGACTGCGATGACGGGGATGTCTGCACGACCGACACTTGTTCGGCCGGCTCGTGCGGGTACACGAACAACATGCTTCCCTGCAACGACGGCCTCTTCTGCACGGCCAACGACAATTGTGCCGGCGGCGTGTGCGTCGGTGCCGGCGACCCCTGCCCGGGCCAGTTGTGCAGCGAGAAGTTCAACGCCTGCGTCGAGTGCTTGGGCGTGGCGGATTGCGATGACGGGAATGTGTGCACGAACGACACCTGCACGGTGGGCAACTGCGGGTACACGAACAACACGCTCCCCTGCGACGACGGCTTGTTCTGCACGGACACGGATACGTGTTCCGGCGGAGCGTGCGTCGGGAGCGGCGATCCCTGTGCCCCGGCGCTGCTTTGCGACGAAGGCACGAATAGCTGCGTCGAGTGTTTCTCCGCCCTGGATTGCGATGATGACAACCCTTGCACCAATGACGCGTGTCTAGGGGGGGGGATCTGCCAGAATGCCAACAACACCTCGCCGTGCAGCGACGGGCTGTTCTGCACTCTCAACGATGTGTGTTCAGGCGGAGTGTGCGTGGGCGGCGGAGATCCGTGCCCGGGCGAGTTTTGTAATGAGACCACGAATACGTGCGTCGATTGCTTCGTACACGCCGACTGCAATGACGGCAACGTTTGTACGACGGACACGTGCAACGCCGGCGCCTGCGTGCTCACCAATAACACGAGCGCGTGTAACGATGGCCAGTTCTGTACTTTGACCGACGTCTGCTCCGGCGGAGTTTGCGTGGGGAGTGGAATACCGTGTCCCGGTCAGCTCTGTAACGAAACCAACGACACGTGCGTCAACTGTCTGAGCGACGCCGATTGCAACGACGCCAACGTATGTACGAATGACGTCTGCGTTTCGGGCACCTGCCAACTCACGAACAATACGGCCCCATGCGATGACGGGCTGTTCTGCACGGCCGTGGATACTTGTTCGGGGGGCGTTTGCGTGGGCAGCGGAGACCCGTGTCCGGGGCAGATGTGCAACGAGACCACGAATGTATGCGCCAACTGCCTGGTGGATACAGACTGCGGCGACGGCAATGTCTGTACCGACGATACCTGCGTCTCCGGCGCGTGCCAGCACACCAACAATGTCGTTTCCTGCAACGACGGCAACATCTGTACGATCACCGATCGGTGCGCGAACGGAGTGTGTGCCGGAACGCCTGTGGACTGCTCAGCTCTAGATACAGACTGCGTGTCCGGGATATGCAACGCCACGACGGGGCAGTGTCAGGCGGTAAACGTCAATGAAGGCGGCCCCTGTGATGACGGCGATCTTTGTACCGCCACCGACACCTGCGCGGCGGGATTGTGTGACGGCAGCCCGGTGGATTGCTCGGGTCTGAACAGCTTCTGCCGTGTCGGCAGCTGCAATCCGGCCAACGGTGCATGCCAGTCCAGCCCGATCAATGAGGGGACGGCCTGCAATGACGGGAATATCTGCACGTCCTCGGATGCTTGTACAGGCGGATTCTGTATCGGCACGCTGATGCCCGGATGTGATCCGTGCTCGACGGCCGCGGACTGCGACGATACGAACGAGTGCACGAGCGACTTCTGCCACCCCGTAGGTGTTTGTTATCACGGGAACGTGTCCGGTTCGTGCGACGACAGCAACGCGTGCACGCAAAACGACACGTGTTCGTCGGGCACATGCGTGGGCTCGCAGGTTCCGGGATGTATCCTCTGCTCCACCGCGGCCGACTGCAACGACAACAGCCCGTGTACCATCGACTCGTGCGTAGGCGGCGTCTGCCAGTATTCTCCGAACAACGGTGTGGCGTGCGACGACAACAACATCTGCACCTCGACGGACACATGTTCTGGCGGAGCCTGCGCGGGTACGCCGATTGCCGGTTGCGACGAATGCAGCGCGGACCCCGAATGCAACGACGGAAATCCCTGTACGACGGACTCCTGTCACCCCGTGGGCATCTGCATTTATGCCAACAATACGCTGCCTTGCAACGACGGGATCGCCTGTACGCAGAACGACGTCTGCAACAACGCGACCTGCGCCGGAACTCCTACGCCCGACGGGGGCGCCTGTGACGACGGGAGCTCCTGTACGACCAACGATACTTGCACGGGAGGCGTATGCGACGGCGTACCCGCCAACGATGGGGCTTCCTGCAATGACGGGAGCATCTGCACGTTCGCGGACGTTTGCGCGGGCGGCGCCTGCGCGGGTACTCCCAACGATTGCTCGCCGCTGACCAACGCCTGCAACGTCGGAGTTTGCAATGAGACGACGGGTATGTGCGCGCAGATGGTCGCCAACAATGGCGGGGCCTGCAACGACGGGGCCGCTTGCACGCAGAACGATACCTGTGGGGCCGGCGTCTGCTCCGGCACGAGCGTCGATTGTTCGCCGCTGACCGGGATTTGTGCTATCGGGACGTGCAATTCTTCCACGGGCCTATGCGAGGCCATTCCCCGCAACGAAGGTTCGCCCTGCGATGATCAGAGCTTGTGCACGAGCAATGACTCGTGCGTCAAGGGCGTGTGCACGGGCAGCGTCACGGATTGCTCCGGGTTGAACAACACGTGCAACGTCGGCGTTTGCAATTCCGGCACGGGCTCGTGCGAGACGGCGCCGGCCAACGAGGGCGGCGTTTGCGACGACGCTAGCCTTTGCACGCAAAACGATCGATGCGCCTCCGGAGCCTGCGTGGGCACGCCGGTCGATTGCTCGGGCTTGGCCACCGCATGCCTTTCCAGTGCGTGTAACCCGGCTACGGGAAGCTGTCAGACCTCGCCCATCAATGAGGCCGGCCCCTGCAGCGACGGCGATCTATGCACACAGGGCGACGTCTGCACCTCCGGCAGTTGTGCGGGCACGCCCATGGACTGCTCGGCCTTCAACGCCGGTTGTCTGCTGGGCGTGTGCAATCAGGCGAATGGCCAGTGTCAACAGATTCCGGCCGGCGAGGGCGGCGCCTGCGACGACGACCGGCCCTGTACACAAAACGACGTTTGCACGGGAGGCGTGTGCGACGGAGTTCCGGCTGACTGTTCGGGCTTGACCACCGTTTGCACGCTCGGTGTTTGCAACGGAACTACAGGCGCCTGTCAGGCTCTTCCGACCAACCAGGGCGGGGCGTGCAACGATAACAACCGTTGTACGGTGAACGACCGCTGCAACGCCGGCGTTTGCGCGGGGACGGCCATGGACTGTTCGTCTCTGAACACGGCCTGTACGGCGGGTACCTGCAATCCCTCGTCAGGTCTATGTTATAGCACGCCGACAAACCAAGGCGGACCTTGCAATGACGGTTATGCCTGCACGAACAACGACGTTTGCAACGACGGCGAATGCCACGGCACGTCGACCGTTCCTGAAGTCGTCGATCTGATCTGGTCGCCGTCCTCCACGACGATCACGGTGGGCAGCACGGTGCAAGTGAGTCTCATCGCCCGATCCGCCACCTGCTTTCCGCAGGATGTCGGCTCGATTCAGGCCATTCTTAGCTGGAACCCAGCGCGGCTCCGGCTTGGGGGGCATGTGGATAACGGCCCTTACGCCTGGTCATCGTCGGGATTCCCGAATGACTCGGGATTGGACGGCCTCAATGCTCCGTACACGCCCGTGCCGGGCAATGACGGTCTCGCCTTTTATCTGGCCGTGGCCAGCTTTGTCGACGGAGCGCAGATATCACCGGGAGGAATGGTGGTTACCAGCTTCCAATTCGAAGCGTTGACCACGACGCCGGGGACGCAGCTTTCGATTCCAGCGACGGCGGGCAGCGCCACTATGTCGTCGGTTTTGGCCGAAGGGGTTTTCAACGACATTACCGGATCCCTAGGTTCCGCCACAATCACGGTGGTTCAGTGCCTGAACAACGGTCACTGCAACGATAACAATGTCTGCACGACGGACGTCTGCCTTGACGGGGCGTGCCTGCACGGCAATAACACGAGTCCGTGCAACGACGGGTTGTTCTGCACGGTCAACGACGTGTGCTCGGGAGGGACCTGCAGTGGCAGCGGAACGCCGTGTCCAGCGAATCTGTTCTGCAGCGAGCCGACCGATTCATGCGTTCAATGCCTGCAGAATTCGCATTGCAACGACAACAACGTCTGCACAACGGACACCTGCAACAGCGGCACGTGTGTGTTTACCAACAACTCTGAGCCGTGCGACGACGGGTTTTTCTGCACGCCGACGGACTTGTGCGTCGCGGGAGGTTGTATGGGCTCCGGGCTGCGCTGCCCGGGGCAATTCTGCAACGAGGCGACCGATTCGTGTGTTCAGTGCCTGAATAGCACCCATTGCAACGACGGCAATGTCTGCACCAACGACGCCTGCGTCTCCGGCGCCTGCCAGTACACCAACAACGCCAACGCCTGCAACGACGGGCAGTTTTGTACACAGAACGATTCCTGTTCGGGCGGAACCTGTGTGGGCAGCGGGAATCCTTGCACGGGCGGCCTCTTCTGCGATGAAACCACCGACGGCTGCGTCCAATGCCTCAACGCCGCTCATTGCAGCGACGGCAACATCTGCACCAACGACGTGTGTACCTCCGGTACGTGCAGCCATCCGAATAATTCCGTCCCGTGCGATGACGGTCTGTTCTGCACGAGCGGTGACCAGTGCGCGGGCGGTTCGTGTGCCGGCGGCGCGGGCAATGCCTGTCCAGGGCAGCTATGCGACGAGGCCAACAACGGTTGCGTGGATTGTTTTGTCGCCGCGGACTGCGTCGACGGATTCTCCTGCACGACCGAAAGCTGCCAAAACGGCCTGTGCCAATACGTCACGAACAACGCCATGTGTGGTGACAATTTGTTCTGCACGGGGACGGAAACGTGTCAGATCGGGGCCGGATGCGTGTCCTCAGGGCCACCGTGCGACAGCCCGGGTCTCTGCGATGAGGCCGGCGATTTCTGCCGCTGCCCGCAACCGGCGGTAACGGTGGAAGGGCCTCGGCATCTTCAGGTGGTCCCTGCGGCCGGCACCGTACCGGTGGCCATTCGGGTAAGTTCCGTCGACCCGGATCTCTTTTGCTTGCCGAAGTATGCGGCGGCGGATGGCTCTTTGGTCAATGCGCCGGTGTTCCAATCGCCGGCGGCGTGGGGCACATTGCACGTGTCCAGCCGGTACATAGAACCCAGTACGGCGATGAGGGTTCAATCCGATTGCAGGCTGCTGCCCACGGACCCGGCGAATCTCTCGCCCGTCGTTGCGGTGTCCACGGCACTCTGGGGTGACCTCAATAATTCCGGCGACGTGGACGTGAGCGACGTCTTGATCAGCTTGGACGCATTCGCGGCGAAGTTCCTCTTGCACGAGGCGGATATCCTGCCGTGCGAGCCCGATGACAACGCCGACGTTTCGGATATTCTTGCCATCCTGGATGCATTTGCGTCGCAGCCTTATCCATGTCCGGCGCCGTGTCCATGACCACGGAACGGCAGGCGTAGCCTTAACGAACCGGCTCTACGCACCCAACAGTTCAAGAACTAGCTGGTTGGAAGGCAGCGACGGCTGAATGCCTCGGATGCCCGCAGGGTTCAGCCATCGCATTTCGGCGATTTCGTGCGGGGCCGGACACAGGATGCCGCCGATCTGTTCCACTTGCCAGACGGCCAGGATGTGACGGCTGTCCAGGACGCGAACCGATCCTAGCCGCCGTGTGGGGGCCACCTCGATTCCCAGTTCCTCGGCCAACTCTCGGCAGACGGCCCGTCGTGGCGTCTCGCCCGGCTCGACGTGGCCGCCGGGAAAGCACCAGTAGCCGCCCTTGGCCACGCCGTCGGCCCGGCGAATGAGCAAAAGCTCGTCCGCCCGGGCAAGAATCCCGACCACCCCCCGGCGAATCATCGCGGCAGCGTTCGCGTCGGAGGATTGACGGATGTAGCCCGTTGGTTCGACGGTTTCAGTGGGCTCAAGATCGTCCCCGTTGGGTTGAATCTTCGGTGCCATAATCTGTCGCCCTGCGAGCCTTGGCCTATTGGTCCCGACCAGTTCACTGCTCCGTGCACGATTCCGCATTGGCGGGCGTTGGAGCCCCGCACTCCGGGCATCGTGGCTCCGGTAGCCCGAACAGATTGTAGCCGCAAGGTAGGCATAGGCCGCGCTTCCTGCGCCGGTAGCAACGCAGCGGACCGCGAATCAAGGCAACTGCAGAGTAGAGGGCGAAGAGGAACGGGGGTCAAGGCTAGCGGAACCTTAAATCCGCGTTCATTGGTCCTTGAAGAACTGGGGGGACAATCCCACCAGATCGTCGAGTAGTATCCAAAATGGAGTTTGGATACGCCCAGGATAAAGTCGCCATCGACCCATCCTCGCCATTGACCCAGAATGGCTGATTGGGCATCGCAGCCGAGATGCCGCCCCAGGGACCGGCAAGCGCTTCCAATCTCATCATAACGAGCGCAACGTCTTCGCGTAATTGATGATGCACCCTGTCTTCAGCAACGAGTTGCAGGAAGCACTGCATTGCCAAACCAATATTCCACGCGATTCGAAAGGGGCCCCATAGCAGCTTGGTTGGGGTCGCGTGGTCCCACGTCAGATGAGCGAGCCGTTTGCTGATCTGCCCGAGAAGTTCGCCGTTTGCCATCGCCGCGTCCGGGACGAGCCGTCTTTTGCGCCAGTCGTCAGGATCGTCGAAGAAATCTTCGGCGATGATGTCTGACGGCCGAGGGCTGTAGGCATAAAGAAACGATAGGAGGCTGCGCGCAGAGAGAAGAAAGGCGTGAAGCAAAGCGTTTGACTGCGTCTTATCTCGCGTGGAACTTCCCCAATTGGCGCCCAGCTCCTGAAGCAATTCATGGGTTGTAGCCATCGTGACAAGCTCGTATTGCACAGCGAGCGAAGCTCGCTGCAATTCCTCGTTTGTGTGGCGCTGACGAGCCTTGGAATTACTCGTTGCCATCGAAATCCCCTGTTCCGCGCCATGCTGCTGGCCCCGTTGCCGCGTCGTACTGCTTAGCCGAGGCATCATCGACACGGCATTCGAGTGGAGTGTCATCCATTGTATCATAACGAAGCCAAATACGATCGCAGTTGCAATAGCTCGTTTGGAATCCGCTGCTCATGCCGCTCCCAAAAACAAAGGTTGCTTGGATCATGGCGCAAGCGTCCGCGAATCCTGCTGTGCGCGCAACGTCGTTTAGGATTTGCTTACCTTCGCAGACTTTCCAAAAATCATTGTCGGCTCGTTTCCGACGATACAAGCCTGCGCTGGTTTCAAGAAGAGTGCGAAGCAAGCGCCGTTTTTCGTCGTCGTATCCGGGGCAGTCAAGGACCCAGGCAATTGCCGCATCCTGGTCCGCTTGGACCTCGGTCCACGTGAGAGCTTTTGCCCGTTCCTTCGTGCCTAAAGGAATATCGGGCAATGTAGTCGCGTTCCGGGTAGCCATCGCGGTTTGAAATATCCATCCTCCAGCACGTCTATCTGCGGCCTCACGGATCAAATCTTGCGCAACGCGATCAGTACGGCCATTCTGTCCGAGTAGAGCTGTGATTGTGTCGGGGGCGAGAAAAAAGTTCTCGACTTCATGAACTGGTAAAACGAATACTTCGCCCTCAACAACCTCTGGTCGGAAGTCTCGATCGACGACGCCGCCGATCCGAATGCCGGCCTCGGCTTCATTGGCTAGCGCTCTTACAGAGCTAACTCGGCGTAGCACCTCATTACATGAACCGCATTCGATGAAGCGAAGGTCTTGTTGACTACCGCCCGCAAGCCTGCGGAATCGCTCCCGCTCCCCAACGCCTGCGTCGCCCTCAATAAAGACAAACCGAAGCTGGGAGATGGAAAACGCGGGCGTACCAACTGCCCGCGAGAGCGCCGAAAGAACTGGACGAGTATCCAACCTCGCAAGCGTATCGACTTTCCTCGATTCCGGGTTTCTCTCCAATACAAATGTCGCCTCCGGACCGGCAGCCTCGACCGCTTCGAGGGAATGAGTGGCAAGCCAAATCTGTCCGGTTGACACGGTTCCGGTTAGATACGCAACCCAGGTTCTCACAAGGTCGGCGTTTAGGTGGAGTTCAGGTTCGTCAAGGAGAAAGACACCATTTCGCAGGCCGAAGCGGTCAATTTGACCCACAAGAAATGCAATCTCTCGTTCGCCGCCGCTTAGCTGATCGAATGACAACTCCAACCCAGTTGTGTCAAAGAGCAAAGTGCGTTTCTTGGAATCGACGCCGGTGAAGATTACATGCGGCAACACCTTGCGAAGCGATTCGGCGTAAGCTGCGAAATGATCTGAAAACTCTGGCGGGCTTGCGCCAGATGTCTTGGTTCGGCGCAGTGCCTGAATCAGTCGAGTTCCGGCTTGGTTTTCCTGAGCAAGGAAGTACTTTATCCACTCATCGTATAGTGTCGTCGTAGTCTTGAATGATCGCCCGCGCGTATATTCGGGCCCCTCCCAATCAATTTCGTAAGCTTGTGCGATCTCATTTATGTTGACCGTCTTTTTGGGGTAGGCGCGGTCTGCATCAAGCGAAAGAAAATAGACCTCCTTCGATTGTCGCAGCTGATCGACGACACGGCTTGCAAATTGGGCTCTTTGGCCTGGATCAATGATGCCTCCCGCTTCGATTGTGTTTATTGGGTTTGGTTGGACATTTCGGTCCCGAATAGTTA
>Ga0187892_10009073_pt1 | contig 13270 bp, 6 predicted proteins | sample MA1701073metaG_FD_139345 | JGI IMG/M metagenome (GOLD analysis project Ga0187892, IMG submission 139345) | Bio-ooze microbial communities from a basaltic lava cave in the Kipuka Kanohina Cave System on the Island of Hawaii, USA - MA170107-3 metaG ...
AAGCCATGGAGCGGCTCATGAATTTGCACCGATGGATCGGGCAGCAGTGCGCGCGATGCCGGGTCCACAAGCGAATACGCAAGCAGCGGCTGCGCCGGGTCTGCGCAGATTTGCTCGAGCAAATACCGGTATTGATCGAGCATGCACGCCACACGCTCACTGGAAAACAGTGCGGTTTGATACGCCAGTGCGAGTTTCAGCGTGGCGCCCTCTTCCCGAATATAGAGCGTCATGGAGAATTTCGACTCGGTTTCGTGCGTCTCCAGCGAACCGGTCACCAGATCGTCGAGTTGTGGCAATGCGGCGTACCGGCTGCTGATGTAATTGATGAGCACGTCGAAGATCGGATTGCGTGCCGTGCTGCGCGCAGGCCGTAGTTCCTCGACCAGCCTTTCAAAGGGCACGTCCTGATGATCGTAAGCATCGAGCGTGATTCTGCGCACGCGGTAGAGGAATTCTAAGAAGCTCGGATTGCCGGAAAGATCGGCGCGGATCGCGAGCGTGCCTATGAAAAACCCAATCAGCGCTTCGGTATCGATTCGATTGCGGCCGGCGACCGGCACGCCGAGCACGATGTCGTCCTGGCCGCTTAAGCGATGCAGCAGCAATTGAAAAGATGCGAGGAGCAGCGTGAATAACGTGACGCGCTCGCGACTCCTCAAACTCTTGAGCGCATTGGTCAGGTTCTCCGGCAAGATCATGATCTCCCACCCGCCGTTATGGTCTTGAACCGCTGGACGCCGACGATCGAGCGGCAATTCAAGCACCGGAAGCGCACCGCCCAACTGCCGTTTCCAGTACGCGAGTTGCTCATCCAGGGTGTTGCCCTCGCGAGCGCGCCGCTGCCATACCGCGAAATCGGCGTACTGGATCGGCAACTCCGGCAACGGCGAGGGCTTGCTCGAACGATAAGCGCGGTACAGCTCGGAGAGCTCGCGATAAAGCACGCCGCGCGACCAGCCATCGAACACGATGTGATGCACATTCAGGATGAACAGATACTCTCGATCAGCGAGTCTGACCAACTTGGCGCGCAGCAACGGACCGCTGGCAAGATCGAATGGCGCCCGCGCGTCTTCCCTCGAGAGGCGGAGCGCTTCTGCTCTGCGCGAGGCTACTGCTAAATCCATGAGATCGATGACGGGCAATTCGAATTGGCGCGGCGCTTGAATCACCTGCACTGGCCCATCGCCCGCGTTTGCGAAGCTGGTGCGCAGCGTTTCATGCCGGCGCGCGATCTCGCCAAGTGCCGCGGCCAATGCGCCAACGTCCAGCGCGCCCTCGATCCAGAATCCGGCGGGGACGTTGTAGACCGAACTATGCGGCTGCAACTGATCGAGGAACAGGAGCCGCGCCTGCGCGATGGAAACGGGCGCGGAATCGCGTTTGCGCCTGTGCGCGATTGCGCGTTTCGAAGCGGCTTCGGCGCTCGCGATTTGCGCGCCCAGACCTTCGACCGTCGGCGCCTCGAATATCGCACGCAACGGCAGGTCGATATTGAGTTCCTCGCGCACGCGAGAAATCAACTGGGTGGCGAGCAACGAATGGCCGCCCAATTCGAAAAAGTTGTCGTGAATGCCGGTGTGCTCGAGCTTTAACATTTCAGTCCAGATGGCGGCGAGTTTTTTCTCAGCTGGGGTGCGTGGCGCGACAAACGGCTTGTCTGAACGGTACTCGGGCGCCGGCAGTGCTTTCCTGTCGAGCTTGCCGTTTGGCGTGACTGGCATCTTGTCGAGTAGCACAAAGGCCGCCGGGATCATGTGCCCGGGAAGCTTGGTTTGGGTGAAGCCGCGCAATTCAGTGAGCGAAGGTGCTTCAGCTTTCGCGACAACATAAGCAATGAGCCTTTGATCGCCGGGTGTATCTTCGCGCACCAGCACGGCGCAGGCTTTGACCTCGGGATGCCAGTGCAACACCGCTTCGATCTCGCCCAGCTCCATGCGAAAGCCTCTGATCTTAACTTGATGGTCGATGCGTCCTAAGAACTCGATATTGCCGTCGGGTAAATAACGCGCGAGATCGCCGGTCTTGTACAGACGAGAGCTGGGTTCTTCATTGAACGGATTCGGGATGAACTTCTCGGCGGTCAACTCAGAACGGTTCAGGTAGCCGCGCGCGAGTCCAGCACCGCCGATGTGAAGCTCACCGGGAACGCCGATCGGGACCGGGTTTAAGTGAGGATCGAGGATATAGACTTGGGTGTTGGCGATCGGGCGGCCGATGGTCGCGCGGCCGTGCCTGCTTCGCAAGGCAAAGGTCGAGTAAGTCGTGTCTTCGGTGGGTCCATACAGGTCGTATACGCGGTCGATGCCTCTGTCATAGAGTTGGCGCACCAGCTCGGTCAACAGTGGCTCGCCGGCGAGATTGACGCTGCGAACCGAAGACGGTATGCCGTCGATCCTCAAGAGTTCCACGGCGGCCGAAGGCACTGTGTTGACCAGCGTGACCTGGTCCGCGAACGCGAGATTCGGCAATTCCAAGGCGTTCTTAACGAGAATGACCGCACCGCCCACGCTCAAAGGAACGAATAGCTCGAACACCGAAAGGTCGAAACAAATCGAGGTCGAGGCGAGCGTACCCGCCCATTGCTCGGACGCGAAGGTATCCGCCGCCCAGGACAATAAAGCGACCGCGCTGCGATGCTCGATCGCAACGCCCTTCGGTCTGCCCGTCGATCCCGAGGTATAGATCACATAGGCGAGGTTGTGCGCCTCGACGTTCGATTCGGGATCGGTGTCGGGATAGCCGTCGAAATCGCCGTCCAAGGCGTCGATATAGGCGACTTTCGCGCGCTGACGAGGCAGCGGGACACCTCTTTGCGTAAGCAATACCGGCACCGCACCGTCTTCGAGCATGAACGTCAGGCACTCTTCCGGGTAGTTAGGGTCGAGGGGTAGATAGGCTCCGCCGGCCTTCAAGATCGCGAGAAGCGCGGCAACCATCTCGATCGAGCGCTGCGCGCAAACGCCGACCAGCGTTTCCGGACCAACGCCCAGGGCGTGCAAATGATGCGCGAGCCGGTTGGCTTTGGCGTTCAGTTGGGAATAGCTCAGCGCTTGGTCTTCGAAGATCAGCGCGGTAGCGGCTGGCGTGCGGCGAACTTGCGCTTCGAACAGGCTTGCGATCGTCGCGCATCTTGGATAGTCGGTTTCGGTATCGTTCCAAGCGATTAGAACCTGCTCGCGTTGCGCTTCGGTCATCAGCGGTAATTGCGCAAGCTTCGCTGTGGGCGCGGCGATGATTCCGCGAAGCAGTGTTTCGTAATGTTCGATCAGCCGATCGATGCTCGCCTGGGTAAAAAGGTCGGTGCTGTATTCGATATCGAGCCGCAATTCCGCGTCGGTCTCGATCGCCGCGAGACTCAAATCAAACTTCGCGTTGACGCGCTCGAAGTCGAGCTCAGACGCGGTAAGGCCCGGAAGATTAAGCTCGGCCGGCCCCGCGTTTTGCAGCACGAACATCACCTGAAACAACGGCGAATGACTCAAGCTGCGCTCCGGCTTTAGCTCCTCGACGAGTTTTTCGAACGGGATATCTTGATGCGCATAAGCCGATAATGCGGTCTCGCGCACACGCGACAATAGTTCGATGAAGGACGGATTGCCCGAGCAGTCGGTGCGCAATACGAGCGTATTCACAAAGCAACCGATCAGATTCTCGACCTCGACTCGAGTACGGCCGGCGATGGGGCTCCCGACAACGATATCGTCACAACGCGTATAGCGCGCGAGCAAGGCGGCGAAGGCGGCGAGCAGTGTCATGAATAGAGTCGCGTTGTGCCGCAGGCTTAGCTCGCGCAAGGCTTGCGTCATTGCTCGGTCGAGAGTCGTGGTGCGGCGCGTGCCCTTGAAAGTCTGCATCGCCGGACGCGGGTAATCCGCCGGCAGCTCGAGCAATTGCGGCGCTCCTTGCAACTGCTTTTTCCAATAGGCGAGCTGGTGATCGAGGATTTCGCCGGACAGCGCTTTGCGCTGCCAGATCGCGTAATCGACGTACTGCACCGGCAGCTCGGGCAACCGCGGCGAACGATTCGACAGATACGCTGCATAGAGCGCGGCGATTTCACGACGCAGTACCCCGAGCGACCACCCATCGGAGACGATGTGGTGCATGACGAGAAGCAATGCGTGCTCGTTATCCGCGAAGCGCAAGAGCTTCGCGCGGAATAGCGGACCCGTGTCGAGGCGGAAAGGCAGAGACGCTTCGATGCGCGCCAAACGGATCGCTTCAGCTTCGCGCGCGGCTTCCGGCAGCTCGCTCAGATCGACGAGCGGCAAGGCGAGGTCGGCCGGCGGATCGACCAACTGCATTGGCGTTTGATCGATGAGCGCAAAGCGCGTGCGCAAAGCGTCATGCCGACCGATGATCTCGGACAAGGCGCGCTGCAGAGCGCCGGCGTCGAGCGGGCCCGATAATTTCAACGAAAGAGAAACGTTGTAGAGCGGGCTGCCGGGTTCCAACTGGTCGAGGAACCACAAGCGCTGCTGGGCGAACGACAATGGCGCGGGAGTGGCGCTTGCGCGGCGCGGAATTGCGCGCCGTGCCTTTTTGTGCAGCAAGCGTGCAAGGAGTTCGCGCTTGTCTGGCGCAGGCATTTGGTCATTCATGCTGCAAAGCCGCGGCGGCGCCGATCTCATCAAGCCTGCCTATCGGCGCAGCGCTTTCGGCAGCGGCGGCGGTCTGGGATTGCATGACGATCGCCGCAAGGCCGCCGACAGTCGTCGCCTCATTCAAGCTGCGCAGCGGCAATTCGACCTGGAACTCGGCACGGATTCGCGACATAGTTTGCATCGCAAGCAGCGAGTCGCCGCCCAGTTCGAAGAAATTATCGTCGATGCCTACCTCCTGCAGATTGAGCATGGCAGCCCACATACTCGCCAGCCGCTCTTCAACCAGCGTGCTCCGGGCAAGAGGATCAAGTTTGGCACGCTCGCCGCGCCACGCCGAATCTGAAGCGAACGCTGCCTTCGCCCGTTCCGCCAACTTAAGCCGCTGAATTTTACCCGCCGGCCCCTTTGGCAGATCTGCAACGAAGTAAATTTGACTCGGCGTCCTGAAATCGCCGATCTCGCTTCGGCAGAAGCGAAGCAGCTCACGTTCGTCGCAGTTTACGCCAGAGTTAAGTACCACATAGCCAACGATATCTTCGCCCCAATGTGCGTCGGGAATACCGACGACGGCGGCTTCCGCGACCGCGCTATGCCGGAGCAAAGCTTCGTCGATCTCTCGAGGAGCGATATTTTCTCCGGCCTTGATAATGAGCTCCTTGATCCGCCCGATGATAAAAAAATAGCCGTCGTTGTCCCGATAGGCCAAATCGCCGGTGCGCATCCAGCCGCCGGCGCCGAAGAGCTCGGCCGTTGCCTCTGAATCGTTGAAATACCCTTGACTCACACTGGCACCGCGAACGACGATCTCACCGCTCTGACCCGAAGGCACGTCGCAAGCCTCTGCGTTCATGATCGTGACCATGCATCCGTATGGGATGCCTGCGGAGCCGATTTTTCTTATGGCGGGAGGCAGCGGATTCGAAAAGATCACTCCACCTGCTTCGGTCATCCCCATCGCCTCGATCAGCGGCAGCTTGAACTTTTCTTCAAACGCGCGGTGCTGGTTTGGCGCGAGCGGCGCCGAGGAGGAACGCGCGAAACGCACTTGCACCAGGTCTGCGCCGTTGCGCACCGGATCGGTCCACTGCAGCAGGTGAGAAATAAGAGTCGGCACGAGAGCGAACCACGTGCATCGGTATTCGGTCACCCAGTTCCAAAACGAATTTGCATTGAATCTTCGCGGCAGCACCACACAGCCGCCGCTCAAGAGCGTCGGCAACAACGTGATGGTCAACGCATTCATGTGATACAGCGGAAGAACACAGAGAGAACGGTCGTGCGGACCAAGCTGGTGTGCTAGAACTGTATTCGCCGCACCGGCAAGCAAACTGCGATGAGACAGAAGCACACCCTTGGGTTTGCCCGTGCTTCCCGAGGTGAAGGGCAACAGCGCTTGATCGTCCTCGTCCACCGCGGGTAACTGCGCATTCGGGTTTTCTGGGTCGCCCCAGCCGAAGCCGCGCTCGGTATCAACGCCGACGATTGCGATTGGCCGCGCGATTTCGGCTCGGACGTCATTCACCGCTTCAAGATACTCGCTGGAGACGAAGATCATCTTCGATTCCGAATGATACAGCACGTACGCCAACTCCGATTTCGCGGCGTTGGCGTTGAGCGGCACCGGCACCAGGCCCCCGTACATCGCGCCGAGCAGCACCTCCATGGTGTACAGCCCGTTATCCAGCAGCAGCGCGATCTTGTCGCCCTTGCCGAATCCCAGGCCGATCAGGCGGCAAGCCAACGCGGCCGCGCGTTGCTGAAGTTTCGCAAAGCTCAGTTCACGTTTCCCATCGGGGCTGATCAGACAGATTGCATCGCCTCGCGTTTCGGCCATCTGATCGAGCAAAGCCCGGATCGTCATGAGCTCCTCTCGAATGTTGCTGGCGAACTTCTGCATGGCTCATCGGTATCGACTTTTCCGCCCATCAATCGCTTCTCGAACGTTGGGATGCTGGCACAACGTTGCTTCGATCTCGCCCAGCAATCCGGAAGCCTCTGATCTTGACTTGATGGTCAGTGCGCCCTAAGAACTCGATATTGCCGTCGGAAAGAAGGCGCGCCAGATCCCCGGTCTTGTAGAAGGAGGCACCGTCCTCGAATGGGCTACGAATGAACTTCTCAGCGGTCAGTTCGGGCTGGTTCAGATAACCGCGCGCGAGCGCAACGCCGCCGAGATGCAACTCCCCGGCAATGCCGACCGGCATCAACTGCAGATTGCGGTCGAGGATCCGCGTCTGCACGTGAGGAAGCGCGCGGCCGATCGGTATGTCGCGTAACCCGGCGGTTTTTGCCGGCGTAATCTCATAGGCCGTCGCGACGACCGTCGCCTCGGTCGGTCCATATGTATTCATGAGCTGCACGCGAGGCGGAAGCCGCCGCCACCAAATGCGCGCCGCTTCGGCGGTAACCGCACTCTGCCTAAAAGTTGTCGAAAGCTAGGATTGCCGGAGAGATCAGTACGCAAGGCCAACGTGTTAATGAAAATGCCGATCAGGTTCTCAACTTCTAGGCGATTGCGGCCGGCGATCGGAACGCCAACGATGATGTCCTCGCCTCCAGTGTAGCGATGCAGCAATGCTTGAAAAGCCGCGAGCAGGGTCATGAACAGGGTCGCGCCCTCGCGCTGTTGCGCGTCCTCGGTAACGATGCGCGAAACTTCCGCTCGCTGCTCGTAGGCCGGGAGACTGCCGAGATCGATAACGGGCAGACTCAACGTCAATGACGAAGCTACCGCCTGCACCGGTTGCCCGTCGGTTGCCAAAAAACTCGTGCGCAGAATTTCATGGCGACGCACGATCTCGTTTACGCTGTTCTCAAGCGCCGCAATATTCAGCCCCCCGCGCCAGTGAACATGGGTCGGGCGGTTGTAAGCGGGATTGCCCGGTTGCAACTGATCCATGAACCACATGCGCTGCTGCGCGAAGGACAGGGGCGCTGGAGCGAATTCTGGCCGGCGAGGAATGGCGCGTTCCGCAATACCCTCTCCGCCCTTTAGATGCGCTTCCAAAAGGGCGGGCTTTTCCGCAGAGAGTTTGGCGATACGCTCGTTGAAATCGTTCATTCTCGCGATCCTTGTTCTTGGGCCTCGGTGAGAAGCTGCGCCAGCTCATCTTCACCGAGCCCCTCGGCCTGCTTTTGCACGATCAACGCCGACAGGCCTCCCACGGTGGGCAACTCGAACAAGGCACGCAACTGAATGTCGGTCTCGAAGGTTTTTCTCACGCGCGAGATGACCTGTGTCGCGAGCAATGAATGGCCTCCGAGGTCGAAGAAGTTTGCGTGAATGCCGATTCGGTCAATCTTCAACATTGCGGCAAAGATTTCGGCAAGCTTTTCCTCGGTCGGCGTGCGCGGCGCGACATAGGCCTTCTCTGAGCCCGAGTAGTCGGGGGCCGGCAGCGCCCGGCGATCGAGCTTGCCGCTTGGGGTCACTGGAAGCTGATCGAGAACGATGAAGCCCGACGGCAGCATGTAGTCGGGAAGTTTCCGGCGAAGGAAGTCGCGCAGATCCGCCGAGGCGGCGGGAGCGTTTTCATCGGGAACGATGTAGGCCACCAATCTTCTATCGCCGGATGTATCGTCGTGCGCCAGCACCGCGCAGGCTTTGACATAGGGATGCTGGTTCACTACCGCTTCGATCTCACCCAACTCGATGCGAAAGCCCCGGATCTTAACCTGATCGTCGAAGCGGCCGAGAAATTCAATGTTGCCATCGGGGAGATAGCGCGCGAGATCGCCGGTTTTATACAGACGAGAGCCGACATCTTCACTGAACGGGTTCGGGATGAACTTCTCGGCGGTCAATCCAGGCTGGTTCAGATAGCCGCGCGCCAATCCGGCGCCGCCGATATGCAACTCGCCGGGCACACCGATCGGAACGGGATGCAAGTGACGATCGAGAATATAGATCCGAGTGTTGGCGATTGGACGCCCAATGAGAACGCTCGGCCGATCGCCGTTGCGCTCGCAGGTGAAGAACGTCGCGGCAATCGTCGCTTCCGTTGGACCATAGCCGTTATGCAAATCGACCGGAAGCCGGTCGAGAAAGCGCCGTTGCAGTTCGATCGTCAACGCTTCGCCGCCGGTCGTCACTCGTCGCAACGAGCGGCATCTTTCGAGACCCGGCTCATCGAGTACTGCGCGAAGCAAGGGCGGCGGAAAGCAGGCGACGCTGATGTGTTGCTCGGCGATCAAGCCCGCCAGATAGGCGCTGTCGAAATGCCCTTCAGGCTTCGCCATGACGACGCACGCTCCCGCCGTCAAAGGTTCCAACAACTCCCAGACCGAATCGTCGAAGCTGAAAGACGCTTTGTGTAAAACGCGGTCAGCGCGAACCAAAGGAAAATAGCTATGCCGCCAGAGCAAATGATTGCTGAGCGATCCATGGCAGATCATGACTCCCTTCGGTTTTCCGGTGGAGCCTGAGGTATAGATCACGTATGCAAGGTTGCCGGCGGTAGCGCCGCTTGAGGGATTTTCTCCATTTTCCTCTGCGATGCCATCCAAGACAAAAAGCTTCGCGCTGCATGCGGGAAGGGAGTTCAAATGCGCTTCCCGGGTCAGCAGAAATTTAACCTCGGCATCGTCGAGCATGAAAGCCAGACGGTCGCCCGGATACGACGGATCGAGCGGGAGATACGCCGCGCCGGCCTTGAGCACACCCAACAGCGAGACAAGCATTTCGAGCGAGCGCTCGAGATAGATTCCTACCACCGTTTCTGGAACGACTCCCGCCTTTTTCAGATGATGCGCTACCCGGTTGGCGCGGCGATTGAGTTCTCGATAGGTCAGCTGCTCGCTTTCGAACAGAGCGGCGCTCGCCTCCGGCCTCTGCTCGACCTGCCCTTCGAACAACTGGTGACAAAGATACGGCGAGAAAGCGGCGTCAGTCTGGTTCCAATCTATCAGCACTCGGCGCTGCTCTTGCTCGTCCATCAGCGGCAGCGTCATGATTGCGCGCGCGGGATCGCTGACGATGGCCGCAAGGAGCGTCTGATAATGCGCGACCATCCGCTCTATCGTTTCAGCGCGAAACAATTTAGCAGCGTAGGTGAACGTGCAATAAAGGCCTTCGCGCTGATCGCTGATCTCGACGCTGATGTCGAGCCCGCCGATACTGGCGCGATCCAACGGAAACGGCGCGACCCGCAACTCGCTCGCCGTTCCGCATTCGGTTGGCGGCAGATTACGCAGATGAAACATTGCCTGGAACAAAGGCCACCGATTGAGCTCGCGCTGCGGCCGCAGCTCCTCGACAAGCTTTTCGAACGGCAACTCTTGATGTGCGTAAGCCTGCAACGCCGTCTCGCGAATTCGTCCCAGCAACTCGCGGAAACTGGGATTTCCCGAGAGGTCAGCGCGCAACACCAACATATTCATGAAGCAACCAATCAAGCTCTCCGTCGCCAGGCTGGTACGGCCAGCGATCGGAACGCCTACCGCGATATCGTCCTGACGTGAATAGCGCGCGAGCAGAAGCTGAAAAGCGGCGAGCAAAGTCATGAAAAGCGTAGCGCCCTCGCGCTGAGCCAATTCCCTGATTTGATCGGCCAGCGCGAGAGGGATCAGTGCCGAGCACCGTTCGGCCTCGTAGACGGAAGACGCCGGCCTCGGGTAGTCCGTCGTTAGCGTGAGGGCGGGCGTTCCCTCGAGCTGCCGGTTCCAATAGCGCAGTTGCTTTTCAAGCAGACCCGCGGCGAGCTTGCGCTGTTGTTGCGCGGCGTAGTCGGCGTACTGAATCGACAGCGCCGGTAGCTGCGACGGCTTCGACAGCCGCGACGCTTCGTAGAGCTCGATCAGCTCGCGCGTCAACACCGCCTCCGACCATCCGTCGAACACGATGTGGTGCATGACCAGCAGTAACACGTTTTCTTGCTCGGCAAGCACAAGCAATACCGTTCGAACCAGCGGTCCGCGAGCAAGATCAAAAACCTCTTGCGCTCTGGCGGCGGCGATTCTCCTCGCCTGCGCTTGTCGCTCGCTCGCCGGCACGCAAGCGAGATCGATCGTTTCCAGCTCGACCGGCAGCGGCTCGAGGATCAATTGGAAAGGCTTTCCCGCTTTGTCCTTGAAGATCGTGCGCAATGCTTCGTGCCGGCGGATGATTTCAGCAAGGCTATACGTCAGTGCTTGCCGATCGAGCGCGCCCCTCAGATGCAGTGCCATCGGCCGATTGAACGCCGGACTTTTCGGTTCCAATCGATGCAGCAACCATAACCTCCGCTGCGCGGCGGAGAGCGGAGCGCAACGATGTGAGGCAGAAGCGCCGCGAGCAGCAAACGCTTGCGTTCTTTGGCCAGTGGTTTCCGCCGTCATCGGTCCTTAACGAGCGATAAGCGTTCGGTTTCGACGCCGCTTTCGCCGACACGCTCGGCGGTGTGGATCGGGCGCCGCAAGCTTTCCAAGGAAATTCCTTCCCGCAGCGCGAGTATCACCCCGGCTGCTTCGAGGTACGATCCGACTTCGATCACGTTCGCCATCCGCATTTTTTTGTTGGTAACGCCAAGGATGGTTTTGTTTTCGTCGACCGCGATCAACGGGATATCGCTGTATTCGGCGGCGAGCGCCGGTATTCCTCCGAGACACTGCGCCGGCATCACGATCGCACCGATATTGTTGACGCTCAGAAGGTGCGTCGGAACACTGTTCAGATCCGAAACCGGAGCGAGCCGAGGCGCCCGTGCCAGTCCTTTCAAGACCGAAAAGTAATGCGGCGTGGAGATGAACTCGGCCGAGGCGCGCGGATTGAGCGTGCTTTTTTCTCTTATGTTCTGGTAATAAGGCAACGGCGCGTGAGCGGTCGGGATCCGGAATAGCTTCGATATCAAATGAGTAATGATCGCCTCAACGCCCCCGGACGGATTCGGCATTTCGCCTCGCAAATGCCGAGAGAACGCCTCCTTGGCGACGCCTTGGATCACCGACACCCCGCCGACGGCGTCTATTCCCTTCGATATCAACTGCTCGACCGCTTGCAGAATCGCCGCGGCGTTGAGTATCTTGCCGGCTGCGCATCCCGATTCAGACCACTCGATTTCGACGCCCGGTTCCTCGCTCAAAACGGTATAAAGCTCGCAGCTGATTCCCGCCGCCGCCCGAGCCGCATTCAGCGTGTTGACAACATCGTCGAGATAGGCGATTCCCGTGATGTCTATAAAGGTGCCGATGCGGTTCGCTCTGACCTTGAGCAGGCCGAGATTGCCGAGCAAGAAATCGTCGAGGCTTCTGCCTTCGACGTACAGAACGTTGTCCGCCATTTCGTTCAGCTCGGAAGCGTTGACCGCGTTGGGATGGGTGACGAGAAAATCGGCGGTCGAGGCCAAAAGATTGCTGACCGGACAAGCGTCGCCGGCGAAGCCGCCGAACTCGCAACGTATTCCGGTCGGTATGATTTGAACAACGCCGAACGCTTCTGCCTGGAATGCCTTCTTTCGTGGCTGCAATATCTCTATGCGGCCCAAGCAATCGGCATAGTCTGAATTCGCGTCGAATTCCACCACCGTTGCTTCGATGACGATCTCGCGGGCCGTAACCTCGATGATCGAGAATCGCAAAGGATGGGTGTTCTGGCCGAGGGCCGCGCCAAATGGCGCCGCGACGCGGTCCAACCATTTGCCGCCGGTTTTCAATTCCAAGCGGTAGGTCGTATTTTTGATTCTCATAGTTACTCGCAAACTGCGTTCATCTCGGATAGGGTGAATCAGGGTTCACACGGACGTTGATGCACGCCGCCAGACGGCAAAATCGGCATATTGGATTGCAAGCCTGGGAAGCGGCGACTCGTGGCCTGCCCGATAGGCGCGGTACAGCTCGCCAAGCTCGGGATAGAGGACGCCGAACGACCAGCCGTCGGCGACGATGTGGTCGATAGTCAGGTACAGAACATGTTCTTCGTCAGCGGGGCGCGCAAGGCATGCCCTCATGAGCGGCGCGCTCGCCAGATCGAAAACCGCTTCGGCCTCCGCCGGCGACAGCTCGCGAAGCTCAAAAAGCGGAACCGGGAAGACAACGTTTGCCGCGATCGCTTGCATCGCTCGATCGCCGTCCTCGACGATGGCGGTACGCAGACTTTCGTGGCGCTTTACGATTTCGTTCAAGCTCCACATCAACGCAGCGACGTCAAGCGGACCTCGTAGATGCACGACATTGGCGATGTTGTAGGAGCCACTCCCCGGTTCGAGGCTCTGCATAAACCACAGGCGCTGCTGGGCAAACGACAACGGAAAAGCCTGTGGCTGCCCGCTGCGGGGAAGAGTGTGCTGCCTGGTGGCCGTTTTCCGCCTGAGCTTCGCGTCGAAAAGCGCACGCGCTTCCGGAGAAAGATTGGCGATACGCTCCTTGAAATCGTTCATTCTCGCAATGCTTGTTCTTGGGCATCGGTAAGAAGCTGCGCTAGCTCATCGTCACTGAGCGCTTCGGCCTGCTTTCGCAAGATTAACGCCGACAGGCCGGCCACGGTAGGCGACTCGAACAAGGCGCGCAGCGGGATGTCGAGCTCGAAGGCTTTTCTCACGCGCGAAATCACTTGAGTCGCGAGCAGCGAATGACCGCCGAGATCGAAGAAGTTGTCGTGGATGCCGACCCGGTCGAGCTGCAGCACCTCGGCCCAGATGGCGGCGAGCGTTTCTTCATTGGCCGTGCGCGCTGCAACGAAAGACTCA
>Ga0187892_10009074_pt1 | contig 13265 bp, 11 predicted proteins | sample MA1701073metaG_FD_139345 | JGI IMG/M metagenome (GOLD analysis project Ga0187892, IMG submission 139345) | Bio-ooze microbial communities from a basaltic lava cave in the Kipuka Kanohina Cave System on the Island of Hawaii, USA - MA170107-3 metaG ...
CGTGTACGTCCGCCGCCGCGGCTTCGCCACCACCTGCACGTCCTCCGCCACTCCCGCTGCCTCGCCTCGCACGTCCATGGGATCATCCCGTCTCGCCCTCTACAGTAATTACGGGGGTAGGGACTGTCTCACTCATCTTGGCACAGAGGGAGGAGCGTGTCATCGCAACGTATCTCCAGCTCGAGCTGCGGGATAAGGACCCTGCGAAAGGCCTAACCAAGTCCTGCGTGGAAGCGCTTATCACCTATACCCTCCGTGAGGCCACGCCAGAAACCCTCGTTTCGCGCGATGCCGTCAGGACCAATGTGGCGCGCAATATGCCGGGCTCAGCCGCCGAGCGCGCGTATGGCCTAGCCGACGCTTCGCTTGCGCGGCTCGTTCGACAGGACGTTGTGAAGCACCATCGGAAGGAGGACGGCTTCACCCTGGCCTTTCCATTTCGAGAGAGGATGGGGGAACGCCTCCAGGCTATGCTTGCCGAGAGGGCCTCGCTCCTGGAAGAGTGCGCGGTCCGCGCTGAAGCCATTGCACTCAGACTCGGTATTGACTTCGCTTACGATCCTGCCTCAGTCGCCGCTGACGCTCTGGTCCTGCTGAGTGTTACCCTTTGCGAACGCGGCCGGCTAGCAGCACTGGCAGCGGTCGGCAAAGCGAGTTTTTTTGATCGCCGCCGATCCCTTGAGGATGTAGCGAGCGAACTACTGAGACGAGACGCAGCTCTCTTCGGTAGCCTGTCATCGCTAGGTAGCGATCATTTCTTGGCGCTCGTCCCTACCGTTGCGGAGGAGCTCGCTCAATACCCGACCGAGCGACTCCTGACGCAGCTGCGTTCCGTGTCAGACGCTTACTGCCTCCAGTTCATGCTGCAACAGACCCCGGATGTTCAAGGATCGCTCCGTAAGATTCTCGCCGGCACTTCGCTCTTGGTTGACACCAGCGTTCTCATCCCCTGTATGGCCGAGCGCCTTCTCCCAGCCGAGCAACGACGCCTATCCAATCTCTTGCGTGGAGCCGCTGCCCTGGGCTGCCAGCTTGTCGTAGGTGATGACGTCTTGAACGAGATCGACACACATCTTGAGCGAGTTCGCTACTCCTATCGCGTCAGAACCGAGCGGCTCATCGGCCAACTCGGTGCCGCCGGCGCCGGATACTTCGAGGCAGCCCTAATCAGGGCCTTCTTGGAAGGGCGCGAGGCCGGTCGATTCAATGGTTCGTTCGATGACTTCATCGCACTCTTCAAGGGGGAGAGCACTCCCTTGCAAGACCTAGTCGAATACCTCCGCGAGGACTTAAGTGTCGAGTACGACGAGATGCGTGAACGAAAACGAGCTCTTGACCAGAGCGAGATCGCAACACTCTTCGAGGCATGGAAGGCGCACAAGCGGCGGCGCGCGTGGGTTGATGAAGCTGCGTTTGAGATGCTAGTTCTACACGACGTCCGCGCGTTTCTTCTGGTTGAGCAACTACGGCGCGAGCGACATGCTGCGGAGACTTACGGGCATCGCTGGTGGTGGCTTGTGCTGGACGGCAACGCTTTTCACTTCGACCGGACACGACGCACCACGGGCGGCGGCAGGGTGTGTATGAGTCCCGATTTCTTTGCTCGCTACATCTCCTTGGCGCCAAAACCTCCCGGGATGTCCGCGGCCGCGCGTGATCTGCTCCCTGCAGCACTAGAAGTTGCTGGACTTGGCCTCATCCCAGCAGAACTGAGAGAGGAGGCCATTCGCACTTACCAAGCGGCGAAGGATCAGCCTGAGTATCTTCGTCGTCGTACGCTTCGCGACATGGTGAATGCTGCATTTGCGGCCAAGGACAGGGCAGAGGACGAAGCCGCCACGGAGTGATCGCTGAGGCACAAAGTGGCCCGATGAAGCGTGCGGTCGGTGGGCCGCCAACTGAACGGTCGAGGAAACTCCTGGATCGTATTGAGCACCCTAAGCTCCGAACAACAACCACTCGAACTCTACTCGGACCGAACTATCGGTTGCCATCCAGGCCTGATGCGGCGGAAGTAGATTAGACGCGTATCCCGAAAGCTCCGGATCACAACGGATACAACCGGGTCATACGTCTGAGTCGGGCTGTGTCGGCAGGACTGAAAATCCTGGTGTCGGCGGGTCAATCCCGTCCCAGCCCACCATTCTTCCTGCTACTTAGCCGACGCGAATTGTCGGATCGGATCGTCACTCGGCTATTTCTCGGCTCCGGCGACGCAGCGGCTACCGCGGCCAGCCGTCACAAGTCGGAGTTCCTGGCCAACATGTCGCACGAGCTCCGCACGCCTCTGAATGCCGTCATCGGCTTCTCCGAGGTGCTGCGGCAGCGGATGTTCGGGGAGCTCAACGCCAAGCAGGATGAGTACCTGAAGGATATCTACACCTCGGGGCAGCACCTGCTGTCGCTCATCAACGACATCCTCGACCTCTCCAAGATCGAGGCCGGGCGCATGGAGCTGACCGCTGCCCCCTTCCATCTGCCCAGTGCGGTGGAGAACACCGTTACCCTGGTCCGGGAGCGCGCGGCCCGCCACGGCATCGCCCTGCACCTCGACCTGGACCCGGAGCTGGGGGAGTTCGTCGGCGACGAGCGCAAGATCAAGCAGGTGCTCCTCAACCTCCTCTCCAACGCCGTCAAGTTCACTCCGGAGGTGGGCCGGATCAGCCTGAGGACCCGCCGCCGGCAGGGGGCGGTCGAGATCGCCGTCACCGACACCGGCATCGCCCCCGAGGACCAGGCGACGATCTTCGAAGAGTTCTGGCAGGTGGGGAGCGACGAGGCGCGCAAGCAGGAAGGCACGGGCCTCGGGCTGACCCTCGCCAAGAAGTTCATCGAGCTGCACGGGGGCCTGATCTGGGTGGAGAGTGAGATGGCCCGGGGATCCACCTTCCCCTTCACGCTGCCGGTGAGCTGATGCGGTGGAGCGACTGGCTAACCGCCTCGGCCGGGCGAGCCGTTAGCGATCGAGGCGTCCAGCAGCTCCTCGCAGTGCAGATCGGCGCAGGTGTCCAGTATGCGGTTCAGGCTGGGCCACCAGATTGCAGCCGGCATGCCGACCGCCCATTGCCAGACCGGAACAGCTAGAAAGCGAATGGCCGACTCCCGATAGTCGTTCCAGCAGTCAGCCCAGGTGTAGCGATCGACACCTTCCTCTAGCAGCTGGCCGTGATAGCGCTTCAAGAGATCTGTCTCGAGAGCGTGTCGTCGCTCCCGATCCAGATTGAGGCCAATCAGGTAAACCATGTCGTCCGTTCCTACCCCGACACGCCAGGCCTGCCAATCAATCACGTAGACCCGGCCAGCCGCCGGATTGCGTGGATAGAGAAAGTTCCACCAGTTCCCATCTCCATGAATGAGGGTGATCGCTTGCCGCTCCGACACTCGTACCAAGCCTTGCAGTCCGAAGGACCTGCGGAGCATGGAGGCGAAGTATCGCTCGTACAGCTTCCGCTTCTCGGTCGGGAGCCGATCACCCAGAAAGTCCACAAACCGAGGGAACTTCTCCTCGAGTTCTCGCACGAGCGCGGACACGACCGCTTCGCCGGGCACCTCACCCACGCCGTTCCCGAGTCGAGGATCTTCCCACCAGAACGCGTGACACCGCGCGAGCGCATCGACGGCTTGCTCGCACTGGGCTCTCAGCGGCGGCAGTGGCCATGGCGGCACGGAGTGGGTGTCCGACACGTCCGCGAGCAGTATGTGAGCACGGCGCCGTTCTGGCGAGTAACGCGCATCGTAGCACCGCACCACCGGCACCGCGCTCATCGCCGTCATGTGTCCGGCAACAACGTTGTAGAATTCGACCTCCCGTCTTCCCGAATCGCTGAGTTGCTTCTCCACTAGGCCGGGCGCGCTGTCGTCCGGCACGAAACACTTCAAGAACAGCCGCCGCGGTGCGTCCCGCGGCGCACTGTCCGAGTAGCGTACTTCCAGCCGGGAGATCGAGGAAGTCACCGATGAAAAAGACGTCTGGCGGATTCGTGCGACCTTCCCCCTCGAAAGCACTCCTTCTCTCTTGAGTGCTCGCGTGAGCCAGACTGGAGTCACCTGTCCGGCATCGGTGATCGCGTCTGCCGTGCCCATGTTCCGGTTTCGAAGACGGCGGAGTGTCTCGCGAAGAGGGAATTGGATCCAGGGGACGCTCAGCCGAGCCACTACCTCTCCAGCGATCGTGATGCGGGCCGGCTAGGTCTAAACACCGAGGCTTGACTCGCCGCGAGGGAATTTCTCAACGAAGACGTCGAACGGCACGGTGTCGATAGTGAAGCGAGGGCGCGAAATAGTCAAGCCGGGACCCCGAAGGCCGGGTGAACCGCCCCGGGTTTCCCGGAGGCTCCAGTCCTTGAGAGGATGGGTCATGGCTAGAGCGAGCAGGTTCTCCCCCGAGGTGCGGGACCGTGCGGCGCGTGAGACTGGTAGCCGGATCTCATGAGCCCGCCGAGGGAATCCGTGTCTGTCCGACTGGAGCTTCGCCCCCGCGGCGGACGGTCGGCGCGGTGATTGTCGCCGCCGCGATCTCGTACGACCGCAGGCGCGCTGACTGTTCGTAGATGTGCGATACCACCATCAGCTCGTCGGCCTGGGTGCGTTCCACGAAATCGCGCATCTGCGCAGCCACGGTGCCCGGCGAGCCGACGAACGACACGCGCGAGCGCCGAAGCGGATCGCCGGGATCGGACAGGTCGCGCTCCCACTCCTTCGACGGCGGTGGCAATTGGATCGGGCGGCCGGACCGCATGCTGGCGAACGACTGGCGTCCAGACGACGCCAGGAATCGCGCCTCGTCGTCGGTGTCGGCGGCCACCACGTTGACCCCCAGCATCAGGTGCGGGGCCGGAAGCTGGGCGGACGGCGTGAAGCGCTCGCGATAGATTCCGATCGCGTCGAAGAGCATGGCGGGCGCGAAGTGCGAGGCGAACGCGAACGGCAAACCCAGCGCCGCGGCCACCTGCGCGCCAAACGTGCTGGAGCCGAGAATCCAGATGGGCACCCGCAGGCCGGCGCCGGGCACCGCCTGCACCGGCTGATTGGGTTGAGGGTCGGCCAGGAACTCCATCACCTCGAGCACGTCATTGGGGAAGTTGTCGGGGTCGGCGTTCAACGTGCGCCGAAGGGCCATCGCGGCGGACCGGTCCGTGCCCGGAGCGCGACCCAGGCCGAGATCGATGCGGCCGGGGAACAGTGACTCCAGCGTGCCAAACTGTTCGGCCACCTGCAGAGGCGCGTGGTTCGGCAGCATGATCCCTCCGGCCCCAATCCGGATGTGGGATGTACCAGCCCCCACGTGTCCAATCAGTACGGCCGTGGCCGCGCTGCCGATGCCGGGCATGTTGTGGTGCTCGGCCAGCCAGAACCGCGTGTAGCCCAGCCGCTCTGCGTGCTGCGCCAGCTCCAGCGTGCGGCGGAAGGCCAGGGCCGGCGTGCCTCCTTGGACGATGGGGGAGAGATCCAGGACCGAGAGCGGAATCATGCCCTCCAGGATACACGCTCGATTGAGCGGTTCGCGGAGGCTTCTGACGGCCGCCGCTCACCTGAGAGGTGGTTGCTGGCCCCCCCTTCCACTCCGGGTCACGAACGGCGGCGCCGACTTGACGTCAACCCGATCGACCCGTGATACTCCCTGCAGAAGGGTCGGTCTGTCGAAGAGATTCCTTCCCTAAAGGAGCCCGACATGGCGAACGTCCTCTTCACGAACGTACGCATAATCGACGCCACCGGCGCGCAACCCTACCAGGGGGAGCTGCTGGTACAGGGCAACCGGATCGCGCGCGTCGGGCGGGGCACGCGCAGCCTCCCCACCGCCGGGGTGACGGTGATCGACGGGGCCGGCGCGACCCTGATGCCCGGCATGTGCGAGGCGCACACGCACTTCGGCTGGACCAACTCCAAGACGCTGGACGCCATCCAGAAGATGCCGCACGAGGAGCACACCCTGTGGGCGGCCCAGGTGGCCAAGCTCTACCTGGACCACGGCTGGACGTCCTGCGTGGGCGCGGCGACTCCCAAGCCGCGGCTCGACTGCGTGATTCGCGACGCGATCAACGCGGGGCAGATCCCCGGCCCGCGCTACCTTGCGGCGAGTCAGGAGATCACGGTCACCGGCTCGCTCGGTGACGACATGCTGCCGCACTTGCCGTTCCCGGAGATGTCGTTCGGCTGCGTGGTGGATGGCCCCGACGGGATGCGCAAGGCCGTGCGCATGTTCCTCAAGTACGGCGTCGACCAGGTGAAGCTCAACCTCTCTGGCGACAACCTGGTGCCCGGCGCGGATGCGCGGACCAGCTGGATGAGCGACGAGGAAGTGGCGGTGGCCGCGCGCGAGGTGAAGGTGCGCGGCAAGCGACTGGCCTCGCACGCGCGCTCGAGCGAGTCGGTCAAGCAGAGCATGCGCCACGGCGTCGAGGTGATCTACCACGCGAGCTTCGCCGACGAGGAAGCGCTCGACATGATGGAGGCGCAGAAGGATCGGATCTTCGTCGCCCCCGGCCTCTCCGTGATCATCCGCCTGCTCAACGAGGGCGAGGTGGTCGGCGTCACCAATGCGATCGCCAAGGACATGGGCTACGAGGTCGAGTTCGAGGCGGCGGTGAAGAGCATGAAGGCGATGCTCAGGCGGGGCATTCGCGTGCTGCCCGGCGGCGACTACGGATTCGCCTGGGCGCCGCACGGGGAGAACGCGAAGGACCTCGAGTACTTCGTCAAGTACCTGGGCATGACCCCGATGGAGACCCTCATCTCGGCGACGCGCTGGGGCGGGCAGATCATGATGTGCAAGGATCTCGGCGAGATCCGCGAGGGCTGGCTCGCCGACCTGCTCCTCGTGGACGGCGACCCGCTCGCGAACATCTCGATCCTGCAAGACAAGTCCAAGCTGCTGGCGATCATGAAGGACGGCCAGTTCACGAAGCCGCCCGAGATCCGCTCGTCCCGGAGCCGCTTCGTGGCCTGACGCTTTTCCCACGGCGGCTCGCCCGTTACGCCGGCGACCGCCCGGGCATCGCATGCCGCCTAGGACTTGAAGAACGCGAAGGCGATCAGGCCGACGATACCCGCTGCGGCCACGAGGATTGGTTCCGGCACTTTGAACCGCCAGAGGACGCCGAGACTGATGAGGGCGACGGCGGCCGTCGGCACGTCGTAGATCGCGCGCCGGGCCAGGAGGATGACGGCACCGGCGATCGCGCCGGTGGCCGCTGACGTCGCGCCCAGGACGAACGCTTTCAGCAGCGCGTTATCGCGGTTCCGGCTGAACCAGGGGGCCGGGATGATCGTGAAGAGATAGACGGGTAGAAAGATCCCGATGGCGGCGGCCACCGCGCCGAGTATACCCGCCGCAATGAAGCCGATGAAAACCACCGTGATGACGACCGGGCCCGGCGTGATCATCGCCACGGCGACGGCGTCGATGAACTGCTGCTCGTTGAGCCATCCGAACTGCTGGACGACACCTTGATGGAGAAACGGGACGATCGCCAGCCCGCTGCCGAACACGAACGCACCGGCCTTTGTGAAGAAGACGAGGATCTGCAGGAGCACTTGATCGCCGCCGACCTTGAGATTGACGACCCACCGCTCGATCAGCCAGATTGCGGCCACCACGGCCGCCCCGCCGAGCCCCGCGGTCAGAGCTTGCGTGCGAGTCGGACGTGCGCGGGCGAAGAGCGTGACCAGACCCGCGATGACGAAGAACTCGGCGAGCTCCGCTTCCGCCCACATGGTCACGATCGCGAGGGCTCCGAACACGGCCCACAGCAACGGGTCACGCTTATTGGTCGAGCGTGCCAGCTTGTAGGCCGCAATGGCGATGATCGCGATCACCGCGGCGCCGATGCCATAGAAGAGCGCCTGCATCCACCACAGGCCGCCGAACCGCTGGTAGGCAATCGAGATCGCGATGACCATGAAGAACGACGGCACGACAAAGGCAAGACCCACCACCGTGGCGCCGAGCACGCCGCGCTGGAAGTAGCCAAGCGCGATCGCGAGCTGCGCGGCAAGCGGACCCGGCATGATCTGAGCGAGGGCGACGCCGAGCCGATACTCGTCCTCGTCGATCCAGCGCCGCCGTTCCACGAGGTCCCGGTGCATGAAGCCGATCAACGCGACGGGGCCGCCAAAGCCGAACGTGCCGAGATACAGGAAATACCGAACCAGATCGGTGAGGCTCGCGCGGGTCGTGGTCGTCACTGGCGGTGCTGACCCTAAGGTGTGAAAGCCCGAACCGTCCGGAGGTGAGTCCGTAGGGCACCCAGCATCGAGCCGGCGATGATGAGCTTGAACGTTCCCAATCGATAGACGATCACGGCGACGAGGCTCACTACCAGGATCCCGGCGGCGACGGGATCCGGCAGTGCATGGGGGGCTAGCCGGAATAAGGACACGGCCAGGATGCCGACCACCGCCGGTCCCATCCCCCGCATCACTGCCCGCGTCCAGGTCAGCGTCCTCACCCGCTCGAGCACTGGGAGAATGGCGAGCATCAGAATGAACGAAGGGAGAAACGCCGAACCCGCGGCTACCGCGGCTCCCGTCACTCCGGCCACCTTGTAGCCTACATATGCCGCCAGCATCAAGATCGGCCCCGGCGTGAGCTGCCCCAACGCTAGTCCATCGATGAACTCGCTTGGGCTCAGCCAGCCAAACTGCCCCACCACCTGGTCCTGGATGAAGGCAATCATCGTCAAGCCGCCGCCCACCGTGAACGCTCCGACCTTGAAGAAGTAGGTGGCGATGTCGACGAGACTGGCCGGATGCGACAGGTCGTGGCCGGTAACCGCGGTTAACGGTGATGTGTTCAAGACAGCCGGGAGCACCTCCAGACAGGACGCGACGGAGACGATCGCGATCGTTCGTCTATCTCTCGAGTGAAAGACGAGTAGGCCGGCTGCTCCGGCGAGCACCAGGATGGCGGCGATGCCGAGGGGCGTCGCGATCGCGCCGACCGCCGCCAGCCCACAGATGACGGCCTGAGGAATCGTGCGCGCCGCAGTCAACCCCAGGCGATACACGGCGACCGCAAAGATCGCGAGGACGACCGGGCCGAGACCATAGAGTGCGCCGCGCACGATCGGCACGACGCCAAGCCCCGCATAGGCGATGGTGAGGCCGAGAATGATGAAGAATGCCGGTAGGACGAAGAACACCCCTGCGAGCAGCCCACCCCACCACCCACCGCGGGCATACCCCAGAAAGATGCCCAGCTGCGTCGCGGTGGCTCCCGGGAGCATGTTCACCAGCGACAGCCCCTCCAGAAACCGATCACGAGAGACCCACTGCCGCTTTCTTGGAGCTCGGTCTGCATGATGCCCATGATGGCGGGACCACCATAGGACGTGATGCCGAGCTTTAGGAATGTCGCCGCGATATTGCGCCAGGTCTCTTGGAAGCTCTCGGGCGTCGTCATGTGGCCCTCCTCGGCAGGAGCAGTCTACGCCTTGAACACCCCACGTCGTGACTTCAGCATCTGCCCCGCCCTAGTGTGTCGAGCGGCAGTAGGCGTACAGGGCGTCGTAGGCGGGGAACTGTCGGGCCATGTTCTCGACGTCATCCTTGCTGGTAGCCTGGAATCCCGTAGCCAGCGCGTAAAGCCCGGCCGATTCGAGGGTGAGCTGCCGCTGGTCGGTGTCTGCTCCGCGCACGATCAGGGCGAGCGTCCGCAGGGCCGGGTCGTCGAGCTTGTACTTGTCCAGGAAGGCATCAAAGGAACACTGCTCGCCGTGATGTCCCAGCTCCACGCCGGGAACGTCATAGGGAATGGCCTGCTCCCGCTCGGCAACCGTCATGACCTCGCGGGCGGGAACGAAGAGAAACTCCGGGTCGCGATCGATGAACCGGTCGATCAACCACGGACAGGCGATGCGGTCCACGCGCGCCTTTTCTCGGGTCACCCATTTCATCGTGAGGTCCTTTCAGTCAGCGGTACTGGGTTCAGGCTTGGTTGCTCGGAATCGGGCTGTGCGAAACGCGCGTCACGTCAGCCATCGAGCTTCACCTCGACACCGCGCCCGACTGCGCGAGCGTTCTCGTAGACCACAATGGCTGCCGCGACATCTTGCAGTGCGGTCCCCGTGCTGTCGAAGATGGTGATCTCGTCGTCACGGGTACGCCCGGGGCGGCTCCCGACGACGACATCGCCGAGCTCCGCGTGGACCTGTGCGCGGGTCAGCAGGCCGGCAGCCAGGACATGTTGCAGCTCGCCGATCTCCCCACACTGATTGAGGACATCGACGACGAGCGTCGCCGATGCGGCGAGCGCCGGCTCGAGCTCCTGCTTCCCCTGGCTATCCGCGCCGACGGCGGCGATGAACATGCCCGGTCGTACGTCGGCCGCCATCACGAACGCACGACGCGCGGGCGTACACGTCACGCAGACGTCACTGTCACGCAGGGCGGCCCGCAGGTCCTTCGTGGCCTCCACCCGGAGGCCTAGACTCGCGGCGGTGCGTGCGGCCATACTCTCCGCGCGTGCGTGGTCCATGTCGAGGACCCACGCGCGCTGCAAGGGCAGGACGGCGGCGACCGCCGCGAGCTGGAGCTCCCCCTGTACGCCGCAGCCGACGATCGTGACCGTTCGCGCGTCCCCCCGGGCGAGGAACGTCGCCGCGACGGCGGTGGCGGCCGCCGTGCGAAGGGCCGTCACGCTACCGGATTCGATGATGGCGAGCGGCACGCCATTGCTCGCATCGGCGAGCACGATCGTCCCCTGGATGGTCGGGAGCCCGAAGCGTCGCGGATTGTCCGGGAAGTTCGCGTTGGTCTTGGCCGCAAAGTAGCTACGCTCCCCGATGAGGCCAGCGGCCTTGATGTGGAAGCCGCCGTCCACTGCGGGCACGCCAAGAACGCCGGGGCCCAGGGTATGGCCTTCGGCATGGAGGCGGAACGCGCGCTCCACCGCGGCGATACAGTCAGGAAGAGTCAGGAGCTCGAGCACGTCCCGGCGCGAAAGGACGATGAGTCGGTCGTTCTCTTCCATGGCCTTACTCCTTCCGGCTCGCGCCCGCATAGAGTCCTTCGAAGAGCGCGAGGCCGTGTGCGAGCACATCGTTGTCATCTGGATACGCGGCGAGAAAACCGCGGAGGGCCAGGTCGATCCCGCGCGCCTCGTCGCGCGGGAACTTGCCGTCGCGAAGGTCCGCCTCGTGAACGATCTCGGCGAGATGCGTGAGCCGGCGGTCTCGAAGGCCGGCCCGCTTGATGAGTGTCTCGAAGGTGCAGTCATCCCCGACGTGGCTGAGCTCGGCCTTCGGGGTGTCGAACGGGATCGCGTCCGAGGGGAACTCGTTGGGGGCAGCGAAGAGGAAGGTCGCCTCCGGATCGATGAATCGCTTGATCAGCCAGGCCGACGCAATGCGGTCGACATGGGGACGGGGACGCGTGACCCAGCGCTGTCCACGGAGGGCAGCAAGGTCAAGTGTGGGCTGGTCAGGGCGTGTCGGCTTCTCGGGCGGGCGCTTACGCATGTCAATGGCCTCCCTCAGTCGCTCGACTTCGGCGCGCCCCGGCGCGTCGAAGAAGTCGAGCTCCCGAAGCTTCTCGAAGTCCTTCGTGAGCTGGGCCAGGTCCCGGTCGACCCGCGCACTCGCGGCGGCGGACTTCCGCTCGGGGGCCTGGATCACCTTCCGGTAGCGGGTCGCGAGTTGCCGGTACTCCGGGTCGCGGGCCTCATGGAACAGGCGAATGATGTCCGTACGGCTCATGTTCTCGATCTGGTCGACGCGGAGCAGGATCGTCTCGCCCCGCTCGCGCTGGATCTCCTGGCCAAGCCACTGGAATTGCTCGTAATTGTCCGGGGTGTCGGGGAGGAGGTACACGGTGCGCTTCAGCGCGACGGCGCCCAGGGCCCGGAGCCGGCGCCACACGCGCACGCGCAAGCTGGACGGGTTCGGCGGCAGACTGACTATGAGCAAGAGGAATTGCGGATTCATTGTTGTCCTCATGTAACAAGTGTTGCAGACACTTGTCAAGGCCTGTTTTTCCAGCCAAGCCAGGGTCCCATTCGCCGCGGCCCACGATCTGGAGCTTGACTCTGGTGAAACACTAGTTTCATACTAGAAACAGAATAAACATGAACCCACTACAACCACGTTCCATCCGGTAAGGAGCGGACATGCGATACCAACTAACACCGATCAACACCCGTCCGTGGCTACCGAATGGTCTGTCGCTGCGGCTCATCGAGAGCCACTACGAGAATCACTACGGTGGGGCGCTCCGGCGGTTGAACGCGATCACGGAGCAGCTCGAGTGGCTCGACTTCGACAAGACTCCGGGCTATGTGGTCAACAGCCTGAAGCGCGAACAGCTGATCGCGCTCAACTCGACATTGCTCCACGAGCTGTACTTCGCCAGCATGGCGTTCGGCGATGGAAGGCCCACCGAGATACTCGCTGAAGCGTTCACCCGCGACTTCGGATCGGTGGATCGCTGGCGTAGTGAGTTCGTCGCGATGGCGAAGGGGCTTGGCCGGCGGCTCCGGATGGGTACTGCTGGTCTATGTCCCGCGGGATCGCCGGCTCATCAATCAGTATGCGGGCGATCACGGACAGGCCACGGCCGGGGGCATTCCGATCCTGGCCCTCGACGTGTACGAGCACGCCTACCATATCGACTTCGGAGCGAACGCGATCGCGTACATCGATACGTTCCAGCGCAACATCGACTGGGTCGCGACCCAGACGCGGTACGAGGATGCATCACAGGTCCAGGCACCGCGACCCCTTGTCCAGAAGGAGTTCGGGGATCTGCCGGGTGTTGGGGTCGAGGAAGTCAAGGCGATGCTGGATTCCGGCGAGCCGGTCCAGATCATCGATACTCGTCCGAGGTCCTACATTTCCCGGCAGCAGGACATCATGGATGGCGCGGTGTGGCGTGACCCGGAGCGTGTCCAGGAGTGGATCGGGGAACTGTCGAAATCGGACCCGGTGGTAGTGTTCTGCGCTTACGGATTTCACGTGGGATGCAAGACCTCGATCGCGCTACGCGAGGCTGGGGTCGACGCGAAATACATGAAAGGTGGCCACTCGGCGTGGAAAGCGATCGGGGGCCGGCTCAAGCTGTACACCTAGCGGTTCACCGTGACTTCTGTTCGACTGACCGGAATGCTGCTCTCTCTAATGGAGGTTTACAATGAAATATCGCATCGCCCCCCTATTCTGCCGTCCCTGGACGTTGAACGGCATGTCGCCTCGTCTGATCGAGAGCCACTACGAGCATAACTATGGCGCTGCCCTCAATCGCCTGAATTCCGTCACTAGCGAACTCGAGGC
>Ga0187892_10009075_pt1 | contig 13264 bp, 11 predicted proteins | sample MA1701073metaG_FD_139345 | JGI IMG/M metagenome (GOLD analysis project Ga0187892, IMG submission 139345) | Bio-ooze microbial communities from a basaltic lava cave in the Kipuka Kanohina Cave System on the Island of Hawaii, USA - MA170107-3 metaG ...
ACGACTGCCGTGCGTCGCGCCCCACGCGCGGCCCGGACTCCCCCCGCGACTCGCAGGCGTGACGCCGGCGGTACGTGCAGGCCGGAGGCCGGCGCTACGGCTGCCGCGGCTCTGGAACATGGCCCCGCAGCATGAGGCCGCGGCGAGGCCATGGCACCCAGGGCCCCATTCAGTTGCAACCCTGACAGATCGGCAGGCCCATCACGCGGCCCCGCGCAGCCGTGTCCTGGAAGGCGGGGGAGGCCAGCACGTCACGCACGCTGCCGGCCTTGATCACGTTGCCGAGCCGGTTCTTGTGCAGCATGTCGTGGCAGCACACCGTCACGTCCCCTTCAGGGTTGATGACGGCAGGGCCCAGATCGCAGGCGTGCTGCTCTTCATACGGAACTAGACTTCCGTTGACGATGCTGAATCGGGCGGCGTGTTTCGGGCTGGTCGGAACAGCCTTAGCGATGGCTTCCATATCCTGCGGGCGGGCCAGCGTGGGCATGAAGTAGCCCATGCGCTTCGGGAACCAAGTGGTGAAGCCGAGCTCCTTCATGTAGGCGGCGATGGCATCCAGGTCTTTCTCGTTGTAGGCGCTTACGACGGTGTCGAGCACGCACCTCATGCTGGAGTGGGCGTGATTGAGCCGGGCCATTCCCGCCAGATTCTGCTTGACCACCTCGCTGCGGATGCCCGGTCCGATTTTGTCCTGGGCATCCTGGCTCAGGGCATCGACGGTGATGAGGAACTCGGATGTGCGGTGAGTGGCGTCGCAGCGCGTGAGCGCGGCGTCCAGCGCATCGAAGTCGATCTTCGAGAAGACCTTGGTCGCCGTGCTGCTGTCCATGCCGCGCTCGGCTACAGCGACCAGAAATTCGGCGTAGTTCGGGTGCAGCAGCGGCTCGCCGCTCTGGTACAGATAGACCAGTTCGTAGTTCTCGCGGGCCAGAATGTCGACCAGCGTCATGAACGTGTCGCGCGGCATCAGCCGCGGCGTCGTCAGGCCGGCCGCCTGGTGCAGACAATAGACGCAGTCGGCCCCGCAGGCGGTGCAGATGTCCACGATGATGTGGTTTTCATAGACCGACGCCGGCCGTCCGGCCAGGCGGTAGATGGCCCGGCGTTTTTCCGAGATGGCGTTCATGCCTGGACCGGCTCCCTCACGCGGCCACGACGACGGTTCCTCGGCACGGCCGATCCCACCTCTGGCAAGAGCCGGAAGTCCGTGAACGGCCGTACGACCAAGTCGCTTTCGTAGATCAATCCCGTCAGGGTCAGCACCTCGACCGACGGTGGCAGGATCGCGCGGGCCTTCGCGGCAATCTGATCTTCGTAATCGAAACTGGTTGCCAGGCAGACGTCTGGGCTTAGCGCGGCTAAGTCGCCTGGCTTGATGCAGGAGACGCCATGCACAACCGGCCCGGCGACCCTGTCGTCGGCAACGGCGACGGGATCGATTCCGAGCGGCCGGAACACGTCGAGGAAATAGCCGAAGTCGCGGCCCGCCCCGTAGCACACCAACTTGCGGCCGCCGAGCTTGGCGAGCATCGCCGACCGCATCGCCTGAAGCATTCGCTCGTAGTGATCCATCATCTCGCGGTGGTATTCGACGAGATCGGGATACTCGAACGAGTCATCGCCCGCCTCGCCCGGTCCCGCGGAGATCCAGATGTTGCCGACGTTGGCCACTTGCACGGTCCGCAGGCCGAGTGCACCCAGGTAGCGCGTCAGGCTCGGACCGGAGAAGTGATTGATGTGCTGCGCATAGCACAGAAAGATGTCCCGGTAGAAGAACAGCAACTGCGAGCAGCCGTACTGGTCGCGCTTCTCCTTCGGAATCTGCCAGGTCGGTGTGTAGAACGCCAGATCGGGCACAACGATGAAGACCCGCCCATCTGGCGCCAGGCAGCCGCGAATCGCCCGCAAGACCTCAAGCGGCTGCGGCATGTGCTCCAGTACGGACGTAATGATGACCAGATCGAACGGTCCGGTGTGGTTCCGCTCGGCCCAGGCCTCGTCGAAGAGTCCGGCATGCAGCGTGGCTTGCGGCATTTTGTGTCGCGCCGCCTCGACGTTCTGCTGGCCCGGCTCGACGCCGTGACACTCGAAGCCCAGGTCATAGAAGTGTTTCAGCAGCGCCCCGCGGTTGAACCCGATCTCCAACACGCGCGGAGCTCGCTTGCGGCGCGACAGGCTCGCCAGCACGAACGGGACATAGCTGGCGTAAACCGGCAAGTCGCCATCGCAGGTAACGTATTCCTGGTCGCGATACAGATGCGTCAGGTCCTGCTGCCACGCGCCGAAGACGTGCCCGCAGCGTTGACAGAGCAACACGCGGTACGGAAACGTCTCGCCCAGGGCCGGCTCGTAGCAATGCCACGTGCCCGGACCCTCGATACAGACGCGGGCGTCCGTGGATTCACACACACGACACGATGTCGTCATCGCGTTCTCATCACCTCTACCAACAAGCACGCCGCTCGGCGAGCCCACGGATTTGTTATCGGTCAGATGGCGGCTTGAGTCGCAACGTGGTGCGGTCGACCGCCCAGGGCTGACGTTACGAGGGCCAGCAGTTCCTTCATCCGGTGCGTGTACGTGTGCTGCGCCAGCGTCCGGGCCTGGCCGCTTCCGGCGATGGAATCGCGGCGAGCCGGGTCCGACATCAGCGCTTCGATGCGCTCCAGGCAATCATCAGCATTTTGATACGTAGCCACGTCGATACCCGGCTCAAAGAGGTCGCCCAGGCTTGGAATGTCGTCCGTCAACAGGCATGTTCCGACCCCAGTCGCCTCGTACAGCCGCATGTTGTTGGCGAATCGGGCCTGCGCCGCGCCGGGCACATCGATCCGGCCGTGGACGTTCAGCGTGACGCGCGAATCGCGCAGCACCTGGAACATTTCGATGCCCCAGCATGGCCCGTGGTAGTGGCGGCGGATGGGCGAGTCGGCCGCGAGCCGCTCGACGCCGTAGCCCCAGACGTCGACGCGGCGGGCGGCGCATACGCGTTCGAGCAGCCCGATCCGCTCATCGTGACATTCGGCCAGGCCGCCGACAAACGTCACGTCGTAGCGCGGGGCGCGCAGCGAAATCCGCGACAGTATCCGCTCGTCGAACGCCAGCGGCAGATAGCGCCCGCGGCCACCGTGTCGCTGGAAGTGCTCGACGATCGGCGGCCATGACGAGACGATCAGGCCGTACGCCTCGAACGTGCGGTTGGCCGGCAGATGGCTGGCGATCTGGCCAATCAGCAGGCGCGTGTGGGGCTTGCTCCGCCGCAGGCAGGCGTCGCCGATCGGGTTGTACTCGAATACCAGCACGACGTCCGGCCGGATGGCCCGCACCTGGGCATCGAGCACGTCGTGATGCCACGTGCGCACGTCGGGAACCGCAAGGCCGTGCTCAGCCGCCCAGCGGCGTTGCAGCGGGCTGGCGTTGCTGATCACGTCGAAGGCGTCGCAGCCGGCCTGCCGCAGCCCGTGCGAGTAAGCATCGGCGACGCCAAAGCCCGTGGCCATCAGCTCGTGTAGTTGCCGGCCGTACGAAAGCGCCGCCAAGCCCGGATGGGCGGCATAGAGCCCGTCGAGAAACTCGCGGTAGAAGTTCGAGACGATGAGAAACCGTAGAGACATGGTCACCGATCAGAACCCCGGCCGCCAAGGCCGTGGGCCGCGAGCACTGAAGAGCGGCCTCGGTCAAGGACCGCCCGGTTAGATCGCCCGCCCAATGCCACGCAGGGGCGCGCTACATCAGCCCACGGCAACGCCCTGGGTCTACGGTAGCCGCAAGGACTCCAGCCCTGAAAGGGCGCGCTACGGGGCGGCAAGCCGCGACGAGCGCGACGGTGCCATGGTGCGCGTTCCTAGCGCGCCCCTTCGGGGCTGTAAATTCTCTGCCCGGCCAACACCCAGGCCGTTGGCCCGGGCTGTTATAGCGCGGCCCTTCGGGCCACAGTCCGTCGCGGCCGCCGCAACGATCGCGACACAATCACTTCGCCGGCGACAACTCGGGCGTTCGTTGTGCCTCGGCCAACGCTGACGCTGCGGGCGTTCGGACCCACGCCCTTGGCGGGCGGGGTTCCGACTTTGCCTGCTGAGCGAATCCGCCGCGGATGAAACACAACATCTGCGCCATCCGCGCCCGGTACGAGTAATGCTCGATGAGGACGTCGCGCATCTGCGACGCAATCTGGCGGCGCTCGTCCGGCGCGGCCAGGAATCGCTCGACACGCTCGACGAACTCGTCCGGAGTCGTGAACGTGATGTCGGCGAAGCGCCGGAAGATCGCGGCTGGGTGCCGGTCGCGCAGCGCCACTCGCTGGATGTCGATCCAGTCGGTACACAAGCCACGCGGATCGGCTGCCAGGCCTGTTATCAATGCGAGGGCTCGAGCCCGTGTTGCACCGTCGGCTGCATGAAGACCAGCCGCGTCGCGGATGCCGTTTGCATCGAGCAGCGGGATCAGCTCCTTCAGCAGGGGCGCCTGCGCATCATGGGACGAATGCCGCGCCATGAAGAACGCACCGGCCATCAGTCCGTCGAGCGCCCGCTGGTGCAGGAATCCGAAGCCCATGAGCTGGAGATTGATGGCTGTCGCCTGGTAGATGCAGCGCAGCTGGTGGCCGTTACGGGCCGGGCCGCGTGCAAACCTTGCCAGCCGCGGATGGCGGTCCCAGCCGTTGCCCCAGATATGCAGCACGCGGCCCGTTCGCTCGGCCCATTCGGCTACCCAGCCGAGCGCAATGTGGCGAAACGCCCGATCGCCGATCCGCTGGCAGGCTGGAATGAGCTTGGCCAGATCGCTCCACACGATGTCGCGCTCGCCGAGTTCAGACGCCGCGTCGAAGATGGCCGTCATGACCGGGCCGGGGAACTCGCCGCCAGCCATCCAGGCCGGAAGCAGCTTCTCCACGGCGGCCGCACGAAAGATCCGCCGCAACCGCTCGTCGGGCAGCCACGCGGCGACCGCGGTCATTTCCTGCTCCGGCGGCGCCGACGCATGACTGACGTACGAAACGTCACAGCGGTACGGCGCCAGCTCGTCATCCGGCAGCGCCTCGGCGTCGTAAGCATCGGGGCTGCCGGCCATCGGGCAATACAGGCAGCGATGCTCCGGCCAACCGAAGCGGCGCGGGGCCGTGGCCGCCGCGAAACCCATCAGGAAGTCGTTCCACGCCAATTCGGGCCGTGCGGCTGGGTCGAACACCCACGGCAGCGCATCCTGGTCCCACGTCACCGACGGAATGGCCGGGTGCAGCACGTTCGTGTTCTCCGACCGCAAGCGGCTGAGCAGCAGGATCAGGTCAGGCTCGAAATCGAGCTGCGCCCGTAGCGACGTGAGCGCATCGATGGGCCGATGCGTATCCGGCTCGATCACGAGTTGCGTGCGGTGGCCCAGGTCGGCGAGGGCTTTGAGGCAGTCGCGCATGCTGTATTGCAGAAACGTCGTGTGGACCGATGTGAGGCCGAGGATGCGCAGCGGCTGGCCGCGTGCCGCACCAACGTCATCGGCCGCCCGCTGGAATCGCGCGGCCCACCAGTCGGCGTCTCGGCCGGCGTATCGCTCGTCGATCTCGCGTTTGAGCGCGGCGATTTGCGAAGCGCGATCGCGCCCAACCTGGCCCATGATCTGCACTGGCGAAGGCTCGTCGGGCGGCGACTCCAGTCCGAGCCGGAAGCACCGCTCCGCCAGCGGCCAACGGGCGTCGCCGGTCAGCAGCTCGCGCAGCTCCGCCAGCGCAGCCGGCCCGACAAGCCAGCACACGCGTGTGTCGGCGATCAGTTCGCGCCAGTCGTGCAGGTGCATGGCCAGAGCCAGGATTTCCAGGCGGCGCTCGACGACATAGATCGTCGACGACGCCTCCAGAAACACCTTGCTTGTCTGCCGGTAGGCTTCGCACAGCTCCCAGCCGGCCGCCACGCCATCGAACGCCAGCGTCGGCGGCAGCAGGCTCGTCCGCCTGACGTCAACGGTCCGCCGGGCGACATCCGCCGCATCGTCGAACTCGGGCAGCCAGCCCGGCGGCCACACGCTGGCGGCGAGCCTGATGTGCGATCGGCCGTCCGACGACTGGTGCAGCTCGAACTTGTCCGCGGCTGCCTGCCAGGCGATTCGCACGGCGGCTGCCGCACAGGCCGAACGAGCGTCGAGCGCGGCCAGATTGGCTTCAAACCGCCGCCGCCGTGACGACCACGGCACCAGGCCCGAGGGGCCGCCGTGGACAGCGGTCTCCAGCGCCTGAACCGCCGCCTGCTGCCGCATCTGGCCAGAAAGAACGCCCAGCACCTGGGCGGTGGCTGCATTCAGCCCCAGCCGCGTCAGCAGACGAAGGTAGGCCAGCAACCACTCCGGCTCGTTCGGCTGCGCTCGCGCCAGCACGCAGATCAAGCGGCCGTACAGGTACGGCTCGTTGCCTGCGGACACCACCCGCGCCAATCTGGCCACGACATCCGTGTCGAGCGTCGCCATATTGGATTATCGGCCGACCGGCAGCATGTACCGCAGGTCTCCAGACCTGCGCGACGCCGCGTTACTGACGCGACGATTCCGTGCCGGATAGCGGCCTGAGGAGTTCGCGGAATGCCGCCTCGCCATCGACGGTTTGACCTCGGTCGAGTTGTTCGAGTCCGATCGCGATCTTGCGTCGCAATTCGGCAAGTACCTTGTCGTCACGCGTGGCCCGCCGCGGCGCTCGCGAGCCCTTGGAGGTCGTTCGTCTTGGCATGTTTGAATCCTACGGAGCTCGAGCTCAAATCGTCAACGGAGTACAGGGTTACACGGGTATCCCACAGCCGTCGAGACTGCCGCAGCAAGAGCGATTGGAAGCGATCGGTAGAGACGATGACTGCGCCGATGCCCAGTTGCTCGGCCATTTCGGGTTTGTGGATCGGCCAGCCGAGCAGCGACTCGCCGCGACCGCCGCGCTGGTCGTCGAGGATGGCCACGATCGGGACCGGCGAGGCTCGATACTCGGCCGCGTGACGCACCGTGAAGCGGCCTGCCCCGTAGATGGCCAGGCGCTGGTGGCCGCGGCGCGCGACTTCGTCCAGCAAGGCAGTCAGACGCCCAGGCGATGTGTCGGCATTCGTTGGCAAGGCTGACGCATGTGGCTCATACGTGCGCACCTCGGCTGCAGCCGCAGTCGGCGCAGCGACGCGCTCGAGACGAAACAGCCTGAATTCACCAGGGAAATCGCGATCCACCCGGTAGTCCAGTCCCAGGCGTTGGCAGGCGGCGGCGTCGAAGCAATGGTCTGTGTCGAGCACGAACCTCGGAGGATCGACCGCCAGCCGCAGGCTCAGCTCGCGCTGCCAGGTGCGGTCCATCGCATCGAGATGGTGGTCAGGCGTGACGATGGGCGTGTCGTAGCTCGCCCCGGCCAGAACGTAGGCTTGTGTAAACGGGCCGTACACCAGCAGCGAATCGCCCTCAACAGCCGTTCGAAGCTCGCCGGCCGATTGCTGCAGCAGCAGGTTGCGGCGCGAGTGCACGGGCGGAAGCGCCGTGCCCCAACACCAGTCGCTGAGCCCGTGAATGTCGAGTCGATACGCGCGGACCGTATTGTGAACCAGCCAAACGGTTATCGCCAGAATCAGAATGACTGCACCAACATTCGAGTTGGCCAACGGAGCTGCCATAACGGCCATCGGCGGCAGGAGCGGGATCTGGTAGTACCAGCAGTCCGTCGCCTGCACGAGGAACGTGATGAACACGGCCGCCAGGTACGCCACGACAATCGCCGGTGGGCGTTGCACGGCTGCGATGCACACGAGTGCCAGCAGCGGGACGATCGGCTGCCGGCTAAGCGTGCCTGCCAGCCGGCGGACCTTCTCGGCCAGCCGATGCGCCAGGCTCGCGAGCGTCGCACGCTGACCGAAGCTGGCCTCGTGCCCGTGCAACGGCCCAAACAGGTCGCGCACGCGCCGGCCGTTTCGCCGCAACCACGCGGCGTAGGCAGCCCCGGCCACGCCCGCACCGATCAGAATGGCCAGCCAGCTTCCGGGCCAGAGCAGCCCGGCCGCCGTAAACAACACGCCGAACCCGATGGCCGAACTGAGCTTGATGAAGAATGCTGCCGCTGCCCACGTCAGCGCCGCCAGTGCGATCCACATCGGGCTATGTTGCAGGAGTCCCTCATTCAGACAGATGACCGCAACAACATGTGCCGGCAGCTCGAACAGCTCACCACACTCGAAGTACACACCCCAGTGTGGCTCGCTGGACAATACACTGAACAGCAACAGCCCGGCATAATAGGCTGTGATCGTTCCGAAGAGCCGCCAGGCCAGTACGCCGACAAGGACGGCCGTCGCATAATTGAACAGCGACGCTGCCGAGCGCGATCGAATGCGATAGGCGCTGCCTGGATCGTCTTGCTTTCTGCATGACACGTATACAATGCTATAGAGCCACTCCGGCAGTACTTTGCTGCACCCGGCGTAGCGGGCATTCCATCCACGAGCATAGCTCAATCGCCCGGTCGCGACCGTGTGATTGGAAACGTAGTAGCCCGTGTCGATGTGCAGCGGCAGCCGCCGATACGGCCAGCGGATCAGCAAGTAGACCGGCAGAAATGCGAGTGTGACCAGGACGGCGGTCATGAGTGATCCGTCCGCTGCGCCACGGTTCCCACAAAAAAGCTCCAGAAGTAGCGCAGGTGCGTCATTGGCCGCAGCGCCGCGCGCCGCATCATGCGGTCAAGCTCCGTGCGGCTGAATACCGGCCCCAGCCAGACACCCAGCCGCGTGTTGCGGATGATCGGCTGGAACCACAGCGGCCCGAACCGGTACGGCACGCCGACGAACACACGGCCGTCCGGCTGACACACGCGATGCATCTCCCGCACCGCCCACTCGGGCAGCGGCAGGTGCTCGACCGTGCTGCTGTTGTAAACCAGGCCGAATGCATCGTCAGCAAACGGCAGGCAATTCAAGTCGCCGACCACGGCGGAAATCGTTGGATCGCGCCGCCGCGCCTCGCGCAGCGCCGCCTCATCAATGTCGACGCACACACTCATTCGCACGCCCGGCTGCCGCGCCAGCAGCGACGAAGCAACAGCCGTACCGCTACCTGCCTCCAACACCCGCACGCTCCGGCCAGTGGGCAGATGTTGCGCCAGAAAGCGAACCAGTCGGGCGTTGACGCCGCGCCGGAGCCAGTCATACACGCGGTCCGGCATCGAACCCGCCCCGCCAAAGAACTCCCAGGAACGGGTCGCCGGGACCGCGGCCATCCGGGCCGCTTCTGGAGCCGCGGGCATCCTGCCCGCATGAAACGTCATGTGCCGCACGTCTGCCGTTTTCGCCACAGTTAGCTCCGGCGCCCGCGCCACCATGAGAATCGTGGAGCCGAACGGTGCACCGACCCGCGCTGTCACAAGCCGCTCGGCCCGGGCTATCCACCACAGAGTTCGATTCACCCATGTCGGCAGCGGCCGAAGGTCGGACCGAGCCACGCTCGCCCGCTTCGTGCCGAAGTTCTGGAATAACCTGACGCCGGCAATCGCCGGAAAGAATAGAGGAAAACAATGCGAAGCTGTGTCCACTCCAAACCCAGTCTCGTGTGCCATCCTTCGCAGGCGCCAACGAGTGAACCGAACCACGGAATGCACGGCGCGATCGTGTGCCGAATGCAGCCACTGATACGCCGGCACAACCAGCACGAGTGCCCCGCCGGGCCGCAGCACCCGCCTCAACTCACCCAATGAGCGACGCGCGTCCACGCCCCGGCATCCCAGAACATCGACGGAGATGACTGCATCGAATGACGAATCCGCGTACGGCAAATCATTGACCGACGCCCGGCAACGGTACACCCCGACCTCGCCATTCCACGTGGCCGCCGCTTCAGGAGCGACGTCGAATCCATAGGCTGTGATCGAGCACCGCCGGGTCAATTCGATCAGGTTCCGGCCCGTTCCGCAGCCGGCATCGAGCACGCGCGCCCCCGGCGGCAGGCGCAGACGTTCGACCGCCCGCACCACGTGCTCGCGCTGCGCCCGATACCACCAGTACCAGTCTTCGTACTCGCGGAGCTTGGCGTACTCGGCGGATTCCATACTCAGTCACCAATTTCAACGTCGTAGGCAAATGTATCTGGATCATCCTCCCGGTACGGCCGCGACTTGAGCAGGATGAACGTTGACTCTTGATCAAAGCGAATGGCATGGGCCGAGTTCGGCTTGAGGTAAATTCCTTTGCCGGCATCAAGCACTGTGTTGCGCCGGCGCCCCGTTGCGACGTCGACCGACGCGACCCGCGCCCTTCCGCTGATCAGAAACAGGAAAACCAGCGTCTGCTTATGGTAATGATGTCCTAATACCGCGCCGGCGCCCATAGTCCCCGTGACCACCGTCTCCCACGGGCCGGCGTTGACAATTTCGATAAACGAACCGCGCGAGTCCTCACGGACATGCGTCGGCCGGCAAACATCGGCGTCTCCAGCCAAGCCGCTGTGCAATCCGCAATCCACGATCACCGCACCCGGCGCAGCCGTGCCATCACAATGCGCACGACATATCCCATTCCGGTCCATGCGAACTTTGCCAGACTGGGCGCCGACTTCGACACGCCCTTGGTTCGATCCGTAAACACATACGGCACCTCGACGACCTTAAACCCTTTACGACAACACATGTAGATGAACTCAATGAAATACGCCCCGTATCCAGTCGGTATGATCGACACGCGATCAAACACGCTGCGCCGCAGCACGACAAACCCGCTGTCGTAATCGCGGATGCCGTGTCCCAGCACGAACCCGGCGAAACGGTTGATGAAGCGGCTGGCCAGAACGCGCAGCCAATGGCGGTTGTCGCTGGCACCGGCGACGTAGCGCGACCCGATGACGACATCGCTCTCATCGAGCCTCTCCATCATGGCCGGCAGCAGCCCCGGCGGCATGCACATATCGGCGTCCATCCAACCCACGATGTCGCCCTGCGATTCGATGATGCCGCGGTTGAACGCCGAGGCCAGTCCGCGAGTTGCCACACGGCGGATGACCTTGATGCGCCGATCATTCATCTCAGCCGCAATCCGCCACGTCTGGTCGGGCGAGTCATCGTCGACCACGACCACCTCGACGTCGCCCGGCACGTGCCGGAAGATGGCTTCGATCGTGTCGCGGATGTTCTCGCGTTCGTTGTACGTGGCCAGGATGATGGAGGTGAGCAAGCGGCCGCGGGGACGCGCGGAGTCCTGGGTCCTGAGTCCTGAGTCCTGAGTGTTGAGTGCTGAGTGCTGAGTGCTGAGTATCGAGTCAGCCGCGGTCGCAGCCCGCGGGGCGTCGGTGGCAGGCTGAACTCTGAACCCTGAACCCTGAACCCTATCTATTGCTTGCATGAGAGAAGCTGCTCGACCACGTATTCCTGATCGTCTCGCGTCAGACCAAGGCCGGACGGCAAATATAGACCGCGATCAGCGATGTCCTCACTGACTGGGTACGTGCCGCGCAAGTCGGGCCAGCGCCGATGGTTGCCCTGATAGACGGGCTGCCGCTGGATCGGCACAAAGAACGGCCGCGTCTCGACTCCGCGCTCGGCCAGCATCTCGCGCGCCTCGCGAGACGATTGCCCGGAATCCCCGTTGATCAGAATCCCGTACATCCAATACACATTCCGACAGCCCTCTCGCTCGACCGGGCCCTGAATCGCAGGCTCGGCAGCCAGCAACTCGTCATACGTTCGCGCCATCTCAATCTTGCGTTCAATCTTAGCCGGCAGGCGTTCGCACTGCGCCAGACCGATGGCCGCCTGCAGGTTCGTGAGCCGGTAGTTGAAGCCGACGTGATGATGGACGAAGCGTTCGGCCTCGAACGCCTGATTCCGTAGCAGCGCCGCCCGCTCGGCGACATGTGGATCGTCGGTGACCAACATGCCGCCCTCGCCGGTGGTGATGATCTTGTTGCCGTAGAAACTGAACGCGCCGACGTCACCGAGCCCGCCGACCGTTCGGCCGCCGACCTGAGCGCCGTGCGCCTCAGCTCCGTCCTCAATGACGTGAAGCTGATGCTTGCGGGCGATGGCGCTGATGGCAGGCATGTCGCACGGGTGGCCATAAATGTGCACCGGCATGATGGCCTTGGTGCGCGGCGTGATCGCAGCCTCGATCAGCATCGGATCGATGCACCACGTGTCCGGCTCGACGTCGACCAACACCGGCCGGGCGCCGCTCAGGCAGACCATGTTGGCCGTCGCGATGAGCGTGAAAGCCGGGACGATGACCTCATCGCCGGGTCCGATGCCGAGCGACTCGAGCGCGAGGTGCAGCGCCACCGTCCCGTTGCTGCACGCCACGCCGTAACGCACGCCGCAGAACTCGGCGAACGCCCGCTCGAAGCGCGGGATGTAGTCGCCCAGCGACGAGATCCAGTTGCCATCAAGGCAGTCGAGCACATACTCGCGCTCGCGCCCATCGAGAACCGGGGCACACACCGGAATCGTTCGCCGTGCTGATCGCGTCGGTACCGTCACGTACGTACCCCGCCGATGGCCGCCGCGCAGACCCTCTCCGCGGCAGTTCCCTTCTTATGATCGGACGACATCAGCCGAATCTGGAGCGATTCGCACGGAGACCTCGAGTGAAAAAACCACCGTGCGCGATGATGCGCCAGCGTGGTGGCATGGCAAGCGATCGTCGCGGTCCCGGCGCGCCGGGACGACGATTGTTTGCCCGTGCGGTCGAGGTCTGCACGGGCAAGCAAACGGCCGCTTGCCCATGCCACACATGCCACCTATGCCACCCGCGCGCACGGCGATTTGGCTTGAAGCTCGAAGCTCGAAGCTTCAAGCTTGAAGCTCATTTCAGCGTCACGCGCAGCTCAGCAAAGATCATGCGCGGCACCTCGGCATCGTTCAGGAAGAGTGTCCCGCCTTCGTGATGGTGGCCGTCCAGCAGGTTCCGGACGCCGAACGCCAGCGCCGCGCGATCCTGCCAGAACTCAATCTCGGCCCGCAAGTCGAGGCGAAAATAGGGGTCGATGTGCCGGTGCAGGAACGGGTTGGTCGAGTTGGGGGCCGTCACCGCATCGACGTAGTAGAGATGCGCCGACAGGTGCAAGTCATCTGTCGGACTATAGCGTGCCCCCAGCATGAACTTGTGGGCTGGCGGAGTGATCAGGTCCTTGTCCGCATACGGAACGTCGGCCTCCCAGTTGAGCTCAGGGCTATCGCATCTAAACCGCGGTTAGTCTTGCCGGACGGTCGCGTTCGGGTTACACTGGCAAACTGAGCGTGTGAGGCCTCACGGAGTTTCTTGAACAAACCCGTGTACGGAGGGGC
>Ga0187892_10009076_pt1 | contig 13264 bp, 15 predicted proteins | sample MA1701073metaG_FD_139345 | JGI IMG/M metagenome (GOLD analysis project Ga0187892, IMG submission 139345) | Bio-ooze microbial communities from a basaltic lava cave in the Kipuka Kanohina Cave System on the Island of Hawaii, USA - MA170107-3 metaG ...
CCGGCGGCGATGAGACCACGCCAGCGCGTCCGCTCGATCCGCGGGCCGGCCAGTCCGAGGAGGGCCGGCAACAGGGTGAGCGAGGCGATGACGGTGACGAACACGACCGCGGCGGCACCGACCGCGAGGCCCTGTACGAAGCTGATTCCCATGAGGAGCATCCCGAGCAGGGAGATGACGACCGTGATGCCGGCGAACAGCACCGAGCGCCCCGCGGTGTCGAGGGCGATGGTGATCGACTCCCGGATGTCGTGCCCGCCGTGGAGCTGCTCGCGGTAGCGGGTGACGATGAGGAGCGCGTAGTCGATGCCGACGCCCAGACCGATCATGATGCCGAGGAACGTGGCGAAGTCGGGAATGGCCAGGGCATTGCTGAGCAGGCCGATCATGGCCGTGCCGATGCCGATGCCGAACATGGCCACGCCGACGGGCAGGCCCATGGCGAGGACGGAACCGAAGGCCAGGATGAGGATCACGACGGCGAAGCCCAGCCCCAGCAGCTCGGAGGAGGGCTCTTCGAACCCGGCGAAGATGAAGCCGCCGAGCTCGATCTGAAGACCGTCGACGCCCGGCGCCGCCTCCAGGATCTCGTCGCCGATCTCGCCGGCCCGGTTGAAGTCGATGTCCTCGGGAAGCTCGACGCTGGCGAAGGCGATCGCGCCGGGTGCGGGGCCTTCGGTGGAGATCTGCCGGGCCCCCTCCTCGGTGTAGGGGCTCACGACCCGGTCGACCTCGTCGATGGCCGCCACGCGCGCGAACAGGCCCTCCATGGCGTCCCGGACGGCCGGGTCCTCCACGCCGGCATCGGCGCGGAAGACGATCGTCCCCGTCTGGCCGGTTCCCTGGCCACCGAACTCCTCGTCGAGGATGTCGAAGCCGGTCTTGGACTCGACGTCCGGCAGGCTGAACTCGTCGCGGAAGGCCGAGCCGACCGACCCGGCCAGGACGTTCGAGAAGACCAGCCCAGCCAACCACAGCCCGAGAACCAGCTTCCGGCGGTCGTAGCACCACGTCCCGAGGCGAGCGAACATCGCCGGCCTGGTGCTGTCGACCGGCGTACCCGATTGCGTCGTCGATGCCAACGGTCGCCTCCTCCTCTGGGGTTCATCGACCAGTTGAGCACCTGGTGCGCACCACCGCGGTCGAAATCACACCCTTTGGGCGATCGGCGTAGCCTTCGGACCGACGACGTACCGGAGGTGGCGCCGATGTTCGTTCAGGTCATCCAGGGGAAGACGCACGATGCGGCCGGCCTGCAGCGGCAGTTCGAGCGTTGGCTCGACGAGCTGGGCTCAGGGGCGACCGGCTTCCTGGGAACGACCGGTGGCGTGGCCGACGACGGCACGGCCGTGTTCCTGGCCCGGTTCGAGACCGAGGACGCGGCGCGGGCCAACAGCGGGCGCCCGGAGCAGGACGCCTGGTGGAACGAGACGGCCATCTGCTTCGACGGCGACGTTGTCTTTCGCGACTGCCGTAAGGTGGACGTCACCCTGGCCGGGGCCTCCGATCAGGCCGGCTTCGTCCAGGTCATGCAGGGAAGTGCCAAGGACCGGGCCCGCCTCCTGGCGTTGGAGGCGGAGCTCATGCCCCGGCTGGTCGAACTGCGGCCCGACGTGATCGGCAGCGTGCGCGCATGGGACGGCGATCACTTCACCGACGCCATCTACTTCACCAGCGAGGCCGCGGCCCGCGCCGGCGAGGCGAGCATGGCGGCCGGCACGGGCGACGCGATGACCGAGCTCGTGTCGCTCGTCGAAGACCTGACCTTCGTCGACCTGAAGGACCCCTGGCTGCACAGCGCCCCCTGATTCCGACTCAGGGCGTACTCCTCAGGCGCCGGTACGCCGGCCGAGATGGGCGAGCGCCGGTCGCAGGGTGTGAGCCCAGAATCGGAAGAAGCCGTCCTGGTCGGGGCCGATCCGGTCGAAGTAGGGGTGGTCGTAGCCGGCGTCGAGAAACCCCCGGACGGATTCGAGAACGGGCTCCACGTCGGGACCGCACGGGATCGAGGATGTGACGTCCGCTTCGGTGACGAGCTGGGCCGCCTGTTCGAAGTGCGACCAGGTCGGCAGGTCCTGGGACAGCTGCCCGGGAATGCCGGCGTTCGGCCAGATCTGGTGCACGGTCCTGCGGGCCGACGCGGCGTCTTCGGCCCAGCAGAGGTTCACTTGCGCGTACGTGCGGCCCCTGCCTCCGCTCGACCCGTAGCTCTCGATGATCCTCCGATCAGGGGCGTGGCCCCAGTACCCGTCGCCGATCTCGGCGGCCAGGGTGATGGCCGCGTCGCCGAACCCGGACCGAGCACACCGTTCAGGACCACCTCAAGTCGATCTTCGCCAAGACCGGCGCCCGCAGCCGCCGCGTGCTCCTCGCCCGCCTCGCCGGGAGCTGAGCGGCACGATGATGCCAGCACCGGCGAGCCCTCCCCACTTGATGTCGGGCTGCCCGGCGTCTCGCCTACATCGGCGGATCGCCGTCGGGTGCGCGGTGGACGTGGGCGCGATGCCCATCGCGGTCGAAGATCATGATCAGTTCGGCCGGGCCGTCGATGGCCGCGAAGGAGTGCGGCGTCATCGTGCCGAACTCGGCGGCCTCACCGGCTTCGACCAGGATCTCGCGTTCGCCGAGCGACAGCCGCACCCGCCCCTCGAGGACGAAGAACCAGTCCCGACCGGGATGCACCCGCTGCTCGCTGCGCCTGCGTGTGGGTTCGAGCCGCATCTTGACGGCGATCGTGCTGCCTGTCGGTCGGCTCAGCATCCACGTCGTGCGTGCACCCGAGTTGCCCGGCGCCGGTCGGATGACCACGTCGTCGTCGCTGCGCACATCCAGGAGGGCATCGAGGTCGACCTGGAGGGACGATGCGAGCGGCAGCAGGATGTCGAGGCTGATCGACCGCTTGCCGGTCTCGACCCGACTGATCGTGGAGGGGCTGAGGTTCGTGCGCACGGCCAGCTCGTCGAGCGACAAGCCGAGCGTGTTCCGAAGGCTTCGCAGCCGCGTCCGGACCACGTGTTCGATGTCGCTGATCTCGGCCATCGCCCTCCTGGGAAAGCCTTGCCAATTCCGCAAGGCCTCTTGCGTATTCCGGGGAAGACTCTATCGTCGAGGCCATGAGCGACCACCACACACCGCGCACCGTCGAGCGGTACTGCGACGTCGCCGTCGTCGGCGGTTCGGCCGCCGGGCTGGCCGCGGCTCTCCAGCTGGGGCGCCAGCGCAGGTCGGTGATCGTCATCGACGCTGGCGATCCGCGGAACGCTCCCGCCGCGCACGTGCACGGCTACCTCGCTCGCGAAGGTCTGGCGCCGTCGGAACTGACCGCCATCGGCCGTGAGGAGGTCCGCAGCTACGGGGGCGAAGTCCTCAGCGGACGCGTCACACAAGTCCTCCGCAACGAGGACGACCGCTTTCGCGTCGAGCTCGCCGGCGGGCATTCCATCGTGGCCCGGCGGGTACTTGCCGCGACCGGCCTGGTGGACGAGCTCCCCGACATCGACGGCCTGGCCGAGCGGTGGGGACGAGACGTCATCCACTGCCCGTTCTGCCACGGCTTCGAGGTCCGCGACCGGCCCGTCGTCCAGATCGTCACCCACCCGAGGGGTTTGCACACCACCGGCTTGTTCCGGCAGCTGGCCTCCCGGCTCACCGTCGTCGTCCATGGTGACGTCGCGGTGGAGCCCGACGAGATCGACGCTCTACGGACGGCCGGGGTCGAGATCGTCGGCGGTTCGGTGCGTCGCATCGTCACTGGCGGCGACGGGAACGTCGCCGCCGTCGAGCTGGCCGACGGGACGCGGATCGAAGCCGGCGCGGTCGCAGTCGGTCCACGCTTCAAGGTGCGGGCCGAACCGTTCGCATCGATCGGCCTCCGGACCACGCCGCACCCGACCGGCCTCGGAGACGTCGTCGACACCGACGAGAGCGGAGCCACCGCCGTGCCGGGCCTCTACGCGGTCGGCAACGTGACCGACCCGAGCCAGCAGGTCCTGCAAGCCGCCGCCAGCGGTAGCCGGGTCGGCGCCATGATCAGCTTCAGCCTCGCCGACGAGGACGTCCGTGCCGCCGCCCGGCCGTCGGCCACCGAGGCCGACTGGGACCACCGCTACCGGGGCGACCAGCTGTGGAGCGGCAACCCCAACGGCACTCTGGTCAAAGAGATCAGCGGCCTGACTCCCGGCAGAGCACTCGAGGTCGGTGCCGGCGAGGGTGGCGACGCGCTCTGGCTCGCCGGCCAGGGTTGGCGCGTGACTGCGAACGACATCTCACGACGGGCCCTCGCCCGGGTCGAGGCCGAGGCCGAACGCCGCGGTGCACGGGTCGAGTGCCACCGAGCGGACGCCAACGCACTCGACGCGTTCGAGGCCACGGCGTTCGACCTCGTGTCGGCCCAGTACGCATCGATCCCCCGTACTCCCGACGACCGCGCCGTCCGCAACCTCCTCAACGCAGTCGCGCCTGGCGGCACGCTGCTCATGGTCGGCCACGACCTCGAGGCGATGCGGGCGCCCGTCGACGTGCTCACCCACAGCCAGGCTTTCGACCCCGATGCCTACGTTCGGGTCGACGACGTGGCCACCACGCTTGCCGGCCTCCCGGAATGGGAGATCGAGTTCCACGAGAAGCGCACTCGGCCGGGCGGGGCCACCCCGGCTTCCCACCACGTCGACGACGTCGTGCTTCGTGCGCGATACCGCGCCGGCTGACCGAACCCGCGGCGTCGGCGGCCACGAGGATCGGTGGTCGTGGCTGCCGCGGCAGGGCGTATCCGGTGGTGCCCGCCGAAGCCGCGGTCGGGCTGTTTACGGGGTTCGTGGCTCGTCGAGCTTCGATTCGAGCTCGACTCGGGTTCGCGTCGGCGACTCCGCGATGAAGCGAACCTCGACCTCGCTGGCCTTGTCGAGGTCCGACTCGATCTGCCAGTACGGGTTGATGTCCCAGGTGAACACGACGCGATCGGGTGGTTCGAAGGCGACGACGCGCGCCCACTGGCATTCGGAGCCGTCGACTCCGCGGTCGTACACACGGCCACCGGCATGAGATTCGAACACTGACTCGGCGATGTCGACGCCGAGCATGTTGTGCTCCCGCGGCTTGATGCGATCGAACTGCCGGGTGAAGGCATCGAAGGCCCGCTCGATCGGTGCCTCGACGACGATCTCTGATCGCACCGACGTGTCCTGTGCGGGAGGGCCGGTCATGCTTCCTCCTCGGGTTGTTCAACGAGCCGCTTGAAGTTGGCGAGCGCGGTGTTCCAGAAGCGGTCGAGCTGTGCGCGCAGGTCCTGCAGCCCGGCCGGGTCGACGCGATACACGCGTCGGGTTCCTTCGGCGTGGTCGAGCACCAGTCGGGCGCTCTTCAAGAGCTTCAGGTGTTGCGAGACGGCCGGGCGCGTGACGGGCAGCTCGGCCGCGAGCTCCCCGACCGCTCGGGGCCGCGCGGCGACCAGCTCGAAGATCGAGCGCCGAGTCGGGTCGGCGAGCGCCGTCCAGCCATCCATCACTCCGTAAACTAGCACTAACGGTTAGATATGACTAACGGAAGGCCGGGCGCCTCTCACGCGCAGCAGGTGTCCTCGAGGGCTTCAGCTCGCCATGCCCGCCTGGCCTCGGCGACGGCCAGGGCGGCGATCCCGAGACCGGCGATCGGATCGGCCCACCACCAGCCGAGCAGCCAGTTGCCGGCGAGGCCCACCAGCAGAACACCGGAGAGCAGGGCGCACAGGTTGGTCTGCGCGGCGTCCGCCGCCGCCGCGGCCGAACCGAGGACGGGGGCGAGCATGCGCTTGGCGCGGGCGAGGAACGGCATGACCAGCAGGGACAGGCCGGCGATGGCGACGCCCGCGATGCTGGCGTCGGGCTCCGCTCGACCGGCGAGGTCGCGGATGGACTCGACGCCCACGTACGCGGCGAGCGCCACGAAGCTGAGCGCGATCGCCTTGGCGGCGCGGGCATCGGCGGGCTGGGTGCAGCCGTCGCGCCGCTCCTGACGCAGCCGCCAGGTCAGGACGAGCGCGGCCGAGACCTCGATCGCAGAGTCGAACCCGAAGCCGACGAGGCTCACGGATCCGGCGGCGACACCCGCGGCGACGGCGACCACGCCTTCGATCGTGTTCCAGCCGATGGTGGCGACGTTGAGCCAGCGTGCGCGCCCGACCGCCGCGTCCCGCGCCTGCCGCGGCGCCGACACCTCCTCCGTCGTGTGCCCGTGGGCGTGGAGGTCAGGCGCGGCCATCGCGGTCGTCGTGGGCGTCATCGCTCTCGAGCTCGACGCGGCCGAGGTGGGTGGCCATCATCTCGGCTTGCCGTGGTCGGCCGCACCCGGCATCCCCCACTTGGTCGGTGACGACGATGGAATCGAAACCCGCGCCCGACCCGACATCGACCACGCGCTCGCCTGGTTGGAGTCGGCGCAAGGAGAACCGGTAGCCGGCGCCGGCGAACGATTCGACGGCGCGGTTGGGCCGCGCGTCGACGATGTCGGCTTCGTAGCCGAGCCGGGCCTCGTTCACGCGGCCGATGTGGAGGTGGAACGTGCGATGTGGGTCGGCCGCAACCTCGCGGTACTTGTCGCGGACATGCTCGCGCAGCGCGTCGGGATCGACGAACAGATCGTCGGCCATCGTTCAATCCTTCCCCGCGGCCACTGGCAGGCCGGCTCGCTTCCACTCCGGGAACCCGTCGATCAGCCGTCGGGCCCGGAAACCTTTCCGGTTCAGTTCGCGCACCGCGTCGTCGGCGTACACGCAGTACGGGCCGCGGCAATAGGCGACGACATCGCCGTCCTTGGGCAGGGCTCGCAGCTGGCGGCGCAGCTCGGTGATGGGTACCGATCGCGCCCCGGCGATGTGGCCGGCGGCGTATTCCTCCGCGGGACGGACGTCGAGCACCACTACCTCGCGACGCGCGAGCCGAGCGGCCAGCTCGGTTCGGTTGAGGACGTCGACGCCATCGCGGTCACCGAGGTAGGCAGCCGCAAGTCGCTCGAGACCGGCGACGTGTTCCCCGGCGACGTCGCGCAGCGCGCTCCACAGTTCGGCGACGCGCTCGCTGGCCAGCGCGTAGAAGATGCGCGTCCCCTCGCGTCGGGTGGTCAGGAGCCCCGCACGGGCCATGGCGCGCAGGTGGTGCGACGTGTTGGCGACGGTCTGGCCGATCTCACCGGCGAGGTCGTCGACGGACCGCTCGCTCTGCGCGAGAACGTCGACGATCTCCGCCCGCCGCCCGCTGGCCAGCGCCTTGGCCACCCCGGCAAGCCCGTCGTACAGAGCGTCCTTGGCGGCTCGATTTCCCACGACGCTCATCCTGCGCCGCGAACCCTCCTTAAGTCAAGAGATATAACGAACACTTGACAATGGCCGTGCCAGGGCAGAAGATGCCGGTTGACGGCTCCGACGTGGAGGTGGGTCTGATGGCGACGAGGCTGGCGGCGAGGGAGATCGCTGCGCTCGACCCGTACAACTTCATGGCGGTGATCGGCAAGCGGGTCATCCACCCCGGTGGCCGGGCGTCGACCGAATCGCTGCTGCATCGTGCCCAGATCACCGACGCCACCCGCGTCCTCGATGTCGGCTGTGGCGTCGCCACCACTGCTGTTGAGATCGCCAAGCGCTACGGCGCGCAGGTCACCGCCGTCGACATCTCACCGGTGATGCTCGAACGCGCCCTCGCGAACGCCCGTGCCGCTGACGTCGCGCAACTCGTGACCGTCGACCATGGCGACATCCTGAACCTTGGCTATGACGACGACGCGTTCGACGTGGTCATCGCGGAGGCCGTGACCATGTTCGTCGACCGAGCGCGCGCCACGAAGGAGCTCGCCCGCGTCACCAGGCCGGGCGGACGAGTGTTGGCGACCGAGTTCTTCTGGCGCGAGCCGCCAACCGCGGCGGCGAGGGAGATCTTCCTGGGGCAGGTGTGTCCCGGCCTCCAGTTCGACACCGTCGAAGACTGGGTGCGGATCCACGAAGGCGCGGGCCTGTCAGGACTGGAGACCGAGACCGGTCCGTTCGAGATGATGACACCGAAGGGGTTCCTCGGTGACGAGGGCTTCGCCCGCGGCCTCGGGATCATGGGGCGCGTCGCCGCCCGTCCCGCGCACATCCGCAAGATGGCCTGGCTCATGCCCCGCATGGCCAAGGCCGTCCCCTATCTCGGTTACATCGTGGTCGCTGGCACGAAGCCGGGCTGATGTCGCGGGCGGGCATCCACGCCATCGTCGACGAAGGGCTGGGCAACAGCTCCTATCTCGTCGACCTCGGCGACGGGCGTGCTCTCGCCCTCGACCCTTCCCGTCACCCGTCCGGTTACCTCGAGCGCGCTGAGGAGCGCGGGTTGACGATCGCGTACACCGTCGAGACGCACCTGCACGCCGACTTCGTGTCCGGCAGCCGCGAGCTCGCTGCCCTCGGCGCGCAGGTAATCGCACCCTCGGCGGCTGGTCTCGACTACCCGGCGCGGGGGCTCGGACACGGCGACGAACTCGACCTTGGCGGACTGAAGCTGCGCGCTCTGGCCACGCCCGGACACACCCCGGAACACCTTTCGTATCTGTTGCTCGACGGCGCCGAACCGGCTGCGCTGTTCTCGGGTGGGTCGTTGCTCGTCGGCGCGGTCGCGCGCACGGACTTGAACGATCCCAGCCGAACCGAGTCGCTCGCCCGCGAGCTGTGGCGCTCGCTGCAAGCGACCATCCTCACGCTCCCCGACGACCTCGCCGTCTACCCCACCCACGGCGCCGGCTCGTTCTGCTCCGCCCCCGCGGGCGACGAACGCATGACGACGATCGGGCGGGAGAAGTCCACTAACCCGCTGCTGGCCGCCGGGACTGAGGACGCGTTCGTGAAGCTCTTGCTCGGCGGCCTCGGCACCTACCCGCCCTACTTCCTGCGTCTGCGCGACGTGAACCGTCGCGGCCCGCACGTCTACGGCCCCGGACCCGCGCACCTGCCGGTGCTCGACGTTGCCACGGTTAACGCGTTGGTGCGCGACGGCGCGTGGGTCATCGATGCGCGACCGATCGAGCGCTACGCCGCTGGTCACATCGCGGGGTCCGTGTCGATCGCGTTGCGCGACGTGTTCGCCACGTGGCTCGGCTGGCTCGTGCCCGATGATGTCGCAGTGGTGTTCGTCGTCGACGAGGACCAGGACGACGACCTGTTGGTGCGGGAGGCGCGCAAGGTCGGCTACGAGCGCATCGCCGGCGCGCTGGCCGGAGGCGTCGACGCATGGCGGGTCGCGGGTCGTCCGGTCAGCCGCACCGACCTCGTAGGTGCCGCCGATGCGACCGGGCCGTTCGTCGACGTGCGGCAGCAGTCCGAGTTCGCGGCCGGACACGTACCCGGCGCCGGCCATGCCGAACTCGGCGCCATCGCCAGTGGTGCGATCCACGTGCCGCCGGGCAGCACCGTCATGTGCGGACACGGCGAGCGGGCGATGTCCGCCGCCAGCATGCTCGAACGCCAGCAACATAACGCCAACGTGCGCGTGCTGGTCGGCGGACCTCACGAATGGGCTGCCGGGCACCACACGTCGCTCGTCCGTGTGTGACGGTGCAGCCGGTCGGCGCGCCCCACCCGGTTCGGCTCGGGATACGAGCCAACCTCGCGCAGTTCAGCCTGCTGGTCGCAGTCAACGCGCTCGTCGGCGGCATGGTCGGCCAAGAACGCACCGTCCTGCCCCTGCTCGCCGAGCGCGAGTTCCACCTCACCGCCTACACCGCGACGCTCACGTTCATCCTCGCCTTCGGCACGGTGAAGGCGATCACCAACTTCGTCGCCGGCACGCTGTCCGACCGCGTCGGACGCAAGCCCGTGCTCGTGACCGGGTGGTTGGTCGGCGTGCCCGTGCCGCTGCTCATCATGTGGGCGCCGTCATGGGGCTGGGTCATCGCCGCCAATGTTCTCCTCGGCGTAAACCAGGGACTGACGTGGTCGACGAGCGTGATCATGAAGATCGACCTGGCCGGTCCCGAACGGCGCGGGCTGGCGATGGGGTTGAACGAAGCTGCCGGGTACGGCGCCGTGGCCATCACCGCCCTTTCCACCGGCGCGATCGCATCCCACGCCGGTCTGCGACCGGAGCCCTTCTATCTCGGCATCGCCTACGCCGCGCTCGGGCTCGGGCTCTCGACGCTGTTCGTCCGCGAAACACGCCACCACGTTCGCCACGAAACACGCATCACGGCAACGGACGCGGCAGCAGGTTTGACGACGGGAGAAGTGTTCGCGCTCACGAGCTATCGAGAGCCCGCACTGTCCGCCGCGTGCCAGGCCGGCCTCGTCAACAACCTCAACGACGGTCTCGCGTGGGGGCTCTTCCCGATCCTGTTCGCCGCGAACGGTTTGAGCCTGCAACGTATCGGCCTTCTCGCCGCGCTCTACCCGGCGGTGTGGGGCCTCGGTCAGCTCGCCACCGGCGCGCTGTCCGATCGGTGGGGCCGCAAGTCGTTGATCGTCGGCGGCATGTTCGTACAGGCTTTCGCGATCGGTCTCATCGCCACGGTCACGTCGTTCGCGTGGTGGGCCGGCGGTGCCGTGCTCCTCGGCATAGGCACCGCCATGGTGTACCCCACGTTGCTCGCCACCATCGGTGACGTCGCCCACCCGGCGTGGCGCGCCTCCGCGGTCGGTGTCTACCGGTTGTGGCGCGACAGCGGGTTCGCCGTCGGCGCCCTCACCGTTGGCGTCATCGCCGACCTCGTCGGACTCGATGCCGCCATCTGGACCGTCGCCGTGCTCACCGGACTGTCAGGTCTGGTCGTCATGGTGCGGATGTACGAGACCCACCGCCCCGCACCGGCCGCGGGCACTGCCGTGCCGCCCGCCAGCCTGGCCGAGCCGACACACCGGTGACCACGCGCTTGGAGCCGCCTGCGGCGGCGCTGATCGCCGTTCCGCCAGGGCAAGCTCGCTGCGCTCGACGCCCTGGCGGTAGGCAGCCCGAATCCCGAAACTTGACTCACGCGCATCGACCTCCGGGATTCGAGCTGCCTAGTGCGGTCCGAGACCTGATGGCACCCGCTGGCGGCGACGGGCCAGGCTGGAGGCGATGCGAGGAACCTGGACCCCCGAGCGGGTGATCGCCGTCGTGATCGGCGGGGTCGCGGGCGCCAGCCTGCGTTGGGGCGTGCTCGCCTGTGTCACGCCGGGGCGATTCCCGTGGCCGGTTCTCGCCATCAACGTGGTCGGCTCGGCGCTGCTGGGGGTGTTCCTGGGCGAGGAGCCGGTTCGCCCGACGATGCGAACCCTGCTGCATGACGCCGGTGGGATCGGCTTGTGCGGCGGGCTCACCACCTTCTCGACGTTCGCGCTGGAGGTCGTGAACCTCGTCCGGGCCGACCACACCACCATCGCAGTGACCTACGCGCTCGCCTCGGTCGTCGGTGCCATCGTGGGTGTGGTCGTCGGCGCTGCTGCGTTCCGTCGGATGGGTGCCCTCACGCTTCCGCTCGGGGAGAAGCCGTGATCACCGCCATCGCGTTCGTGGTCGCCGCCGGGGCGGGTGCCTTCGCACGCGCCGAAGTCGGACGGCGGTGGAACGACCATGAAGGACTGCCCGGCGGCACCATCATCGTCAACGTCACGGGCTCGTTCCTCCTCGGCCTTCTCGTCAACACCACCCCCCCGGCCCTCACCGTGCTCGGTGTCGCAGGTCTCGGCGCGTACACCACGTTCTCGAGCTTCGCCCGCGACACGGTCGCCCTCATCGAACGGAAGCGATTCGCTCTCGCCGCCGCATACGTCGGCGCAACCCTCGTGCTCGGCATCGCCGCCGCCGCCGCCGGTGTGGCCCTCGCCGAGTAGCCGCGCAACTCGGTGGGACGGCGGGGATACGCCTTCCTCCTCGACCCGACGACCCGGAGCGCCGGCCAGCGCAAAGGCAGCGGAACGGTGGTGTCGCCCTTGTCGTCGAGCATGCCAAGGCGACCGGCGGCGAGTGGCTGCACGTCGACTTCGACCTGAACTCGCCCCCGTCTACTTCGACGCATGCGGTCTTCGAGCGGGCCGACGCCGGCCTGATCCATCTCGCATCGGAGAAGCGATCGAACGAAAGCGGCGTTCCGACTCGGGACGAGGCCCGTCAGCTCGTCGCGGTGGCCACTGGGCCGGCAGCAGGTGATGGGCTCGACCGGCGTCGGGCGCGCGCGTCATGTGACGCCCGACTGGCTCTCCGCTGCGGCAGATCGCCGACTGGTGCGCTCGCTGGTGCGGGTCCGCCTCAATGTCTGTGTCGACGCGCGGTGTCAAGGGCGCGGCGTCGGGGCACGGTCCGAGATGCCTGATCAGGCCGTCGTGGGTGGGCGGCCAGCCCGGCCGGCCAGCGCCCGCCGATCGGGGATGGGGATCCGCCTTGTCGCCTGCTTCCTCGGCCAACCGGCTGCGGTTGAACGGCCCCGGTGATGGCGTGAACGCCCGATGCAGATCCCGTCGGCCGCACGTGCTCTCGGCGTCGCAGCTGCTCAGTAGCGCCGCCACTTTGCCCGGCTTCCAGGGCACCTCGTCCACGGTCATGTCTTCGTCGGTGCCGCCGTGGTCACCGGGACCATCTCGTGATGCTCAGTAGTGTCCGGGGGTGCCGATCAGACTCGAGAACGTTGCTATCGCCGTCCGTGATCTCGAAGCCGCCATCGCCTTCTTCACCGATCTCGGGCTTACGGTTCTGGGCCGCGACACCGTCAGTGGAGAATGGACCGACACCGCCGTCGGCCTCGACGGCAACCATGTGAACATCGCGATGCTGCAGACCCCGGACGGCAACGGCCGTCTGGAGCTCTTCGAGTACATCCACCCCGACGCCATCGAGACAGAGCCCACCCGGCCCAACGAGATCGGCATGCACCGCGTCGCCTTCTCCGTAGACGACATCGACGAGACCCTCGAGATCGCCGCACGCCACGGCTGCCACCCCCTGCGCGGCGTGGCCACCTACGAAGACAGCTACAAGCTCACCTACGTCCGCGGCCCCAGTGGCATCCTCGTCATGATCGCCCAAGACCTCACGAGGAGCTGACCGCACGGCGAGCGCACCGCACCTTGCTCTGTTGGCAGAAACCCCGGCGCGCTCCTCCTCGAGATCCCGTCTCGACGGCGTCATTACACGGGGATCCGTCGAAGCGACGCCAGAGACCTGCCCCTACCGCTCTGCCGTATTCGGCAGGGGCATGCCCGCACGATGCCGAACCGCCCCAGTCCGCTGTTCGCAGCCATGGCGATCGTCGTCGAGGACGAGAGTTGAGACCGACCCGCTCGCCGACTGTCAGGACG
>Ga0187892_10009077_pt1 | contig 13260 bp, 11 predicted proteins | sample MA1701073metaG_FD_139345 | JGI IMG/M metagenome (GOLD analysis project Ga0187892, IMG submission 139345) | Bio-ooze microbial communities from a basaltic lava cave in the Kipuka Kanohina Cave System on the Island of Hawaii, USA - MA170107-3 metaG ...
CGCTGAACAGGAAAGATTTTTTCAGGATTTACTCGAACCCTGTGCTGTCGCGCTGGACAATGACCACCGGCTGCGTGAACTCCAGGCCTTACGAGACGCAGCCGAGGCCGATAAACGTTCCCTACTCATTCGTCTAGGGCGAGAAGACCTTTCTGCCCCAATCATTGGCGCTGACCAAGGATTACGTTCCGTTATGGAGCGAGTGAGCCTAGTTGCCCGGTCCGATGCCCCAGTCCTCCTCCTTGGCGAAACCGGCTCAGGAAAAGAAGTGATTGCTCGTGCCATCCACGACCGCTCCCCACGGACGCACGGCCCCTTCCTGCGGGTCAACTGTGGTGCGATTCCCCCTGAACTAATTGACGCGGAACTCTTTGGTCACGAAAAAGGCAGCTTCACCGGTGCCACAGCGACCCGCCGCGGCTGGTTTGAGCGCGCCGACGAGGGCACGCTTTTTCTTGATGAAATTGGCGAATTACCGTTAGCCGCGCAGGTCCGACTGTTGCGAGTCCTGCAAGATGGTTCGTTTGAACGGGTCGGGGGAGAACGCTCTCTCAAGGTCGATGTCCGGATTGTAGCAGCCACCCATCGCGATTTAGCGGTCATGGTCCAAGGCAGTACCTTCCGTGAGGACCTGTGGTATCGGATTGCGGTCTTTCCCATTGTTCTCCCACCTTTACGCGAGCGTCACGAGGATATTCCTCTGTTAGCTGAGCATTTCGCACGTCGTGCTGCTGTGCGCTTCGGGCTTAAGCTACAACTTCCTGCGGCTGAGGATCTTTCGCTGCTCGCCACCTATCCATGGCCTGGCAATGTCCGTGAGTTGAGTGCGGTCATTGATCGGGCGGCTCTCTTGGGCAATGGCGAGCGGCTCGAAGTGGCAAGAGCGTTAGGTGTAGGCGTGGATATCGCAGCATCACCAAAAGCAACGAACTCACCACACTCGGCTGTCCCAACTGATACGCTATCCATTCCTTCACTCGACGAGGCCACAAAGCAACATATTGAACGAGCGCTGGCTGCCACTCAGGGTCGCGTGGAAGGATCACATGGAGCAGCAGCCCTCCTCAAAATCAATCCTCACACCCTACGGGCACGAATGCGCAAACTGGGGATCGACTGGGCGAGCTTTCGGAGATGAATGATACATTTTTCTATTGTTGAAAAATACGCAATTGAATTATAAGTTGCCCACACATGTGGATTAAAAGAGAAATCGAAGAAACTCTGGTCCGCCTAGGGCAGCAACGGCCAGTAGTGTTGCTCACCGGAGCTCGCCAAGCCGGGAAAACCAGCCTGTTGTCCAGTGGTCTATTTTTATCGTGACCATGAGGGGCATGAAGTCGATTTTGTGATCCCGATAGGAGAAAAACTCAAGCTGCTCGAATGTAAATGGGCGGAAGCTCCCACGTTTCAGACCAAGGGCTTTAGTGAGATTGAAAAACGACTGGGACCAGACCACATCCTGGAGAAAACGATCCTCACCCCAATGCGAGGGCGCCGTACGATTGCCCGGCAACAGGTGACAATTCAAGACTGTGTTGATCTCTCGGTTGTATGGGCATAGAGGAACACTCGGAGCGCACATGAAATTCTCGGACATCGTCAAACAGACAGTTACTCTTCTCCAAGAATCGCAACGCATTACCTAGACCATCGCCCAACCCCCAATTGCTTACACCCCGCCGCATCTGGCCGAGCGGATTCGCGCAGCAGTGTTCACAGAAGGTGAGTGTAAAACTATTACGGCGTTATTTGCTGATCTTAAAGGCTCCACTGCGCTGATTGAGGGGGCAGCACAGGAGTTGCAGCGGCGGTATCATCAGAAGACGAAAGGGACAGCACATGAAGAAACCCTTGTCACGAAAAGATGCGCAAGCATTCCGGACCCGATGGGAGATGGTCAACGCGGTCGAACGGACGGAGCTGCTCAAGACTCCGCTCGAGCGCAAACTTCAGCAATTAGCGGCGCTGATGACCTCGGTACAATTACTGGGATGGACGGACACGTTGGCAGCCGAGGTGACCGAAGTGCGAGCGCGCTGGAATCGATTGCGAGCAGCCCGCAATGCCTAAACACCAAGAGACCCTCGTTCCGCTGCTGGCTGCCCTCCGGGATCTTGTCGCGTGGTTCCAGGATGCTCCCACGCCAGGGACGGTGATTGGTGGAGTCGCAGCCTCGCTGCTCGGTCGTCCTCGCGTCACCCGAGATATCGACGCCCTGGTTTTGCTAGACGAAAGCGAGTGGGAAGCTTTTCTGGCTAAAGGGGCGATGTTTGGCTTTGTCCCTCGCCTCTCCGATGCCTTAACGTTTGCTCGCCAATCCCGGGTTCTTCTTGTCCGCCATGGTCACTCGATGGCGGAAACGGAGAAAGACACCATAACCTTCCTTGTCCTTCCTTCTCGACCCGCAGGCATGACGCAACTACCGCTATCCCTCAAATTGACCGGATGGACTACCAGCCCTTTTCTTTCGCTTTGATTTCTGTCACAGGAAAGGGCGCGAGGAGGACGATTGTCATGATCAGAATGAACGAAAATTACCTCAAACTTCAGGCCTCATACCTCTTTTCGGAGATTGCCAAACGCGTGAATGCGTACCAAGCGCAAAATCCAGACAAGAAGATTATTCGTTTGGGCATTGGCGATGTCACCCGTGCGCTGCCTGCGGCCTGTACTGCCGCTTTTCATCAAGCCGTCGACGAAATGGCCCAGGACGCTACCTTTCGTGGCTATGGGCCTGAGCAAGGCTATGAGTTCTTACGTGAGAAAATTGCCCAGTTCGACTTTCGCGCGCGTGGAGCAGAGGTCTCGGCTGAGGAAATTTTTATCAGTGATGGTGCGAAATGCGATACCGGTAATTTCCAGGAATTATTTGCCGCAGACACTCGGATTGCCGTTCCCGACCCGGTGTATCCGGTGTACGTGGATACCAACGTCATGGCCGGCCGGACCGGCGCGTGGAAGGACGGGCGCTACGAGGGCCTCGTCTACCTCGAATCCACCGAAGCAAACGATTACGTCCCGGCTCTGCCCAAGGAAAAAGTGGATGTCATCTATCTCTGTTTTCCTAATAACCCTACCGGGCGTACGGTCACCAAAGACCAACTCCGTCCGTGGGTCGAGTACGCACACGTGAACAAGGCCCTTCTTCTGTACGACGCCGCCTACGTTGCGTTTATACGCGATGACGCTTTGCCGCAGAGTATCTATGAGATCGATGGCGCTCAAGACATCGCCGTTGAGTTTCGTAGTTTCTCCAAAACCGCCGGGTTCACGGGCACACGCTGCGCCTATACGGTGATTCCGAAACGCTGCAAGGTCTATGATTCACAGGGGAATTCGCATTCATTGCATGCCCTGTGGGACCGTCGTCATTCGACCAAGTTCAATGGAGTGTCGTACCCTGTCCAGCGTGCTGCCGAGGCGGTCTATTCGCCCGCAGGCCAGCAGCAGATTCGGGAACTGAGCGATTATTACTTGGTCAACGCAGCTCGGATACGTGGGACGCTCGGCAAATTGGGCTTCAAATGTGTCGGTGGTGACCATGCCCCCTATGTATGGGTGAAGGCGAGCATGGATTCCTGGCAGTTCTTCGATCTCCTGCTGCAGAAAGCGCATGTCGTGTGCACGCCAGGGGCGGGCTTCGGTAAATGTGGCGAGGGGTACATCCGCTTCAGTGCCTTCAACAGTCACGAGAACGTCGAACTCGCGCTACAACGGGTGACCGAAGCTTTACGGGACTTGTAGCCACAAAAAAAATACCTGAAGAATTGCGCACAAACAGTTGTCAAACGTCGGAATTGTCGGTATAGATGGGACATTCAGTGAGGTCCGCATGCTGGTATCCGGTAGGGAAATCACCGACAAACAATCCCCCTTTTCTCCTCTGTCCCTTTTGTTCTCTCTCTCCCCCAATACGACACACCATACGCAGCGCATAGCCCGAACAACAAAAAAGTTCTGGTGCGACAGCAACTTACTGCACCCTCACGGTCAATCTTCTATCCCAATCGCTTTCTGCAAGACCCTCGGAACCCGAAGGACGCGGAGAAAGTGACATGAATCTGACCATGAGTACCAGGCAGGTGTGGAACGCGGGAGAGGATACGTAGACAGATGATCCACCGAGTCTATATTGGTCTTGGGTCAAATTTAGGAAACCGCCGCGCGCACTATCAAAAGGCGCTCGAATTGATCGCCGCGTTGCCGAAAACTCGGATTGTCAAACGCTCTTCGCTTTATGAAAGCGAGCCGCACGGGGACGCCAAAAATTGGTATGTCAACGGCGTCATCGAAATCGAAACCGAGTTCTTGCCAGACAAGCTCCTCGCACGCCTTCAGGCGATCGAACAGACGATGGGACGAAAAAAGACGCCACAGACGAAGAAATGGGCATCTCGCAAAATCGACCTTGATATCCTGTTGTTTGAAAATCAGACGATTGACACTCGCTCTCTCAAAATTCCCCATCCAGAAATGCCTAATCGCCGTTTCGTCCTCATCCCGCTTTCCGAACTCGCGCCCCACGTGACCCACCCCCGCCTTGGCGTTACGATCGTCGAATTGTTGGCCAACCTCAAGGATGACAAACGAGTCATGCTTTTGCCACCTCATGCGGCGTAAAGGGGAGCTTCAAAATCGCTTCGCGGCCTCAACCATGCGTGAGAGCTTTCCAATAGCAATATCGGTCGTGCGGCGGCCAAATCCACAAGAGGGGGCAATCCACAGGCGCTCAGGCTCGACACTATGCAGCACTTCACGAATCCGATCCGCGATTTGATCGGTCGTCTCGACCGGAGTTTTGACATCGACCAGCCCAACAATCACTTGCATATCTTTCGGAATGTCGCGGAGGTATGCCCGATCTGCCCATTGCCCAGGATGCGAGCATTCCAGATGCACTTTATCGACGACCCCGCTCAGTTGTTGCAGGAAGGGCATCAGCGCGTGCAGGTTGTGCACAGTCACGGCAGACTGTGATCCCAGATCACCAAGACAACAATGAATGGTTTTGGTCACGTGGACGTCGGCAAAACTCTGCGTGATCAGAGTCACTGCCTGTTCAGGAGCGAGCGTTCCGAGAACAGACCGTACGGCCACGAAGGGAATGTCGAGTTGAATCTCCCGTGCCCCCGCAGCAGCTATCTGTCGTATTTCTTGATTGATAATCTCAACAGCACGGGCAATCTGCGTTTCGGCCACCGCTGCCGGACGAAGATGTGACACCAACTCCAGCGGACCGGGAATTGAGGCTTTGTCCAAATCTGGCGCAAGCTGGACTTCGCGCCGAAATGCGTCAGCGTACCCCAGTCCATGCGGGGCTTCGACGTCACCAAGCACCTCATACTCGGCGACATCAGTGTACGCGCGGAGCTCTGGAGCTTGCGGCTTTAGCAACCGCACGTTGGTCAGCTTGCGTGGTAAGTGCTGGATAAAGACCTCGGCAAAGAACTCTCCGCCCATGAACTGGGTGACGCCAGTGGCCCTTTGCTCACGGATCGCCAGTTCAGCCGCGCCCACCAAGGTGGGTTTCACCAACATCTCTGGTAGTGTCCCGCGATGATACTGTAACAGACGCTCACGGTACATTTCTGGTAATGGCCAACTTCCAACAACGGTTGTGCGAATCATAGGATGAGTTCCGAGTAACGAGTTCCAAGTTTCAAGTTTCGAGTGTCAAGTTCTTTTTGGAAAGTGGGCAAGTCGCCTACATTTGGGATGTGTTTTCCCTAAAGCCTAGAGCCTGAAGCCTATAGCCTTTTTCCCTTTTGATTTCTTTCTCACCCCCACGCCTGTCGAGCAACGTCTACGACAAGTCTGAGTTTCGCCGTTTGCGCCTCTTCGGTAACAGGGTTGCCACCGATGACCGACGCGAATCCACACTGCGTAGAAAGGGCGAGCTGTTCGCGCGGGAAATAGCGACTCGCTTCGGCAATCCGCGTCATGAGTCCATCGGCGGGTTCGAGGGGATTGGTTTTGGTCGAGACTAAACCGAGCACTACGGTCTTGTCCGGCGGGACGTCTTTTAACGGTTCGAAAGAGCCGGAGCGCCAGTCGTCGTACTCTAGGAGGAAAATGTCGTACTGTGTCGCGCGGGTGAACACTTGCTGGGAAATTACTTCGTAGCCACCCTGGCTCATCCAGTGCCCCTCGTTATTCCCGCGACACAAGTGCAAACCAAAGGTAATCCCTGGAGCATCGGCAATCGCATTGAGCATCTCGACCCCTTCTCCCAGCATGCGCTCGGGAGAGACACCGCGGGCCTGGTACGTGCCTTGACGTTGAGAGGCGTCAACCAGCGTTGCGAGTTCAGGAGCGTCGATCTGGATGTACTGACACCCTAACGCGGCCAGTTCACAGACCTCTTGGCGCAGAATATCAACCGCATCGGCAAACAAAGCGAAGGGATCGTGGTACGCTGCCGTGGAGTGCTGTGGTGACCAAAAGAGAGAGAGCATCAAAGGGCTCGGTAGCGTCATCTTCAATGGTTTGGTCGTCTTGCCACGAGCGTAGGCAAACTCCTCGGTTGCCAGAGAGCGACGGCGGCGGATTTTACTCATGACACAGACCGGCAACTGAAAGTCCATTTCGTCTTCAGGTTTCTGCCCATGCCAATGCCAGGTTGGAGAAGGAGTGGGAGAGAGACCGTCAATCGCTTCCGTCAGCGTCCCCGTGAAGACGAGACGACGCATTTCACCATCAGTAACGATCTCCAGACCAACTGCCTCTTGGAGGGCGATGGCTTCATCCACCGCACGATCTTCGACCCGTTTGAATTCAGGAGTCAAGAGGGTGCCAGCCATCCAGGCTTTGCGAGCGTCTTTCAAGTAGGCAGGGCGAAGGAGCGAACCAACCGTATCCGCGCGGTGAAGTACTGTCATAAGTACACCTCCGAAAAAGGTTAGCGAAATTCTGGCATGACGTCTTTGGCGAACACCTCAACACATTGACGAGCACGAGTCAGGTCTCGCGCTCCTGCCTGAAAGTAAAATGCCATATGCTCAATGCCGAGTTCATCGCGGACTTCTGCGATGCGCCTGCGGCAATCACGTGGGGTCCCAACGATAGCCCGTTCTTCGATATGGTCCAGCATCGACCGCAGTCGGTCTCGTAAGGTGCGAATGGGATTGGTTGGAGGAAGCTGCTCGACGAAAGCTGGAGGGAATGCCGACATCACGACTTCTACATAACGCCCAATCGCCTCCCGTGCCTCAGCCATCGCTCGATGGTAATTCCCATCGATAAACAAGAAGTACACAAACAGGCTGGGAACAGCGCTGTGCCCGTGCGCCTGCAGCGCGGCACGGTAGGTTGCGAGGCCACTTTTCACGTCTAAAGTCAGCCACGGCACGGCGAGGACACCGTGGCCTTTGGCACCAGCGGCCGCAAATCCCTCCGGACTCGCAGAGCCACGATAGATCGGCGGGTGCGGCTTTTGCAACGGCTTCGGAGAGACGGACAGTTCAGGAATCTGCCAGAATTTTCCTTGATACGAAAAGCTCTCTTGGGTCCACGCTTGCTCGATAATCTCCAGGGCTTCCTCGTACCGCTCCCGACTCTCTAGGGGGGGTACCCGAAACCCGGCAAAATGCTTTGGGTAGGCCCCGCGACCAGCACCGAAGTTCAGCCGCCCGCCACTCAAGATGTCAAGCATCGCGAAGTCTTCCGCTTTGCGCAGGGGATTTTCAAACGGCATCGCGCTGATCGCCGTACCGAGCCGAATCCGTGAAGTTTCTCGCGCGAGAGCGGCGAGAAACACCTGGGGACTGGGGCAAATACCAAATGAATAGAAATGTTCCTCGCCAACCCAAACCGAATCAAACCCAAGCTCCTCGCCATAGATCAGGAAGTCAAGCGTCTCGCGGTAATAGGAGATTTCATTCTGGCGGTCAGGGAAGAAATCAAAGAGAGAGAATAAACCGAATTCCATAAAGGTGCTCTCGTGTGCGATTCAATCATTTTGTCATTGAGTCATTTTTCCATTACGTTTTACGCCTTACTCGACCACGTATTCTACTACCGCCGCGCCGGTGCCCCACACAGGACCATACGCGAGGACGATCCCTGGTGTTTTCGGTGTGCCGAGTGCTCCCATCAACCAGGCGAAGGCTTTGAATCCCATATCAGCAACCGCGGCTTGCGCATACTCTGCACTCAACGTAAGGACCTCAGTGTTTTTGCCTGTCGCTATCAAGTCGAGGATACGACGGTTCCAGGTGTCGTCTTCGATGCGCGAGAAGCGATCTGCACGTGGATCAATCTCTTCGGTAAAAAACCGTCCGGATAATCCGGTGCACGCAACCACGATTGCCCGCTTGCCACTCTCCTCGATTGCCTGGCGCATGGCGCGCCCAAGGGTGAGCGAATCTTCCTGGCCTGCATAGATATTGCAGGAGACAACCGCAACCGGAATCGTGTTATCGAGATTCAGAAAGCGGAGCGCTACCAGCGTTCCGGTATCGAGTGGAAAGCCGTGGTAACTGACCGTTTTCGTCGCCAACCCTAACGAAGACGCGATCGCTGCGGCGCGCGTCCCCAGGGCAGCATCGACACGCAGGTCGAACGGAAAGTCGCCGTACTCATACCAGTTCTCATCGACATGCAATCCTTTGGGGTTCGGATTCGTTTGAAAGGAGTGTCCGAGCACTGAAATCCATTGCGTACTGTACACAACAATCACATCCGGCTTCGCTGCTTTGACATGTTCCCCAGCCTGACGAAATCCGCGACGGAGCACTTCCCAGCTTTCGACGGGAGCGTTTGACGTCAGGTGTGGTAACCCCGGAACAATGTATGCGCGTTGAATCGTACCGTTTGGCATAAGAATACCTTCTCAATCAGTCTTCTAGTCTTTCAGTCTCTAAGACTCCAGACTCTGAGACTCTGAGACTAGGAAACTGCCTGTGTCAGATCCCACTCCACTACTGCGTTGCCGGTCCCGATCACTGTCCAGTACCCATGCACTTGAGCGGGAGTGTGAGGGAATCCCATCGCCGACAACATCCACGTGAGCCCGCCAGATTTTACCTCTGCCGCGGTTTTCTCCATGAACTCAGGAAGGACTGTCATGAGTTGGTCGGTTTTCCCTTTGCGCATGAGTTCGAGCACGCGCATGTCCCACTGATACTGGTTGTTATTGAAGATGACTTCCTTGTTCATGTCTTCGACCAGTTCAGGCTCACGATCATAGTGCAGATGGGAAAGCGTGTTGCTCGCTGCCAGGACTGCTCGACGACCGGTTTTCGCAATCGCCCGCGCGGTCGCCTGGCCGAGCTTGATCATTTGTTCCTGGCCGAGCTCAGTCGAGTAGAAATAGGGAGAATTGTTGGCCGAAATACCGAGAATGGGAATATCCCAATCCGGGTTGAGCATGTGCAGCGACACAATGGTGCCGTAGTCCACGCGGAAGTTGGGATTGGTCATTTTCTTCGCCACCAATCCAGTCTGCCGGGCTTCTTCGTAGCAGGCATCCGCCAGTTCAACATCGACATTCATCTCATAGTTGTAACGGAAAATGTGAGGAAAGATGGGATCCACCGAGAGTCCTTTGAGATGCGGGACGCGCAAGAAATGATGCCCAACGATGGTCATCCAGTGTGGGCTATGGACGAGAATCACATCCGGTTTCCAGGCTTTGATTTTTTCGCGGCATTTTTCATAGGCCCAGCGTAACATCTCCCATCCACCGGTGGAGCGTGGTTCATTGCGGTCAGGATTTTCCCCATAGACGAGATGGGGTGGATGCGGCGCGAGAAAACCAGCGAGAATTGTACCTTCCGCCATGATGTTCCTCCTGTACAAACGTGAAAGGGATTCTCCTCCTCAGTGGGAAGGGTTGTCAAGGAGGAACAGGATCAAACAGGCAAGCGTTCAGCTATCAGCTTTCAGTGGTCAGCCAGCAAAAGGAGAGTTCGGCGGTCAGTACAATAAGGGAAAAAAGTGAAAAGGGTAAAGGGATAAAAAATTGGCAGCAAAGGGCGAAGAAGAAAAATGACGAAGATTAAGAAACTTTCTGCTTTTCCGTTTTCCCTTTGGCCCGTTTCCCCTTTTCACCCAGTTCGTTGTTCTAGCTGACGGCTGAGGGCTGAGGGCTTACCTACAGTGTAAGAGTACGTAGACGCAGAGCATTACCAATCACCGACACCGAACTCAAGGACATCGCGGCAGCCGCAATCATCGGGCTCAGCAACAAACCAAAGATCGGATAGAGGACACCTGCTGCAACCGGAACCCCCAGGGCGTTGTAGATAAAAGCGAAGAAAAGATTCTGTCGGATGTTCCGCATGGTCCCGCGACTGAGCTTGTAGGCGCGGGCGATACCCCGCAGGTCGCCTTTCACCAGGGTGACACCTGCGCTTTCCATCGCTACATCCGTGCCCGTCCCCATAGCAATACCTACGTGTGCTTGGGCGAGCGCCGGCGCGTCATTGACTCCGTCGCCGGCCATTGCCACGATCCAACCTGCGGCTTGCAGTCGTTTGACGACTTGCCCTTTCTGTTCAGGCAAAACTTCCGCTTCGACCTCATCAATCCCCAACTTGCGGGCCACAGCTTCGGCTGTGGTGCGGCTGTCTCCAGTGAGCATGACGATGCGGATGCCCTCTGCACGCAACATCCGGACGGCTTCAGCGGTCGAATTTTTGACCGGATCAGCCACCCCTAACAGCCCGACCGGACGACCATTGAGAGCAACGAACATCACCGTCTGGCCATCGCGGCGCAATTCTTCAGCCTGAGCCGAGAGTACACCCAGGTCGATAGTCTGTTCTTCAAAGAGTGCACGATTCCCGAGCGTGACCGCCTGCCCATCTACTACACCGATCACTCCCTTACCCGTCAGTGAACGAAACTCTGCGACTGGAGCGAGGGCCAGTCCTTTCGCTTGCGCGCCAGCCACAATCGCCGCGGCTAACGGATGCTCACTCCCGCGTTCGAGGCTTGCCGCCAAGCGCAAGAGTTCTGACTCACTCTGCCCTGGCGTGGCAACGACCGTGGTGAGGCGGGGCTTCCCTTCAGTGAGGGTCCCGGTCTTGTCCACGACCAGGGTGTCAACCTTCTCCATCACTTCGAGCGCTTCAGCGTTCTTGATGAGCACCCCTGCTGTGGCGCCGCGACCCGTACCTACCATAATGGACATGGGAGTAGCCAACCCCAAGGCACAGGGACAGGCAATGATAAGGACTGCTACCGCATTCACCAGAGCGTGGGCCATACGGGGCTCCGGACCGTACAGACCCCACGCAACGAAGGTAAGCACGGCGATACCGACGACAACAGGCACGAAGTACGCAGCCACGACATCTGCCAATCGCTGGATTGGGGCACGGCTGCGCTGGGCTTCGCTTACCATCCGAACGATCTGCGCCAGCAGTGTATCGCTCCCTACCCGTTCCGCCCGCATGACAAAACTGCCTGTGCCATTCACCGTGCCGCCAGTCACCCGACTTCCCGGACTCTTCTCCACCGGAATCGGCTCCCCTGTGACCATCGACTCATCTACTGCACTCGTACCTTCGAGAATGATCCCATCGACCGGCGCTTTTTCCCCAGGACGGACACGAAGCCGGTCGCCTGGCTGGACGCGATCGAGTGGGAGGTCGTCCTCCACTCCATTGTCGAGCAACACTCGTGCGGTTTTCGGAGCGAGACCCAATAGCGCTTTAATCGCACTGCTGGTCTGGCTGCGGGCACGGAGTTCTAGCACTTGCCCTAAGAGGACTAGAGTCGTGATCACCGCTGCCGCCTCGAAGTAGACGGCCACCTCTCCACCATGAGAGCGGAAGGAATCCGGAAACAGGTCCGGAAAGAGCGTAGCGACCACGCTGTAAACGTAAGCAGTCCCGGTACCGATCGCGATCAAGGTGAACATGTTGAGACTACGATTAACGATGGAAACCCATCCCCGTTGAAAAAATGGCCAGCCTCCCCACAGAACCACCGGAGTCGCAAGGAGCAACTGCACCCACAGCCAGACATTCCCGGAGAGGATATGTGACACGGGATTGCCAGGAATCATCTCCGCCATCGTCAACAAAAAGAGCGGTATTGTAAGGATCAGACTCACCCAGAACTGGCGCGTCATATGCGCCAACTCGGGGTTGGCCTCTTCTTCCGCAGTGCCAGTGGAGGGTTCCAGCGCCATACCGCAGATGGGGCATGTTCCCGGCTCCTCTCGCACGATCTCTGGGTGCATCGGGCAAACATATTGTGTCCGCACGATCGGAGCTGCGCTCGTCAATGGAAGATTCTGAACCAGATAAGCAGCAGGGTCCGCGCGAAATTTCTCCAGGCAACGACGGCTACAAAAAAAGTACGACTGCCTGTCATGCTCGTGCCGGTGGGTGGTTGTGGCCGGATCGACGTTCATGCCACAGACTGGGTCTTTCACCGTCGTCTTGCTTCTCTCATGATGGGCATGATGGGTACTAGCGATGTTGGACCTGTTGACCTCGTGTTGACTCATCAAGATTTCTCCTTACCACCCTCTCTACACTGGCCAGTTCTTGGCGATCATTTTCCCATCGAATCGTGAGCAAATGTATTCATAGACGATGTCTCGTGTCTACCGGAGCAACGACTCGGAACACTTTGCTCTGACAGTGCTCATTATTCGACCTCTCCTTGCAGCCCTGACTTCATTGCGTCAGAGTAGGAGATAGCGTCGTTCCACAGGGGGTTTCATGGCAGAATCACAACCAACGTCGCGCTGGCGTCACCTAGTTATCAGCCTGATCGTCAGCCTCGGTTTTCTCTATCTCGCATTCCGTAATGTCCAATTTGATGAATTGGGAGCAGCGTTGGGGCGCCTCAATACGAATTGGCTTCTTGTCGCTATCAGCGTGAGTCTCCTCATTATGGTGTTTCGTGCCTGGCGATGGCAGTTGGAGTTACGCCCGCTTGAACAGGTGCCATTTGGTCGCCTGTGGGTGATCGTCTCCGTAGCCTACATGGCGATCAACTTGTTGCCGATTCGACTCGGAGAAGTTGTCCGCCCCTGGTTGCTCTCGCGACGGTCAAACGTATCGTTCTCAAACGTGGTCGGCAACGTGGTGTTCGAGAAGACAATGGACTCGGTGATTATCGTCTTCTATATTTTACTTGGTTTGCTTACGGTCGAGAATTTGCCGCTCTGGGTCCGCCGTGGGGCACTGTTTCCCGCTGTAGCAGCAGCGATCTTGGTGTCGTTAGTGTTACTGTTCTGGTGGCGCGGAGAAGCGTTCGTTGACCGTTGGGTGTTGCACCTTCTCCCAGAGCGATTCA
>Ga0187892_10009078_pt1 | contig 13256 bp, 8 predicted proteins | sample MA1701073metaG_FD_139345 | JGI IMG/M metagenome (GOLD analysis project Ga0187892, IMG submission 139345) | Bio-ooze microbial communities from a basaltic lava cave in the Kipuka Kanohina Cave System on the Island of Hawaii, USA - MA170107-3 metaG ...
CGCCCCACGGCGCGCCGCGCTCGCCCTTGTTGCCGCGCGGCCCGACCGTGCCCGGCGCGAGGCCGGCCTGGAGCAGCAGCTCGCCGAGCATGCCCGTCACGGCCTCGATCTGCGCGGCCTCGACGTGGCTCCCCCGCCCCGTGCGCTCGCGGCGCAGCAGCGCAGCCAGCGCGCCGAGCGCGCAGATCCGCCCGACGAGGTGATCGGGGAAGATCGCGGCCGAGCCGGCCGGGAAGTCCTGGTCGTCGTAGTTCCAGAGGTGGACGAGCCCGCCCACCGGCTGCGTGCTCGGCCCGTAGCCGATCCACGAGGCCCACGGCCCGCGCGAGCCCATGAGCTGGCTCGACACCAGGATCGCGCGCGGGTTGAGCTGCTGGATCGTCTTCCAGCCCACGCCCATGTCGTCCAGGGTGCCAGTGGCGCTGTTCTCGATGATCACGTCCGCCTGCGCGATCAGCTGCTTCAGGGCCGCGAGGCCCTCGGGCTGCTTCACGTTCACGCCGAAGCTCTGCTTGCTGCGCGAGGACGAGGCGAACGACGGCGAGGTCCAGCCGCCCGTCACCGTGCGCATGAAGTCGGGATACGTGCGCGTCTCGACCTTGATCACCTCGGCGCCGTACTCGGCGAGGAGGCGCCCCGCCTCGACGCCGACGCCGCCGATCCCGAAGTCGAGCACGCGGAGGCCGGCGAGCGGCGCCGCTGACGCCGCAGCCGCGCGCTTCGGCGCCGGGCGCGGCTTCGCGGCCGGCCCGGGATCGCGCGCATGGGCGCGCTCGAGGAACGCCGCGCTCTCGTCGGCGCCGGCCGCCGGCGCACCCTGGCGCGGGCCCTGCCGCACGCCGTCCACCTCGAGGAAGCCCGACGCGAAGGGGCCCGTGACGCCGGGCGCCACGGGCAGCTCCACGAAGGTGCCGCGCGCGCGGAGGTGCACGTTGTTCAGCACCTCGTCGGGGCGCAGCACCGGCGTGCAGACGATGCCGCGCCGCTGCGCCTGCTCCGCGACCTCCTCCATGCTCATGCTCGCGAAGTGCTCCTCGTAGACCTTGGTGAGCACGTCCGCGTTCTGGAGCCGGCCGATGAACGTCTCCCAATGCGGGTCGGAGAAGGCCTCGGGCTTGCCGAGCCATTCCCACATCGCGCGCCACTGGCGCGGCGAGAGGATGACGAGGCGCACGTAGCCGCCCTTGCAGGCGTAGATCGTGTAGACCGGGCCCGAGCCGTTCCGCACCTCGTTGATCGGGAAGCTCCCGTTTCGGAGGATGCTCGCGTTGCAGAACGACCAGTCGGTGGTCTGGGAGGTGCCGAGCAGCGTCGAGAAGTCGATGTGTTGGCCGGCGCCCGAGAGGCGGCGCTGGTAGACGGCGAGCAGCACGGCGTAGGCGGCCGTCACCGAGGCGACGTCCACGCCGATCGCCGCCGGCGGGATGAGCGGCGGCTTCGACGGGATGCCCGCCTTGAAGACCATTCCGCTCATCGCGTCGAGCACGTCGTCGGTGGCGACCCAGTCGCGGTACGGCCCGCGGCTCCCGAAGTCGGAGAGTGACGCGAACACCAGCTGCGGATGGCGCGCGAGCAGGTCGCCAGGCTCGAGCGCGAGGCGCGCGCGCTCGGCGGGGGCGTACGACTCGACGAGCACGTCGGCCTGCGCGAGGAGCTCGTGGAGGCGCGCGCGGCCGGCGGTCGTCTCGAGGTCGAGCCTCGCGCCCCGCTTGCCGGCGTTGCGAAACGCGAAGCCCAAACTCACGCTTCGCTCGCCTGCGGCTCGCTGCGCGGGCCGACCCTCGTCGCCCGCGCGGTCCGCATCGCCCCTTGCAAGGAACGGAGGCAGCCGGCGCGAGCGCGCGCCGCCCGGCGGCTCGACGCGCAGCACGTCGGCGCCGAGGTCGGCGAGGAGGCGGCCGCAGAGCTCGCCCTTCTCGTCCGCGAGATCCACCACGCGCAGGCCCGTGAGGGGTCGGTCGGTTGCGGCTGCGGCCATGGTCCTCCTCGGAGCGCGCGATTCTACGGCGGAACCCCGGGCGCGAGCCACACGCAGGCAGACGGTAACGCCCGGCGCGGGTACCCTGCTGCGAACGCTCGAGGGGAGCGCCGATGCGGCCGATCCAGACTCCCATGCCTCGCCTCCCGGCGCTCGTTCGCGTCGCCGCCTTCCTCGTGCTCGCGCAGGCGGCCCACGCCGCGCCCGGCGAGCCGGGCCCGCGCCAGCCGCTCCTCGACGCCGGGCTCGCGGCCTACGCGCGGGTCGAGGCGGAGGGGCGCATCCAGAACCCCGTGCTCACGCTGATCGACTACGCGCTGCCCTCATCCGAGCGCCGGCTGTTCGTGCTCGAGCCCGCCACGCGCCGCGTGCTGTTCAGCGAGTTCGTGGCCCACGGCCGCGGCTCCGCGGACCCGGCGCGGCCCGAGCAGGCGGTGCGCTTCGGCAACGAGCTCGGAAGCCTCCGCTCGAGCCTCGGCGCGTTCCTCACCGGCGAGCCCTACGCCGGCATGCACGGCTGGTCGCTCCGGCTCCTGGGCCTCGAGCCAGGCAAGAACGACCGCGCCGAGGAGCGCCGCATCGTGATGCATCCGGCGGACTACGTGAGCCGCGCGTTCCGGCTCCAGAGCGGCGGCCGGCTCGGCAGGAGCTTCGGCTGCCCGGCGCTCGATCCCGCCGTGGCGCCGCTCGTCATCGAGCGCATCCGCTCGGGCAGCGTGCTCTACGCGGACGGGCCGGCGCCCCGCGCTGCGAGCGCGCGATCGAGCGCCGCGTCGCCATAGCAGGAGCCCGTTAGCCGGCTCTCATCCGGCGAGCCAGCGCTCCACGACCTGCTCCGCGACCGCGCCGCCTAGCCACGAGCCGAGCGGCACCAGCAGCAGCAGCGCGAAGCGACGCCAGGTCGAGGCATCGAAAGGCCACTCGGGCGCGCTGGCCACGCGCGCCTCCCAGGCGAGCAGCGCCGGGAGCTGCGCCGCGCCGTTGGTCTCGCCACGGCGGAGCGCCGCGGAGGCGCGCGCGATCTCCGGGCGCAGCCAGGCCAGCTCGCGCCGCTTCTCCTCGCGCAGCCGCTCGTGCACGCCGCGGCTCGGCGCGACGAGCGCCGACACGGCGAACGCGGTCGTGGCGAGCAGGATCGAGAGGACGAGCATCGGCGAGTCGGTGTCCACGAGCAGGAGCGAGGCCAGCGAGGTGCCGAGGAACCAGAGGAGAGCGGTGCGCAGGCCGACACGCGCGAACGGCGCGAGCGAGGCGATTTCGCCGACCGTCACGCGCGCACGGCGGCCGACCTCCTGGTAGACGACGGCGCGCGCGCTGCTGAGGGCGACGAGCACGCCCAGCGCGGCGAACACGAGCGGATTCAGCGAGTGGACCCAGATGCGGTGCCCGAGCCAGAACGCCGCGGCGTCGGACGCCCGCGCTCCGATGACATCGACCAGGAGGCCGACGACGGCTCCGAGCACCGCAGCGCGCGCCAACGCCGCGCGTCCCGGCGTGCGCGCGCGCTCGCGCCAGGCCGACCACTCGCCGTCGCTCGCATCGACCGCCGATCGCAGATCGTCGAAGTCGCGGCGCACCCAACGCTGCCCCAGCCACAGCGACGCGCACAGGTAGGACAGTACGAGGCCCAGGGCCGCGTTGAACCGCACGATCCGCGCCACGCCGAACCGATCGTCCGGATTCGCGAACACCCGGAGGTCCGCGAACACGACGGCGCTCCCCAGGTAGGCGAGCGCCAGCACGAGCGCCACGGCGCAGAACGCGACGCAGGCGCGCCAGGCGTCGCCGCGGCCGACGGCTCTCCCTCGTTCCACCGCCTCGGTCATGGCTCGACACGATAGAATGCCCGCATGTACGAGGAAATTCGCGTCGAGCGCCGCGGCGAGGTCGAGATCGTGACGATCGACCGGCCCGCAGCGCGGAACGCCCTCACCTTCCGGACCTACGCCGAGCTCGAGCGCGCCGTGCGCGAGACCGGTGCGCGCTGCCTCGTGATCACGGGCGCCGACCCCGCCTTCTGCTCCGGCGACGACGTGAAGCAGGTGATGGGCGGAGGCGAGGGCCGGCCGGCGGCGGCGCGCGAGCCGCGCCTCACGCCGGCGGCCGCGGCGCTGCTCGAGAGCGACACCCCGGTGATCGCCGCGGTGAACGGCCCCGCCGTCGGCTGGGGCATGGAGCTCGCGCTGCTGGCCGATCTGCGCGTCGCCTCCGAGCGCGCGCGTTTCGGCGAGCTCTTCGTGCTGCGCGGCCTCTGCTGCGACGTGGCCGGGCTCGCGCGGCTCGCGTCCCTCGTGGGGCGCGAGAAGGCCGCGGAGCTGCTCTTCACCGGCGAGGTGATCGACGCCCCCGAGGCGCTCCGCGTCGGGCTCGTCACGCGCGTGGTGCCGCACGCGGAGCTCCTGCCGGCGGCGCTCGCGCTCGCGGAGAAGATCGCCGCGAACCCGCCGCTCGCGGTGCGCCGCCTCAAGGCCGGGCTCCGGGAGGCGCTCGACCCCGACTGGCGCGCGCTCGGCGCCTGGGTCTCGGCCTCGCTCGGCGAGCTGTTCCAGACCGAGGACCACCGCGAAGGCGTGAAGGCGTTTCTCGAGAAGCGCGCGCCGCGCTACCTAGGACGTTGACACAGAACGCCTCCGAGCCACACAGCAAGCCCGGTTCGTCCGGGCGCGCAGTGAGCCCACCCGAGGCTTCGCCTCGGGTGAGGCGAACGGAGTCACAGGATGGGCGTACTCGACGACAAGATCGCGATCGTCACCGGCGCGGGGCGCGGCATCGGCCGCGAGATCGCGCTCGACTTCGCGCGCGAGGGCGCGCGCGTCGTCGTCAACGACCTCGGCGGCGCGGCCGACGGGAGCGGCGCGGGCGGCGTGGCCGACGAGGTGGTGAAGGAGATCGAGGCGCTCGGCGGCAAGGCCGCCGCGAGCCGCGACTCCGTTGCCACGGTCGAGGGCGGCCGCCGCATCTTCCAGACGGCGCTCGATGCGTTCGGCGGGTGCGACGTCCTCGTCAACAACGCCGGCATCCTCCGCGACAAGACGATCTTCAACATGGAGGAGGCCGACTGGGACGCGGTGATCGCGGTGCACCTGAAGGGCCACTACTGCTGCACGCGGCCCTTCGCGCGCTTCATCCGCGAGACCGACCGCCGCGGCTGCCGCATCGTGAACTTCTCGTCGGTGTCGGGCCTGTTCGGCAACTTCGGCCAGTCGAACTACGGCGCCGCGAAGTCCGGCATCGCGGGCTTCTCGCGCGTGCTCGCGCTCGAGCTCGCGAAGTTCGGCTGCACGGTGAACACGATCTCGCCGGGCGCCGCCACGCGGCTCACCATCCCGCTCATGCAGGGCCGCGGCGACGCCTCCGCCGCCGAGGATCCCGCGCGGAGCCCCGCGCAGATCGCGCCGGTCGTCAGCTGGCTCGCCTCGCCCGCGGGCCAGGCCGTGAGCGGGCAGGTGATCCACGTGATGCAGGGCCAGGTCGCGATCATGCAGCAGTACGCCGTGATCCGTTCCTTCACGAAGGGCGGCGCTCGCTTCACGCAGGAGGAGCTCGACCGCGTGATGCCCGAGCTCGTCGCGGCGCGCGAGCGCAACGTCCTCCGCGCGAAGCAGGAAGCCGCGCCGGAGAAGCCGTGACGGCGGAAGCGGAGCCCTCGCTCGCGCCGCCGCCCACGAAATGCCACCTCTCCGTCGCGCGCGTGCTCGACGGCTGGTACGTGGCGTGCCGCTCGCGAGAGCTCGCCGAGAAGCCGCTCGCCGTGACCGTGCTCGGCCAGCCGCTCGCGCTGTTCCGCGGCGCGGGCGGGCGGCCCGGCGCCGTGCTCGACCGCTGCCCGCACCGGAACTTCCCGCTCTCGGCGGGGCACGTGCTCGCGTCGGGCGCCCTCGAGTGCGGCTACCACGGCTGGCAGTTCGACGCGACGGGCGCCTGCCGCACGGTGCCGGGCCTGCTCGGCGAGCCCGCCGGCGGTCCGGCGCGCCGCGTGCCAGCGCACGCCGCGCGCGAGGCGCAGGGCTTCGTGTGGGTGTGGGGGCGCGCGGACGCCGAGCCGGCCGGCGAGCCCTTCCACGTGCCGTGCCTCGACGACCGCCGCTACGTGGCGGTCGAGCGCACCTTCGACTTCGAGTGCACGCTCCACGCCGCGCTCGAGAACGCGCTCGACGTGCCGCATACCGCGTTCCTGCACCGCGGGCGCTTCCGCGGCGGCGACCCGAGCGAGCTCGAGGCGGTGCGGAGGCGGCTCCCGGGCGGCGGCCTCGAGGTCCAGTACCTCGGCGAGCGCCGCCGCCCCGGCGACGTGAAGCCGCGCCTCGATCGCCCGCCGGTCGAGCACTGGGACCGCTTCTTCCTGCCCGGCGTCGCGCAGGTCGAGTACCGGGACGGCGAGCGCTCCCACCTGATGGCGACCATCCTGCACACGCCGATCCACGACACGCTGACGCGCGCCTACTTCGCGCAGTGCATCCGGCTCCCGTTGCCGCGTTGGCTCGTCCGGGGCTTCGTGGCGCGCAAGGTGGACCAGGTGCTCCGCCAGGACCGCGACGCGCTCCGCACGCAAACCGCCTCGATCCGCCGCTTCGGCGGCGAGCGCTACGCGTCGACGGAGCTCGACCTGATGGGCCCGGAAATCTGGCGCATGCTGAAGCAGGCCGAGCGCGGCCTCGTCGTGGACGAGTCCGTGCCCGAGCGCCGGGTGAAGTTCCGGGCCTGAGGCCGCCGGAGCGGCGCGCCAAGTTCCGCGCCTGAGCCAGCGCCGGGCTACTGCCTCAGCACCGGCAGCTCGTTCGTGAGGAGCCCGTTCGGGTTCTGGAGCTGGAGCAGGTGCATGCCCGGGTCCACCCACGCGGGAAGCGCCGCGAGGTCGATCCGAAGGTTGGTGTTGTTGCAGTTCGGCAGCGTGCCCGACGCGCAGCTCACCGGCGCATCGAGGCCGACCGGCACGCCGTCGATCAACGCGATCGCGCCCGGCTGGATGTCGCGGGCCTTGACCGTGAGCTGCCCGGGGTTCGCGTTCAGGAGCACCGGCAGGTTCGGGCGACCGTTGTCGATCACGGCGCCGAACGCGTTCACCCACAACGTGGGCTGCACCGTGCCCGCGTTCACGCCCGCGCGCTGGTAGGCCGCCAGCGTGAGCGTCGTCGTGCCCGCGGCGGCCTCGGCGAGGAGCTGCGCCCGGGTGAGCGTCAGACCTCCGCCCTGGTACGTGCCGTTGCTGCGGAAGCTCAGGGTGACGGCGGCGCCGCTGCGAAGACCGCTCCCGCGCAGGTTCACGACGCCGTTCAGGTCGGCGGCCTCGAGCGCCGCGAGGACGGCCTGGGTGGCGGCGAGCGCGCCGCCCGTCGTGCTGCGCAGGTTCAGCGTGAGCTGCCGGCCGAGCGCCCCCGACTGGCCGAGGCTCATCTCCTCGATCATCTGGAAGATGTCGAAGGGGCCGACGTTGTAGGCGCTGCGGAAGGCCCCGGGCTGGGCCTCGCTGCCGAACGCGACCGCCCACACCGTGAGCTCGTCGTAGCCGACGTCCACCGACCAGGGCACGTCGGTGGCGCCCCCCAGAGACGCGACCTGGAGCAGGTCGCGGACGTTCGAGACGCCGGCGGAGAACTGCAGGTAGCGGTCGGTGATGCCGCGCATGGTGGGCGCCTCGAAGCCGCCCACGAAGAACGAGGCGGTGCCGGCGCCGTGGGGCAGCGCGTGGCAGCCGCTCGTGAAGCCGCTGCCGTTCGCCGCGTCGCCGCAGGTCTCGGGACCGTTGCCGTTGCCTCCGCCCGGCGGATTGATGCCACCCTTGTTCTCGAAGAACTCGGAGAAGCCGTTCACGGCCTGCGCGGTGAGCCGGTCGTCGAAGCGGCGCGTGCGGGCGGGCGGGTACTGGATGTTCTGGAGGTACGTCGCCATCGCGTCGCGGTCCGCGTTCGACAGGCCACCTGCCTCGCTCACGTCGTTGGTCGGGCAGGCGCCCTGCTGGTCGCACATCACGCCCGAGAGCGAGGCGTTCACGAGCTGGCGGAAGCAGCTCTGGTCGTTCGTGCAGTTGGCGGGCACGGTGGCCCCCGCCCCGTTCCCCTGCAGAGAGCTTCCCGTCTCGCCGTTGATGCTGGTGAAGGGGTCGCCGAGCGAGCCGTCCCAGTGGAGCGGCAGCGTGCCCTTGAGGCCACGCACCGGCATGGTGCTGCGGGCCTCCTCCTGCTCGCAGCCCTCGATGACGCAGCGGGCGCCGATCACCCAGAGCAGCTGGTCCACGTGGCCGTCGGGGTGACAGCTCGCGCAGGCGAACGTACCCGTGGTCGAGCCGGCGGCGGAGTTGAAGGCGATGCGGCCGTTCCGGATCGCAACGGGCGTCGCGTCGCCGTTGAAGGGCCGGCGCTGCGTCTCGACGATGGTCGGCGTCTGGTCGGCGAGGTGGGTGAGATCGAGCTCCGAGATGCTGTCGTCGAGCGTGTTCAGCACGAAGGCCTTCTGGGGCGCGCCGGTCTGGGGATCGGAGCGGAGCGCCACCGCGCGCGGGCCGTTGCCGACGTTCACCGTCGCGAGCACCTGGCCGGTCGCCGCGTCCACCGCGGCGACGCGGTTCGACGCGGCGGCAGTGACGATCAGCACGTCGTCGTTCGCGCTGAGGGCGATGCCGTAGGGCGTGGCGAGCTGGCTGCCCGGCGCCGGCTGCGAGGGCGGCACGGGCTCGAGCTCGATCGGAGCTGCGGCGTTCCAGCCGCCGCCGCCGGGATTCGCGACCCCGATCTGGTTCAGGAACATCCGGTTGTCGAGGTCCGCGAGCACGTGCCCCTGGGTGCCCGCGCGGCCGTTCACGAGGTTCCGGGCGTCGGTCTGCGAGACGAAGACCTTCCCGGTCGAATCCACGGCGACGCCGTAGAGCAGCGTGCCGATCGAATCGACCACGTCCACGAGCGCGTCGGTCGTCGTGTTGAACACGAAGAGGTCGCGGTCCGGGAGGATCGGGTCCGCGGCGATGTCCACCGGAAAGCCGATGAGCTGCGGGCCGGTGGCGAAGTTGGCTTGCGTGAAGTCGAAGGTGCACTGCGGATCGTTCGGGTTCGGCGGCCCGAAGCAGGACGAGAGCTCGGAGCGGTTGCCCGATTCGAAGGCCGGCACGAAGAGGCGCCCGTTGCGCACCACCAGCGCACGCGGCTCCTGGGCGTTGATCGCGAGCAGGCCGGTCACGCTGTAGGTGTCGGCGTCGATCACCGCGATCTGGTTGCGCGACGAGAGCGCCACGTAGGCCTTGTCGTTGCTCGCGAAGGCGATCCCGACCGGCTCGTCGAAATCGGTGATCAGGTTCGCCGCGTCGATCGCCTGGATCGTCTCCACAACCTTGTACTGCGTCGCGCCGGGGACGAGGGAGATCACGCTGACCGAGTCGGAGACGTGGTTCGCCACCCAGAGCTCGGTGCCGTCGGGGCGGAGCGCGAGGCTCACCGGGTCGACGCCCACGTCGATCACGGCCTGGGACGCGAGGACGCCGGCCTTGATGACGCGCACCCGGCCCATCGTGGTGAGCGCCTGGTAGAGGGTCGAGCCGTCCGGCGAGAGGATCAGTGCGTCCGCCTGCGGGCTCTCGAAGAGCTGGGCACCGGCCGCCTCGTGCTCGGACGCGGGCGGCGACCCGCAGCCGATGCCTGTGAGGAAGGCGACGACATAGCCCGCGCCCAGCATCGAGGCGAGGAGACGCTGCAGGAGTCCCATCGGGCACCTCGGTTCGGCGTCCGCCGGAGGCTGGCGGGCGGCACATCATACAACCCCAGCCGGGCCGATTGGTTGCTCGCGCTCCTGCGGCGCGGTCGGTAGCTTCCGCGGCCGATGCGCCGGGTGGGTGAGGCTCTTCGGATTTCGGTCGCGGTGGCCGCGCTTCTCGGCCTCTCCTGCGCGAGCTGGTTCTCCGCGCGACTCGACGCCCCTGCGGGGGCGCGGCTCGAGGACGCCTGGCGCCTCTACCAGATGTCCGAGGACTCGAAGGCGATGGCGATCGCGATCGACGACGCCTCCGGCAAGAGGGTCTGGGGGATCCGGTACGGCTACCTCTCCCAGGAGAGCGCGAACCAGGGGGCGCTCGAGGAGTGCGCCTCGAGCGCGAAGTCGGGCGGGCTCCAGGCCCGCTGCCACCTGTTCGCGGTGGGCAACCGGCGTTCGCCGGCGGCGGTCGCAGCCTGCGGCGACGGCCGCGCGCCCGCGAGCTTCTGCAACCTGATGAACGACCTGATCCCGCCGACCCCGGCGGCGGCCCCCTGAGCCCGGCGGCGCCCGGCACGCGCGCTTCCCGCCTCGGGCGCATCCGCGACGAAGTCTGGCTGGTCACGGGCTTCGTGCTCTGGAAGGGGGCGCTCTTCCTACTCGCCTGGCACGTCTTCGCGCAGGCCGGGCATGCGGGCTTCGCCTGGACCGACCTCTTCGACCGCTGGGATGCGCGGCACTACCGCACCATCGCGCTCGACGGCTACGCCGCCCCCGGGATCGCGCCGGAGGACCGCCGCTTCCTCGCGCACTTCCCGCCGCTCTATCCGCTCGCGACGCGCGGGCTCGTGGCGCTCGGCCTCTACCCAGGCGCCGCTGCGAGCCTGGTCTCGCTCGCGAGCGCGCTCCTCGCCACGCTCGTGCTCCATCGCCTCGCACTCGCCGAGCTCCGGGACCGAGGCGCCGCGTTTCGCGTGGCCGCCCTGTTCAACCTCTATCCAACCGCCTACTTCACGAGCGCGCCCTACGCGGAGGGGCTCTATCTCCTCCTCGCGGCGCTCACGTTCCACGCGCTCCGCGTGCGGAAGAGCCTCTGGCTCGGTGCCGCTTGCGTCGCGCTCGCCACGCTGACGCGCCTGATCGGTCTCGCGCTCCTGGCGCCGCTCGCGTGGGTGGGCTTCGCCGTGTGGCGCGAGCGGCGGCGGCTCCGGGACTTCGCCGGCCCGCTCCTCCTCGCGGGGCTCGGCGGGGTCGCCTACCTCGCGCTGAACCTCGCCTACCAGGACGACGCGTTCTTCTTCCTGCGGAACCTCGAGGCAGAGATCTCGGCGATCAAGCCCGGCGCGCTGCCCTTCCGGTTCACGGCGTCGGGCCTCTCCCGGTTCCTCCTCGATCCCTCCGCCTGGAGCGATCCCGTGTTCATGGCACACACCGGGTGGAATGCGCTCTTCGTGGTGTTCGCTGTCGGCGTCACGTGCGTGGGCGCGTTCCGGCTCGCCGCGCCCTACACCGCGTACGCGGTCGCGCTCCTCGCGATCGTCGCCTCGCTCGACTGGGCGGTCAGCAACGCGCGCTACACGCTCGCGCTGCTGCCGATGTTCCTCGTGCTCGGGCAGCTCCGGACGCGCTGGCTCGCCGCGCTCCTCGCCCTCGGCTTCGCCACGGGGCAGCTCTACTTCGCCGCGCGCTTCGTGCGGGGCGAGTGGGCGTTCTGAGGCTGGCCCCTACTCCGCGAGGAGCGCGCGCAGGCGCGCGATCGTCTCGCTGCCGCCGAAGACGAGCAGGCGATCGCCCGCCTTCAGCACGTGCTCGGGCCCGGGGTTCGGCGCGTGGACCCCGCCGCGCTCGACCGCGAGCACGCTGGCACCGGTGCGCTTCCGGAGACCGAGCGCGCCGATGCTGCGCTCGGGGGCGAAGCTGCGCGGCACGTCCACCCACTCGGTCGACACCTGCTCGAGCAGCTCGACGAGCCACGGATCGAGGGCGACCCCGGGCGGTGTCTGGAGCAGCGCGTAGCCCTCGTCGCGCAGCTCGTCGACGAAGCTCGCGACCGCGCCGCCCGGGAGGCCGAGCGCGCGCAGCACGTAGGTGGTGAGGTCGATCGCCGCCTCGAGCTCCTCGGCCACGACGCTGGTCGCGCCGAGCGCCTGGAGATGGTCGATGTCTCGCGCGTAGCGCGTGCGCGCGAGCACGGGCGCGGTCGGGTTCAGGCGGCGCGCGAGCGCCACGATGCGGCGCGTAGCGAGCGGGTCGGTGACCGCGACGACCACGATCCGCGCGCTCCGCACGCCGACGCGATCGAGGAGCGCAGGGCGCGTGGCGTCGCCGAACACGACACGCGCCTCGCTCCGCCTGCGCGCCTCGACGACCGCGCTCGGGTTCGCGTCCACCGCCCGCCACGGCGCGTCGAGCGCGTCGAGAACGCGCGTGAGGCTCCGGCCGGCGAGCCCGTAGCCGATCAAGAGCACGTGATCGCGCGCGCTCTCCGGCGGGAGCGCCACCTGCTTCCCGCCGGCCGGCGGGCGGTCGAGGAGCCAGGGGCCGAGGCGCACCAGGAAGGGCGTCGCCACCAGGCTCAGCACCGAGGCCGCCACGAACGCCTGGCCGAGCTCGGGCTCGAGCAGGCCCGCGGCGGCCGCGGCGCCGGCCAGCACGAACGAGAACTCGCCCGTCTGCGCGAGCGCGAGCGCAGAGAGGAGAGCGGCGCGGAGGCCGAAGCGCAGCACGCCGCCCACCGCCGCCGCCACCACGAGGGCCTTCAAGAGCGTCGAGGCGAGGAAGAGCACGGCCACCGCGAGCGGCGCCGCGAGCGCAATCTTCGGGTCGAGCAGCATGCCGACCGCCGTGAAGAACATCCCGAGCAGCATGCCGCGCAGCGGGAGCACCTCGGCGAAGAGCTGGTGGCCCCAGGGCGAGGCCGCTGCCGCGAGCCCGGCGAGGAAGGCGCCCACCGCGAGACCGAGCCCGAGCGCCTCCGCGCCGACGGCCGCGCCCGCCACCACGAGCACGGCCACCAGGCTGAACACGTCGCGCGAGCGGAGCCCCGCCGCCGCGGAGAGCACGCGCGGCAGCAAGAAGCGCGCCGCCCCGTAGAAGGCCGCGCCCGCGAGGCCCGCGCGCGCGAGCGCGCCCGCGACGGCGCCGACGCCGAGCGGCTCGGCGCTCGCGAGGAGCGGGACCGCCAGCAGGAACGGCACGATGCAGAGGTCCTGGAACAGGAGGATCGCGATCGTGATCTGGCCATGCGGCGCATCGAGCTCGCCGCGCTCGGAGAGGAGCCGGATCACGAGCGCCGTGCTCGACATGGCGACGAGCGCGCCCAGCACGAGCGCGCTCCGGCCCGGCACGCCGAGCGCGAACGCGATGCCCGCGGTCGCGGCGAGCGTCGCCGCGACCTGGAGCGCGCCCACGAGAACGCCGCTCCGCAGCAGGCGGCGGAGCCGGTCGACCGGCAGCTCGAGGCCGATCTCGAAGAGCAGGAACACGACCCCGATCTCGGCGAGCCGGCGCACGGCGTCGGGGTCCGAGACGAGGCCGAGCCCGCCCGGGCCGACGAGCGCTCCCGCCACCAGGAAGCCGGCGACCGCCGGGAGCCGGAGTC
>Ga0187892_10009079_pt1 | contig 13254 bp, 10 predicted proteins | sample MA1701073metaG_FD_139345 | JGI IMG/M metagenome (GOLD analysis project Ga0187892, IMG submission 139345) | Bio-ooze microbial communities from a basaltic lava cave in the Kipuka Kanohina Cave System on the Island of Hawaii, USA - MA170107-3 metaG ...
TCAAAACGCGGGAAGCCGCTCCCGCCTGCGGGTACATTGTCTTTTATCTCCTTCGCATATCGTACTGCCTCTTCGTCGGGAGGGTTCTCGCCCAATACGCGGCGGATATTGGCCCCGGGAATCTTGATATGTGACAGGAGCGAGAGGTTCGTCATCTTGAAATTGCTCTCGTCGTTGTCAGGCGGAACGCATCGTTCGTCGCCCCAGAAAAAAACTACCTTGTCCCAGGGCAGGCCGTCACGGTATGGGGGCGCGGCGAGCACATCGAAAAAGGCCTTCGGTGTGTGCCCTCCCGAAAGCGCAACGATCAGGGACTCACCCGATGCCGCCTTCTCCGCGAGTGTCTGTTTGAAATCCCCGGCAAGGCGGTTCGCCAGCCCCATAATATCGTCGAAGAGATATATTTCCTTTTTCATTTCGTCTCCTGCGTTTCGTGGCCCGAGAAATACCCGGCACTATTTATTTAAGCTCGTAAAAATCCCCGTCCGTCGTCAGATGATCGGTCGGATACCTCCAGTCCTCCTCGGGGGAGTCGAATATGTGTCTCGCTTCAGGGGGGCCCCATGTGCCGACAGGGTATCCGTAGAGCTTGACCTCGGGGTCGTCCTCCCACGCTTTAAGAATGGGGTCGACGAACTTCCAGCAGGCCTCCACGGCGTCGGCGCGGGCGTAATGAGTGGCGTCGCCGGTGATGCAGTCGAGTATCAGGCGCTCGTAGGCCTCTGGAATGTAGGCGTCCGCGAGCTCGGAATAGTGGAAGTCCATTCCGACCTCCTCGATATCGAACCCGGCGCCCGGCTTCTTCATCCCGAACCTGAGGAGTATCCCCTCGTCGGGCTGTATGCGAATGATGAGCTGATTGGGCTTTGCGGAGCAGAGCTCCTCCTGCGTGAAGAGGTGATGAGGGGTCTTCTTGAATTCGATCACGACCTCGCTCACGCGGGCGGGGAGGCATTTTCCGGTGCGGAGGTAAAAGGGCACGCCGCCCCATCTCCAGTTGTCTATGTATAGTTTAAGAGCGACGAAGGTCTCGGTCATCGAATCGTGGGCGACGTCCTTCTCCTGCCTGTATCCGAGCACCTTTTTGCCGTTGATCACGGAATCCGTGTACTGACCCCTTACGGCGAACTTGTCCACATCGGCTGGCTTTATGGGTCTCAGCGACTGGAATATCTTGATGGATTCGTTACGGACGTCTATTGCGTCGAAGAATGACGGAGGCTCTATGGTAACCGTGCCGAGGACTTGCAGGAGATGGTTCTGAATCATGTCCCTGAGCGCGCCGTAGTGGTCGTAGTACCCGCCACGCTCCTCGACTCCGATCGTTTCTGCGGCCGTGATCTCGACGCGGCTTATATAGTTCCTGTTCCAGAGGGGCTCGAAGATGCCGTTCGAGAACCTGAGCGCGAAGATGTCCTGCACCGTCTCCTTTCCGAGATAATGGTCTATCCTGTAAATCTGGTCTTCTTTAAAGATCCTCTGGAGGTCGTGGTTTAATTCCTGAGCGGACTCGAGGTCCCTTCCGAAGGGCTTCTCTACTATGATGCGCCTCCAGGAGGAATCCTTCCCCTCCTTCGCTAACCCTTTCTTGCCGAGATTCTTTGCGATCGCTGTGTACAGGCTCGGCGACGTCGAGAGATAAAAGATATAATTGCCGCCTGTTTTTTCCGCACTGTCGACCGTGGAAAGCTTATCCTTGAGTTGGTCGTAGTGGCTTACGTCGGTCGCGTCCATGGCGAGGTAATAAACGTGCTTCGAGAACGGCTCAAGCTGTTTCTGCTCGGATTTTTTGATACCCGCATACGTGACCACGTCTTCGATAATCTTTTTCCGGTACGCGTCGTCCGTGAACGGCGAGCGGCTCGTCCCCAGTATCGCGAAATTCTTGGGAAGGAGCCCTTGCCGGAATAACGCATAGAGCGCGGGCATTAGCTTCCGCTTTGTCAAATCCCCGGAGGCCCCGAATATAGCGATTATACAGCTGTTGTCCTGTGCCATCTTGTTTACCCCTCGATCTTATTTTTATTTGTCGTTCGTTATATTAATTCCAACGCTCAAATCGTAACACCGGCGGGACTCACTGTACACTGTCGAGGAGGGCTTTTACGTTATCCCGCACGCTGGCTTTATCGTTGTATACGCTCGAGCCGGCTACGAGCACGGTAGCCCCCGCCCGCACCACTTCCGGGGCCGTCTCGGTGTCTATACCGCCGTCGAGCCCGATCGGGACGTCGAGTCCCTTCCGGTCGAGCATCTCTTTTATCGCGCGTATCTTGCCCAACTGGCTCCATATGAATTTCTGTCCGCCGAAGCCTGGATTGACGCCCATTACCTGGACGAAGTCGGCGAGCTCCAGCACCTCCCCAATAGCTGACGCGGGGGTCCCGGGGTTGAGTGTCACGCCCGATTGCACGCCGAGCTCCCTGATAGACTCGAGCACGCGGTGGAGGTGGTAACAGACCTCCTGATGGACGATTATGCGGTCGGCCCCCGATTCGGCGAATAACTTTATATATTTCTCGGGCTCGACGATCATAAGGTGGACGTCGAGCTTCAATTTCGTAAGCGGCCTGATAGCCGCCACCACGCCCGGTCCGAAGTTTATGTTAGGGACGAAGCGTCCGTCCATCACGTCTATCTGTATCCAGGTCACGCCCGCTCCCTCGGCCTCTCTCACGGCCTCGCCGAGCTTCGTAAAATCTGCGGATAGGATTGAGGGTTCGATTATTATCATGATATTCGTACGTGCCGGTGCCGACCGGCCGTTATGAGTCCTTACGCTTCTGGTAACGTATGCCGTGCGAAGTCGCGACTATTACCTCGCTTGCCGTGCCGATGAAAAGACCGTACCCGGCTATCCCCGCCCTCTTCCCTAACTTTACAGCCAATCCCTCGAGGTCAGGGATGGGACCGAACTTACAGTCAATTATATAGTTATTCTGATCCGTGGTGTACGGGGCATTGTTCTCGTTCAGACGCAATACCGGCTCGCCCCCGATAGACCGGAGAAAATTCGCAACCGGCTTCCATGCGAAAGGTATTACTTCGACAGGCACGGGACAGTGAGTGCCGAGCACGGGCGAGAGCTTGCTTTCGTCGACGATCATGACGTTCCGCCTGCTCGACTGGGCGAGGACTTTCTCTCTCAGGAGCGCTCCCCCGCCGCCCTTTATGAGATTTAGGTCGGGATCGACCTCGTCTGCGCCGTCTATGGTGAGGTCAATTTCCTGTTTGTCGTCAAACGTGATCACGGGTATGCCGAGAGCTCTCGCCGTTCTTTCCGTCTCGAGCGAGCTCGGTATGCCCGCGATGTCGCTGAGCTTCCCGTCCTTAAGTCTCCGGGCTATCTCTTCGAGCGCGTATTTGGCCGTGCTCCCCGTGCCGAGACCGAGCACCATCCCCGGACGCACAAGGTCTACCGCGCTTATTCCCGCTTCTTTTTTAAGCCTGTCCTGAAGCTTCTTCTGATCGGGGGACGGCGGGCCGCTCAAGCTGTTTTCTCCTTCCCGGAATTAAGCTCGCTTATAAAGCCCTTCGCGGTCTCGAGAAGCACGGGAGGGGTATCGACCACGCGCAGGTTCGCTGACGGGGGGATCTTATGGACCCCTTCCCTCGTGAAATCGGTCGTCACCGCTATACAGTTCATGCTCGCGGCGAGAGCGGCCTCGACCCCCGACGCGGAATCCTCGACGACGAGGCATTCGGCATGAGGCACCTTGAGCTCACCTGCCAGAAGGTTATATATCTCGGGATCGGGCTTCCCGTGCTCGACGTCCTGTATCGTCGCTATGAAATCGAACTCGGACCTGATACCCAGCACGTCGAGGACGCGGTCGGCTTCCTTTCTGTGGGACATCGTCCCGAGACCGGTCGGATAGCCTTCGCCCCGCGCCCATTTGAGGAGCCCGAGGTTGTAGGGGCAGAGGTGCGACTTAAGTATTACCGGGTCGGATATCATCTTAAAATACGTGTCGAGCCGGATGTCCACGTAGGCCTGCCAGGGGGTGCGGACGTGGAATTCCTTCATCCTCGCCCGTGCCGCGTTTTCGAGATTAAACCTCTTGAGCAGCCCTTCGGCGACCTCTTTACGCGAAAGCCCTACGTAGTCCTTGAAACCGTCTATGACCTCGTCTTCGGTAAGCGAGCTATCGAGCTCGACCGCGGCCCTGGCGTAAGACTCCGCCTTCAGTACCTCGGTCTGCACGAGTGTGCCGTCGAGATCGAATATAAGCGCTTTAATCACTATCCCTTCCGTCAAAGTATTTTCGCCAGCCTGTTAATACCGCCTACAACGTTTTCACCGAGATGGAACGTAATGACCTTGCGCTTGCGGTCGAGCAGAGCCTGGCGGTCGCCGAGCGCCTCGGCGTCTTTAAATACGCCGAAGCTTATGGACGAGGCCTTCTTGCCCGGCTCGTCCGGTATCGGTATATCGACGGGCATATCGGACGTGAACTGAATGAAGAGACCGTGCCCCGCGTCTCCCTTATGGAGCTGCCCCGTGGAATGGAGGAACCTCGGCCCGAACCCTACGGTCGTGGCCAGACGGTACTGCCTTTCCACCTTGGTCCGGAGCTTCTGAAGGGCCCTGTAAGTCTCGTCCGAGGGTTTGACATAGGCCTGGAACGCGACGTAGCTCCTTCCCTTCGATTCGTCCCTTCCGGGCTTGGCGAAGGAGAGGAACTTCGTAAGCGCCTGCTCGAGGTTGGGGGCTTTAAAGTTTGAGTATACCGTTATTCCCGACTCCCTGAGGGTCGGCTTTACGACCGGGAGCTTACCTTTTTTCTGGTACTCGGCAATCATCTTGCGCGCAAGCACCTTGGCGGCCTCTACGTTCGGCTGATTGAAGGGATGAATGCCGATTATCATCCCGGCGACGGCGATAGCCATCTCCCATCTGAAGAACTCGCCCCCCAGGTCGTAAATATCCCTGAGGTTGATGCGCACAACCGGATAGTCCGCCTTCTCAAGGGCATTTACCTGCCTGTCGTACGTGTTGTCGTTCAGGAGGCGGAGGTAAACGAAGAGCCTGTCGTTCGCATAGAATTCCGGCTGCGCAAGGGGTTCCCTGTCGACGGGGAGGATGCCCTTCCCGTCCTTACCGGTGCTCTCGGCTATCAGCTGCTCGACCCAGGAGCCGAAGCCAGCTATAGGCGGGGAAGCGACGAGCGTGACTTTATCGCGCCCTGCCCTGGCGAGCTCACCGAGTATCGCGCCCAGCCAGGCGCCCGAATTGTCCCCGTCAACCGCGCAGTTGCAGCTCTCGCAGTTATGGAGCATCGTGACGGCGCGGGCGAGCAGCGTGTCGAGGTCAACTCCCTGGAAAGCTGCCGGGGGTATCCCGACGAACGAGAGGGCCGAGTACCGTCCGCCGATATTGGGGTCGTTCAGGAACGTCTTTCTGAACTTGAGCTCCTTGGCGATCTTCTGGAGACCGCTCCCGGGGTCAGTAATGGCTATGAAGTGACGTCCCGCGTCCTTCTTTCCGACTTCCTTCAAGACCTCGTTGTAGAAGAATTTCATGAACGACATGGTCTCCGCCGTGCCCCCCGATTTGGTGGAGACGATAAAGAGCGTCTTCGACATATCGAGGCGGTCCCTCTGCTCGAGCACGGCCCCGGGGTCCGTGCTGTCGAGCACCGCCACGTCGAGATAGCCCTTTTTGACCCCGAAGGTCTCGCGTATGACCAGAGGGGCGAGACTCGAACCGCCCATTCCCATGAGAAGCACGTTCTTATAGCCGTCGGCCTTTACATCTGCGACCACTTTTCTTATTCCCGGAAGGGCGTCCACCATGACTTCCGGTATGTGGAGCCACCCGAGACGGTTGCTTATCTCGGTCGGGTCGTCTTCCCAGACCATGTAATCGAAATTCCAGATCTTCTGTATGATATTGTTGTCCCGCATGTTCTCAAGGGACTTGTCGACCGCGGCCTGATACTTCCCGAGTGAGGCGGAATAGGGCTTTTTCTGGGACTGTATCTGCTCCTTTTTTTGCTCTATGCCGGCCATTAGCGTTGTGAAGGAATCGGCGAACTGTTGGACGCCGTCTCTCAGGAGCTTGTTTGTCACAGACTTCAAATTTATTCCGAGCTCCCCCAGCTTCTCTACGTCCTGTCTCGCCTGATTTACGCCCCTCGTGAGCGTGAGAGAGACCTTGCCGTGATCCCTGAAGTTCTTGTACGTGGCCGGCGGTACGGTATTGACGGTATCAGGCCCTATGAGCTCATCGACGTAGAGCGTGTCGGGATAAGCCGGGTTTTTCGTGCTGGTGCTCGCCCAGAGGCATCTCTGCACTCTCGCGCCCGCGCCGGCCAGCCTCTTCCAGCGCTTGCCTTTGAATATTCTCCTGAATTCGTCGTACGCGAGCTTCGCGTTCGCTATTGCGATCTTCCCCTGAAGCGCGCTGTTCCCGATCTTCTCAAGCTCGGGGTCGACGGCGGTATCCACGCGGCTTACGAAAAATGAGGCTACGGAGGCAACCCTGTCCACGCGGTGTCCCTTGAATACGGAGGGGCCTTCGGCAGCAAGTTTTTCGAGACCCTTCATATACGCCTCGGCCACGGCTTTATACTGATCGAGGCTGAACATAAGGGTCACGTTCACGTTGATACCGGCCCCGATGAGCTCAGTGATGGCCGGGATGCCGGCTTTGGTCGCGGGGACTTTGATCATGACGTTCGGGCGCCCGAGAGTGACGAAATACCTCCTGGCTTCCCTGATAGTGCCGTTCGTATCGTTAGCCAGAGTAGGGCTGACTTCGAGACTTATGAACCCGTCGCCCGCGTTCGTCTTATCGTAAAGAGGCCTGAACAGGTCGGCGGTCATCGCTATGTCTTTTAGCGCGAGGGCCTCGTATATCTCGTTCACGGATTTATTCTGCTCAACCAGGGCCTTCAACTCTTCGTCGTAATCGGAGCTTCCGGCTATGGCTTTTTCGAGTATGGAAGGGTTCGAGGTCTCGCCCCTCAGTCCTTCGTCTATCAGGGCCTTGAGCTCCCCTGAAGTTATGAAGGACCTCCTGATATAGTCGTACCAGATCGACTGGCCGAGTTTCGATAAATCCTTTATTCTGGACATTGTCTATCTCCCGTTCGTTGTGTTTTTTGCTCAATAAAAACGGAGCGTGCCGACAAAACTAAAATCTACATTATTTCTTCGACGTTTTTTTAACTTTCTTGCCGTTCAATCTAAGGACCTCTTTCGCTTTCGCGACTACATGGTCGACCGTGAACCCGAACTCCGGCAGGAGGTCCGCTATGGGAGCCGATTCCCCGAACGTGTTTATGCCTATCGAGCCGCCCCCGTTGTCGGAGCCCGCATACCTGCACCAGCCGAACGTGGAGCCCATCTCCACGGACACCCTGGTCTTTACGGAAGACGGCAGTACTTCCTCCTTGTAATCAGCCCCCTGCATCTCGTAGAGAGACCACGAAGGCATGCTTACCACGCGCGCCTTTATACCATCTTTTTTGAGTATCTCGTAGGCCCCGAGACACAGCTGGACCTCCGAGCCCGTGCCGATCAGTATGACGTCGGGCCTGGGCTTGCTGTCGGCGAGAATATATGCGCCTCTGAGAGCGCCTTCGGCCGGGGCGTACAAGTTTCTATCGAAAGTGGGGACGTCCTGCCTCGTCAGTATCAGGGCTACCGGGTGGTCCTTCGAACCCATTATATATTTCCACAACACGCTTAATTCGTTAGCGTCGGCGGGCCTTACGACAGCGAGGTTGGGCATGGCTCTCAAAGACGCGAGGTGCTCGACGGGCTGGTGCGTCGGGCCGTCCTCGCCGAGACCGATGCTGTCGTGAGTGAATATGAAAGTCACGGGAATCTGCATCAGACTCGCGAGCCTGATGGTAGCCCTCATGTAGTCGGAAAATACGAAATACGTGGCCGTGTAAGGCCGGAGCTTACTGAGCGCCATGCCGTTCGCGACGGCACCCATCGCGTTCTCTCTTATGCCGAAATGGAAGTTCCTGCCGTCGTATATGCCTTTCTCGAAGCTGCTTGCGCCGTCGATGTATGTCTTCGTAGACGAGCCCACGTCGGCAGCCCCGCCCAGGAGAAACGGATACACGCGGACTATGGCGTTCAGTATCTTGCTGTTGGCCGAGCGTGTAGCCGGGCCCTTCGGATTTGCGGGGAATACCGGAAGGGATTTCTCCCACCCCTCGGGCATCTCCCTGTTCTCGAGCTCGCGGAACTGCTTCGCCAGATCGGGATATACGCGCTCGTAAGCGCTGAATTTCTTATTCCATTCGTCCTCAAAAACGGCGCCTTTCCTGATGACGGTCTCCCTGTATTCCTTCACCTCGTCGGGCACGTAGAATTTCTTGTCGGGGTCCCACCCGTAATTGATCTTGGTCTTGCGTATCTCCTCGTCGCCGAGGGGCTCGCCGTGGGCGGCGGACGTGTCCTGTTTATTCGGGCTCCCGTACCCGATGTGACTGTCGACTATTATCAAAGACGGCTGCTCGTTCTCCTTGAACGCCCTCTCGATCGCCTCGGCCAGCATCTCGAGGTCGTTCGCGTCCCCCACCCGCTGTACGTGCCAGTTGTATCCCATGAACCGGGCCGCCACGTCTTCACTGAAGGCGAGCGCGGTGTGCCCTTCTATGGTTATGTGGTTGTTGTCGTAGAACCAGATGAGGTTGTTCAAGCCCAGGTGACCCGCGAGAGATGCAGCCTCGCCCGATATGCCCTCCATCATGCATCCGTCGCCGCAGATCGCGTAGATATTGTAATTAAGGATCTCATGACCGGGTTTGTTGAAATATGAGGCGAGCCATTTCTCCGCGATCGCCATGCCCACCGATGTAGCTACGCCCTGACCGAGCGGACCCGTCGTAGTCTCGACCCCCGGGGTGAGGCCGTATTCCGGGTGGCCCGCGCACTTGCTGTGGAGCTGCCTGAACGTCTTAATGTCGTTAAGGGACACATCGTAGCCGGTAAGGTGGAGGAGGCTGTAGAGCAGCATCGACGCGTGGCCGTTTGACAGAACGAACCTGTCGCGGTTTGGCCAGTCGGGGTTCCCGGGATTGAACTTCATGAACTTGTCCCAGATCGTGAACGCCACGGGGGCGAGAGCCATAGGCGTGCCGGGATGGCCCGAGTTGGCTTTCTGAACCGCGTCCATGGACAGTGTCCTGATCGTGTTTATTATCAGCTGCTCCAGTTTGTCTCTGCTCATCTTGGGTTTCGACTCCATCGTGTACCTCCTTGATTAATACATTTTGAGAACAAATGTTAATACCGTATTAAGACAGAAAAAAATATCTATATTTTATACACTATGCTCATTATCCCTTTTTATGAACCGCATGGAATACGAGAGGTCGGCATCGGTTTTTTTATGCGGGTTGAAAATCCTGTGCGGATCGAATATCTCCTTTACGCGGACGAACAGATTGAATACCTCTTCTCCGTACATCCGCTTCAGGTAGGCTCCCCTGATGAGCCCGTCGTTGTGCTCGGCGCTGAGAGAGCCCTTGTACGTAAGCACGAGGTCGAACACCTTCTCGGTGAGCTCGGGGATTATCGCGCGCGTCTTTTCGTCGGTCATGTCCATGAGAGGGATGATGTGAAAGTTGCCGTCCCCCGGATGACCCGCGACGGGGAAGCTCACCCCGGGGTATTCATCGAAAATCTTCTGCAGGTCCTTCAGGAACCCGGGCATTACTGCGGGCTTCACGATAAAATCATCTATGAAAGGCACAGTCTGCTTGCCCTTCACCTTCTTCCTCAGCAGGTTAAAGCTCTCTCTCCGTATTATCCAGTACTTTTCCGATTCCTCTTTACTCTTCGTCGAATGAACGCCTACTTTATAGTCTGCGAGAGCCGCCTGCAGCGCGCGCATCTTCTCGTCTATCGCGTTTTCGGCGTCGCCTGTAAACTCGGTCATAATCACCATCTTGGGGAACCCGCGCCTGGTGACGATCCAAAGGTCGGGAAGGAGCTCGTAACCGATCTTAAATACGTTCTCCGACTTGCTTATTATAAGTACGAGCTCGGGGAAGTAGCGTATAGCGAGCTCTACCGTTTTATCGTCATAGGATTCGATCGACGTCGGGCCGTACTCGAGCATCGTGTTTACTATCTCACCGAGGCGGTCGAGAGTGTGCATGTAGACGACGAGCATCTTCGAGTATTTCTCGGTAGGTACGAGTCTGAACCTGACTTCGCTGACTATGCCGAGCGTGCCCTGTGAACCGACGAAGAGCTGCGCAAGGTCGAATGACTCATTCTCCCTGTCCCACACGTTCCATAGCGAGTACCCAGTCGAGTTTTTCGAGACGTCCGGTCTGGCTTTTCGTATCACCTCGTAATTATCGTCGAGGAGCTTGTACATCTCCCTGTAGATTTCCCCCTCGAGATCGTCCTGCGAAAGCTTGGAATCGAGCTCGACTTTGTTCAGCTTCTTGAACACGTATTCGTTCCCGTCCCTCAGTATGACCTTAAGCTCCTCCACGTACCTTTCCGTCTTGCCGTAGCGGAGCGACTTTTCGCCGCCTGAATTATTCGCAACCATCCCGCCCACCGAGGCAATGGATTTAGAGGCCGGGTAGCTCGGCAGCATGCGGCCCATCTTGAAAGCCTCTTTTTCGAAGAACCTGTAGGGGAGCCCCGGCTGGACCTTTGCGTAGCCGGGTTTAAGCTCGATGATGTTGTTCATGTGCGCGTTGACGTCCATGATAATCGATTCGTTCAGATCACCGCCGGCCATATCCGTCCCGCACGAACGCGGTGTTAGCGAAACAGACCTGTCGCCCGATTCCTTCCGCTCCCTGACATAGTTTACAAGCTTCTTCAGGTCTTCCGTATTTTTTGGCAGAACTACCACCTCCGGGACAATCCGGAAGGCGCTTGCGTCGCCGCTATAGTGGTGGAGTGTCTCGGGGTCGTCTTTTACTTCGCCTTGTATCAAGTTCAGAAGAGCTTGTTTATGAGACAAGTTTCTACCTCGGACAATCGGAATCTAGTATTTCGGAGATAAAGAACGCGACCACTGCCATTATCACACATCGAACCCGAGAAAGCAAGAAAAGCCTTGATTTTAAAGCTCGGTAGCGAGCGCTGCTCCGACGATACCGGCGTCGTTCAGCATCTTCGCCGGCACTATCGCGGCTCTGATTTTTATATACGGGAAAAACTTGTCCGATTTTTTGCTTACACCGCCGCCGATAATAATTAGGTCGGGAGAAAGTAGCCTTTCGATGTGCAGTAAATACTTGTCCACCCTCTTACCCCACTTTTTCCAGCTTAGGCCTTCGACCTCCCTGTGAATCTCCGCGGTGCGCTTTTCCGCATCCTCGCCGTCTATCTCTATGTGCCCCAATTCTGTGTTATGTACGAGGTGTCCGTCGACGAAGAGTGCCGTACCGACGCCCGTCCCGAGCGTGACCATGAGGACTACACCGCCGCCGTGCCGGTTGTATTTTTCCCCGGCTCCGAACTTCATTTCGGCGAGACCCGCCGAGTCGGCGTCATTTATAACGACTGCCCTGCAAGGGGAAATCTTCTCGATCTCGTCCCTGATATTGACCCCTATCCATTTCTTGGACAGGTTCGCCGCCGTATAGACCTCCCCGCTCTTCATGACTCCCGGAAAACCGCACCCGAGGGGGCCGGTCCACTTCCAGTGCTCGATGATTCCCCCTATCGCGGCGAGCATGCTCTTTGGGGTAGCGGGGTGAGGAGTGTCGACGCGGTATCTTTCCCCCGCGAGAACACCCTTCTCAATATCGACCGGGGCGGACTTGATACCCGTCCCTCCTATATCTATTCCAAGGACCGGAGATTTTGATTTAGCCGGTTTTTTAGCCATGTGTCCGCCTTTACGGAGATTGTTGCAACCGGATTAATTCTACACCAATTCGGCTGGATATATGAAACATTGTTTGATAATTTCAGGCCGCCATAATTACCGAGCACCTTCCCGCAACCCGGGCTGACCGGGAGACCGAAGACTGCATACCGGACAGGAACCCCTTCATGCCGCAGGATCAGGCGGCTTAGCCTCAGGCGCCCGTTGTGCTATACTCACCGTGTTTTAATTCAGGGCTCAGGGAGCTCGGGGCATAAACTGTAATGAAAAAAGCGGCTTTTATAACGGGAGCGGGGAAGAGGCTGGGTAAAGAAATTGCGCTCGCCCTAGCCGGCATGGGGTACGACATCGCGTTACACTTTAGTAATTCCGAGAGTGAAGCGAAAGAAACGGCGGAAGAGATAAAAGCCAAAGGGAGAAAATGCGAAATTTTCAAGGCCGACCTCTCGGATATAAAGAGCATTAAAACCCTGACCACGCATGTATTCAGCGCCTTTCCATACTGCTCCCTTCTCATCAATAATGCATCCATCTTTGAAGACAGGGACTTTACGGAAGTTACAGAGGAATCGTTCGACAGGGAATTCACGCTCAATTTCAAGGCGCCCTTCTTTCTGTCCCAGGAATTCAGCAGGAGGAAGTCAGCGGAGATAATAGTCAATATGCTCGATGCGAGGGTGTCTAAAATCGAGACAGACCATTTCGTCTATAACCTGAGCAAGAAAGCGCTCCGCGATTTTACATTGATGGCGGCCCGTGCGCTCGGACCCAGAATACGCGTAAACGGGATATGCCCGGGACCCATACTCCCGCCTCCGGGCAAAGACTCGAAATACCTGAGACGAATATCGGGTAATACGCCGCTCGGAAAGCCGGGGCATCCCGACTACGTTATAACGGCATTAAAATATATACTCGACAACAGCTACGTGACCGGAGAGTGCCTCTACGTCGACGGGGGACAGCACCTGGGCTAAAGGGAAAATAACGTGATAATCAAGATAGAGAACCTGAGACTCCAGACAGTGGTCGGCATCTTCGAGTGGGAAAAGAACGTCAAGCAGGATATCGTAATAAACATCGAGATCGAATTCGACGGCAGTGAGGCAATAGAGAAAGACGATATTGAATTCACCGTCGATTATAAGTCATTGACGAAAAGAATCATTTCCGAAGTCGAGGGCAGGGAATTCAACCTCATAGAAAGGATCGCCGGCGACGTGGTGAAAATAATTCTCGAAGACGTAAGGGTGAGTAAAGCGACCGCCAGGGTCGACAAGCCCGGGGCTCTCCGCTTCGCAGATACCGTTTCCGTCATACACTCGGAATCGAAATAAGACTCCGGAACTTTAAAAATGAACGTTAACAGGGCAGTGATAGGACTCGGCTCCAATATCGATCCCGAAGAAAACATACGCAGGGCCAAA
>Ga0187892_10009081_pt1 | contig 13252 bp, 9 predicted proteins | sample MA1701073metaG_FD_139345 | JGI IMG/M metagenome (GOLD analysis project Ga0187892, IMG submission 139345) | Bio-ooze microbial communities from a basaltic lava cave in the Kipuka Kanohina Cave System on the Island of Hawaii, USA - MA170107-3 metaG ...
CTCTCTGCGCCACGTTCGAGGCGCGGCCGACTCTCTATCATATTCTCTCGGTCATTGTCATCATTTTTGGGGCGATGCATAGTTCGGCCCCGAAATCATGCACATTCGCCGCAAGGACACTATCAATTGTGATAATCGCCCTTATCTTGTCAGGGCTTGAATCGGCATAGGCTCTTGAAATCAAACCTCCCATGCTATGCCCGATCAAGATGAAATAGTCGGCGTCGCTTACACCATTTCTCCGATCATTGATATATTCACCTAAGGCTTGAGCGTTTTTATTGATCTCTCCCCAACTATCCAGGTTGTCCACAACACGAATAGTAGCGTCTGGAAAATCGCTTCGTAACCCGCTCACTACAAAATCCCGCCACTTCTCTGGGTGAGACCCAAGATGGAAAGGATCGTACCCGTGAAGCAAGAGAATCGCGGGTTTCATAGGGCCAATGTCCACATTGTTGCCATAGCTGAAGTGCCCCCACCCTTCAGCATTTCGCCCTCTCGGACGAAAGGTGTGGAATCCTTTGGTAAATGAATTAGTTTGTATAGTTGCTGTTGCGCGCAACCCTTGATTGGTCAATGTCATTGGAACACAGCTTCCTGTTGCTGGAAGCTGACTTAAACGTTCTATGTCAGCACATACTTCCGCTTGAAGAACCGGATTGAAAAAATTCGCCGAAATGGCAAACGTCGCTGCCCCTCGTGTGGGATTCGGTGAGGCAAAGCTCTCGGAGACTTCTGGCCGTCCCGTCCCACTCACCTGTATTACGACATCTTTCGTTCCGCACCACACATCCGTCAACCGAATCACATCCGTCCCTGTGTTGCTGCCAGCCGTGTAGTTGACGCGGCTGCCCGTCGTGCTCGACAGCGAACCGCCCGACGCATTGGTCACCAGACTCCACGTGTAACTCCCACTGCCTCCATAACCTTTGATCTCCTGTGTCTGAGTCGGGCGCGCAGATAGAGACACCGGATAACCGCGCAGCGCCGCACCTGTGCAATTTGCATCCACTGCGCTCACCAACACGATGTCGGTGGCACTCGTGGTCTGATTGCTCACGGTCAGTTGAATGCTGTACAGCCCCGCCTTATCCGGCGTGAACATTGGCGCGGCAGTATTCGCATTGTTCAGCGTAGCCGTCGAGCCGGGCGGCTTGCCGATGAATGACCAAGTGTAGGAGAGGGCGGATGTCGAGCGCGAGCCGTCTAACGTGACTGTGGCTGGCAGGCGAACAGTTTGGTCGGCGCCAGCGTTCGCAGCCACACCTGATGGATTCACTATCACACAGTCACCAGCAGAACTCACAGGAGCGGTGCAGAAGAACTCTACAAAGCCGTAGGGTGCAGTCGCATCAGAACTTGTATACATAGTAAGAACGTTGACACCAGGATTGATGATGTTGCCGGGGGCATTGAATGATCCAGTGCACAGCCCCGTTCCTAGAGTTGTGGAATCAAAATAGGAACCATCGCCTGGAAACCTGCCTATTCGATAGTAGCCAAAATTCTGATTATTGTAGGGAGGGCTGTCGCAGAACAGCGTGGTGCCACTTGGACCAAAGTGAGCAGGAATTCGAGAGCTGAGCGGCAGGCCGTTGGTGGAAGCGGTGAAGACCCACGCGGCCCCTGTGAAAATGTTGTCGCGGTATCCTCCGGCGATGGCCGTGTTGCCGTCTGCGGAGAGGGACACGGAAAAACCTTGGTAAGTGATGGGCACAGTGCCCGATCCGACTATCTTGGTCCCCTGCTGGGTCCAGATGCCGCCGCTCCTCGACCAGACCCACACGGCCCCAAGGCCACCGTTGTCGCCGGGCCCTCCGACGATGGCGGTGTTGCCGTCGGCGGAGAGAGACACGGACCAACCTTGAGATGCGCCTACGGCACCCGATCCGACCAGCTTGGTTCCCTGCTGGGTCCAGACACCTCCGCTCCTCGTCCAGACCCACGCGGCCCCAGTGCTACTGTCGTCGCCGAACCCTCCGACGATGGCCGTATTGCCGTCGGCGGAGAGGGACACGGAACGGCCTTGTTGGACGAGTGCCCCAACGGCACCCCAGCCGATCAGCTTTGGTGCCTGCTGGGTCCAGACGCCTCCGCTCCTTGTCCAGACCCACGCGGCCCCAACGCCACTGTTATCGCTTAGCCCTCCGACGATGGCCGTATTGCCGTCGGCGGAGAGGGACACGGAAAAACCTTGCTGTGCGCTCCCAACAGCGCCAGAGCCGACCAGCTTTGATCCCTGCTGGGTCCAGACACCTCCGCTCCCCGTCCAGACCCAGGCGGCCCCAGCGCCACTGTTGTCAGAACCCCCTCCGACGAGGGCCGTGTTGCCATCGGCGGAGAGGGACACGCCAGCATAGCCTTGATTGGCGTTCCCCACGGCGCCCGAGCCGACGAGCTTGGGCCCCTGCTGGTTCCAGACGCCTCCGCTCCTTGTCCAGACCCAGGCTGCCCCAACGCCGCCGTTGTCGCCAGGCCCCCCTACGAGGGCCGTGTTGCCATCGGCGGAGAGTGCCACGGAATAATAGATCTGAGAAGCGTTCCTCACGGCACCCGAGCCGACGAGCTTGGGCCCCTCCTGGTTCCAGACGCCTCCGCTCCTCGTCCAGACCCAGGCGGCCCCAGCGCCGCCGTTATCGCCGGGCCCTCCCACGATGGCCGTATTGCCGTCGGCGGAGAGGGACACGGAGAAGCCTTGTTGAGCGTTCCCCACAGCGCCCGTCCCCACTAACTTCGGCCCCTGCTGCGAGAACTGCGCAGCTGTCGCGGTCGTGGCTGTGGCTGAGTTGCTTGGAGCGCCTTGGCTGGCGCTGTTGCTTCCATCGTTCGCCACCGCCAGATCAAGCTTGCCATCGGACTTGTTTGAAGAGATAGGCTGAAAGCCGCTCCGATTAGCAGCAGAGAAAGCAGTGTAACCAGCCAGCATCGGTTGAGATTGAAAGCCAGGCTTGCGCTGCGGTGTGTGTGGCGCAGCTGATTTGGCTGCCTTGCCAGACAGCGAGTAAGTGATGTCTTGCGCAGTGGCTGGCTTGGAGACCGATTGATACGTGATGACAACGATCAAGGCTGCCGCGAACGCAAACACGACTGGCCCGCTGAGACAGCGGCGAATGGTTTTCCACGCTGAGTCAAAGATTGGCGATACTTGCATGAGGGAGTTCTCCTGATAACGGTAATGACTGCCCGGCAACATCCGCTGCGCTCACCGCCCACACCGGTGTCAACGCAACGACTCCTATTGCCAACGATCAGCAGTTTGTTGGTCGGATTGATTGGGGCAGGCGCACTGACCGGGGCTTGCGCCTGGTTAGTCTCTGGCGAAGCGGGCGGGAAAGGGCTGTGAGTCACCGCGCCACCTCGCCCCCAAATTACGATGATGATGCCGGGATAAATTGAGTATGGGGCAGCAATGGCCTCTTCAGATCAGTTTGAACGGGGCAGGATGTGAGAAATGACCGTTAAGGCGGGGCAGAATATAGCACCGGCTAATTCGAATGGCGATACGATCCAAGCGCTTTTCGCAAAAAACTCAAAAAAATTCCGGACGCCGCTGACCGCCAGTCTTATCCGCAGGGCTGCACGTAAGCACACTGAGTGACGGGCGCATTAAAGCACGACCGGCTAGCCGGAACAAGGATCAGCCCGGATCAGCCCCAATCGAGCGCCGATGATTGTGACAATTCTACTTGCTCTAACGGCCTTGCGCCTTGCAGTCGTTTCATGACGTCCTCCTATTCGAGCATTAGAGTATGCCCAGGTCTTCCTAGCAAAACCGCGCTTCGCCGCAAACATAATCCAAGGCAGTACGGAAAATTCCGATGAGGCGCAGGCGCCTTCATCTGCGCGCTGGAGCGGCGCCGCGCCCGGATTCATTCGATAGTTCGTCGAGTGCGGCGCGCAGTTGCTGCTCGCGCCCTTCGCGCAAAACGGTCAGCGTCACTTCGGCTCCTGGCTCCACGCTGGCGACCAGATTGCGCAAACTGTTGCCGTCAACGATTTGAGTTCCATTAAACACGATGATCACGTCGCCCTGCTTCAGCCCCGCGCGTTCCGCCGGACTTCCCTTCTCGACCGCGCCGACAATCACCCCGCCCACCTCTTTCAAACCGAGACGCGACGCCATTTCTGAAGTCACCGGTTGAATCGTGACGCCCAGATAGCCGCGCCTGACCTTGCCGCTCTTGATCAATTGCTCTGCGACGTTGCGCGCCATATTCGCCGGGATGGCGAAACCGATACCGATGTTGCCGCCCGTCGGAGTGAGAATCTGCGAATTGATCCCGACCAGCTCGCCTGCGGTGTTGACCAGCGCACCGCCCGAATTGCCCTGATTGATCGGCGCGTCGGTTTGCAGAAAGCTCTCGAAGCTGCCGTCGCTCAAACCCGTCGTGCGCCCGAGCGCGGAGATGATTCCGGCGGTGACTGTCTGTCCGAGGCCGAGCGGGTTGCCGATGGCCAGCACGACGTCGCCCACGCGGACGCGATCGGAATCGCCGAGTGTGAGCAGCGCGAGATCGCTGGCGACGATTTTGAGCACGGCCAGATCGCTGCGCGGATCCAACCCGACGACCTTCGCCTCGTAAACGCGGCTATTCGTCAACTCGACTTTGATCCCTTCCGCTCCGTCAACCACGTGATGATTGGTCACCACATATCCATACGCTTCGGCCGCCGTGATGATGACGCCCGAACCCAGACCGAGTTGAATCTGATTGCGCGGCGCCGGCTGGCTCGATCCGTCGCCGAAGAAATCGCGGAAGAGCGGATCGTCGAAGAACGGATGTTGTCGCGGCGCGCGCACACGGCGTTCGGAACGAATGGTCACAACCGCTGGCGCAACGCGATTGACAACCTCGGCGTAAGACACAGGCGCCGCGCCGCTGGATGCCGGCGCGCGCGCCGGCGTGGGCGGCAACGAGGTGGCGCGCTGATCATTGCTCCGGCAGCCTTCAAGCAAGTGAAGAACTATCACCGCCGCCATCCAGATCAGCGCGCGTTTGCGGAAGATTGTCTTGATGCTCCGGCCGTCGTTTTGTCTATTCACATTCTCTCCTCGTCAGATGTAGTTGATGCGCGGACGCATGAGCGAGCTTCAACTTATCTCGCTCGCGCCGTTTTGTCGGTACGGCGGCGAACTGAATGAAGGAGCATCACGCGCCATTGCTTCGCTGATACACCCGCTGTTCGCCGGACGAACAAACTACATCTGTCATTGGCCTGCCGCGAGAAGAACGCAAATTGCCTGACTGCCTTTCACCACGAAATCGGTACCGCGAGCGGTAGCGAGCGGCGATACATCAATAAGTTCTTTGTGAAAAACACGCTCGCTACCGCTTGCGGTACTGACCTCTGAGAAAGGAGTAAAAAGTAATGAACAGTTTCGTAAATCGCAGCGCGCATTTTTATAAAGCAATAATCGGATGTTTGATGTTACTTGTGATTCAGCCGGGTCTTTGCGCACAGCAACAGAAAGGCGATTCGGATCAGGACAAGAACATCATCAAACAGCACACTTCACTCGTCACGGTGGACGTCACGGTGACCGACAAGCAATATCGGCAGATCAGCGGTCTCGGCAAAGACCACTTCGAGGTCTACGAAGACAAGGTGCGGCAGCAGATAGATTTTTTCAGCGATGAAGACAGGCCGGCGAGTATCGGCGTCATCTTCGATCTATCAGGCAGCATGAAGGGCAAACTCACGCGGGCGCGCGAGGCGCTCCAGAGCTTTATCCAAACCAGCCACAACGAAGACGATTTCTTTCTGGTCGGCTTCAACGATCGCGCCTCGCTGCTGGCGGAGCTTTCCGACGGCGACGCGGTGCTGAGGAAGCTGTCGTACGCCGACGCCACTGGACGCACGGCGCTTTACGACGCCGCTTATCTCGGAGTCGAGAAAGTCAAAGAGGGCCGTCACGACAGACGCGCGCTGCTGATCATCTCCGACGGTCAGGACAACGCCTCGCGTTACAATTACGGCGAGCTGAAAAAATTGCTCAAGGAAGCCGACGTGCAGATCTACTGCATCGGCATCACCGAAGAAGGCATGTACGCCGGCGGCCTGATGGACCAGCAGGGACAGGTGACGCTGGACGAGATCTCGCGGGTGACGGGCGGATTGGCCTTTTATCCGAAATCGTTTGGGGAGATGGAAGACGCCGTCACGCGCATCGCGCTCGTGCTGCGCCATCAATACAGCATCGGTTACGTCCCGCTCAACGAACAGCGCGACGGTAAATGGCGCAAGATCAAAGTGCGCGTCAACGCGCCGAAAGGCATGCCATCGCTGAACGTGCGCGCCAGAGAAGGCTATTACGCCAAGCCCTGAACTCCCGGCGGCAAAGTCTCCCCACTTACACCCACACTTAACGATGAATAATGTGATGGGCGGGCAGTTATACCTCAGCCTCCCGCATCAAAGGCCACGCTTGGGTAGCGATATGGGCTGCCTCAAAGAAATCAACCAAAAGAAATGAGCTGGGGTTAGTGAATCCGAACTGATACTGATTCAATTCGGATCGGGGCTGTTCGTGTCATACGTATCATCAACCAACGTTAAGACAATGAGGTAAAACAGAAGATGGAGATGAAAAACAGTAACACTGTTAAGAGGGCAAGCCGCGCGCTGGCGCTGGCGCTTTCGCTGGGATTCACTTTGGCCGCTTCGACCAACGCGCTGGTCTTCGGCCAGCAAGGGCCGCAGCCGAAAATGGCCGAGCGGTCGAAGACGACGACGGATGGCCTGGCTTCGCCGGTTGAACTCTCGCGCGCTTTCGTCAATGTCGCCAAGCAGGTGAAGCCAGCGGTCGTTCACATCAACGTGGTCGAAAAAACGAAACGTCAGGCGAGAAGCGAATCCAATGACTTTCCGCAGATCCCTGGCTTCCCTCCTTTCAGTCAGATTGAACCGCGCGTCAAACGCGGAACCGGGTCCGGCGTCATCATCAGCGCTGACGGTTACATCCTGACCAACAATCACGTGGCCGGCGGCGCCGACGAGATCAAAGTCAAATTGTCCGACGGCCGCGAATTGAAAGCGCGCCGCATTGGCAGCGATCCGGAGACCGATCTGGCGCTGATCAAAGTTGAGGAAAATAATCTGCCTTTCGCTGCGCTGGGCGATTCGTCGAAGCTGGAGCAGGGTGAGTGGGTGATCGCGCTCGGCTCACCCTTCGGTCTGGAACAGACGATGACCGCTGGCATCGTTTCGGCCACCGGGCGTGACCTGCGCCAGGGCGCTTACGACAACTACATTCAAACCGACGCTTCGATCAATCCGGGCAATTCGGGCGGGCCGCTGGTGAGTATGAGCGGCGAAGTGATCGGCATCAACACGATGATCTACACGCGTTCAGGTGGCAGCGAAGGCATCGGTTTCGCCGTCCCATCGGAGTTGGCGAAGAAGGTTTATTCGCAACTGCTCAAGAACGGCCGAGTCTCGCGCGGTTATCTGGGCGTCAATCTTCAAGACGTGACTCCGGCGCTGGCTAAAGCCGTCGGTTACGAAGGCAAGGAAGGCGCGTTGGTCAGAGACCTGGCCCTGCAAAGCCCGGCGGCGAAAGCCGGATTGAAGAGCGGCGACGTGATCGTCGAATTCGATGGCCGGCCCGTCAAATCGCCGAAACATCTGACCGAGACGGTCAGCGACACGCCGATCGGCAAAGCCGTTCCGGTCAAGTACGTGCGTGACGGACGCGAGCAAACTGCGACTATCACGCTGGGCGAGCGTCCGGGTCCAACCGTGGCCGAAAGTAAAGGCAAGGAAGAACAGAGCGATGGGAAATTCGGAATCTCCGTCACGACCGTCACCGCCGAAATGGCGCGCGAGATGAAGCTCAAGATCAGCTCCGGCGCGATCGTCGAGCGGGTGGTTCTGGACAGCCCCGCCGCCGAAGCCGGATTGCGGCGCAATGACGTGATCCACCGCATCAATCGCACGGCCGTGACGACGGCGGAAGAAGTGACCGCGGCGCTCAACTCGCTCAAAGGCGACAAGGAGGTCGCGATTCAGATCGAGCGCGGTGGCCAGCTTATATTCATTACCGTGACATTGGAGTAGCGGCAACCACTACTCCTGTAGCTGAACCGGATTGAATCGCGCGGATCGGGACGGATGGATCAGGAACGCGGGGGGCGCAAAGTAAGTGATCGGGCAGAAATTATGCGGCGTAATGTTCCGCCAAACCGCCGCCGGCAGCGGCGTTCAAGCCATATTTCATATCTGATATTTGATATTAGATATGAAATATAGCCAGCGATTACACCGCAGTAATTTCGCCCGCCGGCTTAATACAGGCTCGCTGACTGTAATTTCTCTTTGCGCGCTCCGCCTGAAAAACGGTTTTCTCCATCCAGTCTGACGTGGTTCGATTTGGGGCTCCGGGTGGTCGAGGTTTCGGCCACCCGTTTTTTCATGTCTGATCAAGCGTGCGCCGACCTGGTCAAACTGGCGACCGCTGTAACCAGTTCCGCCGGCTCCACCGGCTTCGAGACGTGCAACTGGAAGCCAGCCGCCTTCGCACGCTCGCGGTCTTCGGCCTTGGCGTGCGCGGTGAGCGCGATGGCCGGGATACGCCCGCCTTGCCGCGACTCGCGCGCGCGCACCTCGCGGATCAATTCGTAGCCGTCTTTACCAGGCATCGCAATGTCGCAGATCAGAACGTTGGGATGGTATCGCGTGAGCGTCGCCAACGCCTCGTCTGCTGAGGCGGCGGTGGCCACATCGGCTCGGTGCAAAGTGAGAAAGCGCGAGATCACTTCGAGCGAATCCAAGTTGTCATCCACGACGAGCGCGCGCACTCCCTCCAATGTCCGGTCAACTGTGAACGAGAGCGAAGTGGCCGGCGTCTTATTCTTCCGCTCCGCGTCAGGGACGCGCGCCTGAATGCGCGAGGCGGCCAGCGGCAACCTGATTTTGAAGGTCGCGCCCTGCTCCGGCCCTGCGCTCTCGGCGCTCACCGCGCCGCCGTGCATCTCGATGATGTGGCGCACAATGGCCAGGCCGAGACCCAGGCCGCCGTGCTGGCGCGCGGTTGAGCCGTCGGCTTGGCGGAATCGCTCGAAAACATGTGGCAGGAATTTCTCAGGAATGCCCTGACCGGTGTCGCTGACTGTGATCTCGACCTGGCTGCCGACGCGTTCCAGCCGCGCCTCGATGCGTCCGCGCCGGGGCGTGAACTTGACGGCGTTTGAGAGCAGGTTCCAGATCGCCTGCTGGAGCCGGTTGGCGTCGCCGTGGACTACGCCTTCCTGAAAATCAATCACCGTGTTCAGAGTAATATCCTTGGCTTCCGCGCCGGGCCGCACAACCTCGATCGCCGAGCGTAACATCGCGGCGATGTCAATTGGTTGCGCGTTGAGCTTGAGCTTGCCCGTGATGATGCGCGAAACATCCAGGATGTCTTCGATCAGCCGCGCCTGCGACTGCGCGCTGCGCTCAATCACCTCCTTGGCGCGCGCCTCTCCCGCCTCGTCGAGCTTACCCGCGCGCAGCAATTGCGCCCAGCCGAGGATCGCGTTGAGCGGCGTGCGCAGTTCGTGCGAGACGGTAGCCAGAAACTCGTCTTTCATCCGGTTGGCCGTTTCGGCCTCGGCGCGGGCTTTCTGTTCGCTGGCGAGAAGCTCCTCACGCTCCTGCTCGGCCAGCTTGCGCGCCGTGATGTCAGCGGTGACGCCGTAAAACCTCCGCGAGCGGCCAGCCTCATCGGACGCCAAAACTCCTTTCGACATCACCCAGCGCACCGATCCATCCGGTTGCACGACGCGGTATTCGGCGTCGTAATCAGCCTCGCCGCGAACGGCGCGCGCAAACGCTTCGCGGATGCGCGCGAAATCGTCCGGATGAATACGCTCCGTCCATTTGGCTATATCCACTTGCCTGTCGCCCGGAGCAACGCCAAACAGTTCGGCGATCCGCTGGCTGACTGTGATTTGTCCGGAGCCAGGGTCGAATTCCCAGGCGCCCATTTCCGCCGTTTCGAGCGCCAGCCGCTGTCGCACGGCGCTTTCGCGCAGTTCCACTTCCGCCTCCTTGCGTTCGGTGATGTCACGTTGGGTCCCCCACGCGCGCAGCACTTTCCCGTCCTTGACGATTCCGGTCAGACTGTTTGAAAAACACTTTAGCTGGCCCGCCCGGTCGAATTCGTATGACTCGGCGTCGCTCAGCTTGTAACCGGCCTCGATGAAGGCGCGCAGGAATTCGATGTTCCGCGGATTCGACCGCGGCAGCAGGTCTTCCAATCGCACGCCCACAATCTCTTCAGCCCGTTCGTAACCGTACATCCGCGCCATCGCGTCATTGCACTCAGCCAGGTAGCAGTGCTCGAAGAGCAGCTCAATCTGCTCCTCAACCGGCAAGCTGGTATCCAGGGGCGGTCGGCCCTCGAAGCGCCAGATGCCCTCGGTGCTGTTGGTGATAAAAGCGCGGTAACGCTCCTCGCTCTCGCGCAGCGCCTCTTCGGCCCGCTTCAGCCCGGTGACATCCTGCACCGTCCCGACCAGACGGACGGGATGGCCTTCTCCATTGCAAACGAATTCGACCTCCTCGTGGACGATCCGCACCACGCCACTGGGGCGCACGATGTGGTGATCGAGGTGATAAGGCTGGCCTTTGCGCTCGGCGTTCGCGATGGCGTGTTTGACCATCTCGACATCGTCCGGGTGAACGCGATCGAAAAATGTTTCGATGGTGACAGCGGTTTGCGGCGGCAGGCCGAAGATGTGGTAGACCTCGTCCGACCAACTTATCTCGTCAGTGACCAGGTCCCGCTCCCAATAGCCCAGGCTCGCCATCTTCTGCGCTTTGGCCAGCCGCGCCTCGCTCCGCCGCAGCGTCTCCATCGTCAGTCTGCGTTCGGCATCCACTTGGCCGAGCGCCCTGGCGCTCTGCCAGATCAGCGTGACGAACACGACGACGGTGGTCACCGCCATCAGTGAGATGGCGCCCGGCTCGTCGAAAAAACCTGCGCGTTCGCCCGCCAGCGCCAGCGCTCCCAGCGCCAGTGGGATCGAGACAGCCGCCAGCAACATTCGTCGCGTCATCAACCCGCCCGCGCTCGCTCTTGTGACAAAGGCCATCAGCCCGCGCTCCGGCCGCGCAAACAAGATACCCAAACAGAGAATGATGAAGGTCAGTGACGTGGAGATTGACATGCCCGCGAGCGAAGCGCCGTGGGAGAAGCGGACGAAATTGAAAAGATGTCCGACCATCTCCATCAGCGAGATTGCTGCGACCAGCAGAGCAAGGAGTTGAGCTGTCCGTAATCCGCGTTTGCCTCCAGCATCGAGCAACGCCAGGGACAAGCCGATCAGCAGGAAGTTTAATGCGGTGTCAGGGGCCATCCATACCCGATACGGGCCGGGACGCGCAGTACCAACCGCTTCCGGCTCAGCGCCGAAGATCAGTTGATCCATCCCCAGGTTCCAGCCGAACAGGTGCTGGCTGAGCGACAACAGGCCGATCAGGGCGACGGCGAGAGCGCAAAACCGCGCCGCCAGCCGAACGCCTCGACCCGCCAGGGACAAGAGGCCCAGCGAAACGCCCGTCAGGATAAAAGCGAACGCGGCGCCGGGCCTCATCACAATGTGGCCTGGGGCCCAACTCCTGAGGGCGTCCAAGCGCCAAAGCCAGCCGGCAAGGATCAAACCGCCAAGAGCGGCGACGAGCGCGCTGGCAACCCGCGAAGCGGATCGAAGCGTGGAAACGGCGCGTGGCTCAGCGAAAGAAATCGTGGGTTCGTAGAAGACGCTGTGCGCAAACATAATCAGCCCTTCTGCCGTCACCGGGGAAAAATGAAAGCAACCGAAGGCAGGTCTGGCCGGCGGCGATCCAGATAGAAAAGGCCGCCGCAGACCAAAGCTGCCGCCTGAGTTAAATCAGCGAAGTTCGGACGAGTTGCGATAATGGTCTTGTGCAGGGAGTGATTGTGGAGGAGAACAGCAGTTTAAGAACTGCGTTACCAAGGGGCAAGGCCAGCGGGACTGCGCACACGGGATTTAATATTATTTGCGGTTCAGCCAGGTAATGAGTCCGTGGTCGTTAAACGACTGTCGCTGGCGCCACAGCCGTCTCGGCCTCGAACGACTCACTGGCGCCGGATGATCCGATCACGAGTTGATCAATGCTCGATTGAAATGGCGTCAGGACCTCAACGCCGGTTTCCGTCACCAGCGCCATCTCGCAATAACGCTCCTGACCTCCTCCAGCGAGCCGGGCCGATAGTTTCTCACCTCATCAGCCAGAGCGCGGGCGGCCAGTTCCATCTCATCCTTCGGCGCGATCACCACCGTGCGCCCTTCGCGCGTGGCGATCGCCACCGCCGCCCCGGCCGCCGGCCAGTAACCCGAAAGCAGCAACACGTTCGCCGGCAGCGCGCAGATGATGGCGTCCAACCCGGCTTCATCCAACGCGCGGCTGACGCTTTCGATTCTGTTGTCATCACGCGCCATGAATATCTCTCAGAAAAGTAGTTCGTGGCCTCGCCTTCAGGCAGAAGCTTTAGGTAAATCGGAATTGTTGGGTGAAGTAAGACTTCGCTTGAAGCCGGGATTGCGAACTTCGCTTAGTCCAAACCGGCGCGCCGTTCGGCGAGCGGGTTGACCAGGCGGCAACGCGCCGCCACGCGCGCTGCCCAGCCTGATCTGATTGCCTTCGCTGAAGACCCGGCTGCGCGCAGCCGCGAAATAGCCCGCAATCGCCGGCGCCACGCGCGGTTGCGCAACCGCCAGCCCGGCGGTGATCAATCCCGCGAGGGCCGTCAACCGCCCAGGATCGTCCATCCAGATCGAAAGCCGAGCGATGGCCAGCAACGCCGCCAGCGCCAGTCGCACGCTCTGCCCCGTCCAGAGTCTGACGCGCAGTTGGCGATCTCCGCGCAGAAACAGGCGCGCCGCCACAATCAATCCCCACCGCAAAAGCAGAACGAGGAGAATGAAACCGAGCGTCAGCAGCAGTTTGCTTGTGTTCCCGGCGTCAAAGCCAGCCAGTCCGAATTGGTAAAAGTCCATCACTGATTTTCACTGCGATGAGGACAAAGTGTGGGACAAGATGGCATCTTGTCCCACCACTAGTGGACGGCTTCAGAAATTCCCCTCCCATAGAGCCTCTTATTTTCCTTTCCTGCATTTTCCGGCTTCGATCATCGTTTCGGCCACCAGACAGAAAAATGTAAGAGAGAAAAATAAGAGATGCCATTTTTCTCTCTCACATTTTTCTGTCTGGTCGGTCCGGAGTGGCCGAAACGATGATCGAA
>Ga0187892_10009083_pt1 | contig 13249 bp, 3 predicted proteins | sample MA1701073metaG_FD_139345 | JGI IMG/M metagenome (GOLD analysis project Ga0187892, IMG submission 139345) | Bio-ooze microbial communities from a basaltic lava cave in the Kipuka Kanohina Cave System on the Island of Hawaii, USA - MA170107-3 metaG ...
GAGTCTTTCATAGGTCATGCCGATTTCATCTTCGGCCAGATGGTTGTCCCATAAGCGAGGGCTGCTCTTCTTTTCTATTATTGCGTGAGGGATCTTTAGGAAGCGTGCGAGCTCTCTGACCTGAGTCTTGTAGAGATCTGCGATCGGTAGGATATCGGCGGCGCCATCACCGAATTTTGTAAAGAACCCAATTTTTCTTTCGGACTTGTCAGAAGTTCCAACGACCAAGTAGCCGTTGATCGCAGCATAATAGTAAAGGATGTTCATGCGGATCCTTGCAGTCATGTTCCCCCGAGCCCTTGTATCCTCGGGCAAGAGTTGTGAATATTCTTCTATTATCGGAGCCAGATCTATAACCTCGCACCTAACTTCCAGGGATCTTGCCAGATCGATTGCGTCTTGGATGTCTTCCTTCGGCGTGGTGCTGCTTGGCATGATTAGACCAAACACGTTTTCTGCACCTAAAGCATTCACGCTTAGCTTCAAGACGACTGAAGAGTCAAGGCCGCCGCTCAGGCCGATTACGGCGCCCTTTGCGGAACTCTTTCGAACGTAGCTTGATACAAAACGTTCTATATTCTTGCGAATGAAGCCGAGATCCTCCCTAGCGCGATCTGTTCGTTTCACGTTGTGGAACAAACTGGCTGTCCTATTAATATGGATTAGTCGCTGCCGCTGCTGTAAGGAAATTCTTGAGTGATGATGTGTTAGGGATCCATTCTCGGCAGGATGACAGGGGCGAGCATTGAGGGATTCTCCATCTCTGTCCAGATAAAGACTTTGACAACATAGGGGCCTTCTTCCATCTGGACCCAACTCATGGACACGTTTTCTTCCTTGGCACCAGCAATCGATCGTTTCTGCCATTCGATATGCTGCACCACACTTTTCTGGTCGAGAACTTGTGCTACGATAACATAATTCTGAATGGTTTGCCTCTTGTTGTTCATGTTCATGGTCAGGGTTGCTTCGCTTGTCATATCCGAAATTACAAATGAAGGATTGCTTATCACTAACTGGTTAATACTCTCCATGTCTTGATGTATGATCACCGCCGCAAGCACCGGAGAAAGCGAATCGAGCCTTCCGGTGACGGTGTTGGCAAGCGCATCTGAAGATACTGTGTTATCTTCCCAGACACCTTTCTCTTCATCATAGTGGAGGAATCTTACGTCTGATTCGAAACCTGAAATCGCGGTCACGGCATTTTCATCATATGGTATCGTAACGTCTATCATTCCCTCAAAGTCAATTGCGGATGCATCGATATCAAAGACATCACCTGTGGATGAGTATGTAGTTCCACCAAGAGAAACTATGCCATGCTCATCATTATCCTCGAGCACCGTTATTTCTTCGAATTTGTCTTCAAAAGCCGATAATTCCTTCGACTCCACCTTGAGCTGGCCGCTATCCCCTTGGACTGTTTCAAACCTGATTGTTACCGGCCCTGATGGTGCTGATAATGTCGTTTCCACGTCGTTCCCAGGGTGGGTTTGCGCAATTCCTGTTGAGCGCGAGCCGCCGCCACCTCCACCGCTGCCGCCTCCTGATCCTCTATTTTCTGAGGCGATGTCTGCCACAGTATCCAAGATGATGCCAGTGCCAGGACGTGGAAGTCCTCCACCGCCACCGCCCGGATCCCGAGGAATGGCGATCGTAAAATTACTAACAAAGTCTGTGTTCCCTATGATGGTCTTCTTATCGATATCTAGGCCAGCAGATTGACGACTTCCCTGTAGCGGCGGCGGTGATATATCTATCCATTCAGGTCTCGTGATGTCCTGTGGCTCAGTCTCACTTTGCATTAACCTAATAGAGGGTTCGTCTAAACCAGCAGGGTTCACATTGGAATATGACATCAACAATTCTATCCTTGCTTCAGAACCCAACTCCGAACCTATCAATCGCGCATAATAGGCATCACCAATAGGAGTGAGCTCTGGAGTGTTTATTTCAGGCGGATCTACATCCACGACAAACTTGATTATTTCAATCAAACCCGCCTCCTCCACATCGTCAATCGTTAATCTGAAAGGCGCGCTGGCTGCAGCAAGGTATGATCCGGTGATTGTGTCGCCCTCCCTGACCTTGAGCTTCCCTTTATCGGATGACGAGTCGCTCTCCACAACAGTAAACGAGCCAATAAATTCGCCGGTGTCGTTTCCGGTTTCGCCAAGATTTAGCTGAATCCCGATGGTGTCGCTCGATGATCTTATGCTGGCAATCAAGATGTCGATGACAGACCCATCAGCGTTTGCCGCATCGTCTGAGACGCTAACTGTCACTAAAGAACCTAGTGAATAATTTTGGTCATCGAATCTTATGGACTTTGAGGAGATATCATTGAACGCGAGCTCATTTCTGCCTACGAACAACTGCTGTCTCATTGCCTCCTCCGCAGGAGGTTCGTGTACCGCGACACCCATCACAAACGTACTGAAATCCTTAGTTACGCCGGTGACTGTCTGCTGTTGCAAGTCTCGTGCCTCAGTGATGTCCACAAACCCGTCAAGAGTTTCACGAAACACGTCAATCTCTTCCGTTGTGTGTCCATCGGGGACTGTCTTGTTTTGGAATGAAAAAGTAATGTGAGCAAAAGAATCAGGAGCAGTATCGACGGAGGTTGATAGGATCAAGCATAGATCCATTGACAAATACCTAGAATTATCTGGTGTCGGACATGAAGAGACAAGGATCGTGCCGACTGAAGTTACTTCGTCAAACTCGACGGAGGCCGCAAACCCAACGAGGTTGACCTGCGAAGGGGCCCCGACCGGAACAGCAAACTCGGTAGCGTTCACGGGTGAGGTATCGAATGTACGTATCACACTTGTGGATGGTGCGTAGGAAATGTCACCTGCATAGTTTGCCTCAACAGTCCACAATGTGTCGACCGATCCTGGTGAGGGTCCTTGCGAAATGTACAATCCGTCAGAACCAGTGACCGCATTTGGTAATTCGTTGGATCCTGTTCCGCTGAATGATATTTCTCCGCTCGCAAGAGGTATCCCGAGGTCAAGATCACTCAAAACACCAATCACCACAACATCGCCACCGGCTTCGACACTGTGAATATTGTTCAAACTTAGAAAAGTGTCATGTCTTTCCACAGTGATTTCCTCTGGATCGCTCGCTACCAGCTCGGCTCCGCCTGAATCAATGAGTCTTGCAATTATTTGCATTGTTCCTGTATCTGATTTGTTATAGGAATGCTCAACCGGTCCCCAGCTACTTCCTGATATTTCGATATTGATCGTGCTCGAACCATCTCCCCATTCCACCGTTACCGAATCAGTTTCTGCTCCATTCGTGGTGCCACTTACAGCAGTATTTTTGCCCCATTTCGGACTGCGAGGACTTGTATTTTCTATGATTATGGTAGAAGTGTCCCCACCCGAAGTGATGTCTCTGAATAATATGTCGCCACTTCCCGCTGATTTGTCAGCCCATGCCAGAACAAGATCCTGACCTGATGCGGCGAGGATAGGAGTTAGCGATGCGCCATCATTATTGCTCAGGTTCTGCGGACCTTCAAAATCTGAGTTGCCATTAAGTCTTGCTGTGAGAATCACGTCTCCTCCCCCAACAGCAAAATCGACCCAAGTCACGTAGAGGTCACCAGTGCTAGATAGTGTTATCCTTGGCGCACTTGGAATCTCCGAACCAAGCGTGAGTGACACTACTCCACTGAAATTCGCTGATGCGTTCGTCTTGCTAGAGGCAAACACGTCATTAAGACCGTTTGAATCATCAATCCATACAACGTGAATATTTCCGTCATTTGAAACCACGAATTCCGATTGTGATGAGAAGCCCTCATTCGAGCTTATGTTCTCCGGATTCTCCAAAGCAAAGTCTCCGCCAGAGTCGATCGTACCTGTAACAAAGAATACATCAGCGTTTATGCTGTCGTCACCAAGTAGGTACAATGAATCAGCTCCAACAGGTAAGATATTAGAAAGAACTAGAAATCCGCCGGGAGTATTAAAAGTCGCTTCTGTGCCGAAACTCAATCCTCCATCAACACTTCCTCTTACTATAATATCCTGCTCGTTTCCAGGGTTAGCTGTGTCATCGTCCCATGCCACGTAAACGTTCGTGCTGGCGATGGCTATACGGGCATTGCTAGAGAATCCTGTGTTGTTACTCAGGTTTACTGGCATCCCAAAATTCTTTCCTGCTTGTTGCCCAGCGATGAAGTGTATGTCAGGTTTCGACGAGCCGACCTTGGACTCTTCCCATGCAACATAGACTGCGCCATCAAAAGAAGCAATTGCTGGACTCTCAGAATTGCCCGTGCTGTTACTCAGGTTCTGCGGACTGCCAAAGCTGACACTGCCATCGCCGTCTTGTTGCCCATGTGCAAGAAATATCTCGCCGTCCTCGGACCAGACCACATATACATTTTCGGCTGAGACCGAAATCCCAACTCCGAATGAAGACGCAGAGGTATTGCTTAAGTTAATAGGAGTTCCAAAGCCATCATCTCCGCTGCTTAGATAAGAAAAGAAGGTATCAACTGGGCCGTCACTGTCGTCAATCCAGGCCACATAGACATTGCCGTTTTCCGAGATGGCTAATTGCGGCGAATTCGAAGATCCGGGATTCTCACTAATGTTAATAGTATCGCCGAATGTGAGCACCGCCGCAGCTTCGTTTGGAGGCGTCATCAGCGTAGCAAGGATGCTTGCCATGATTCCTAGGACACATAGAATCGGGCTGATTTTTGACAATTTAGGCACACCGTAAATTTACGTCATGTAGTTGCCGGGTCCGCTATGAGAGATTGATTCCACAATTGGTTTGCTTCAATGTTTTATAAAAGTTATATGACATGGAAATTTCATATCCCTTATCAAGACCAGGGAGTATATGAAGCAGTTGAGAAATAGTCAAATAGCTTACTGTCAGCACTCTTTTATAAAATTTGGGAAAAACATAAGTATGTCCTATAACAGTGTTCCAGAGAATCGTAGTGGAAAAAATGTGTGTTTCAAAAGCTTTTCTCATCGGCTTACTAATCATAACAATCTATACTTCGGCAGCCGATATTGATCGAGTACCAGCGTTCTTTCCTTCAGCCTCCGCGCAACCGCAAGTGACGATAGAGGCTAGAATGTCTGAAGACATTCTGCATCAGAAACTGGCAGATAAAGCAATCTACTACATTCAGAAGGGATCCGACGAGAACCTGCTTTTTATAGCGCATTCAGAGCCTGGCACCGAACTTTCATACCTAGGCGAGAACCCTTTTCCAATGGGCTTTGAAATTTCGAGCTTTGGGGGTTCTTCAGATCCTACTATTAGAATACATGTCGATCCAGACAGGATAGGTATCCCAGACGACCAGCTGCCCGTAGGATATGGGATAGTTTTTAATTCCACCTTGCCCTCAGACGATCCATCTCTGAATGTCTCGACATACGCGGAAACAGTTTTCATAATCGAACCATCCGCAGTTAGACCTTCGTCTGTGATATCATTTGACAAGCCTGTCTATTCGTATGAACCATCGTCTGGCAACCCTCTGGATATAATCGTCAATGTAGTCGATCCTCACGTAGATTGCAATAATATTGATCCGCCTTCGATCGACGGACCTCTAAATGCTATTCCCGCTTCCGCAGGCGCGGCCAATCTTAATTTCTTAGATCCCAATCATCCCTTGTGGATCAGAGTAAGCGTCTGGTTCGACGGTGAAGATGAGAATTCGTACTTTTTGCCGAGGGATCCGTATGGCAATGACGCGTTTAGGGGAACAATTTCACTGATGCTCAATGATAACGTCAGAACGGCGCTGCTGGAACAAAAAACAACCAAACTCAATGTAAGATATGATGCATATGATAATACGGTTGATACGCGATCCCCGGAGGAACTATGCATTATACCTCATGACTACAGAGAGCAAGAAATGCCGGAAACGTTCGCCTCTGTGATTGTGTCAGAAATCAGTTTTGATCGGCTTACGTATAGCGTGAACGATCCCCTAGGAGAAACTGATTCTGCAATTATCAGGGTACGGGCAGCTGCTACGGGGGATATTGTTCAGGCAAGAATTGTGTCGGACGTCGCACCTGGAGCCTTGAGTTTCGATCTACGCAGAAATGCTGCCGGCGGTGACACCTTCTTCAGAACTATAAGATTGACTGAGACTGAGCTTACCAGCGTGCCCATGGATCCTTCCGACCCAGTAATACTTAATGTTGCCACAGACCCCGGCGCATCGCGTCCGTTAACTCTTACAGCCCAGTATGACCAGATTTCTCCGAATCCCAATGAGCCGGCCGTAACTGGGATTGCGACTGCGAGTGTATTGCCAGTAAGAAAATTAGCCTTTGATGACCACAAGACCTCGTACTTTGCAAACGAGCTTGCCCAGCTAATACTTATGGACCCTGGATCAAACAATGATGCTAACGAATTTGAGATTCATTACGCTACTATCTGCTCCTACTCCTATCCACAGGATACATCCGCCAGCTATGATTTTCTTCAAAAGACTAATATCCAAATGGCAGAGGACACGAGAAATTCGGGGAAATTTGTAAGCAGTTATTACATCAAGTTCACAAACAACACTTACATGGATCCTGAATATCTCCAGAGAAATAATTTACATCATTCCGAGAATGTCACGCTGGTTGAAGAGCTGAGGAAAAACGCAGTCCTAATCTCTGAAGATGGCCAAACCTTGGTCTATGCTACAATGGACGAAGAATGCATCATGTCAACCATTAGTTCGTTGGATCAGATAGAAAGCAGCAATATGCGTCCTATGGCGACTATAGATCCCCCGCTAATGATCGAACTGCAAACTCCCGGCGTTGGAGGAACAGATGTTACGGCATCACATGAGAATCCCCCGCTTTATTCTGTAAATACGATCTCGTGCAATCAATTTGACTATGGACCTGACACTGACGGGGACGGAATATGCGATGGATGGGAAGATGGTTCCGGACTTAGAATTCCTTACCCGGCTGGAGGAACAAAATATCTCATAAATAATGCCTGCGGTCCTTGTCCGACGAGCACGGTTCCGGATATCTACGTGGAGATCGATTATATTGATAATACTGGTAACGGTTGCTCAGACCCCCAATACCAAGTGAACTACCGGCCGAGCGACCTCGCTATTTCTAATATAATAAGCGCATTCAATAATTACAATTTCAAGCTCCGAATTCAATTAGGTGAGGATGTTGGAGGGACGACCTGTCGTCAGACCTTCAATGTATGGGGAGACACAGATGCGGGCACGAATTCATTCGATGAGATGAAAAAAACCTACTTTGGATTTCCGACTCCGGACTCGGAGCGACTTACAACCGATAGAGGTAAAGCAAAGTATCAAGTATTCCACTACGGAATATTTGGGTCACGGCAGGCCGGGGCTGCGGGCTCTTCCGGCGTTGCGGAACCCGTTGGAAACGATTTTGTCGTAACTCTAGGCAACCCTACTTTCCAGTACAATAGCATAGACCAACAGCAAGGAACTTTGATGCACGAGCTCGGACATAATCTTGGTCTTCATCACGGTGGACCGGATGACGGGGTTAACGATCATACTGTGAATTGCAAGCCGAATTATCCGAGTGTAATGTCTTATATCAGACAATTCACTAACACGTATGATAACGCCACCTTGCGTTATTCTGATGATAACTTCCAGACCGATCAGACTCCCAATAGGAGAATTTCATCCCAGAATCCTAGCGAGACAGATGTGTTAAAGCTCACACAGTCTTCGGCAATAAACAGCGTTGAGATGGTTTGGGGCATATTGGTAGGCGGTAGTTGGGTGGCTGTTGATAACGATCTCGAAGTGGGCGATCCTGTCGTAAAAGCGGATGTTTCTAAGAGTTGGTCTGACATAGACTGGAACCATGATGATGTCATTAATCCTGATCCTGCGCCTAATCCGCCGGGCGACTATATCATAAAGCTCGGAATAACCGGATGTACCACTGGCGACGATGGCTGGATTTATGGTGCGGATGACTGGGCCAATCTGAAATTGGACTTTAGACATCTGAATCCGACGACTTTTACCAGCGGATTTGGTTATCCTGAGTCATATCCGGAGGAGATCACCAATGTTACGATGAAAGAAATTCGATTGGCTGGCATACAGTATTTGAATTACTCGCTTAGCGTTTTAGATGATCAAGATTTCAGAAATCCCAATAATAGCTCTACAATCAAGAACGATTTTTACGATAGGCTACTCGTTGATGCCTCAAGCGCAAGTGCTTTGGTGAATGCGAATGATTTGGATCAGGCAATCGACAAACTTCTAGGAATAAGAAAGCAAATGGATGGCACGGCTGGTGGCGACAAGACAGATGATCTTTTGATCTTCGGATCAGAAAAAGCAGTGGACTTTAGCAGATCAGTACTACCGATTCCTCCTGAACCTGGGTCGAATACCGCAGCGTTGCTCGGGTCAGCAGCAGTTACAACGCTTATTATCACTGACGCGGACGAAAGTCATTCCTCCGGCACACAGGACAGTTTCGACTTTATGTTTGAAGATGATGCAATCTCCAATGAACCATCCTTCAGAGTAGAAATAGATGGGCAGGGGAGTGAAAACGATGAGGTCATTTCGAGCTTTGCAGACTATTCCGGCAGCGTGTTGCAGGACATACTTCCTGGGCTCACCAACATGACTCTTTCAGAGACTGGCGGCATAACCGGTATATTCGACGAAGAACTTGAATTCGAATTCGGTTCTCTTTCGTTAGCAGAATGGCAAGGTCTGAAGATAGTTATTACATACATTGATGCGAACGGTTCAGAAACGGAAGCGGGGATCTCATTCACTGGAGACGATGGCATATTAGATGTTACAATCGAGAGGTCTGACGGCACGGTCGGTGACCCTCCAGATGGTGTATCCAATGGTGACCATATTACGATTACCGTCCAAGACGGTGACCTCAACCTTCATGACGATGATATTCAGGAATTCGACTCAGCTGTAGGCACTAACGGTACATTCTTGATATCGGTCGAAACTGAGGATGACCATATTGCGGGAACGACGGATGAAACCGTGAGGGAAACTGACGCGAACACCGGGATCTTCTCTGTGACATTCGAAGTGGGTCAAGACATACCGATAGTTGCAAACGGTTCGAGAGCAACCGAGATAGTCGTAACCTACAACGATGAAGTCAGTTTTAACGGCACCGCCGGAGAGGTACAGCAGGTAATCATACCGATCGTAGGAGATACTGGAGCGATAGCGGCGCCACAACGTGTCGGCCCTGCAACTGTAATCACTGTGCTCGTGACGGACGCAGACCTCAATCAGGATTCCGAATCTATAGATGAGTATGTTCCAACACAACCTAACACCGACAACTTTTTTGTAAACTTCCGGACGGACAGGAGTGAAGTTGGAGAAGCCAGCCCGAGCTTGGAAGAGACGGGTCGCAACACAGGCGCATTCTCTTTCACTCTTAACTTAGTTACAGATGAACAAGCCTGCGAAAACGACGACCTGTCCGGCGACCCTGATCTCGCGGCCACCGGAGGTTCTGACCCTAGCGTGGGTGTGTGCCCTGGAGACCTTATTTCCATTTCCTACGAGGACGATGAGATCGGTGGTAATTCCACCCTCGCTGTAGTATCAAGAGTCATAGAGGTGATCGGCTGGCATCCCGAGTTTGCTTCGGACAAGAACAGCTATGAGGTCGGTGATAGAGTCGTTGTTAGGATTAAGGATCCGGATGCTAACAGAAACATGGACTTGGCGGACTCGTTGGTTGGCATCGGAGTCAATTCCACAAGCGATTCGCAAGGAGAAACATTCTCTGCGATAGAAACGGGCCCTAACACGGATTTGTTCAGATTCGCATTCTCAACGACAGCTAGTAGTGAGGCTGGTAGAATAACCGTCGACGCCGGAGATGATGTGATGATCTGGTATAACGACAAATTCCCCGCGGACTTTGCGGAGGAAAATGACGACAAGGACTTCACCCTTAACATTGCCATCGAAGATGGTGGAATGATTCACGGTGGCGGGGGATTAGACGAGGCAGATGGAAGTGAGCCAGGCTATAAGCAAATCGAATCCTTGTACAGAGTAAAGAATGTACTAAGAATATTGGATAATAACATTGCTTCTCTCAAGGCGGCGATGAACCTTCCATTCCAACAGAACGATCCATTTGAAATAACCTCTTATGATGTTGATTGCAACAAAGACGATGAGGCTTGCACAATCAAGGGCTATTCTGATAGTGTAACTTCGGTAGGCGGCACCTTCCTTGTCAACAGTACGACGGGTGAAATGGAATGGGATCTGATAGGGCAGGGGCGCGTTGAACTGCATGTTCCAACGGAACTCGCAGCTGATGTGAGCGAGATTCGGTCCATGACGAACGGTAGGTCATTCACGCTCACAAGCGAAAGGGTTGGAAATACCACCGTGGTCGTAATAGAGGATCTCAATTACTACCCGAGGCTTCTTGAAGTTGAGTATGAACCATATGATTTCCCGATAGATGTGTCGGATCCAGATGTCATACCATGTCTGTCTATTGCTCCCTGCGTAGATGACGGCGAAATAAATACTAGTGATAATCTCATCGTGATGACAACCATCAGAAACGAACTAGATATCAGTCTTCCCTGCATTGCTATTACGGACATAAGAAATCCGCAAGGAGTGACGGTTGCACTTCACTGGCAAGCGTGCACCACGGGGACGGGAGGAACTATAGGCCCGAATGATTCTGTGGTTATATCGACAGTCCTTAATGTGGCTGAGCCGGGTGAATACAGTCTAGTGACAGTCGTAGTCGAGGAGCTCAAAGACGGAAAGTTGCTGGGACTCGATCGCTTCGAGCTACCTACAGTCATCTGACCACTAGACATCCCTTTGCGAAAAGTCACTTAGAATGGTTCACCAGTAGAAAGTGTAAGCGTCCGGTGCCAAGATGTCCGTTACTTCCCACTCCATCTCAGTCCTGCCATCTAGGTATCTGGTCTTTGCGGGGATCGATGCGGCGATCTTGGCTCCGGTATTCTGGTTTACCCTCGCCACCTGTTGCCTTATTGACATTTCTTTCGGCACAATCAGTAGGAATTTGAACCTCTTACAGTCAGATGCAAACTGGTAGAAATACTCTCTCTGAATCTCCTCCCAATCGTATTCCAGCTTGACGAACCTTTCCCTCTGACCCGGCTTCAGAGGGACAGCTAATCCCACATAGAATTCCTTACGCGTCAGTAGGTTCTTGCTTATCCTGCTTATTTGCAGCTCCCTTCCTTTTTCATCGCTAGCCTTTATGTTCAACTCTGAAAAGTCTCTGGGCTTGTCGCCATCAAGGAAGTAATAGACATCAGGAACCGGCTTATCTGCAAGGTTAACGATTTGCCTGAGCCAAGTATGATGTGTCATCATGGTGGTCGGGTCAGTTACCTGTAGAGTTAGTTCGATGTTGTCAAACATGAAGTAGTTGGTCTGCTGGAATTCTTCGTCAGTCGCGCTGTCAGGAATAGATGGAACGGCAGGATCTTTTCTTGTTCCCACATCGATGCCATCAACTACCCCGTAGACGTTGTAGACGGTAATCGGTTTCCGTTCATGCTTGAACCAGTAAGATCCCGCATCATGCATCAATGCTCTATACCCGGGCTTGAGTCTTTGAACTCCGTCAGCAAACTCGTTTACCGCGAGTATGCTTTTTTCGCGCCCGAGATCCATTACTCGCCTCGCGAATATCAACCCCGCACCCCACACGTTTGGGTTTCCGTTCAAATCCTTGATGTGGTACACATTGCCGCTTGCTAGGCCTATCCTTACTTCGATCTTTTTCTGGGAGGGCTTACCGTGATTGTGTTCATGCAAGGCCTTGTGCAGCTCTATTGCCAGACGCAGGGGTTTTTCTTGGCTGTCCTTAAACCCGACTGCGTTTCCGTCTCCTGCAGGCAGAATAATAGTGGAAGCCACGTCCCGATTCCTAAATGTCGCCGTTCCCTCAATTAGCTTGTTAAGGTCGACGATTCTTAGAGCTTGGTCATCCACTGTCACATTCGGATCCGATGACGCGACGAGATCAGTAAAGAACCAGTGATATGTTTCGGCGAACGTAGAAATTTCCTGCCTAGTTGAACCCAAGCCTTCGAAGACCTTCTTAAGCTCGAATATGAGCTTGTCAGGACATTCATTCAACATTTCGATTTCCGTCATTGATGGCAACACTTGAGCTTTAGGACTCAAGAGCCTGATCTGGTCGGCCAGCCAGTACTTATCTTTCTTCAGTCCTATCAGCTTGCTAAGAATGTCCCCAACGGTTGCCCTTCTCTTGAGTCCCTTGTTCAACTGTCCTTGGACATAAGAGTGCGAACCTTTTTAAACTCTTTTTGTGATGTTCGCGCTAGTCGCGTTGTTAGAATATCTCTTCGTCCTTTCTTACTCCGCCCAATCCCGTCTTGATCGTAACCGCGCATTCAAGGCATGCACTCTTTGAGAATGGAAAGTCCTTGGTGCATTTCTTGCATACAGGTTTCTTGCATTCCGAGCATGTCATAGAAGCCAACCTAGTGTTGCATATGTAGCAGAGAGTCATGATCTGATAATGCAATTGCTGGCGTAAAAGTCTATTCCCTTTCCGATATTGTTAAATCGTCTTGACCAGCCTACTTTCGTTGAAAGTGAAGGAGACGGGTCAGAAGGAACGGAACGGTTACGTCCTCGCCTGCACGAGCAAGAGCGAGCGGGAATGTTTTGACCGGATGCTCTTTGCAACCAATAGAGTCTATGGCGACAACGTCCTGAAAATAAAAAGGGGCGATCTGCTTTTTCTGCTTAACCTTGACACCGACATGCTCTACGGCACTTTCAAGGCAGCGTCAGACGGTGCGAAGGATCTGGTGCCAAAAGCCTGGAATGGCAGATATCCTTACCAGGTGCAGGTATCGCGCAACGGCAAGCTGCATTCGCTAAGTGGTGCGAAACGGATCTTTGAATCTGCCAGCTGGCGTGACGCGCTCGACCCGGAACAAGCGCTGCAACTCTCAAAACTCCTTGAAAATCCTGGTAGCAGACCAAGGCTCGGCAAAACTTCCCAGGTTGAAGACAGGCCCAGGATGGAGTCAACAACCCTGTGGGACTATCCAAAGCAGAGCTACGGCAAAACCCAGAAGGGAAGCAACAAGTACGCCGGCGTCACACCGGCATTTATCATATACAACATGGTGAGACGCTATACCGATCCCGGTGATC
>Ga0187892_10009086_pt1 | contig 13243 bp, 15 predicted proteins | sample MA1701073metaG_FD_139345 | JGI IMG/M metagenome (GOLD analysis project Ga0187892, IMG submission 139345) | Bio-ooze microbial communities from a basaltic lava cave in the Kipuka Kanohina Cave System on the Island of Hawaii, USA - MA170107-3 metaG ...
AGCGAGAGCTTGTGGCCGTAGCCGACGAAGACGCGCGAGGGCCGGACGCGCTGGCGGATCTCGGCGATCGTCTCGTCGCTGCCGTGCGCCACCACCCCGTCGGCCTCGTCGAGCGCTTTCTCGTCGGCGCCGATTGCGACCGCCGCCGCGACCCCGGGGTCGACGCTGCGCAGCGACTCCGCGAACAGCCGCGCCGAGACTGGATCGGCCGACGAGGTCTTCGCGTACACGGACGAGCCGGCCAGCAGCGGCAGCGCGATCGCGGAGAACGCGGCGGGCGGGATCGAGCCGGCCAGCCACACGGCCGTCACGCGCGGGGCCGCGAACACTCCGGGCAGCTCGCGCGCGCGCAGGTCGGCGAGCGCCTGCGCGCTCCAGCCCGCCAGGGCGGCCGGCAGGCCGAGCTCGATCATGCGCGGCGAGAACACGCGGTGCTCACTCGCCAGGCGCTCCCGCCAGCTCGGATCCGCGCCGCGCCACAGCTCGAACGCGCGCGCCAGGGCGTCGATCGTGCGCTCGGGCTCGAGCGCGCGCCGTGCCTCGGCCAGCTCGGCGAGCTGGGTCATCGCGCGGCTCCCGCGCCCGCGCGTTCGAGCAGCGCGTCGGCGGCGAGCGAGCAGCCGCGCGCCTCAGCGCCGCGCAGCCGGCCGAGCACGCGGAAGCCGCCGTCCTGCGCCACGCCGAGATCCGAGGTCATCACCGCGAGCACCGAGCCGGTGTTGGCCAGGTCGTAGTGCACGAGCACGCCCGCCTCGCCGGGGGCGACGTCTTCCAGTGTCGCCGGGTCGAGCACGCGCGTGCGCACCCAGGGCGGCACCACCTTGCAGTCCGAAGCGACGCCCGTGCGCAGGCTCGGCTCGTAGAACTGGCTGCCGAGCTCGCACATGCCGTACTGGTTGACGATGCGCTCGCGCGGCACGCCGATGCGCCGGGCGATGCCGCCGTGCAGCTCGTCGCGCGTGAGCTCGCGCGAGCGGCCCTTGAAGCCGCCGGTCTCCATCACGCGCGTACCCGCGGGGAGCGTCAGCGTCATCCGGCGCGCTTCGAGCGCGTCGAGCAGGTGCACGAACGCGAACGCGGTGCCCGCCAGCAGCACCGGCGCCCGGAGCGCGGCGAGCTCACCGATCAGCGCGTCGGGCGACCAGCCGTCCGCACCGACGCAGAAGCGGCTGCCCTCGGCTCCGAACTCGCGCATCGCGCGCTCGAACATGTACGAGAGCGACGAGTCCTGAAGCTCCCCCGCGGACGGCGCGAGCACGAGGAACGGGATCCGGCGCGCGTCCGGACACAGGAACGCGCCGAAGGTCGCGAGCAGCGAGGCGTCGTAGAGCGCGAGCGTGTCGAGCTCGAGCGCGCCGCGGGCGTCGGTCGAGCTGCCGCTGGTCCGGAACGTGCGCAGGGTCGCCTCGGGCGGGAAGATCGCGAGCCGCGCCTCCTTGAACGCGCCGGTCGGAACGGGCGGGATCTGCCGCCAGCCGCGCACGTCGGCGGGCGCGACGCCGAACGCGTCGCACAGCCGGCGGTAGGCCGCACCGCCCGCGTGCTGCAGGCGGAACAGCGCGAGCGCGAGCGCGTCGAAGCGCGCGTCGTCGCGGGGCGCGTCCACGCCCTGCGCGATCCAGTCGAGCACCGCGCGCTCGAGCTCGGCGCGCGTCACGCGAGCGCCTCGGCCAGCGCGTCCGCGGCCGCGTCGAGCACGGGCTCGGCGATCACGAGCGGGGGTGTGAGCGCGAGCGTCCGGCCCTCCGGTCCCTCGCCCAGCGTGATCCAGCCCGCGCGCAGCAGGCGCGCGGCGCTTGCGCGCGCGTGGCTCGCGTCGTCGAGCTCGATCGCGAGCAGGAGCCCCCGGCCGCGCACCTCGCGCACGCGCGAGTGCCGCGCGAGCAGTCCGCGCAGGCGCGCGAGCCAGCGCGCGCCCATCTCCTCGGCCGACTTCACCAGCGCCTCGCCCTCGAGCACGCGCAGCACCGCGAGCCCGGCCGCGCACGACACCGGATTGCCCAGGTGCGTGCTGGTGTGCAGCGCCTCGCCGCGCGACGCCGGCCAGCGGCTCATCACCTCCGGCCTGCCCACGCAGGCCGAGAGCGGCAGGCCGCCGCCCAGCGCCTTGCCGAGCGCCACCACGTCTGGCAGCACGCCCTCGTGCTCGCAGGCCAGCCAGCGGCCCGTGCGACCCAGTCCAGTGTAGACCTCGTCCGCGATCAAGAGCGCCCCGGTCTCGTCGGCGATCTCGCGCAGCGCGGCGGCGAAGCCGCGCGGCGGGAACACCAGGCCGCCGCGGCCCTGGATCGGCTCGAACAGGATCGCGCCGGCGTCGATCTCGCGCGCGGCCGCGCGCGCCGCGCCGGCGTCGCCCCAGGGCACGAAGCGCGTGCGCCCCGCCAGGCGGCTCGCGAACGGCGCGCGGAACTCCGCGCGATGCGTGGCGTCGAGCGCCCCGAGCCCGAGCCCGTGGTAGCCGCCTTCGAACGCGACCACGCCCGGGCGGCCGGTCGCGATGAGCGCCGTCTTGAGCGCGGACTCGACCGCGTCCGAGCCCGAGCCCGACAGGATCGCTCCGCCGAGCCCGCCGGGCAGCACGCGCGCGAGCTGCTCGAGCAGGTCGACCTTGAGAGCCGCCGGGTACACGTCGCCCATCGCATGCTGCAGCGTTCCCGCCTGCGCGGCCAGCGCCTCGGCGAGCGCCGGGTACGCGTAGCCGAGCACGGCCGCGCCGAAGCCGGCCAGGAGGTCGACGTAGCGGTTGCCGTCGGCATCGAACACGTTCACACCCGCGCCGCGGCTCCAGAAGATGGGCGGAGGCTCGCCCAGCCAGGTGACCTCGGGGTTCTCGACCTTCGCCAGGCGCTGCGCGAGCTCGCGCGAGCGCGGTCCGGGCACGGCGCCGACGATGCGTGGCAGATCCTGTCCCGTCACGCGCGGATGCTAGCCCGGCCCCGATCCACGGTACAGAGCGCGCGCCTGTGATATGAGTTGCAACGCGTCATGAGCAAGACCGTCGAACGCCGCGCGCTCTGGCTTCGCTCTGCGGTGTATATCGCGCTGGTCCTGGCGCTCTCCAACCTGCTCCTGCTCGACGCCGTCGACCGCTCGCTGCTCGAGCCCGTGCGCAGGGCAATCGCGTCCGCCGCGGGCGGAGTGCTCTCGCTCGTGCACGAGAACGTGCGCGTGGTCGGACAGCGCGTGTTCCTGGGCGGCAGCGCGGTCGAGATCGTGAACTCGTGCACCGGCATCGACGTGGGCGTGTTCCTGGCCTCCGCCATGCTCGTGTTCCCCGCGCCCTGGCGCGCGCGCGCGCAGGGCATCGCGGCGGCGTTCGCGATCGTGTTCGCGGTGAACTTCGTGCGCGTGCTGACGCTGTGCTGGCTGAACTCCGACGCGCCGCGCGCGTTCGAGATCGTGCACGTCTACGTCTGGCCGCTGTTCATCTCCGCGGTGTGCCTGGGGACGCTGCTGGTCTGGATCCAGCTCGTCCCGCCGGGCGACGTCGCCGCTGCGCGGGATGCCTAGCTCGCGCCCGCTGGCCGGGCTCGCGCTGGCCTACGTCGCGCGCTTCGCCCTGGTGTACGGGCTGCTCGTCTGGGCGTGCGCGGCGCTGCCCGTGTACGAGTGGATCGAGACCGCGGTGGCGCACGTCGCCGCCGTGCCGCTGCGCGAACGCGCGATGGAGACGCGCTCACTCGCGCTCGAGCAGCGCGGCCACGGCTGGGTGTACCGCTACGGCTTCCGCGTGGGCGCGCTCGCGAAAGAGATCGAGCGCCCGGTCCACAAGCACGCCTTCGTGCTCGTGCTGTTCGCGGCGCTCGTGCTCGCGACGCCCGCGCTGGGCGCGCGCGAGCGGCTGCTGTTCGGGCTCGGCGGCGGCGCGATCGTCTTCCTGCTCTGCGTCGCGATGCTGATGAGCGATCTCGAGCTGTGGGAGCGGCAGGCGCTCGAGGCCGCCGGCTATCCGAACCCGCCCGGTCCGTACCCGATTCCGCTCGGCTTCATCGAGGGGCTGCACCGGACCGCGGCCGCCGGGCTCCTGCCGCTGATCCTGTGGGGCTTCTTCGTGGCTTCCCGAGCGCGGCGGCCCGAGCGAACACCTCGCGCCACATCTTCGTCGTGAGCACGCCCGTGTTCGTGTTCTGGCGCGAGGGGTGGTAGCTCGCGACGAGCGGCGGCCGGCCCGGCAGCGCGTCGACGCGCGCGTGCGCGAAGGGATGGCGCGCGAGCGGACGCACGCCCCAAACGCGCAGCACCGCGCTGTGCGCGATGCGGCCGAGCGCGAGCACCACGCGCGCGCCCGACAGCGCCTCGAGCTCGCGCTCGAGCCACGGCTGGCAGCGCGCTTGCTCGTCCGTGGTCGGCCGATTGCCCGGCGGCACGCACTTCACCGCGTTCACGATGTACGCGCCGCGCAGGCGCTCGCCGTCCCACAGACCGCGCCGCCCGAGCTCGCCGTACAGCCACTCGCCCGAGGCGTCCATGAAGAACGGCCGGCCCGAGCGGTTCGCGCCGTGCAGCCCGGGCGCGAGGCCCACGATCACGAGCCACGCCGCGCGGTCGCCGAAGCCGGGCACCGGCCGGTTCCAATAAGAGGGATGACGCGTGCGCAACCCCGCCAGGAACTGCGCGAGCCGCGGGCACTCCGCGCAGGACGGGACCTCGCGCTCGAGCCGCGCCAGCGCCTTCTCGGGGGACAGCATCGCGGGCGCAACCTACGCGGCCCGCGGCTGGCGCTCAAGTCGCCCAACGGCTCCTCCGATGAGAACGGCAGATGCGCACGCTCGGTCCCACACTCGTCGTGCTCGCGCTGGTCTTCTCGACCGGTGGCGTGGCCATCGTCGGCCACGCCGGCTCGCCCGAAGCGGCCCAGGCCGAGCAGGGCGCCGCGCCCGTGGCGCCGAACGCGTGCGAGACGCCGGCCGAGTTCCGCCCCGCGCCCGTGAAGGCGCAGGTGCTGAAGGACGTGCCCAACAACAAGACGATCGTGCTCAACACCAGCGGCTACAACTTCGTCCTCGACGGCGAGTGGCGCCCGGCGCCGGTCGGCGAACCGCAGGACGTGCCCGAGGGCGTGCTGCCGGACGACACGGACAGCGCGCCGCCTACCGCCCCGGCGAAGAAGTAGCCGTCAGCGGGCGCGCGTCACGCGCAGCGCGCGCAGTAGCAGCAGCTGCCCCGCCAGCGCCGCCGCGTAGAGCTGCCACGGCGCGCCGAAGCCGCTGAGCCGGCACAGCACCGCGACGCCGAGCGGTGTCAGCACCGTCCAGAGCGCGAGCCGCTGCACCTCGCGCGTGGTGTGATGGCTCCGCGCGCGCGCGCGCAGCCCCACGACCAGGCCGAGCACGACGTGCGCCAGCGCCGCGAGCAGGGCCATGCGCGGGCTCGGCGCGGCGAGCGCCAGGCCGAGCAGCGCGAGCGCGAACCCGATCCGCCCGCCGCGGCGCGCGCCCAGCACGCGGCGGCAGGCGATGGCGTCGCCGCGCGCGGTCCCGATCACCAGGCCCGGGATCTCGCGCCGCTCCACGAACACGCGGCGCGGCGCGCGCGGCGGAGCGACATCGGCCCGCGGTCCGACGTCCGGGGCGTCGTGGGCGAGCTCCTGCGGCGCGTCGACCGACTTCATCTTTCGCGCTCGCATTGTAGCCCCTACGCTCTGCGCCGGATGTCGCTCGAGTCGAACGCCGACAAGAGGACCGCCGAACGCGTCGACGTGCTCGTCGCGGGCGGCGGGATCATTGGCTCGGCCATCGCCTGCGCGCTGGTCGAGCGCGGCGTGCGCGACGTGTGCGTGGTCGATCTCGACCTGGCCGGCACCTACGCCTCGTCCGAGCTGAACGCGGGCGGGGCGCGCGCGACCTGGTGGCAGGAGCCGAACATCGCCACCTGCCGCGACACGATCGCGTTCTTCGAGGCGCACGCGGAAGAGGTGTCGCTGCGCCAGCGCGGCTACCTGTGGCTGTACGACGACGCCGCGCGCTTCGCCCGCGCGCGCGAGCGGCGCGCGCTCCAGGAGCGGCTGGGCGTGCAGGTCGACCTGCTCGAGCCGCGCGAGGTCGGCCAGCGCTTCCCCCTGCTCGACCGCGGTCTCGACGAGCTGGTCGGAGCCACGTTCTCGCCCCGCGACGGGCTGGTGAACCCCAACTCCGTCCGACGCCTGTACCGCGAGCGCGCCAGCCGCGGCGGCGCGCGCTTCCTGAACCGCCACTACGTCGAGGGCCTCGAGGTGGCCGAGCGCGAGCCGGGCCAGCGCCGGGTCGAGCGCGTGCACGTGGTCGAGGTCGAGAAGGGCGACCCCGCCGACGACAGCGGGCTGGTGCACCGCATCCTGACACAGCACCGTGTTCCACCCGAAGCGAGCGTCGACCACCCGAGCCTCCGGCCGGACGTGTTCGTCAACGCGCTCGGCGCCTGGAGCCCGCTGCTCTCGGCCAAGCTGGGCGTGCGCGACTTCTCGGTGCCGGTGCGGCGGCAGATCGCGATGGTCGACGTGCGCGCGCAGGACCTGGCGCCCGGCGTGGACCTGCAGTCCGGCGGCATGATCGTCGACGCGTCCGGGCTCTACTTCCACCCGGAGGGGCCCTACACGCTGGCGGGCTACTCGAACCCGGAAGAGCCGTCGGGCTACGACTTCCGCTACGACGGCGACGACTACTTCGAGCGCCAGGTCTGGCCGCGGCTCGCGCACCGCGCCTCGAGCTTCGAGCGCGCGCACCACGTGCGCGGCTGGTCGGGGCTGTACTCGGTGACACCGGATTGCAGCGGCGTGCTCGGCCGCGTGCCCGGCTTCTCGAACGCGCTCGAGGCGCACAGCTTCACCGGCCGCGGGGTGATGCAGTCCTACGCAGTCGGCCGCGCCGTAGCCGAGCTGGTCTGCGACGGCGGCTTCCGCTCGCTCGACCTCTCGCGCCTGGCCGGCGAGCGCTTCCTGGCCGGACCCGAGCGGTGGGTCAGCGAGGATCTGCACATCTAGTTGACTACGCTCGCCTTCGGCGCTTGCGGTGCGCCGCCGCCCCCCGCGGGACACCGGCCCGCGGGCCGGTGTCGGGCCGCGGACGGCGCACGTCGTGCTGCGCTAAACCCGATAGATCGCGCGCAGCACGACCGCGGAGCGCGCGGCCGCCCGCGCGCGGAGCGGCAAGGCGCGGAGCGCCGCGCAGCGAGCCAAAGGCGAGTGAAGTCAATCGGACTGCAGGCGGGCGAGGAGCTGGGCTTCTACCTCGGCCAGGTCGGTGCGCAGCGCGCGGGCGAGGGCTTTGTCGATGCGGCGCGTGCGCGCGACTTCCTCGACCAGGCGCTCGAGGCGCTCGCGCCCGTAGCGGTGCAGGAGCTGCTCGACGCAGGCGTACGACTCGAGATAGGCGAGCCGCGCGCTCGCCTCGTCGAGCCCGGCGAACGAGGTCCCGCCGAGCGACGCGAGCGGGATGAAGCTCCCGTCCGCGGCCGCCGCTCTGAGAAAGGCGAGCTCGCCCGCACTCGGCTGGCCCTGGCCCAGCGTCTGGCGCTCGAACAGCTCGGCGAGCCCCTCGTTCAGCCAGGCAGGGAAGGAGCCGGCAGGCGCGAGCGTCGCGAGCGCGGCGTGCACGTACTCGTGCGAGAGCGTGGCGACCAGGCGCGCGTCGACCTGGATGCCGCCGCGCACGTGGATCGCGCCGTCCCAGAAGCCGGCCGCGCTGAAGCCGAAGCGCTGCGCGTAGGTCGCGTCGAACACGCCGGGGTCGTAGACGAACACCTGCACGCGCGCGCGCGGAGCCACGCCGATGCCGTCGCGCACGCGGTCGTGCGCGGTCTCGAGCGCTTCGATCACCGCGAGCTCGAACGCGCGCGAGCCGCCGGGTCCGGAGTAGCGGTCGAGCGCCACGTCCTGGTGCAGGTCGAAGTGGCTCGAGCGCCGGGTGCTCCACTTGCCGTCGGCGCCGCGGTCGCGCGCGTCGGCCCAGCCCGCGAGACATGCGAGCGCGAGCACGAACGAAAGCGTCGAGCGCGCGACGAGCACCCGGGAAGTCTAGCGCGCGGCCGCGATTCCCCTTGCATTCGAGGTCCCGCGTGCTATTTGCGCCCTTGGCCGAATGATCGGCCCAGACGCGAATCCGCGATCGCGCATCGATGTTCGCATCCGCGGTCGCGCAAACGGAGTACTCGAACATGGCAGCGAAGAAGAAGGCGGCGGCCGGCAAGAAGGGCGGCGACTCGATGATCATCTCGAAGTCGCGCGTGAAGGCCGCGGCGAAGAAGAGCAACGTCGGTAGCGAGTTCTACGGCGCGCTCGAGGCGCACGTGCGCGGCGTGATCGCGCAGGCCGAAGCCCGCGCCGCCGCGAACGGCCGCAAGACGCTCCGCCCGCAGGACGTCTAGCGAGCCCAGCAGCGCCTCGACATCCGACCGCGGGCCGATGTCCCGCGGAGGGCGAGCGAGGGCCGCCCCGAGCGAGCCCTGCAAGCGCCGCAGGCGCGCGCAGCGAGGCGAAGCCGAGCGTAGTCAACCAGACACGAACGCCGGCCGGGTCACTCCGGCCGGCGTTCGCAATTAAGCGCGCCGGCGGCGGTGCTAGACTCGCCGCCGCGCCCCCCGGCGCCCGGAGGAGCTGATGCGCGCCGTCGTCGTCGATCGCTGGCTGGGCCCGAAGGACCTCACGGTGCGCGAGGTGCCCGAGCCGACGCCGCGCGCGGGCCAGGTCGTGATCGACGTCGAGGCGGCCGGCTGCAACTTCTTCGACATCCTGCTCGTGCAGGGCAAGTACCAGATGAAGCCGCCGTTCCCTTTCACGCCGGGCGCGGAAGTCGCGGGCACCGTGCGCGAGCTCGGGCCGGACGTGAGCGGCGTGGCGGTGGGCGACCGCGTGTTCGCGGGCCTCGCGCTCGGGGCGTTCGCCGAGCGCGTGGCGGTGCCCGCCTCGGCGCTGCACCCGATGCCCGGGGGCATGAGCTTTCCCGAGGCCGCGGCGTTCCCGGTGGTGTATCCGACCTCGTATGCGGCGCTCGTGCTGCGCGCCGACCTGCGCGCGGGCGAGACCCTGCTCGTGCACGCGGCGGCGGGCGGCGTCGGCGTCGCGGCGGTGCAGATCGGCAAGGCGCTCGGCGCGCACGTGATCGCGACCGCCGGCGGCGCCGACAAGCTCGAGGTCGCCCGCCGGGCGGGCGCGGATCTCGCGATCGACTACTCGAGCGGCGACTGGGTCGAGGCGGTGAAGCAGGCGACCGGCGGCCGCGGCGCCGACGTGATCTACGATCCGGTCGGCGGCGAGATCTTCGAGGGCTCGATGAAGTGCATCGCCTGGAACGGGCGGCTGCTCGTGATCGGCTTCGCCGGCGGCACGATCCCCGAGGTCAAGGCGAATCGAATCCTGCTCAAGAACATCTCCGTGGTCGGGCTGCACTGGGGCGCGTACGCGCTGAACGAGCCCGCGCGCGTGCCCGAGGTCTTCGCCGGGCTGGCGAAGCTGTACGAGGCCGGGCACGTGCGGCCGTTGATCTTCGGGACCTACTCGCTCGACGACGTGCCGAAGGCCCTCGAGGCGCTGGGCTCGCGGGGCAGCTTCGGCAAGGTGATCATCGCGCCGTGAGTAACTCGCCGCGGGCGGCCGGCGTATGCCTCTAGTCGGAGGTGGTGCGAGCGAGCGTGAGCGCGCCTGGGGTGCCCTGATGGCCGCCGCCCAGGACGGCGATGCGGCCGCGTATGAGACGCTGCTGCGGGAGATCGCGCCCGCCCTGCGCGTGTTCGTGAGAGCGCGCCTCCGCGAGCCCGTCGCCAGCGAGGATGTCGTGCAGAACGTGTTGCTCTCGCTCCACCGCGCGCGGCACACCTACCAACCGCCGCGCCCCTTTGGCCCCTGGCTGCGGGCGATCGCGCGCAACGCCGCGGCTGACGCGCTGCGCGCGCGCACCCGCCGCGCCGAGCGCGAGACTGCGCTCGTCGATGTGGAGCGGATCGCGGACGAGAGCGAGCCGTCGCGTGCCGACGCGCCACTCTCGGCGCGCATGGCGAGGGCGCTGGCCGAGCTGCCGCCCGCGCACCGCGAGGCGGTCGAGCTGATCCACGTGCGCGAGCTCTCGGTGGCGGAAGCGGCCGCGCAGGCGGGCGTGTCGGTGAGCGCGCTCAAGGTGCGCGCGCACCGCGGCTACAAGGCGCTGCGCAAGCTGCTCGCGGGGGGAGAGCGCAATGACTGAACGAACGGACGCGCTGATCGCGGAGCTGGCGCGCGGCCTGCCGAAGGTCGAGCGGCTGCCGGAGCTGCGGCGCGTGGCCGCGATCGTGGTCGGCGTCGGGCTGGGACTGGCCGCGATCAACAGCGTGGCCGGCGTGTTCGTGAAGGAGCACTTCCCGAAGCCGGACTTCGGCGCGGTCGACGAGTGGACGCTCCTCGCGCACGCGCTGCTCGCCGGCGGCGCGCTCGCGTTCGCGCTGGGCGCCTGCGTGCCCGGACGCGAGCCGCTGGCGCGCGGCGGCGCGTGGACGATCGCGCTCGCGCTGGTCGTGCTGGCCGGAGTCGGCATGGCGCGCATCGGCGCCTGGCCGGGCGTGGCCTCGGTCGAGGCCACCTGGCTCGAGCGCACGATCGGCTGCTCGCTGAGCTGCCTGCTGCCGGGCATCGTGCCGGCCGTGTTGCTCACCCGCTTCACCGCGCGCGCGGCCCCGCGCCGCGCGGCGCTCGTGCTCGGCGTCGGCGCGGTCGCATCGCTCGCGCTCTTGTCCGCGCCCGGCGTGATCGGCTGCGAGTACCCCGACCAGCTTCACCACGCGCTGAGCCACTCGTTCGTGCCGCTGCTCGGTGGGCTGGTGATGTGGGCGGCGCTCCTGCCGCTCTACCTCATGTTGCGTCCGGCGCCCGCGGCCTGAGCTCGGCGGGCGGCTCGGACTCGGCCGCGAAGTCGTCCCAGGCGAGCGAAGCGGCGTGCAGCAGGTGGCGGTCGAGCGCGGCCGTCGAGCCGTACACGCGATCGCCGACTATCGGATGGCCGAGCGTGGCCAGCGTGGCGCGGATCTGGTGGCGCACGCCGGTGCGCATGATCACCTCGACCAGGCTCGTGTCGGCCGAGGTCTCGAGCGCGCGGACGTGCGACACCGCAAGCCGTCCGCCGCTCGCGACCACGCGCGCGTGGTCGCCGCGGTTCTCGAGCAGGAGTTCGACCTCGCGCTCGCCTTCGAGCGCGCCGTGCACGCGCGCCAGGTAGCGCTTCGCGACGCGCTTCTCCGCGAACGCCGCGCGCGCCGCGCGCCAGGCGTCGTCGCGCAGCGCGAACACCAGCACCCCGGACGTCCCCGGGTCGAGCCGGTGCACCACGCCCGAGCGCAAGCCTCCTTCGCCGACCCCGGCCAGCTCGGGGCGCAGGGCGACCAGCGCGTTCGCGACGCTGCCGGTCTCTCCCGGCGCGAGGGGATGGACCGGCAGACCGGCGGGTTTGTCGACCGCGACCAGGCCCGCGTGCTCGCGCAGGATCCGGATCTCGAGCCCGGGGTTCGGCAGCGGACCGGCCTCCGGGCGCGCGAACGGCAGCACCACGATGGTGTCGCCCGCGCGCAGGATCGCGCCCTTGGCGGCCGGCCTCCCGCCCAGCTGGACGCGCCCAGCCGCGAGCAGTTTGCGCACCCAGCCGCGCGACAGCCCGAGCGCGCGCGCGACGACCGCGTCGAGGCGCTGGCCCGCCTGGTCGGGCCCGACCTCGAGGCTGCGCTCCGGCTCCATCGCGGCGATGTTCTCATCTCCGCGCGCGGCTATGCTGCTCGACACCTGGAAGGAGTCCGCCCTTGTCGTCGCTACTCGCCGAGCTCGGCTACGCCCCGGAGGAACGCGTCGTGGTCGTCCACGTGGACGACCTGGGCATGTCGCACGCGGCCAACGCTGGCGGCGTGCGGGCGCTCGACGCCACCGCGACCTGCGGCAGCATCATGGTGCCGTGCCCGGGCTTCGCGGAGATGGCTCGGATCGCGCGCGAGCGGCCGGAGCTCGACCTGGGCGTCCACCTGACACTGAACTGTGAATACGACGGCCACCGCTGGGGGCCCGTGCGGAGCGACGTGCCGAGCCTGGTCGCGCCGGACGGCAGCATGTGGCGCACTACCGCCGAGACGGTCGCGAACGCGCAGCCCGAGGAGGTCGACCGCGAGCTGCGCGCGCAGATCTACCGCGCGCTCGAGGCGGGCGTCGACGTGACCCACATCGACTCGCACATGGGCACGGTCTTCGATCTCAAGTTCGTCGACATCTACTTCCGGCTCGCGCACGAGTTCAAGCTGCCGGCGTTCATCCCGCGCCTGCGCAAACGCGAGGCGCGCGTGCTGAACCTGGGCAGCCGGCTGGCCGACTACGAACGCAAGATCGGCGCGGCCGAGGCGGCCGGCTTCCCGGTCTTCGATCACTTCGAGGCGGACTCGCTCTCGTTCGCGCCCGGCACCGGGCTCGCGCACAACAGCGCGCGCGTCGAGCGGCTCGGACCCGGGCTCTCCTATCTGATCACGCACTGCGCCGAGGGCGGCCCCGAGCTCGAGTCGATCACGCGCGATTGGCGCCAGCGCGACGAGGAGCACCGAATCTACAGCGACGGCTCGATGGCCAAAGAGCTCGAGCGCCGCGGCATCCGCACCAGCGGCATGCGCCCGTTGCGCGACAGGCTCACCGCTAAGCTCGCCAGCTGATCCGCACGCCGCGCTTCTCGAGCTCGGTGAGCGCGGCGACCGGGTGCAGCGCTTCGCGCGGGGTCGAGAACCCGGCGTGCACGGCGCCGGCCAGGATCGCGGCGGTGATCGCGGAGGCGTGCGCGGCGGCCGCGACCAGCACGTTGTGAGCGAAGAGCGCGATCCCGGCCGTGGGCGGCGCGGCGGGGTCGGGGTCGCAGCTCGCCGTGGCCGCGAGTGCGAAGCCCGCGCCCGGCGCCGCCGCGGCGACGCGCAGCGCCCGGCCGAGCACGCCTGACGGGGGCTCGAGGTAGTCGAGCGCATCCACGCAGTGGCTCTCCGCGAAGCCGTCCAGGTCGGGGCTCCACGACGCCGCCACCGGGCGCGCGCCGATCGGCTCGGCGAAGCGCCACAGCTCGGGAAGCGCGCGCCGCAGCCGCTCGAGCCGCGAGGCGTCACCGGGCGGTGTCGTCGCGCGCGGCTCGCGGCGCGCGGTCTCGGTCTCGTCGTAGCCGCCGGTCGACGCGATGCGCAGGCGGCGGATCGCGGGCAGCTTGCGCGCCTGCGCGACACCTTCATCGAACTTTGCCCCGCGCCGCCGCGAAAATGATTCGCCCCTCAAATCAACGGGGCCTGTCGGTAAAGC
>Ga0187892_10009087_pt1 | contig 13243 bp, 11 predicted proteins | sample MA1701073metaG_FD_139345 | JGI IMG/M metagenome (GOLD analysis project Ga0187892, IMG submission 139345) | Bio-ooze microbial communities from a basaltic lava cave in the Kipuka Kanohina Cave System on the Island of Hawaii, USA - MA170107-3 metaG ...
AGGCGGCGGCCAAGCGGCACAGCGCATGATCGAACGCGTCACGATTCCGCTTGCGGCCTGGAGTCTGGGCGGCGTGGAATCGTTGATCACTCAGCCGTCACTGACCACGCATGCCGGGCTAAGCGCCGACCGCCGCCGCGAGATCGGCATCAACGACGAACTGGTGCGCTTCTCGGTAGGGCTGGAGGCCACGGACGATCTGATCGAGGATTTGGATAGAGCGCTGCGACGAGCGAGCTGAGGATACGAATGACCATTGCACAGAGAATGGCCCGATGGGCAACAGACCTACGCTTCGAAGACTTGCCTTCCAAGTCGGTCCACGAGGTTAAGCGGCGGGTGATTGACTCGATCGCCACGACGCTGGGTGCGTACACTTCCCACCCTGCCAAGATCGTGCGCGAAAAGGCGATGGCGGTGAGCGACGCAAAGGCCAAGGCCATCGTGTGGGGCACGAAGCACCGCACGCTGCCGGAGCTGGCGGCGTTCGCCAATGGGGCGATGGTGCGCTACCTGGACTACAACGACACGTACCTGAGCCTGGAACCGGCTCATCCGTCGGACAACATCTCCGCCTGCGCGGCCGTCACTCAGCAAACCGGCAAGACCGGCAAGGACCTGATCCTGGCGATCGTCATCGCCTACGAGATTCAATGCCGACTCTGCAACGCCGCGAGTCTACGGGCGGGAGGATGGGACCATGTGACCTACGGGGCGTTATCGAGCGCCTTGGCGGCAGCGAAGCTCTGGGACCTCAGCGTCGATCAGATGGAGCACGCCTTGGGACTGGCCGGCGTGTGCAACATCGCCACGCGCCAGACACGAACGGGGCAGATTTCGGATTGGAAGGCGTGTGCGTTCTCCAACGCCGCCCGCAACGGCGTCTTTGCGGCCGACCTCGCCCGCCGCGGACTCACCGGCCCACATGAAATCTTCGAAGGGCCCAAGGGCCTCATCAAGCAACTCAACATCCCGGGCGTGCGGAACCTCGTGCTCGGCAAAGACGGGGACTTCATGATCGACAGAACCTACATCAAGTTCTGGCCCGCCGAGTACCACTCGCAGTCCGCCATCGACGCCTGCCTGCAACTGCGCCCCAAGCTCGCCGGCAAGTCGATCGAGTGGATCCACATCAAGAGCTTCGAGGCCGCGGTCAGCATCATCGGCAGCGAGCCGGAGAAGCTCCGCCCCACCTCGCGCGAGACGGCCGACCATTCGATGTTCTATTGCTGCGCCGCGGCCCTGGTGGACGGCGACGTGACGCTCGCGACCTTCGACGAGCATCGCCTCGCCGACCCCAAGCTGCTCGCCCTGATGGACATCACGACGATTGTCGAGGACCCTGAGCTCAACAAAGGCTACCCCCTGGGCATCCCCAACGATGTCACTATCACGCTGAGCGATGGATCGAGACTGAACAAGCGTGTGGACTTCCCCCGTGGGCACGCCAAAAACCCCATGACCGACGACGAGGTCGTCGCCAAGTTCCACCGCCTGGCAAAGGGCGTGATTCCGGAATCGACGGCCGCCCAGACCCTCGACCGGGCGTGGAACCTGGACAAGCTCCACGATCTTTCCGATCTTTTTGCATTCGAAGTTCCTCCGCACCCCTTGTGACTCCGATTTGCACACGGCCTGGGGGTTGAAATCTTCCTCAGACCGCCCCATAATTGCAAGGGCGCGGTGCCACGCCACATTGCAGGGGGAGGGCACGCGCGAGTCCGGCAGTTTACGCCGGCGCAAAGACGGGGGTCGCCGGATGAGGCTCACTTTTGTCACACGGCCAAGCCTCACTACCTTGGCGGTGCTGATCGCATCCGCATCCTCGCTTGCACAGAATCCCGGTCGACTGCCGAAGGACGCACCTTTCTCACAACCTGCCGACCTGTTGGAACGCGTCGAAGCCTCGTTTGGGCTTCGCGATAGCCGCTTGATCGAGCTGGACGCGTCCACTTTTCGCGGAAGCCCCATCCGAATCCCGATTGCGATCCGAGGACAGGCCTACACCGCGGAGCTGTCGCCGGTCTCGGTGCGGGCGCCCGAGTATCAACTGCTCGTACAGGGCGCCGACGGCGATCTCACGCCTGCCCCGACGAGCGACATCCATACCTATCGAGGCCGGCTCATGGAACTCGACCGCAGCTCCATCGCCGCATCCATGACCACCGACGGTCTTTACGCGGTCATGGTGTTTCCAGACGACACGACGTATGGTCTGGAGCCCCTCGCCGATCGCGTCGCGGGCGCGTCGCCCCGCCAACATGTCCTTTATCCGCATCGCGGGCTGCCGGACACCGGACATCGGTGTGCCACGCCCGACGCGGTGAACGGCGAGCGCAAGGACACGGTCGCGCCGAGCGGCGGCGTGGCCAGCGGTTCCGTGCTCATCGCCCAGCTCGGCATCGACTCCGATGTCGAGTACTTCCAGTCTTACGGCAGTGTCGCAGCCACTGAGGCCCAGATTCACTCCATCATCAACACGGTCAATGTTCAATATGAGCGCGACCTCGGCGTTCGTCACCTCATCACGACCATCATCGTCCGTACGGCCGAGCCGGACCCCTACGCCGCCAGCAGCGTGGGCGGCTTGATTAACCAGTTCCGCGACCGCTGGAACGTCTACCATACCTCGATCGTCCGAGACGGCGCCCAGCTCTTTACCGGCAAGGTCCTTGAGGGCGCAATCGGCATAGCTTTCACCAACAGCCTTTGCTTTCGCGATGCGGCGTACAGCGTGGTGCGATCGAACTCCTGCAGTACCTTCGCCTGCAAGACCGACCTGTCGGCCCACGAACTTGGGCACATATGGAGCGCCGACCATTGCAGTTGTCCCGGCTGGACCATGAACGCAACCATCAGTTCCGGAAACCGCTTCCATCCCGTTTTCGATATCCCGGAAATGATCGACTTCCGCGATTCTCGCACTTGCCTGCATACGGGGAACAAGTGCGATGCGACCGGTACGGTCGACTGCAATGAGAACGGCGTGGCCGATGGTTGTGACCTCGCCGCGGGCAGCTCGCCGGACGCTGATGCCGACGGAACGCTCGACGAGTGCCAACCCCCACCCATGCCTGCCGCCGAAACCACAACCAGCTTTCGCAACCGCGCAATCGCGCTCGCCGTTCCCACGGCCATTACGGTGCTCCCCGGAACGCCCACCGCGCTTCGCGTAAGGATCATCGACTTGCAGAACCCCTTCTCGCCGAACCCCCCCGGTCACGAGCCGCCGGATTTCTCTTCCTACGAACTTGGTGCAACGTGTACGGATCCGTTGGGTTGTGTTCGTTGGATTGGAAAGCCCCAGCCGGCGGAGGAGTATCAGGGCCGCCCCAACGAGGGGTCCTTCCTAGTCGCCCGCCTACAGTGTACGCCGTTCTACCACGATTGGACGACCGAAGGGTTCTTTCATGCCGTGGGCGCCGAGATCCTGCCCAGTTCCGCCTACGAGGTGGAGAACTTGTCTCCCCGTTGCGCCGGTCGTGAGGACACGTGCCTATGGGTATCGCAGCCGAACTGGTACGGAACAGCTCGTTTCGGCGACGTCGTCGCGCCTTACGATCCTCCGGACAGCGGATCACAGCCCGACGCGGTCGATGTGGCTGCCTTGGTAAACAAGTTCAAGGCCATGCCCGGCTCGCCCAGCACGCTCTTCGCGGTCCTTCAGCCCAATGTTCCTGACTGGAATACGGATGTTAGCGCCCTGGACATCGCCGCCTCTGTCAATGCGTTCCGCGGCCAAGCCTATCCCTTCACCGGACCTTGTCCGTGCCCATCCCCGGTTGCCTGTGACGCCGTACCGTGTGCCAGCTCGGGCGCCTGCAATGGCGGTCTGTGTGTTCACGGCTGCCTCGGCGGGGATGATGCCGGACAGCCGTGTAACGACGATCATCACTGTAGAAACGGCGCCTGTGGGCCGGGGTTTTGCCGCGACCGCTGCGCACGCTGCTTCTCGCCATAGGCCGCCTCTGGCGGCCGTTCCAGAATCGTGTACCTTCGGGGCCGTTGATACGGGAACAATGCGCGTGGCTCGAACATCGAAATCCGCGAACGCCAACGTCTACAGCGTCCATCCCGGCGTAGCGGCGGTCCAGGATTGGGTCGCCGGCCTCAAAACCAAAACGGGACGCAGCCTTCCAGAGTGGGTCAGGCTGGTCAAGACCGTAGGGCCCCCGACGGAAAAGGCCCGCCGCGAGTGGCTCAAGAAGGAGCACAAGCTGGGAACCAACGCCGCCTGGTGGATCGCCGAGCGCGCCGAGGGCAAGGGTGCGGAGGATTCCGATCCCCAGGCCTACCTCAAAGCGGCGGCGGAGTACGTGGAGCAGATGTACGCCGGCGGCAAGGCCGGCTTGCGACCCATTCACGATCGAGTCATCCAGGTCGCTCGCAAGCTCTCAAAAGACGTTCGCATCTGCCCGTGTCAGACGATCGTTCCGCTCTATCGCAACCACGTATTCGCCGAGATCAAACCCTCCACACGCACCCGGATCGACCTTGGCTTCGCACTCGCCAAGGCCAAGGGCCGCATGCCCAAACGCCTCATCGACACTGGCGGAGCGGCGAAGAAGGACCGCGTCACCCACCGCATCCCGCTCGCCGCGGTCGATGACATCGACGACGAGGTGCGGCACTGGCTGAAGGTCGCTTATGATCTGGATGCCCAATAGCGAGCCGACGAGCCGCGGGCTTCAGCCCGCGCGGCCGTTCGTGCCTACGTGCCAGTGGCGGCTTGTCCGCCGGTGCCTGTGCTCGATCCGGGGAGGTCTGACATGATCCGCTTCAGTGACGTTCAGAACTACATGCGTGAGCAGCGCATCGACGCCTGGCTGCTCTATGACTTCCGCGGAAGCAACTCCATTTTCTCCCAGGTGCTGCCCGGCAAGCGCTGGACCACGCGGCGGGCGATGCTGCTGATCCCGGTCGGCGCCGACCCCGTTCTTCTTTGTCACGGCATCGACGAGCATCAGTTCGACGGCGTCAACGTGCCGCGGGAGCTTTTCTTGTCCTGGCGCGACCTGCACGCCTGGCTGAACAAGAACCTGGCGGGCGCGCGCCGCGTGGCCATGGAGTATGCGCCGGGCGGTTCCCTTCCCGTCGTCTCCATTGTGGACGCGGGAACGGTCGAGTTCATTCGCTCGGTGGGCTGCGAGGTGGTCTCTTCAGCCAACCTGATCCAGGTCTGCGTGGCGCGCTGGCCCGAGGAGGCCGTCGCCGCTCATCGTCTCGCCTCGAAGCAGGTCAATGACATCAAGGACGAGGCCTTCGGCTACATTCACGAGCGGCTCGCCGGAAGCGAGAAGATCCAAGAGCACGAAGTGCAGCAGTTCATCCAACGCCGCTTCAAGGACATGGGGCTCGAAGCCAGCGAACCGCCCATCGTGGCGGTCAACGCCCACAGCGGCGACCCGCATTACGAGCCGTCCTCGACCCAACCAACCGAAATCCGCCGCGGTGACTGGGTGCTGATTGATCTGTGGGCCCGTCGCTCCAAAGACCCGGCCGTCTTTGCCGACATCACCTGGGTCGGCTACGTCGGGCCGAGCGTCCCTCAGAAGAACGCGGAAGTGTTCCAGATCGTCCGCGCGGCGCGGGACCGCGTCGTGGAGCGCGCCGTCGCCGCGTGGAAGGGCAACGAGCGCATCGAGGGTTGGCAGCTCGACGAGGTCGCACGAGCGGTCATCATCGACGCGGGCTTCGGCCGCTACATCCGCCACCGCACCGGCCACAGCCTCAGCCCAGGACCGGTCGTTCACGGCGTAGGCTTCAACCTCGACAACCTCGAAACCCATGACACTCGCGAAATGCTGCCCGGCTTAGGTTTCACCGTTGAACCGGGCATCTATCTGCCCGAATTCGGCGTGCGGCTGGAGATCAACGTCTACGTCGATCCCAAGATCGGCCCGACGATTACGTCCGACGTGCAGCACGAAGTTGTACTGATGTAGGGTCACCCCCTTGTGGATGACGCGGAATACCTTAGGAAGGCCTTTTGGGGAAAGAATCTCCATCGGCTCAAGGAGCAGCTAGAGACCTAGCCGCGAGCGCGAGGTGCGTAGCGGGGTGAGAGACATGAACACATTTCTCGGGATTGTGCTCTTCGCGATTCCCGTCGCCGGGATCGCTCTGAAGTTCGCCTACTGCTGAGGGCACCCAGTTAGCATGCTCGGTACGGGCATGGTGTTGCTGGGAGGCCCGGGTTTCATTTTCTGGTCCGTCAAGAACGCCCGCCGCAAGTAGCCCGGGTTGTCGCTACGTCCGTCGTCCCGCCCGAGTCCTTCATCCGGGAGATCGCTTCGAACAGAAGCTCGGCGATTAGACCGTGAACCTCCTCGTTGGCGTGCGGGTCCGTGCGATTCACCACCAGCGCCGCCGGTGAGCGCCCCGCGAGATGATCGGAAAGGGGTATGCATTGCACGCCGCCAGTCTCGAACCACGCTTCGATCTTTGCGGTCATCGGTCGGGACGACTCGACGTCGAGAAGGTTGGGGATCACGAAAGCCGCGATGCGGTCCGTCCTTCCGCGGTACGCCTGCATGAGCGCCTGAAGGTCGGATTCATGCGCATCCCATGCGGGGCCCGCGGCGTAACACTTCTCAATGAAGTCCCAGTACTGTGCGGCGGCAACCTGCGCGTCCCAGCTTCGCCAACGCCAGTAGATCAGATTCGCAAGGTGCGAACGCCGGATCACGGAGGCGAGGATCGCGGAGGACGGCTCGGTCGGTAAGTGCGGCATGCGCACTCCGGCATCCGCCGCCGCCCGTTCGGCGTCGTTGAGACAGTACGCGTGAACGATCGCATCCGCCCGATGCGGGAACGCCAGCGCGGCCTCGATCTGCCTCCGCGTGTCCCACCCCGGCTTGGCGATGTTGACTACTCGCCAACCGTCGCCGAGCTTTTCCGCCAGGCGATCCGAGAACCGGTCGTGCGGGTGCTTAATTCCCCACCCGGCCGCGTACGAGTCGCCGACCACCCAGAGCAGCCTTCTTCCCGCAAGATCGTCCGCGGTCACTTCCCCGTCGCGAAAGCCAAGCGAATTGATGGGCCGCCAATACTCATCCAGCCAGCGCTGCGAGGCCAAGGTCGCGCCTGCCCCGTTGGACTCCACAAAGAACCATCGCAACCCCAGCTCCGCACCGAGCAACCCATAAACGGTGGTCAAGGTCAGCGCGCAGCACGCGAACACCTTGCGCAGCAACCGCATTCGCCCCCTGCAAACCCGACGCGCCGCGCCTAGCGCCAAGGGTGCGGCGCCGGTCACCAGAATCACACCCAGGATAGGAGCTGAAAGTTGCACCGTTGCACCCGTGACGTGATATCGGATGGACGACGGAGGGCCACGAGTACGCCGACGGACGCTTCCCGAATCCTGCGGAGCGTGGCACCTCAGACGACGGGGCCTTATCTGTCGTTTGGCCGTGGTTAAGACATCCGCCCCCCCGCCCAAACTTCGCTTGAGCGGCGCCACCCCGGTGAGAATCACTTCTGTCGCTTCGAGGTTCCGCGCACGGTCATCTTACCTTGCCGGCTCTTGGCGGTGAACCACCAGTTCGTGGTGTCGTCGTCAACGAGGATCACGCAGCCATCCTTGCGCGTCTTCATTCCATCGGCGTTGACCGAGCGACCCGAGACGCAGAATCCGTTGCAGCGCCCGCAGTCCTGCGCCCAGCCGCTCCCGAACTCAGCCCAGTCATTGATGAAGCTGGTGCGATATTTCTTCGCCCGCGCATCCCAACACCAGTATTCAATCCAATGAACCTTCTCGCCGTCGGGCATCTCAAACCACCCCGCCGATTTGACCGCCGCGCCGTCCAGGACGGGTTCGGTCTTCCAGGCGCCGGTGAAGGTCTTCGGCTTGCCATCGGGGGAGGGCGGATCGACGAGTTCAGCCGTTCCGGTCCATGTGCCTACCATGCGATCCAGCGCCTTCATCTGGGCCGGCGGACTCGGCTTGCTTGGCACACCGCCTCGCCCCGGCCGCATGCACCCGCCGACGACCAGTACCGTCATCAGCACCCCGACCCATAGCTGCGCCATAGTCAACCTCCGCCTGTATTGAATCCGAATGTGAACGCTTCGCCGTGCCGGCTGTCGCGCCGCCAGCCGCCACGAGAGTAACCCTCGGCTCGCACGTTGGCAACAATCAAAAAGCCACCCGCCCGCCGTGGTCCATCCAACTACGGCGGCGGCTGTACGAACGGTGACAGAAAACAAAAAAGCAGAAGGGGCGCATAAACCGGTCCGGCCGAGCCGCTGATCGCCCACCTTCGTCAATTGCCTGTTCATCAACAACAAAGCCGGCGAGGGCGGCGTAGCCCACGTGTACCTCGGCAACCCCACATTCATCAACTGCACCATGGTCGGAAATCAGGCCCGAATCAGCTGCGGCGGGGCCATCTACGATCCCAACGGACAGGCCACCCTCAAGAACTGCATCCTGTGGGGCAACACTTCCACTCGCGGGGTCACCGAAGCGAGCCAGATCGGCGGAGGAGTCAACGGCATTTTCCCTGGTGCGTTACTCCGACGTGCAAGGCGGCTGGTCCGGGACCAACGTGCTCAACACCGATCCTCTCTTCGCCATCCTTCGAACGGAAACTACGAGCTGCTGAAGTCATCGCCCTGCAAGAACGCCGGAGAATCGGTCTTGCCGGCCGACATCGGCAACCTCGACTGGGACATGGACTACGAGGAGCCGATCCCATTGGACTTGAACCTCAGTAACCGCGTGACCCAAGGCGCGCTGGACTTAGGCGCCTACGAAGTCCCCCTGGACATCGAATGACTAGTCCCTCGTCATCCCGACTCCCGAATCCCGAAAACCGGGCTCTACGAACTCACCGCCAGCCTGGACGAAGGATCTGGTTACGTTCGTTGTTCGAAAGCGGCCCCGATGAGATAGCCGCGAATGCCCAGCGTACAGTGCGTCACGCGCGCATGAAGCCAGGGTCCGGGGCCTTCGTCACCGCATTCGCGCACGTAAACCGTGCTACGCGCCGGCACCTCTTTCTTTGACCAGAAAGCGAAGCCTCCGCCGGAGACGTTGTGCATGTAGACGCCCCATTGCCCGACAGGCTTGCCCGGGTCGGTCGTCACCTCGAGGTACACTCCCTCGGCGAACCGCGTGGCGTGCCGCTTGCCTGCGTATAGGTCCGGCTCACCGCTCGCACCCGCGGTGGCCACGAGATGTGCGATTGGGTCGTCACCGCTGGGGGTCGTCCCCTCTTCTTGCGTTTCCATCGTCCGCACCTCTTGCTCAATTGACTTGGTTCGCCCTTTCTCTCCATTCATCGGTCATGCGCCGCGAGGCCCTTACCTCTCCGATCCCTCGTTGCCGCTGCCGTTGCCGTCGTCAATACGGTCCTCACCAGCCGCACCTTCACCACCCTTAGCGCCGACCCCGCCGCCGCCCGAGCTTCCCGGACCACTACGTCTGCTGACGCTCTTCCCGTCCGGACTCCCGCCGCCTCGGCTGCCGCGGTCTCCCGCGCTTGGGCCTCCCTTTCCTGCTTTGCCAGGACCGCCGCCCTTACGACCGCTCGTGGCGCCGCTGCCTCCGCCGCCGTTCGCGTCGGTAGCCCCTGCAACCGTCGAGTCCATATCGCTGAAGCCCTGCCTGACCTTGTTCCCGAACAGCTTGATCGACACCAAAACGGTGATGACCGCCACCGCGAAAATCGCTGCGTACTCGGATGCGGCCGCGGCAGACTCCCCCGCGCCTAACCGGCGAACCGCAATCCGAGTTTCGCAGACGAGCTTCTGCACCGAACCCCTCGTTTCACTCCGGCAGTTCGATCCTTATGGAAAACGTTCGCCTAAACAGCGGCATGGCGGCGAAACAGGGGCCGCCGCAGGCAGGGCGCGCGAAGCCGCATGAACGGACGAGCCGTAGTCGAAAGGAAAGAACAGCCAGGTGCTAAACGGCGGCGCGGCCGCGGCGCGGCAGCGCCGGAGCGGCCGGCGCAAAAGAGCGGGACGCTTCATCGTATGCCCTCCTCAGGAGCGCTTCCCCTCCCGTCCGGAACTCCGTCCCCGACGGTGCTCCGGGCAGCGCGACCATCCTTGACACGTCAAGGACTCAACGCTTTGCGTCCCAATCTTGCGATTGGTTTGCCCTGTGGGATGTCTTCGGATTAACCCTACGATTTCGCGGCCAAGCTACAAATGGCGTGCAGTTATCGGTCCTCTGTTCCACCACGTCTTTATGCAACTGCGTTCTTGAGACCATTGACTTGCTATGAGGAAGGTGCTAATATGCTGGCTCGGGCGGTAGGTTGGTTCGATCTCTGGGTCGCCTATCTTTCGCTAACTATTTGTCGCACCGTAACTTAGAACTCCTGTAGGACCGACGCCTCAGTCGTCGATAAGGTACGGTTCCGGGGTAGAAGTGTCTGCGGACGCCGTATAGTGCAATCGCAAAAACGCGATGATGCCGCGGGTCGATCGCGGTGAGATCAGGGCCATGGACGAACTCAGCAGAATTCGCAACATCGGGATTTCGGCGCACATCGACTCCGGCAAGACGACCTTGACCGAGCGAATCCTGTTTTATGCCGGGCGCATCCACCGCATGCGCGAGGTCAAGGGCGACGACGGCGGCGCGACCATGGATTACATGGAGCTGGAGCGGGAGCGGGGCATCACCATCACCTCCGCGGCCACCACGGTCACCTGGAACGAGCATCAGGTGAACATCATCGATACGCCGGGTCACGTGGACTTCACCGTCGAGGTCGAACGTTCCCTGCGCGTGCTCGACGGGGCGGTGCTCGTACTTTGCGCGGTGGGCGGCGTGCAGTCGCAGTCCATCACCGTTGATCGCCAGATGCGCCGCTATCGCGTGCCGCGCATCGCATTCGTCAACAAGCTGGACCGCGTGGGGGCTGACCCGGCCCGGGTCGTATCGGAACTCGAAACCAAGCTCGGTCACGTGGCCGTGCCCATGCAGTTTCCCATGGGCGCGGGCGCCGACTTCTCCGGCATCATCGACCTCATCGAAATGAAGGCCTACTACTTCGACGGCGAGAAGGGCGAGGACATTCGCCGCGAAGACATCCCCGCAGCGTTCGCGGCCGACGCCGATCGCGCCCGTCACGGCATGTTGGACACCCTCAGCCTTTACGACGACGAACTGATGGAAATCATGGTTCACGGCACGGAGCCGACCGCGGAGCAGATCCATCGCGCCGTCCGCGGCGCGACCATCCGCCGCGACATCACGCCGGTGTTCTTCGGATCGGCCTATCGCAACAAGGCCGTGCAGAACCTGCTCGATGCTGTGGTCCGCTACCTGCCGTCGCCCATCGACCGGATCGCCTACGCGTGCGACAACGCCAACGACGGCGCGGAAGTCACTCTTTCCGCCGACCCCGACGGCCCGCTGGTGGCGATGGCCTTCAAAATCTGCGAGGAGCCCTTCGGACAAATCACCTATGTGCGCGTCTATCAAGGCAAGCTCCATCGCGGAAAAATCTACAAGATCGCCCGCAACGGCAGCGAGCAACGCGTCGGCCGCGTCTATCGCCTGCACGCGGACAAGAAAACCGACATCGAGCACGCCCAGGCCGGCGACATCATCGGAGTCATGGGCATGGACTGCGTCTCCGGGGACACGCTCTGCGACGGCGAAATCTCGCTTTCGCTGGAGAGCATGCACTGCCCGGAGCCGGTGATGTCCATCGCCATTCAGGCGGAGCGTACGGCCGACCGCGAGCCGATGTCCAAGGCCATCAACCGCTTCACCAAGGAAGACCCCACGTTCCACACCCACTTCGATGAGGAGGCCGGGCAGACGATCATCTCCGGCATGGGTGAGCTGCACTTAGAGGTGTACGTCGAGCGCATGCGCCGCGAGTACAAGGCCAACGTGATCGTCGGGCAGCCCAAGGTGCAATACCGCGAAGCGCCCTCGGTCGAGACGCCCTTCAACTACAAACACAAGAAGCAGACCGGCGGCGCGGGGCAGTACGCCCACGTCGTGGGACGCTTGGTGCCCATCGAGCCCAACGGCGAAACGCCCTATGAGTTCGAGAATGACGTGACCGGCGGACGCGTGCCCACGGAGTACATTCCGTCCGTGGACAAGGGCTTCCAGATGGCCCGGGCCAAGGGGCCGTTGGCGGGTTTCGAGGTCGTGGGCGTGAAGATGGTGCTGGAGGACGGCTCGTCGCACGCGGTGGACTCGTCGGACCTTGCGTTCCAGATTTGCGCCCGGGCGGCGTTCCGGCAGGTGGTCCGCGAGGCCAAGCCGGTGCTGCTGGAGCCGATCATGGCCGTGGAGGTCGAAGTGCCCACTGAGTTCCAGGGCGGCGTCACCGGCGACCTGGCGTCTCGTCGGGGGCTCATCACCGACAGCGAGACGAAGGGCAACGTGGCCATCGTCAAGGCCGAGGTGCCCTTAGCCAACATGTTCGGCTACTCCACCGACCTGCGTTCGCAGACGCAGGGCCGCGGCAACTTCGCCATGGAGTTTCTCTGCTACCGCCGTGCTCCGCAGTCCGTTCAAGAAGAAGTCATCGCCAAGTACGAAAAAGAACGCGCCGCCGCAAAGAAGTAGCCGCCCCCCTCTCCCCTGGGAGAAGGCCGGGGGTGAGGGCCGGGTAGCAGAGGGCAGTCGGTGTCGGTGCCTGCTCCCTTTCAGTACCGCGACAGTCATGGAGCGGTCTGACAGCGACGAAGCCACGAAGCCAGGGTGGGACTCGACTTGGAGATCGGGGGTCGGGACAAGGTTGTAGGCCGTAGACCGTAGGCGCGCGAAATGCGGGCGGCTAATCGTCGACGATGGCGGTGACTTCGTAAGCCCCCATGTCCACGTAGCCGAAGCGGGTGCGGACGTTACCGTCGAGGTCGCGGAATGTCTGCCCTACCGGAAGACAATCAATGATTGTGAGGGGAGCGTAGTAGAACGGAAGCACTGCTCGCAGAGCAGTGGCACACGGCAGAGCTACGGGTGTTTAGTCAACTTCAAACAGTGCCACCCAGCCTCGTCCGCCCGATGAACTCCGTGGCCTCCGCTTCCATGGCCGTCTGCAACATGGCTTGCGCCGCCAGCCGACAGTAGCCCGAGAAGCTCTCCCGGCTGCCCGACACCGACCCCATCAACTCTTGCCGATACCGCTCCCCCGGCGTTATCTTCGAGATATTTCCAAATCTTGTGGATGACGTCATGATCAGGCGGCGGCTTTTTTGATGCCGTCGGCGAATGGGACGCCGGCGATGACGTCGGCTGCGAGCGATGAACCGTTCA
>Ga0187892_10009090_pt1 | contig 13239 bp, 8 predicted proteins | sample MA1701073metaG_FD_139345 | JGI IMG/M metagenome (GOLD analysis project Ga0187892, IMG submission 139345) | Bio-ooze microbial communities from a basaltic lava cave in the Kipuka Kanohina Cave System on the Island of Hawaii, USA - MA170107-3 metaG ...
ATTGGCGCTCACGCCATCCACCATAAAATAATTCGTTCCCGGTCGCTGCCCGTTGACGCTGAAATCGCCCTGCACGCCTTCGACCGTCGCTGTCAATACCGCGCCGGGCGTCAGTTCGACCAATGGCAGAAAACTCCTTCCATTCAGCGGTTGATTCTCGACGAACTGCCGGTTGATGACCGTGCCCACGCTCGGCGATTCATTCAACAACGACGCATCGCCCGTGACTGTCACATCAGCCGCCACGCCGCTCACGCGCAGTTGAATCAGCAGCGACCGCTGATCGCCGACGTTCAAAATCACGTCGCGCTTGTCTATCGAGGCAAAGCCCGCCTGTTCGACGTTGAGCGTGTAATTGCCCGGCGGCAGCAGCGGCAAGGTGAAGAAGCCTTCGCTGTTCGTGGTGGTCTTGCGCTCCAGATTGGTGGCGGTATTGACGGCTTTGACGGTCGCGCCGGCGACGTTTGCGTTCCGCGGGTCTACGACGCTTCCGCTCAGCGTGGTGGTGGCGGATTGCGCGTAGGCGAGTGGCGCTGTGGCGAACAAGGTGAGGCCAATGATGAAGTTCAAAATGTGCTTTTTCATAATTCCTGATGTAGCTCTGATGTAACGCGGACTGCCGGTCCGCGCTACGGTGTTATTTCGCTGCGTTGATCGCCTCGGCCAGATGCTCGACGCGATGCAGGGTGGTAAAAAACGTGGCGGAACGAACGCCGACAGGCGCGGCGTTCGCGGAAACAGTGAATGCCGCGCGCACCATCCGGTCGCTTTCGGCGCTAAGTTGCGCGACACGCTCGCAGGCGCGGCGCAACTCTTCGTCGTTATTGACGCTGTTCGTTTCATTGACGGAAGCGCCGCTGCCCGACAGCGCGGGCGCAAGCGAGGCGCGCAACTGCAAGGTTTCGTCGCGCAGGCTGCGCGCGTGCGAATGCAGCAACGACAGCAAGGTGGCGCGCGCCGCCGCATCCAGCGTTTGCAATTGCGAGGCGGAAAACCGTCCGGCCAATTGGCGCAAGGCTCCGGCGTGACGCGCCATCTGCCGCGAACGCTGTAACGTTGCGGCGGCAAAACCTTCGATCTCGTTGTCTATCTGTTCCGCCGCTACGCCGCGTGATGTGAAGTGACGCCGTAATTCCGCGTCCACGGGCAATTTGGTGACGGTGACCTCCTCGCGTTCGATGACAACGGCGGGCGCGACAGGCGAAGCGCGTAATCTCCGCGTGGCTTCGGCGACGGTTTGGAGTTGAAGCTCGACAGCCGGGTGCGTGCGCAATGACGACAAGGCTTGCAGCAATTCGGCCTTGCGCGCGTCGGTTTCCAGCATGCCTTCGATGCGCAATTTGCCGGATGGCGTACGGCGCACTTCGATCTGTTCGTGCGTGTCGGCTTTGGCCTGTTGCAAAAGGCGCAGGGCTTCGATTTCCAGCGCGGCGGTCGCGCTCGCATTCGCTGCCGGCGAAGCCACGGGCAAGGGCGCGGGGCTTGTCGAATTGACTTTGGGTGGCGCGCCGGGCGAACCGGCTGGCTGCGATTCTGAATTGATTTTGCCGGGCCGCGCTTCCGGTTTCGCGGGGGCAGTCTTCGGCTTCGCGGGGGCAAGCCACCAACCCAGCTTTTGTCCCACAACGACGGCCATCAGCAAGGCCGTCAGCAAAATCGTGATGGTGACCCAACGAAACGCGGAAGGCGGAAGGCGGAAGGCGGAATAAAGTTTAGTGAGCAGTCCTTGCGGTTGCGTGAAGGAGGCAAATAAATCAGGGTGTGCGAGTGTGACCTGTGCGTGTTCATCGGCGGCGTTGATTCCGCATTCCGCATTCCGCACTCCGCATTCGTAAGTGATTTCCAGGTGCGGCCACGAGCCGCAGAAATTCAGACGGGCTTCCAGCGTGCGGCTATCGCTGAAGGTGGCGCGTGCGAATTGTTCAAACGCTCCGGATGGCGGGGCAGCGGCGTGAAAGAACAACAACCGCACGCCCTGCTCGCTGAAAATCTCAATGAAGAGCGTTTCGTGCGCGGCTTCGATGCTCAGCGACAGTTCGTTGCGTTCAGCCGCGTGCAGCTTATGACTGCTGAGCACTTCGCCATTGACGGCAATGCGCAGCGCCGTCGGGTCGTGTTCGTAAACATCGCGCCAGCGGCGTTCCAGCTTTTGCCACGAAGCGCGCGCGTTGCGTTTGGGTTTGAAGGCGGTGGGTTTGGGCGGCGCGGGCTTGCTCGCCGCGTTCGGATCAGGCCCCAACATTTCAGGCGGATCACGATGATCGAGCGAAGGCAGTTTCAGCAACCGATTGATGCTTTCCAGGCAATGGGCGCAACTGACGAAGTGCGCGAGCTTTGGCGCGTCAATCAATTCGGCGTGGTTGGCGAGGTACAAATCTTCGAGGTGGCGCAACGGCAAACATTCGCCCTGCCGCGTTGCAAAAATCGCCTGCCGCAATTGTTCCGTGAGCTTTTCGCTCGTCAGCGGTTTCAGTTCGGGCAGGGACTCGACAGTAGACAAAAAGCCGAGCCGTTGCGGTTCCAGCAAAAAGACTTTGACTTCCGCCCGCGCCACGCGCAGCAACTCCGCCACCGCCTGACGTGAAGTGCAGAGCATCCGCGCGATTTCGCTGGGGTAATACCCGTGAAAAAAGCGCAGGATCAGCGCGCTCGCGGCTTTGGCCGTTTCCTTGCGGACACAAACGAATTGGCAGATGGCGCGCAACTCGGCCAGCGTTTCCAATCGTTGCCCGGCGTCATCGTGCAGCGCCTGCAAACCCGCTGCGACCGAATCGTATTCCACCAGCAAGGACGGATTCGCCGGACTGCGCTGCGCGCGCGTCAACTGCGAACGGCGCAGATTGCGCAACACGGTGAACAGGTACGCTTCGACGTTTTCAATCGCCGCCAAATCCGCCCCGCCCAGCCGCAATTGCACGAACACATCGTGAACCAAATCCTCTGCCCGCGCCTGGTCGTGTCCGGTCAGATGCAAGGCCCACTCGAACATCTGTTCGTAGTGCGTCAGAAACATCTCTTCCACCGAAGGCGCGGCGTACGGCTTGAATTGTAGCGTTTGTTTGCGCATCGCGATTTTTTAGGTTCTCACCAAGAATGAGTACAGCAAACACGCGCGCATCAGGTTCCAGCTTCCGGTTTTTTATGAATTGCAGTTATGGCAAGGCTAATGGCCTGAATTGGCGAATGAATGGAACTGCTGCGGCAAGGCGCATTAGCAAGACAAGCGGACAGAAAAATGTGAGACAGAAAAATAAAGAAGACCAGACACATTCTTCATTTTTCTGTCTCACATTTTTCTGTCCGGTTGGTTTCGGTGGCCGAAACGATGATCCAGGCCTGGACGGTGAAAAGGCCATCACGATCGTTTACTCTGCTCTTAGCGCAATCATCGGATCAACCTTCGCCGCCCGCCGCGCCGGAATCCAGCAGGCGAGCAAAGCGACGGCGGCCAGGATCAACAGCGTCGCCAGATAGATCAGGATGTCGAAGGCGCTCACCTGATAGAGCAGGCTGGCGATCAGCCGCGATCCGATCAACGAAACAAGCAGCCCCGCGCCCAATCCAATGCCGATCAGTTTCGCGCCCTGTCCGATGACCAGCTTCAACACGTCACGCGTTTGCGCGCCCATCGCCAGCCGGATGCCGATCTCGCGCGTGCGCTGGCTGACGGCGTACGACATCACGCCGTAAATCCCGATGGCGGCCAGGACGAGCGCCAGTCCGGCGAAGACCAAAAACAAGGTTCCGGACAAGCGCCGCTGCCAAACGGTGTCGGCGATGCGGGCTTCCATCGTCGCGACGTTGAAGACCGATTGTTCGGGATCGGCCGCCCACACGGCGCGCGTCGCGGCGTCGGAAAGGTTGAGCGGAGGGACTTTCGTGCGCAGCAGCAAATACATGTTCGCGTCGCTCACCTGCTGGTACGAGACGTACAAATCCATCCCGCCGTCGCTCGCGACCTCCTCGTGCTTGACGTCGCCAGCGACGCCCACAACCGTCGTCCACTTGGATTCGGAAGAAAGATTGCCGGATTTGAGCCGTTTGCCGATGGGGTTTTGATTGGGAAACATTCGTTCGGCCAGGCGCCGGCTGATGACGCCCACGCGGTCGGTCGAGGCCGTGTCGAAGTCGTTTAAACTTCTCCCGGCGACGAGCGGAATGCCCATCGCCTGAAAATAGTTCGGGCTGACGCGCAGGTCGTTGACGAAGGGGTTACGCTGCTGCTCGTCCGCCGATTGGCCTTCGACGGTGAAGGTCAGCTTGCCTTCCTGCCGTTCCGAAGAGAGCGGCAGGTTGCTGGTCATCGCCGTGGCCTCGACGCCGGGCAAAGCTGACAGACGTTCGAGCAGTTGTTGAAAAAACTGCTTGCCTGTTTCCGGGCTGTATTTGCGCCAGGGCAACGCGACGCGCATCGTCAGCAGCTTGTCGGGATTGAAGCCGAGGTCGGTCTGTTGCAGCCGCAGAAAACTTTTGACCAGCAACCCCGCGCCCACCAGCAGCACTAGCGCCAGCGCGATTTCTGCGACGATCAGAGCCTGGCGCAATCCCTGCCGAGCGCCCTGCGAACCTTTCGCGCCTTCTTTCAGCAATTCGTTCAGATCGGGCTTGGAAGCTTGCAGCGCGGGCGCGAGTCCGGCGATCAATCCGGTGATGAGCGATACAACAAGCGTGAAGGCCAGTACGCGCCAGTCCAGGTCAATCGCGATCCACGTCGGCAGTTCGGCGCGAATCAAATTTTTCAGCAGCCGCGCCCAACCCAGCGCGAAGGCCAAGCCGAGCAGTCCGCCCAGTCCCGCGAGCAACATGCTTTCGGTCAGCAACTGCCGGACGAGCCGCCCGCGTCCCGCGCCGAGCGCCGTGCGGATCGCAATCTCGCGCTCGCGCGCCAGCGACCGGGCCAGCAGCAAATTGATGACGTTCGTGCAGGCGATCAGCAAAACGAAACCGACGCTGGTGAGCAGCAACCACAAATACGGCCGCACGTCGCCGACCGAAAAATCGCGCAGCGGCTTGATCGTGAAGCTCAAGCCCTGGTTCAAATCGGGATAAGTTTGCGCCAGCCGCTGGCTGAAAGCCGTCAACTCAGCGCGCGCCTGCTCTACAGTCACGCTCGGCTTCAAGCGCGCGACCGCATAGACATTGCGTTTGTCGCGCTCTTCGTGGTTGGGCATGAATTTGTTGATGGCGATGGAGCGGAAGAGTTGCGTGCTGGCGGGGAAATTGAATTGCGGCGGCATCACGCCGTGGATCGTGTAAAACGGCGCGGCGTCGAGCGTGATCTTGCGCCCCAGCACGTTCGGGTCGCCGCCGAAACGCCGCTTCCAGACTTCATAACTCAGCACGACGCCGAAGTTGCGTTCGCGGTCGTACTCCTCCGGCCAGACGCCGCCGTGCAGTTGCGGCACGCCCATGACCTCGAAGAATTCGCGCGTCGCCAGCACGGCCGAGAACTCTTCGGGCGCGCCGTCGCCGCTGTAGTTGTACTGCGCGCCGGGAACGTAAGCGCCGATCTGCTCCAAGGAAGACATCTGCTCGCGCATGTCTTTCAGTTCGAGCATCGAAAAGCGCCCCTCTTCGTTGCCCCGCGCCGCCGCGACGCGCACCAGGCGGTCGGCGTCTTTGTACGGCAACGGGCGCAAGAGCAGGGCATTGACGAAGCTGAAAATCGCTGTGTTCGCGCCGATGCCGAGCGCGAGCGTGAGCACGACGACCAGCGTAAATCCGGGCTTTTTGACGAGCATTCGCGCCGCGTAGCGCAGGTCTTGCCATAATGTCTGCATTGCGACCTCCTACTCGCTGCGAAGGGCGATCATCGGATCAACTTTCATCGCCCGCCGCGCCGGGAACCAACAAGCCAACAGCGCCACGATCATCAGCGTCAACGCCACGCCGAGGAACGTCAGCGGATCGTGAGCGCTGACGCCGTAAAACAGATGCGCGACGGCGCGCGCCAGCAGCAACGCGCCCAGCAAGCCGAGACCCGCGCCCGCAAGCGCCAATTTCAACCCATCGCTCAGAACCAGCCGTAGCACGTCGCGGGGCTCGGCTCCCAATGCCATGCGAATGCCCATCTCGCGCGTGCGCTGCGTGGTTGCGAACGACATCACGCCGTAAATCCCCACGGCGGCCAGCGCCAGCGCCAATCCCGCAAAGATCATCAGCGCAATTCCCGCCAGCCGCTGCTGCCAAACAGTTGCCAGCACGCGTTGTTCCATCGTCTGCACGTCAAAGACCGATTGTTCGGGATCAACTTTCCACACAGCCTGCTTGACGGCTTGCGTCAATGTCAGCGGATCAACCTTCGCGCGCACGGCCAGGTAGCTCTCCGGTGAGAAGAGTTGCTGGTCGCAGACGTAAACATCCAATCCCGGCGCGCCCATCACGCCGCGCTGGCGCACGTCGGCGACCACGCCCGCTACAATCAACCACGGGTCGGGTTCCGTGCTGTCGAGGCGATAATTCTGGTTGCGCCCGGTCAGCTTCAACCGTTTGCCGACCGCTTCCTGCGCTGGCTGCTCCGGCCAGAAAGTTTCGGCCACGCGGCGGCTGATGACGGCCATCAGCGTGCTTTGCTGGCTGTCGCGTTCATCAAACAAACGGCCTGAGACAGTGGCAATTTTCATCATGCGGAAATAGCCCGGACTGACGATCTGGGCGTTGACGTACGGGTTGCGCTGTTGTTCATCCGCCGGCTGGCCTTCGATCTCGATGCTGAGTTTGTTCGATCCTTCGCGCACATCCTGTCCGGCCAGGGGCAGCGAATCGTTATAGGCGGCGGCTTCAACGCCGGGCAGCCATTCGATTTCTTCAATCACGCGTTTGTAAAACGGCGCCGTTTCGCGCACGTGTTTGTACTTCGACCAGGGCGGGTCCATCTTCATCGTCAGCGTGGACGACGGGTCGAAGCCCAGCGGCGTCTGCCGCAATTTCAAAAAGCTAGTCACCATCAGCCCCGCGCCAGCCATCAACGCCAGCGCCAGCGCCATTTCGGCCACGACCAGAGCGCGGCGCGCGCGTTGTCCACTGCCGCCTGATGAGCCTTTCGAGCCTTCTTTCAGCGATTCGTTCAGGTCGGGCTTCGAGGCTTGCAGTGCGGGCGCGATTCCGGCGGCGATCCCGGTCAGCAGCGACACCGCGAGCGTGAAGCCCAGCGCGCGGGAGTCCACCTCGACTTTCATCCACGCGGGCAGATCGAATCGCATCAGGTCCGCCATCAGGTCAACGCAAACGACTGCCAGCAGCAGCCCGACCGCGCCGCCCGCGAACGTCAGCAATAAACTTTCGGTCAGCATCTGCCGGATGAGTCGCCAGCGCCCAGCGCCCAGCGCCGCGCGGACGGCCATCTCCCGCGTGCGCGAGCTGGCGCGCGCCAGCGTCAGCCCGGCGACATTGACGCAGGTTACAGCCAGCACGAATCCGACCGCGCCCAGCAGCAGCCACAGATAGCCGCCCGCGTCGCCGATGTAATGTTCGCGGAACGGACTGACTTTCAACCGCAGGCCGGTGTTGGTGTCGGGGTAGGCTTGCTCCAGTTCGCGCGCGATGGCGTCGAGTTCGCCTTGCGCCTGCGTGATGCTCACGCCCGGTTTGAGTTTTGCGATGACGCCTGATTCGCGGATGTTGCGGCTGTCGAAATCTCCCGGCGGGACGCGGCGGTAGAGTTGCGCGTTCAAAGGGAAGTTGAACCCCGGCGGCATCACGCCCAGCGCTTCGTAAGGCGCGGCGTCGAGCATGATCTTCTTGCCGGCGATCAGCGGGTCGCCGCCGAAGCGCCGCTGCCACACGTCGTAGCCGAGCACGATGGCGAAGACGCGCTGGCGCTCGTGCGAGGCCGGCCACACGTCGCCGACGTGCGCTTTCACGCCGAGCAGGTCAAAGAGGTTGTGGGAATTGACCGAGGTGACGAGCGATTCCGGCGGCCCGTCGCCGGTGACGTTGTACTGCGTGTTGCGGATCGAGGCGAAGCCTTCAAACAGCCGCGCCTGCCGGTTCAAGTCTTCAACCTCCAACATCGAGAGCTTGCCCGCTTCGCCGCCGCGCTCGGACATCACGCGAACCAGCCGATCCGGGTCTTTGTAAGGCAGCGGCGTGAGCAGCAGCGCGTTGACGAAGCTGAAGATCGCGGTGTTCGCGCCGATGCCGAGCGCCAATGTCAGCACGACGACTGCGACGAAAGCCGGTTTCTGCTTGAAACTCCGCCGCGCGTACCGCGCGTCCTGCCGAATCGCTTCCATCATTCGATCACCCCTTTCGGTGTCGAGGCGGCGTCAGCTTGCAGGCGGTAGAGGCTGTAGACGCGGCCGTCGCGATACTCCTCGCCGACTTCGAGCGTGCCGAAGACGGTCATCGGCAGGTGTGTGTACGGCACTTTGCCTTTGCCTTTGTATCTGACCATCATCCACTCGTTCATCGAGACGGGACCGCCGAATCCGCACATGTCGAAATTGCCGTTGAGCACGAATTCGGTCGCGCCTTCGGCGTCGGCGTTGATCGGCATCATGAAGCCGGAGACTGAGACCTTCTTCCCGTTCAAAGCCTTGATGTCGTCGGGGATTTTGCTCTTCTTGACCAGCTCGGGATCGGGCGTTCCCCACGAGTCGGGCGAGTGGTAGTAATAATCGCTCAGGTAGTTGAAGTTGACCGCCGTGTAAAGTTGGCTCAGTTCCTTGACGCGGGAATTGTTTTCGCCGACCAGCCAGGAATCCCTGGCGGCATTGTTGTTGTTGGCCGCATCCGGCTTGCCTTTGAAAAGCGGAAGGCCCGCCAGCCAGCCGAGCGCCACGAAGACGCACAGCCAGAGCGCGGTTTTTATTACGCCTTTGATCGCCGACGGTTTGGCCCGCTCCTTTGCTGGCGCTTGATCTTGCATAACCACCTCTACTTCGCTTCGTTGCCTTTCGGAAAATTGAACGCGACGTTGTTGAACTGTTTGCCCTTGATCGAAATCGTTTTGATGACGCCGTCGAACTTGCCCGCGCCTTTCAGCTTGTCGGATTGGCCGGAGAACTCCGATGTATCGCTGGCCGTCTCGCCGGTCAGGGAATTGGCGACGCCGCCGAGCTTGATCGCCTCCGCCGGAGTTTTGATCGCGACTTCAATGTCGGGCTGTTTCAGGCGCACGGCCTTCTCGGCTTCTCCGTCCAGCGCATAAGCCGTCAGCTTGCCCGACGCCGCGTCAAGCACTATTTCCAGGTGCGCGAACTCTTCGCCGAGTTCGACGAGCGTCCCGCCGTGCGGCGCGGAGTGTTCGTGCTCGCTTTCCGTCTGCGCGGCTTCGACGGACGGGGCCGGTGAAGGCGCGGACGCCGCAGGTTTTGATTCCGTTGGCGGAGATTGACAGCCGCTCAATGCCAACACCGCGATCATCAAAATGATTAACTGTTTCATTCGCTGTTGCCTCGTTCTTGATATGCCATATGAAATATCAAATATGGCATATGAAATATGCTCAGGAAGTCGGTGCCAGGTGTTCGGCCACATCCGTGCGATACGCCTTGAAGGCCGGAATCAGTCCGGCCAGGGCGCCGGCCGCGAGCATCATCAGCGGCGTCAGCCAGAGCGCCGCGTCCGTCTGCCAAACGCTGAGCACGACGCCGGTCTGCGCTTTGACGATGACTTTTGTCGTTGCGAGGATTGCGCCGTAGACCCCGTACCCGCCGAGCGACCCGATGAGCGAGATCGTTGCGGCTTCCGTTACAATCACGGCGAAGACGGTCGAGCGCCGGGCGCCGAGCGCGCGCAGGATGGCGAACTCGCGCCGCCGCTCGTTGATCGTGTTGTAGACGCTGGCCAGTATCGAACCCGCCGCCACCGCGATGACCAAGTAAGCCACCAGCGCCAGCACGCGATTCATCCAGCCGAGCTTGTCGAACAGGTCAGCCATCACGCGGCCGATCGGCCAGGCCATCGTGGCGACTTTGCCCTGTTTGTTGATCGTCTGGTCGAGTTGAAAGCCGGATTGCGGGTCGCGCAGTTTCAGCATCACGGCGCTGACTTCCTTGTGCTCGTCGGGAATCGTCTCGCCCTCCCGCGCCTTGAACCCCTCGCCGCCGCCGCGCAGCACGTGGCCTGACATCCGGTAAATGCCCTCGATCGGAATCCAGACCACGCGGTCAGACGGGCTGTTTGTCGGTTCGAGCACGCCGATGACGGTGTATTCATCGCGGTGGCGCTGCCGTTCGTCGGCTACCAGGCCGTGATAGGGATTGAACGTCGAGCCGACGCGCAAGCCCGTCGCCTGCGCTGCATAGCTGCCGATCACGGCTTCGCGGGTGTCGTCGCTGAAAAATCGTCCGCCGGGCGCTATCTGAAACTTGCGCCCGCGGCTGTATTCAAATTCGGTGAAGATTTGCGAGATCGTGCCGACGATGCGAAAGCCCTGATAGTTGTCGCCGACCGCGTATGGTATTGCCAGCCGCACGCGCGGGTCTTGTTTGATTTGTTGGTAGAGCGTCCACGGGATGTTGCCGGGCGAGGTCTCCAGGTGGAAGACGGTGTTAAGCACAAGCTGCAACTGGCTGCCGCGCGCGCCCAGCACGGCGTCGAATCCGGCCTCGCCGCCGGTGAAAGCCTGATAGCTTTGCGTCTTGATTGCAAAAACAGCCATCACCAGCCCGCTGCCTATCGCTATGGAGAAGGCGGTGACGAGCGTCGAGAGCGCGTGCTGGCGCAGGCTGCGCCGCACGATCAAGAACAAGCCTCTGATTCCGCTCCAACTCTTCATGGCGATTTTCAGTGAATGTGCGCGCTCGTTCGCGCCGCTATCAACTCTTCATTCTCTTTATCCGCAAAGCCGGCTCGGTTGATCTCGTCGAGCCGCACGACCTGATCGAACTGAGACAGCACTTCCTGATCGTGACTGACCAGCAACAACGCCGCGCCGTGCTCGCGGCAGACCTCGCGAATTAACGACAGCGATTCGCGCGCGCTGAGCCGGTCGAGGTTTCCAGTCGGTTCGTCGGCCAACACCAGGTTCGGCCGATTCGCCAGCGCGCGCGCGACGGCGACGCGTTGTTGCTGACCTACCGAAAGTTGACGCGGGCGATAGTTCAATCGGTCCCGCAGTCCCACGCGCGCAAGCAGCTCACGCGCGCGGTTCTCATCCGCGCCGCGCCCGAACATCTGGCCGAGCGTCACGTTTTCCAGCGCCGTGTAGCCTTGCAGCAGGTTGAACGTTTGAAAGACGTACCCGACCGTTTGCGCGCGCAATCGGTCGCGTCCCGCCTCACCGAGCGCCGTCATCTCCTCGCCCGCGATCAGAATGCGCCCGCTGTCCGGAGTGAGAATGCCCGCGATCAAATGCAGCAGCGTGGTTTTGCCCGAACCGCTCGCGCCTTCCATCGCCAACTGCTCGCCTTCGCGCAGAGAAAAATACGGCAAGTCAATAATCTCGCCCCGCGAGCCGTCAGGAGCGGCGTAGCTCTTCCTCAGGTTGATAATTTCCAGCAACGTCATGTCAGCAATACGAGTTTGGTCTCGGTAAGGCGCCGACGATCCCACGCCAAGTCCCCCAAGTCCCCCAACTCTTGTGGATGTTACCGGCCCGCCACGAAACGATATACCGGTTTTCAATCAATGGCCGGCCAGGACTTGTCACCGGCTGCCAGAAGCCGATGAGTGGAGACGTGAAAATGAACGCTTGATCCGCCGGGCGGTCTGAGGCATAACGGGCTTACTTTTTCGAGGGAGGAATGGATGATGCGATTGTGGATGAGTTCGCGCTTTCTGCTGATGGCTTTCGTCGCATTGGCGGCCGCGCAAGAGCGTGCGGCGATTCCGGTGGAGTTGACTCTCGCCAAGGCCGTTGAGATTTTCCTTCAGCGGAACCCTGCCGCCCCCGCGGCCGATCAACGACTCGGCGTTTGCGCTGTCAAACAGGCTTTCCATGAGGCCGTTTACGCGCAGTATCTGGTCGGCGAGGCGCGGGGTGAGTCGCAGTACTTCGACGAGTTGCTTGAAATCGCGCAGGCCCGTTCGGGAGTCGGCGCCGCGCCCGAATCGGACACGATCAAGGTCATTCTGGAGCGCGACCGCTCGCGCCTTTCGCTCGCCGAATCGAAAGCGCAACTGCGGCGATCCGTCGTCCTCCTGGTCAGCCTGCTCGGCGCTCCGGCTTCCGCCGCTTCGCCCGACGTGAGCGGCAACCTGACGATTACCCCGCTGAGTCTCGACTTGACCGATTTGAAAGAAGCAGCCTTACGGCGGCATCCCGAAGCCCAAGGCGCGGCCCGCGCCCGGATGCTCGCCGAAGTCGAGGCGGCCTTTGCCTCGTGGTCAGCGCATCGGGAAAGGGTCGAAGTCATGGAGTCCTCGCAAATCGGACGCGCCTCCGACCTGCAGGCCGTCGCGCACAATCTTTACTTCGAGAAGAAGGACGGATTGACGAATTTGTTTGAAGCGCGCCGGGCGCGGCGTGAGGTTCGGCTGAAGTATTTCCGCGCGTTGCTCGACGATCACCTCAGTCTTGCTCGTCTGGAAGCCGCCGTCGGCAAAAATCCTGAGGAAATTTCTTGGTAGCCCCCAGGCGATCCGCGTCCCTGTGAGGCAGCGGCGTGAGCAGCAGCGCGTTGACGAAGCTGAAGATCGCGGTGTTCGCTCCGATTCCCAAAGCAAGCGTTAACGCAACAACAGATGAGTGGTCGCGGCTGAAGATGGGCTTTTTCAACCGACCTTGATGATTGCGGACATATTCCGCGGACATATTGACGTGAATATTGAGGCAGGGGTGAAACAATCAGGGCGTAGCCTGAGTTTGTAACTCATTGTTTTTCATCGCCAGAGCAAAGTGGAACCAATCAGGGCGGGTCAGAAAAATCCGTAGAGCTTGCTTGGGGTGCAAGAGGCCGTGGGTTCGAATCCCGCCGTCCCGACTTTTATTTTCAATCACTTAGGGGAGCCAGATCAGCTCCTTTTTCCCTTTGGTGACGCATTTGGTGACGCATTCGATTTCGCAATGCGCTGACTACTACGTCTCTCCTGATCGTCTCATTCCGCAAAACAACGAGCTTACTCTTATTGATCTCCTGCCGTGTGCAGACCGCCCCGGTTTTTTCGTTGAGGCCTCACTGTGAGGTCTCTGATTCAAGATTGCGGCTGCATCCTCGCACGAAATTCGTCAATGAACTGGTTGCAAGTTTTGAAAATTGGGCAAAGTCTGTAATGATAGGCGTCTGAGCGCCGCAGTAAGAGATCATCACAGGACACAAATCAAACTTGAATCAAACATCAGAACAGCCGGAA
>Ga0187892_10009092_pt1 | contig 13237 bp, 6 predicted proteins | sample MA1701073metaG_FD_139345 | JGI IMG/M metagenome (GOLD analysis project Ga0187892, IMG submission 139345) | Bio-ooze microbial communities from a basaltic lava cave in the Kipuka Kanohina Cave System on the Island of Hawaii, USA - MA170107-3 metaG ...
ACGAATCCTTGCTCGCGTGGCTGAATTCGCTCTGACGATTATGTGGCCAAGATCCTGCGGTCCGCCCTGTCCGGCCGCTGGGTTGCGGCCGGGCGGCCACATAACAAGGGCGGGCACATAACCCCGAATATGTTCCGCGGAACATATTCGGGGACGACGATCGCCGGGGCGCCGCCGAAGAACTCCATCATCCGGACATGGGCCGTGATCCACGACGGCAGATCCTGGGCCGGGCACGCCTCGGCGTACACATAGCTGCTTGCCCCCAGCACCCCGACGAACAACTCCACGGGGCGCACCTCGCCGGTGGCGGCGTCGATGATCGTGGGCCGCTTGCCCGAGAAATCCACGAAGGCCTTCTCGCCGGCCCGGTGGACCTGGCGCATCGTGGGGGCGAGCCGGCGGGTCCACTCGTGGTAGTGCCGGCAGAACTGGCTGTACCGATAGCCGTCGGGCTGCTGCTGCAGGTACTCGAGGTGCAACCGCTGCAGCGTGACCCCCGGCCGCTTGAGCTCACGGTGGACCCCGGCCATGTCCGGCAGGGGCCGGGGAACACCGACGAGGTCGCCCACCCGCTGGAACAGCTGGGCCTCGAGCTGAGCGTCGTCCCACTCCGCGGGCAGCGGCCAGCTCAGGGCCGCCTGCTGGGCCCGGCGGCAGTACTCCGACACCGTGCCCAACCCCACCCCGCAGGCCCGGGCGATCGCCCGGTGCGGCAGGCGCTGCTCGTACTTCAGCCGAAGAATCTCGCGGACTTGCCTCATCAGTAGCCTCTCGGTCATGTCGGTAGGGGCCCTCCTTCCCCGGAGGCCACCCTACCGGCGGGCCGTTGCGACCGACGAGGCGATCAGGCTCGGAATCGGCGATCACGATCCCCAGAACGGGTGATCACGATGCGCCGGAATCGACGATCAGGATTCAGCGGAATGAGCGATCAGGATGGATCGGAACGCGCGATCAGGATCGGCCGGAACCATCAACCGGAGCACGCTGGCGAGGCTCGGGCTCTTGCGGCCCGCGGGGAAAGGGTCGGCGACGAGGTACGAGCCGGCATGAAGGGGACAGATTCTCCCCATTCGTGAAGGGATTGAGCGCGCGCTACGGCATTGCCGGTTGCGGTGCCGGAGGAGACGGCTGCTCGGTGTGCCCTCGCCGCCATATTTTGCCGTTGGCATCGGCCTCTTGCTGACGGCGGGCTGCGTGACGACGCGCGGGTCGCGGTCATGCGACTAGCCCGATGAGGGAACTCTGGCGTCGCCGTGAGCTACCTGGCGCCCCAAAGGCGTGATCGTCCAGAGCTTACCTTTGCCGTCCTCTAGGTACTTCTCACGCGCCATCTGTTTCCGCGCTCGCCTCAGCATCAGCTTCCAGCGCGGCACGCCACGCTTGCCGGTCGACTTCAAGTCGCCGGGCTTGAGCTTCGCGATCGCGTGAGCCTCTAGGGTTTGCTCGATCTCCCGCCTCGACCCCGAGCCGCCGAGCGCGTCGAGGCTCTGAAGGACGAGCTGGTAGTACTCCCATAGGGGTGTTGTGGCCGCTTTGGCGCCTCCGTCCTGCTTTGGCCGCCAGAGGGTTAGCCACTCGCGCCGAAGGGTATCGATTCTTCCTTCGAAATCGCTGATGGTTCTTCCTAGTCCAGCCATATCGGTTGCGGCCCCATAGTGGCCGCGCGCCATGAGCTTGCCCGCCAGATGATTGAGCTCCTTGAGAGCTCCCTTAATCTCGCGTCGCGCAGTTTTCAGCACACGATCTACCCGACTGGCGGCACGGAGTCGCTTCATGCCCCGCCGCCCTTCAGAGGGGGCGCCTCCTGGATCATCCGCATGAGATCGAGGGGCTGCGCGAGTACACGTACACCAGAAGGAGAGATACCAGTCTCAAAGATCTTCTTCCAGAAGTCCCTATTTTGCTTGGCGCCGAAGACGGTCGTACTAAGGTTCTTGTCGATCCAGCATGGAAGGTTCGCCAAGCTAAGTAGGAACAGCTCGACGCGGCGCCAGAGGGCTTCCGGGAACGGTTGTTGACAAAGGGTATCCCGGTCGGCAGCTTTCCCAGTGAAGACGTAGTAGTTCTCGATAACCAATTTCACCCAGCGGAGTACGTTCGCGAGGGTCTCCTCTCGCGCGATCCGCCAAGCGCGGAGGTGTCCTTCAAGAATTGGGTTTCCCTTCTGCACGCGATTCTCGAGCTGCCGCCCGCCGACTTCGGGATCCCACTGACCGACAAAGAACACGTCGGCGATCAGACTCATAAGCCGAACAATCTGATCGCGTTCCAGAAAACGGGGGTTGTCCCCCCGCTCCATTCCCTCGTCGATGGAAGAGGCGAGGGCCTTCATGTACAGGAACTCAGTGAAGAACGTTCGTTCCACTGTGGCATAGGCGAGGGGCCGGTCGGCGCTCTTACCAGACCACTCAACGAATTCCATCAAGCGATTGTCCTTGTTGTGGGTAATGGAGTCGCGGTGGGCGTCGATGATGTAGCGGAGCATCTCGCGATGCTCGCCGCGAAAGAAGGTCACGAGATCTTGTTCGCTGAAACTGTAGTCCTGGTCCCGAAGCCCCTTCATCTTCTGGTACTGGTGTACGCGCTCCATAAAGAGGGTGCTGCCCAGATGGCGCATGACGGCTGTGTCGAAGGCGATTTGGGCGAGCTTGCCCCCGGCGTTTGTATTGGTCTGGAGCAGGACGTTAATGTCGGGCTCGACGAAAATTCGAACAGGAAGCGCCTTGACACCGAGGAGGATCTGCGCTGCAGCCTTGTGCTGACCGTCGAAGACATTCACCAGTCCGGAGTTGTCCGCCTCCGGGGCCCACCAGGCTAGGGCCACGTGGAGCTGCGGGCGCTTCTTCATGAATTCTTCGATCAGCGCACGGATGTTGGTGCCTATGCTCCGAGGATTGATGCGCGTGTCGTGGTGTAGGTACTCGAGGGGTAGTTGGGCAAAGAACGATCTCATACCGCTCAGTGGGTCGGTGAAGAGGGGTGAAGTGCGGATCGTAGGCTCGGGGGTTCCGGACAGGACGAATTCCACCTGGGTGTCTGACTTCTTGAGGCGGAGGCGTGCCTTGGCGCCTCCGTACCGCTGCAGGACGTGGCCTAGGTGTGCTCCTCGCTCGCCGCGGCCCTGCGCCTCGGATTGCAGACGCTCGAACTCTGCCATTCGTCTCGCAACGCGCAAGTCGGAGGCGCCTTTGCTGCGATTGCACGATGCGTGAACTAAAGCGAAGTTGTTCTCTTCATCACGGCCGTTGCTGACCAATGGCTCAATATGGTCGACATCGAGCTGCCCGTCGTGAAGGACGAGGTCGATGGTCTCATCACAGATGAAGCACTTCCGGCTCTGCCGGTCCAGCAGACGGCGTTCGAGAGCCGATCGGCCGTCCTTATCAAGGGCGGCAAGAATGGGCGAACGCTCTACCATCGCAGCTCCCTTTCTGAGCCGTGGCTATCCACAGCCGGTGCGAAGGGGGGGGGTGGCTACGCCTCGAGCTCCGGGTCACGGCTGAGCGCGCTGCGGATATGTGTATCGCACGGGGCAAGGGGGGGCAAGGGGGTGTTGTGTATCGACTCGGAACCGCTTCTGAGCCCTGGTCATTCGGGCGCAAGCCAGCGAATGATACCGTCGGCCGTGAAGAGAAGACCGCAGCGAGTGTGCCGACTGCCCTTCACGCCAGCGGTTTCAAGCAGACAGCGGTACAGGTTGATCTGAGAGGAGTAGCCGGGATAGTGAAACTCAACTGGCCCTGTTGGCGGGGCGTCGGTCTTGAAATCGATCACGTCTAGCCGCTCGTCAGTGACGCCCAGGAGGTCGATGTAACCGCTCAGCAGCCGGCCCCCTTCCCCGGCGCCGGCGACCGCGTACTCGATCTGGAGTTCCGGCCCCAGGAGCTTGAGCAGTCCCTCCTCACGCAGGGCATCGAGGGCCCGCGCGACGTCAGTCGCGGCCTCTTCGAGATGCTCGGTAAGGTCCCTTCGCGCGGCGGCACGACGCACGGCTTCCGCGGGCGATAGTGTGGGATCGCGAAGCATCAGGCCAATCGCCCGATGGACGATCTCTCCGAACACGTTCCCGAACCGGCCCTCGCGAGACTTCCGAAGCAGGGGCTCGGGGGCGTCCGGCTCGTCGGCGGGCGCCTGGACATGCGCCTCGCCCGAGACGCTCGCCGGTCGGAAGCGGGGCCTGGCCGCTTCGGCCGCGGCGGCAATCCAGCGCTCGCCGACCTCCCGCTCGATCCTGGCCCCGTCAGCGCGGTCCGGCTGAGCCGAGGCCGGGACAACCAGCGCCCAGGCGGGCTCGGCACCGGCATGATAGATGTCCAGCTCGCGGACGAGGGCCGGGTCGGCGCCGGCGAGAAGGGCGCCGCAGACCATTTTGCTGGGATCGGGAGCGCCCGCCCTGGGTACGACTAGCAGGTCGCGCGCGCGCGTCGCCGCCACGTACACGACGCGCCGCCGCTCCGCGTCGAGGTAGGCCTTCTCGGTGGCTTTGAGCCGGAGGCCGGTCGGCTCCTCCCAGTCGAGCCCGTCCAGGTGCATGACCCAGCCGCGGCCATCGCGCTCCATCCGCCAGGCGGCGTGATCGATGCGCGTGTCCCACGTGAGCCGGCCGTCCCAGAAGACGACCACCGGGAACTCGAGCCCCTTGGCCTGATGGACGGTGAGGGCCTGGACGGCGTCGGTGCCGATCGGGTGCGGCGGGTCGAGCTGGACGGGCTCGTTCACCCAGTCGCGCATCCGGGCCGTGGCCGCGTCGTAGTCGAGCCCCTCGGTGGCGGCAGTCTGCTCGAGAAGCAAGCACAGCTCGCGCAGGCGCGCGAGGCGCTGCGTCCCGTTCGGGCCGAGCGCCGTGGTGCGCGCAAAGGCGGTGCGGTCGAGCAAGTCGCGCGCAGTCGCGCCGGGGGAGCGCGCGAACCGCTCCTGTCGAAGTTCGCGGACGAGTCCGCGGGCTTCCCGGGCCCGGCGCACTGCCTCGTCGTCCGCGCCGGGGCCTTCTGCGGGCGCGGCTCGCGCACGCAGGAGATCGGCCGGATCCACCGCGAAGAAGGGCGGGCGGAGCAACGCAGCTTCAGCGACCCCGTCGTCGCGGTCGGCGATCGCCCGGAGCCCGAGCAGGAACTGCCGGTGGAGGGGGTCCTGGAGGAAGAGGGTGCCACCGCGCGAGGCGTAGGGAATGCCCTCCGTGTCGAGCCAGGAGAACAGGAGGGGAAGGTTCCAGGTGGACACCGCAAGGATGGCGATGTCTCCGTAGCTCACCGGGCGTGGCTGTCCATCGAGGGGGTCCTGGATGCGCACATCGCTCGCCGTGACGAGCCATCGGAGGTAGCGGGCGAGCACCTGACCCTCGAGCCTCCGATACTCCTCCACCTTGTGCTTGACGGCATCGGGAAAGTCGAAGGGCAGGACGTGCACGGCCGGACCATCGGCGGGCTCCCGCCCCGTGGCGAGCGGTTGCTGGAAGACGACGCCTGTCGCGGGGTCGAACGGGCGGCCGTCTGGGGAGCGGCCGAGCACCCGGTCGAAGCGGTCGTTGAGCCAGTCGATCAGCGGGCCCACGCTGCGGAAGTTGGTGGAGAGGGTCACCGTGACGGCATCCTGGCGGGCGACGAGACCACGGACGCGGTCGTACATCGACACGTCAGCCCGGCGGAAGCGATAGATCGACTGCTTGGGGTCCCCGACGAGGGTGAGGGCGGCCGGACGCAGCTGGACGTCCTCCCAGCGGGCGGCCACGGGCGCGTGCTCGCAGAGGAAGAGGATGATCTCGGCCTGGAGCGGGTCCGTGTCCTGGAACTCGTCGACGAAGACATGATCGAACATCCGCTGGAACTCGCCGCGGACGGCGCGGTCCCTGACCAGGAGGTCGCGGAGCTTGACGAGGAGATCGAGCTGGTCGAGAGCGCGATTCCTGGCCTTCACCTTCTCGTAGAGGGCTACCACGACCGGGAAGAGACGGACGAGCCGGGTTGCCATCCAGCGGTCGAGCGGGCCACGGAGGTCTTCCTGGAGCGGGGTCGGCCGGCGCCTGTTCCCGTCCCAGAAGGTCTTCCAGATGTCCCAAGCAGGACCGTCGTTGTCGAAGGTGGTGCTCTTCCTGGCGTTCCGCGGCTTGCGGTCGAGCTGTGGCCAGAGGTCGCGCAGGATCAGCAGAGGCTCGGTCAGGTTCCGGAGCCGCTGGAGCACCCCGGCCGTGCGGCGGACCCAGGCGGCGCCGGCGGAGCGGCCGGTCACAGGCCGCGCCATCGCCACGAACTCGTCGGCGGCCGCGCGGAAGGCGGTGGCGTCGAACGGAGCTGGCTCGGCATCGGGCGGTGGAATATCGCGCTCGTGGACGAAGCCCGCGACGAGCCCGTCGAGCCCATGGAAGACCGCCCACTCCGTCTCGCGCGACGCGGCGCGCAGCCCTGCCGCGAGGGCGAAGAGCATGGTCGTGATGGTCTCGGCGGCGCGGGCGCCGAGCCCCGTGCCGGCCAACTCCGCCTCGATCGTGCCGTTCTGGGTCGCGTGGAGGAGGACGTCGACCGTCTCGCGGATCAGCTCGTCGTCGTCCTCGGCGATTTCATAGGACGGGCTCAACTCGGCTTCGACGGGCCGCAGCCGGAGGAGCCGGTCCGCGAAGCTGTGGATCGTGCCCACGTGGGCCGTGTCGAGACCCGCCAGCGCGTCTCGTAGCCGCCCCGCGCGCTCCGCGCCGAGACCGGGCGCGGCCAGCTCTCTCAGCAGGCGCTCCCGGATCCTGAGCCGGAGCTCGCCCGCGGCCTTTCGCGTGAAGGTGATGGCGGCCAGGCGTCCGATGGGGACAGCCGGCGCCGGCGTTCGTGTTGGCGCGACCATCTCGATCAGGCGGTCGACGAGGATGGTGGTCTTCCCGGTGCCGGCCCCCGCGTCGATCAGCACGTTGCGCTGGCGCTCGGCGATGGCGAGGTCTCGCTGGGCCTGATCGGGCGGCGCCGTGCGGGGCGTCATGTCAGTCGTCTTCCTGAGGCGCGGGCTGCTTGAGCGCCCCGAAGCGCGCCAGCACCTGGGTGCCGCCGGCCAGCACGCGCCCAGCGCGTTCGCGGATGGCCTCGCCGCAGACGGGGCGGAACTGGCAGTAGCGGCAGTCATTCGCGTCGGTTGTCCGCGGGAAGGCGCGAGCCTCGAGCAGGTCGGCCGCGACGGCGAGCCACTGCCTGGCGGCGGGCTCGAGCGTTTCGTGGAAGTCGTCGCGCCAGGCGCGCTCGTCGGCCCCGCGGTTGATGTAGGCGTAGGCGGCGCCCACTTGCGGCGGGACGCGCCACTCGCCCGCGAGATGCGCGGTGACCAGGGCGTACACCGCGAGTTGGATGTCGAGCGTGTGGCTGGGCCCGGCCTCCTTGCCGAGCCTTGGGTGCGCACGGCCGGTCTTGAGGTCACGGACCAGCGCGCGGGAGCCTTCCACGTCGACGCGATCGATCTGCCCGCGCACGAAGAGCTTCCGACCGCCGATCGGCAGCTCGAACGGAACGGGGCGGCCGAATGACCGCTCGACGGCGACGAACCGCGTCGGGCGGCGCTCATCCCAGTCGTAGTCGATGAGTTCGTGGACATCGCGGCGCAGTCGCTCTCGCTGCTGGCCAACCACGGCCCCGCCCACCAGCGGGTACTGCTCGAGGAAGCGGTCGAAGACGCGCTCCAGGACCTCGTTGGCGCGCTCGTGCCAGGCGTCGAGCCTGCCCTCTCTCGCGCAGAAGGCTACGCCGTGGGTCCGGTAGAACTCCTCAGCGACCAGATGGAACAGACCCCCATAGGCGGGTTGACCGATCTCGTGCTGTGGCGGTGCCGCCGCCGGCTCATCGAATCCGAGGAGGTTGCCCAGCAGGAAGAGATGTGGGCACTGGAGGAGGACCTGGAGCGCTGAGGGGGAGATGGGCCGTGCGGGCGTGAGCCCGGGCACGATGATACCCGCGGCGGCAACACCCAGGATCCCGTCGAGCGCGCCGGCGTCCACCGCATTGCGGAGCGCGGCCACGCGGTCCAAGTCTAGCGACGTGACGCCGCTCCAGCGCGGGGGCAGGCCAAGCGCGCCGAGCGCCACGCCATCCTGCCAGGCGGACTCGCCCAGCGGAAAGCGGCGCCGGAAGTCCAGTGTCGCCTGGCGGCCCGGAGCGAAGGCATCGCGCCGGAGCGCGCCGGCGTCCGGGATGGGCGCGCCGACCTGCCCCGTGACCGCGTTCGGACGGCCGAGGGCCGCGGCCGCCTCCAACAGCACCGAGGCAGGTTCTCTCAGCGAACGCTCCACGTCGAGCCGCGGCACGGACAGGACGATGTGTGCCGCCGTGTTTCGGATCACGGCGTCGAGAGCGTGAAGCGCGTCGAGGGCGCGGTCGGCGGCTGTGGTCAGCGTGATCGACCGGCCGTCGACCCCGGGGGCCCTGAGTCCCGCTCGCAGCGAGTCCGGCAGGACGGGATCCTCTCGAGGCACCGGCGGCAGATGCCCCTCCGCTAGGCCGATCACGCGCACCGCCCGGAAGGGGAGGCTGGCCGCTTCGCGCACGGTCCCGACGTAGACCGCCGGCTCGCCAAAACGGCCGGCCGGGAGCCGGATAGAGGCGGTCACGTCTTCGATCATCCGTAGCGCTTCGTCGCCCACGAGGGTGCCGCACGCCGCATCGGTGGAGGCGCCGGCCAGCCGCTCGTCGAGCAGGGCCGGCGCGCGCGGGCCCTCGCCGGGCTGGAGTAGCCACTGCTCCAGGAACGCGCGCAGCGCCGGCCAGAGGCCGGCCAGCGGCGATCGGGCCACCACGAGACGGGCCACGCCCACCAGCGCCTCGATCGCGGGGCGCACGGCGCGGAGATCGGCAAGAAGCCGCTCGAGGTCGCGCGCCTTCCGCGCGAGCCCGGCCTGCTCCGGGTCGTCGCCCGCTCGGAGCGCCACTTTGAGCTGGGCGGCCAGGTCTGGCTCGCGCGCCGCCGCGCGCGCCGCCCACTCGAGGGCGCCGGCGGGGTTAGCGGGGTTGCCGCCCACGGCGCCGAGAGACCAGACGAGATCGGTGGCCGCCCCGAGGGGGAGGTGACGACCGTCGGGCGCCACAGTGCGCAGGGCGGGCAGAACGTCCGCGAGGGCGGCGCCGCCGAGGTGGGCGTGCAACGCGCGTACGACGGCGAACGTCCGGGCTCCTGATGCCGTCCCCGTGAGTGGAAGCCCGCCGGCGACGTGGACCGGCAACCGACCATCTTGCCAGGGAAGGCGGGCGAGACGCTCGGAAATGAGCGTCGCCAGCGGGTCCAGCGCTGGCACGAGCACCGCGATGTCCTCGAGCGGCGTGCCGTCCATGACTTGTCGGGCCACCCAGTCAGCGGCGGCTTCGACCTCCGCCTCGACCCCGGCGTGCTCCTCGAGGTGCACGGTGCCGTCCGGCCCGTGGCTTCGGGGACGTTCCGGGTCCGCGAGGACAGCCGGCGGTTCGAAGAAGTAGGAGGCCAGGAGATCGCGCTCGGTCACGCTCGACCGCGGCGCGGCCGTGGACTCGAGCTGGGCGGCCGCTGGTTCTCCGAATAGCGCCTCGATGCGCTCGAGGTAGTGTTCGCGGATGGGCCGCGCAGCGAGGATCCCGAGCGTCGCGCGCGGGATGGCGCGGAAGAAGCGCGCCTCCGCGGCGGTCGCGTCGTTGGCGGCCGCAACGAGGACCTCGCCGGGGTACGGCCAGCGATCGGTGTCGGCCTCCAGGGTGAGCGCGGCCTCCAGGTAGATGCGCTGTGTCGTCCACGACGGGCCCGCTGACTCGTCCAGGGCGCGCCACACCGCGGCGACATCGCGCAGCCGCGCGGCGGCCGCCTTGGTCTCGAGGTCCTCCGGCCGGAGGCCCGCGGCTTCCAGGTCGGCGATGGTCTGCGCGAAGGCCTCATCCCAGCCCGGTCTCGACGTGATCAGATCGAGCGGAAAGTGCGCCAGCGACAAGCCCGCGCGCAGCACCGCCAGCAGCCGTGCGCCACGGAGCGCCGTCTCACCCAGGACAAACTCGACACTCGCGGTGTGGAGCACCTCGATCGCCGCGGCGGCCGTGGGGACGAACCGAGTCCCACCGAGAGCGTCGCCGCGGCCGGCGCGGATGAGTTCGCGGCGGAGGGCGTGGGCTATCGGCTCGCCCGGCACGAGCACCGTACGGCATGATAGAGGACCGACCGCGGGAAGCTCCGCGATGGCGGTCGCCCAGTCGCGGGTTGACCAGAGAACCCTACCGGCCGGGGGCGTCAGAGCTGGTCGCAAGAGTCTGGTACTAGCCAGGGCGCTTGGGGACATGAGCACAGCCCGGGGCGCGGCAAAGTGAGTCCAGGAACGACGTGAGCCCGGGCGAGAGGACCTGGCTCTTCACGTAGGTCACCATCTCGCCATACTTGGATCCCGTCGCACGCCGGATCTGGCCGAAGTCCCGTGCCTCGAGGTAGCCGAGGTCGATCGCCGAAGCGAGACAGTCCTCTGGGGGCGGGCCGCCAGGTTCCTGCCGGCCGCGCAACAAACTTCTGCGATCATGAGAGTCGCGACGCGGTTGTCCATCCACGTGAATGTACTTCCTGAAAAGGACGAGTACCTGTCGCGCCGTCGGGCACGGTCCCAAGGGGATCTCGGCGCCGGCCCCAGCGAACCATTGCATGAACGCCTTAGCGTCTTCGAAGCGTCGCCGCTCGCCAAGGATCACGGACTCGAAGTGTTCGCAATCTCCGAAGCTGGCAGAGTGGAGACCCACCTCCGTTCCATGAAGAAATTTCGTATTCCGAAGGTGTGCTCCCTCGAAGCGGTTGTTCTGCAGTGTGCACCTGTCGAAGACAGCGGTGGCCAGGTCACAACCGCGGAACGATACGCCGGTCAAGTTGAGGCCGGTTAGCCGCACGTCTTGGAGCCGCGCCCCTTCGACAGGAACAGTACCGTCCCGGAGTCTGGCGTCACCGCCTGGGATGAGCCCTACGAGTTGGACGAGGTTCCGGAGCCCGTCGGGAGACAGCAGCTCACTGACGGGGAGCCGCGCGACGAGATCAAGCCGGTCACGCAAGGCGGTCGCGAGGACGGGGAAGAGGACGGAGTCGGAGAGCCAGGCAGCCTGCGATAGCCTGGATGCGAAACGGCCTGGATCGTGGGTGAATTCGTGAGCGAAACGTCGTCCAGCAAGAAACTCGGTCAGAATCTCGTGCGTGAGTTGGAGCCGTCCGGATGTCGCGCTCCGTGTGATGAACGGGCCCATCGTGATCTGGTCGATGAGCCTTCGCTGCTCTTCGTCTGTCAGGTCGCGCGGCGAAAGGACCGTTATGAGATCAGCGAGTTCTCTGAGCTCTGCCGTGGAGAATCCCGTGGTCTGATAGCTGAGGGTTGCCAGCTCCTCCAGCCACTCTTCGAAGGAGGCGAGCGGGAGGACGTCCTCCGTAAGGGTGCCCTTGCGATACTCGCGGCGGCACATTTCCCTGACCGCGAGATCGACCAGCGTGACCTCGTCGACCGCCTCCGCCGCCCGGGCGTCCGCGAAGGCGCGGACGAGCAGGTCGGCGTAGAAGGGCGTCGATGCCAAGCGTCGTAGGGCCGGGTTGGCATCGGTGGTACGCAGGTACGAGACGACGTCATGCGGATCGGGCTCACCGTTGCGCGGGAGGCGTTCGTGGAGGACGGTCCACGCGTGCGCGCGGCGAGCCGGGGAGTCCCAGGGCGCCAGGGTGAAGATCCGGATTGCCGAGCGATAGTAGTCGAGAAAGTTGGCGAGTTCTTCATTGCTATCGAGCAGCGAGTCACGGAGGCAGATGAGAAAGAGCGGTGAAGCCTGAGGAGTAGTCATGCGCTCGGCAAGGAAGTTGATGAAGGTGGGATCCCGCGTGATTACTTCGTCGAGACCATCGAACATGAGGAAGGCGAGTCGATTGTCGATCATCCAGTTGAAGAAATCCCGTGTTGTCGGTGCGGCGAACTCCGTGCGCATGAAGGCATCGATGAGGCCCATGACGTTGGGGCCGGCGGACTCGCGAAGGTGTTCGGCGAGAAGCGGTAGCGGGCGCGGGAACAGGGCCTGGGCGCGCTTGCGCTCCTGGAAGTACCGGTAGAGCCTGGCGAAGAGGGCAGAGAATGAGACGGACTTGCCGTGGCCGGCGGGCGCCACAATGAACCAGACGCGCGGGTCCTCAGTCCTCATGACGCCCTGGATCTCCGCCATAAGGTCCCCAACGAGATCGGAGTGGGTCACGTCGCCGCCGTCCACGCGGTACGACTGCGGAACGCGGACGTGCTCGTTGGTGTCCGCAGTGGTCATGAGCTGACGGGTTGCCGACGCGGCCGATCCCGCTTCCTCCCAGGAGAACGGCACGTCGAAGAGCTGGGCGGGGACCTGGATGCGGACACGGTAGGATCTGCTGGCCTGAGAGCGGAAATCGGCTGAGAATCCTTCCGTGGTATCGGCGACGAGGTAGAGCCGAGCCGCTGGGTACTTGCCCGCGATCCCTTTGAAGCGCGTGAGGTACTCGTCCTCTATCAAGATCTGGTTGCGGCCCTGCCGGAGCTCAGGAGTCAGTACCCAGACGCAGGCGCGGTCAATATCGCCCCCGAGCCCGGGTTTTTCGGCGACAAGGAAGTGGCGTTCGCGCTCGTGAAGTTGATAGCCGAGCGCCGTCAGGAAGCCGCGAGTCGAGTCGACGAGGTTCATTGGATGGCCTCCGGGATGCCGAGGTTACGCTGCATTTCTGCCCGCCGATGCGTAACGACTGAGCAAGACCCACCAGGCCGGGCCAGTCGAGCCCCATTGATCCCCTCCGGCCGCTTCTACGTGGTGGCCCGAACGACGGCTACGGTTGCGGGGCCCGCGGCCGCCTGAAGAGCGGGAGTGTCCGTTCGGGCAGGGCCAGTGGCACCTGGACGGGCAGCCGTCGCTGCGGAGCCAACTTGCGTGCCAGCGCCTCCGCATCCCACCGGAGCGCATCTCGCAAGGCCGCGGGTTCGAGGACCTCCGCTTCTGCCCCGAAGCCCAGGATCCACCGGCGAACCTCGAGGGTGTCGGCCACCCGGAGCGTCATCTCGGCGCGCCCGCCATCGACGTCGCGGATCTTCTGGGTCGGATGCCAGAGGCGGTCTTTGATGTAGCGGGTCACGCCACGCCCGAAGAGCACCTTCACCGTCACGACATCGCCGCGGATGATGCCCCAGACCCCGTCGAGGTACTTCTCCAGATCGAAGTCCTTGGGCCGCTCGAACCGACCGGCTTGCACCTCGAGCTCACGGATGCGCTCGACGGCGAAGGTGCGCACC
>Ga0187892_10009093_pt1 | contig 13237 bp, 8 predicted proteins | sample MA1701073metaG_FD_139345 | JGI IMG/M metagenome (GOLD analysis project Ga0187892, IMG submission 139345) | Bio-ooze microbial communities from a basaltic lava cave in the Kipuka Kanohina Cave System on the Island of Hawaii, USA - MA170107-3 metaG ...
GTATGCCTCGCCATGATGCAGGGCGCGGAACACGAACTTTCCAAACTCCATGCGTCCCTCACTTTCGTGCGTGTGAGCGAACCGAAAGACTGGGAGAAAGTGGAACGGCTGGCACGGGCCGGCAGCCTGGACGGTTGGTTGCTCTACGGCGTGGTGAATGACGAGGTACTGAACCGTGTGCGAACCGGCAAGCTTCCGTACGTCATCGTGGGCGATCACCGCTGCACGCAACCCGTGCAGTGCGTCACCGTAGATTGGGTGGGTACGGCTCGGCTCGCTGTCGAACATCTCGCCAAGCTCGGACATCGCCGGATCGGGTTCGTCGGTGGCAGCATGCGATTCGTGTATCAGGAGCAGACGCTGAAAGGGTTCCGCTCGGCTCTGCGAGAGTTGCATCTCGATGAGGACGAACGTCTGGTTGTCAGCGTTGCCTTTCGCAGCGACTCCACCCTGGACAGTCTCAAGGCATGGCTGCGTGGGCTCAACCAGTTACCGACGGCCATTTTTTCCGCCGAGTCCGGCGTGACCGACCGGGTGTTGCGGGCGCTACGGGAGTTGGAGATCGAGGTCCACCGCGATTTGAGTTTGCTGGCTTGCGAGACGGCGACCTCGGAAACGTCCGGTTACTATCTGACGCGGATCGAGTTGCCGATGACGGAGATCGGGCACCAGGCGGCACTGCTGCTGCACCGGGTCATCATGGAACCGCCGGTCGCGCCCAGCGAGATCAAGCTTTCCCCGACGTTGCGAGAGGGACGGAGTACCTGTCCGCCGAGCGATTCGGGACGAACGACGTAACAACAACGAACTACGAGGGTATCTTATGAATGGTAGCATCCAGTGGATTCGGACCGCAGATCGCAGCGCGCTGAAAAGGCGCTCGCTGATTTTGACATCATTCGCCATCCTGGCTTGCGGCGGCCTTGCGCACGGCCAGACATTGACGGTAACAAACGGGCTGGCGCTCTGGTTGAAGGCGGACTCGCTTGCGCTGAGCGACGGTCAATCCGTCAGCACCTGGACCGACAGCAGCACGAACGGGAACAATGCTACACAAGGCACCGTTTCAGCCCAACCGATGTTTCACACCGGCCTCTTCAACGGCAAGCCGGGCGTGCGGTTCGATGGCACGAGTGATTTCCTGGCCTTGAGCCGCATCGGTTTGCCAAGCGGTCTGACGTACTTCGCAGTTTTCCGCACCACGTCAACCGATTCGACCCGCGGCTACGCCGGCAACGCCGCGCTGACCATCCTCGGCGATAACCATCCGTTGTTCGTCTATAACGGCTTCGGCGTCACGGGCGGCAAAGGGGAGTTCAACGCGTTCGACCAGCCGAGCGGAAGCGGTTGGGAACATTACAACAGCGCCACCACGGTCAATGACGGCGTGGCCCGCGACATGATTGCCACGTTCGCGTCGAGCGATAACACGCCACGCCTTTACGTCAACGGCCTGCTCGAAGCTTCCGGCACGACCGACTATGGAGAACCGTTTGTCGGCATCAATCGCGTCGGGGGCGGCTACCTCGATGGATCGGGCACGGGCGATCTCTACGACGGTGACCTGGCGGAGATTCTGATCTATGACACCGTGTTGTCCGGCTCGGATCGCCAGAGCGCGCACGAATATCTGGTCGCCAAGTACGCGTTGCCCGAGCCGTCCGCGATTGCACTGCTGGCCGTTACCGGAGTGTTGCTGTGGCGGAGGAGATGAAGAATCCGTTATTCGTTACTCGCTATTCGTTACTCGTGATTCGAAACCGATTACGAATTACCAATTACGAATCACGAATCAACGCCTTCACCCTCATCGAGTTGCTGGTGGTCATCGCCATTATCTCGATCCTCGCGGCCATGCTGTTGCCCGCGCTGCAAAACGCCAAGCAAACCGCAAAGCGAACGGCCTGCCTGGCGCACCTGAAACAAGTCAGCGTCGGATTGTTCCTGCTGGCCGACGACAACGACGGGTGGATTGATCAACTCCATTGCAGCAACTGGTGGACGACCGCGGTCCTGGGCTACCTCGGAAACACAAACTCTCCCCGCTTGATCACGGTTCTCGAACCGGGTCGTGCGGTGGGTTGTCCCGCGCTGCGATCGCCCAGCGTCGGTGCCAATTACTTTGGAGTGAACGACCGCCTCTGCTACGACCGCCACCCCGATTCGCTGCCGTATCGAGCCCGCGCGTTGCGGGAGGTGCGACACCCGGAGATCACGTTTCTCGTTGCCGACAGCTACACCTCCGTGTCCACGACGCCGACGATGTTCGATTGGACCGGCTTCGCGGATTTCTGGTGGATTCAGCCTTACGGTGCCCGCCATGCCGGGATGGGTCTCAATTTCGTCTTCGTGGATGGCCACGGGGAATTCATTCCGAGCGCGCAACCCAACAACACCGGCAAAGGCTGGTATCTCAGCACGCCTCCGGGCGTGAACACCGTTTGGAGCGACGCCGTCGCTTCGGGGATTCCTACGTACTGGTGTCTCTCGGGCGGGTTCGCATTCTGGGGCTGGGAGCCATAGTTTTTTTCGCCATCGAATTCCCGCGATGCGGCTCATGTCGTCTCTACTTTCTCGACACACGAAACCAATACGGACTAAAAACCAGTTCTATGAATCGAAAACTATCTGTCGCTCTGATGTTCCTGGCTCTCGCTGCGGGGGCGATGGCGTCGAACCAAAAATCCTGGTGGACGCCTAGCACCAATGCGCCGGCGTTGCCCGAGACAGTGTTTCCCGGCAACGTGGATTCATGGAAGATCGCCGGTGGCCAGTTTGCCGTCGCGCGCGATCCGCAGTTGGGCGCGGACGTGTTGACCGTAACTAACACGCAGTACCTCGTCCTCGAAGGACAGACGCACTACGACGGCGGACACGAGATTCTCGCGCGCGTGCGAATGGGAGGGGGAACCGGGACAAGTTTCACGGCCTACTTCACGTTCGGCAGGACCAACGCGACCGATCACGCCTACTATGTCACGCTCGGCGCGACCCGCGGTCAGGAACTCATCTCCGCCACGGTCCATGAACGCGGCAAGTTCCTGCACCTCAATCCCGAGTTGGTCAAGACGATGGATTGGATGCCGACGTGGTCGAGCACGTTCTCTTACTACCTCAAGGCGTATCAAAGAATCCTGCCCGGCTGGGAGGCGAGCTATCGCGCGCAGATCGAGGAGGCGATGTCGCGGTTGCCGGGATTGCAGGAGAAATGGGTGGACCTCCGTGTCCAGTATCGCAAGGGACTCGTCCGTTGCTGGCTCGACGACCGGCTCGTCGTGACAAAAGAGGACGCCGCGCTCGATCCGCAGGGCACGCTCAAGATTCAACTTTCCCCCAACGTGCAGCTCGCGTCGTTTCGCATCGAGCCGTTTGTCGAGGCGGAAGGTTTCCTTCCCATCCCGCTCGCGAGCTACGCCAACGCGCGCGGGTTCGTGGATGCGAAATCGTTGCCGCCACCCGGGAAGATCGTGCAGGTCGAGGGCGTGCCGTTTGTTTTTCCCGGCACGAACGTCGAGGGCAACGACCACATTGACGTTCGCCAGAGTTTTCTTCGCCAGGCGAATCAGCATGGTTACCTGCCCTCCGGGCCGAGTCCGGGCACGCGTTGGTACGGCGCTGCAGATCGCGACCCGGCGCGCATCCAACTTCGCGTGCCGAACGGAGTGTACGACAACCTGTACCTGATCGCGGCGGCCGATGGCGAACCGAACAGCGTCCCGCTCGTCTCGGCGATGTTCTACCGGCCCGCGGCTGGATTTGCGGAGACGTTCGAGGCGCGCGTGCCATTGGCGAGTGAACGATACCCCTCACCCTACCCTCTCCCACAAGGGGAGAGGAAAACCGGAGCCACCACGCCTGAAAGCGAAAATCTCTACCGGGCGGGTGCCGGCGGCATCTCCTCTCCCCTTGGGGGAGAGGATAAAGGTGAGGGGTATTCGGGCATCACAGCGAAACCGCTTCCGGTCACCATGTTAAACGGACGCAAGGCCAACCTCTGGCTCGTGAAGGTCCCGCTCGATCCATCGCGGCTGACCGCCTTCTCGGACATGGACATCGTCGAGATCGAGCTGACGAAAAAAGTCCACCAGTACCGCAGCTACCCGGACCCGATCAACTACGGCTGGCATCAAGGTGGACCGCCGTCCGGGGTCCGTATCTACGCGGCGACGCTTGGGCATTCGCCGGTCGCATTCACGTGGAATCCCGACCGGTTCGGCCACGTGTGGACTACGCCCGAGGTCGCGGCGTACACGGGCATGATCACGAATCGCACGAAAGCCACGCTCACCGGCAAACTCACCGTCACCACCCGCAGCTACGATGGGACGGAAACGAACAAACAAGAGCAGGCCGTCAACATCCCGGCGGGCGGTGCGGTGCAGCCGAAGTTCTCGTTACCGGTCAAGCTCAACGGCTACCACGATGTGATCGCAACGCTCGAACTCGGCAACCAGAAATGGACCGAGCAACGTTCCTTCGTTCGGCTCGCCCCCGACACGCGCTCGGTGAAATGGACCGATGGCAAAGGCGCGATGTTTGGTTACTGGAGCTATCACGGCGGCCATCACTCGCCCAAGGCCGACCATCACGTGCGCCTGATGACCATCGCCGGCGCGCGTCAGGCGGCCCATTACCCGCACGGGCTCTCCGAAGAAATCAAGGCGCTCACGCTCAAGCATTGGGCGGTCGGACAGTCCACTGCGTATTACGTCGCGCCGCAGCCGTGGGCGGCCGAGACGCCGAACGACCCGGCCAAGATCGCGATGCTCCGTTCGAACATCCTGGCAGCCGCCGTGTCGTGGGAGAAGGAAGACCCCGATCCGCTCAAGCCAGATTGCATCAGCTTCTTCGCCGAGCCGCACATCACGGCGCGGCTGACGGCCGGCAATTTCCCCGAGTACTGGAACGGCGAACCGTTCGCCTATACCGACGATGAGAAGCAGCGGCTCAAGATGTTCTTCGAGACCTCCCGCATTGCCGCCGAGATCGTGCGCAAGGAATTTCCCAACCGCAAGGTGATGATCCCGTGGGGCGATCCCGGCTTCGTCATCCCGCTGTTGCGCGCGGGTTTTCCCACCAACCTCGTGGATGGATCAAGCGTTGACACGCCGGGCTTCGAGCGGTTGCCGGAGATGCAGTTGTACGACAACGCGCTCCACCGGCTCTACCAACTCGTGAAGGAATTCGAGAAGGTCGGCATCAAACCCTACAACCAATACTGTGAAGGCATCTTCGTGCCAACCGAGGTGGGCGCGTGCTCCTGGCGCGAGCAGATGGACATTCACAATCGCTGGTCGCTGCTGGCGATGGGCTACGGGGTGAAACGGTTCTACTCGGGCTGGTTCGCGTTCGACTCCGGCAACTACTATGGCTCGGAGCATTACGGCGGCTGCGGCATCCAGCGGCGGATTCCCTACTGCGATCCCAAGCCGGCGTACGCCGCGTTCGCGACGATGACCGACAAACTCAACGAAGCGAACTTCGACGGCTGGCTCAAGACCGGCTCGCTGACGACGTTTTGCCTGCGCTTCAAACACGAAACACGCGGCAACATCTATGCGCTGTGGAGCGTGCGCGGGACGCGGCCGGTGACGTTGACGCTCAAGGGCGATGGAAAAGCGAAGGTGACGGACGCGATGAACAACACGAAGGAACTCGCCAGTCAGGACAAGAAGATCAGCGTTACGACGGATCAATCCGTGATCTACGTCACCGATGCCGGCGAAATCGAGTCGGCGCAAGTCGGCGCGCCCGAGTACTCCGAGAAACCCGATGCGTCGGCAAGGCTCGTGGCCGACCTCGGCGACGGCTTGTGGGCTTACACTTCCCGCCGCGCTGAGTGGTACGAGAAAAATCACTTCGGTTTCGAGCCGTTTGCGGGGAAGTTCAGCGCCAAGGTAGCCGACGATGCGCAGCAAGGTCGGATTCTGGTCTCGACGCTGGAGAAGCAAGCCACCGTTCATGAATTGATGCCGTGGTACAACACACTCACGCCACGCAAGCCGGTCACACTTCCATTCGCGCCGTCCCACATCGGCCTGTGGGTGCGGGGCGCGAGCGATTGGGGACGCGTCATCTACATCCTGCGCGACGCGAAGGGCGAACGCTGGACCAGCATCGGCGAGAAGGACGACTGGAACTGCAACGACGTGCATTCGTGGTCGGCGTTCAACTTCGACGGCTGGCGGTACGTCCGCTTCGAGTTGCCGGGCCATCTCGGCTGGGACAACTACCGCAAACACGGCACGACCTGGTGGCGGGCCGACGACGGCGACGGCGTCGTGGACCTCCCGTTGCGCATCGAGGAACTCATCATCGAGCAACGCAGCCACATTCTCTACGTCAACGACGTGCAGCCGGTCGCCTCCGATCAGGTCGCCTTCGGCAAGATGTACGTCGAGTACGCAAACGGCGAGGATGCAACGCCCGAGGCCGTTCGCGAAAGCAGGCTGCGCCTGCCATTGCCGAAGGAAGCGCCCGACCTGCCAAATCCCATCGCCGAGTTGCAACGCGACGGCGTCGGCTCGCCGACGAAACTTGTGAAACTCACCGCGCCCGAGCATTACTACGACGGCACGCGCATGCACGTCCATTTCAGCGAGGTCCCGGGCGCGAAATCGCATCATCTCTGGGTGAGCGCACACGCCGACGGTCGCGGCGCGGTGAACATGGTGCCCGCCGGCATCAAGCCCGGCCAGCTCGTTACCGGCCTCCGTCCCGGCATCAAGCTCTACTACTGGATCACCTATGTGGACGCGAACGACAAGCCGTCGAAGCCCTCGCCACGCCACGAGGAAGTGACCGTGGACAACTTCAAGGAAAAGTGACCAATCGCGCGAACAACAAATCGCGTAACAAAACCCTCAAAAAAAGCTTGCATCATCTCTTGGTTTTGATATTACTGCGCAGTACTAGACGGGTACTACGCAGTAACAATGCATCAGTTGACACAGTTTGATGTGGCGCAGAGAGCAGGTGTTTCGCAGAAGGCGGTTTCCTTTGCTCTGAGCAACGACCCGGAACTGAACACGAAACTGCGACCAGAAACACGCCATCGGATTCTGCAAACCGCGCGACAAATGGGCTATGTCCCGCATCACGCGGCTCGGCGCCTCGCCCGAGCGCGTTCGAGTACCCGGGGATCGAGCTTCGATCAGGTTGGACTGATCAGTTTTGTAACCACGGATGATGACGTTGAATCAGTCTGCCTTGCGATGATGGCCGGCGCCGAACGCGAACTCTCCAAACTCCATGCGTCCCTCACCTTCCTGCGGGTGGGCGAACGCGGCGACTGGACGAAAGTCGAGCGATTGGCGCGGGCGGGCGGTGTGGACGGCTGGCTCCTGTACGGCGACGTGAATGACGAAGTAGTGAATCGGCTCAAGCTGTTCAAGCTGCCCTGCGTCATCCTGGGCGATCACCGATGCAAGCAGTCAGCTCATTCCGTCAACATTGATAATTTTGCCGTGGGACGAATGGCAGTCGAGCATCTCGCTTCGCTGGGACACCGGCGCATCGGTTACATGGGCGGCGGCAGTCAACACCTGTATCAGGAGCAAACGCTCCATGGCTTCCTCGCAGCCCGCAACGATTTCGGCTTGGATAGGGACGACCAATTGATCACCGATCACTCCTTTTGGGGCGCGCCGCCTGAAGAGCTGATCTTCGAGGCCCATCCGGAGCGCGTGATGGAATGGTTGCGAAAGTCCGGGGCGAAACCGACCGCTCTTTTCTCGCCCGAACTGATCTGGGCTCCCGAAATATGCCGCGTTCTGAAATCCGCGGGGATGGATGTCCCTAAAGACGTCAGCATTCTAGCCTGCCAGCCGGCTTCGGGCATGGCGAGAAGCCAGAAGTTTTCGCGCATCGAGTTGCCCATGGCGGAAGTGGGGAGGCAGGGCGCGATGCTGCTCCACCGAATCGTTTCGGGAGAGCGGGTGGATTCGAGCGAATTGAAGATTTCTCCATCGCTGGTGGAAGGATGGAGCACGTGTCCGCTTCGCATTCAACACATGCTGGAGGAAAAGACAGATAGCAGACGGCCAATTGCCGAATGACAGGGACGCATCATGAAAACAACACGCATTCTATTGGCGATCCTTGCGATCGCATCGTTGTCAGGCTCGGCGCTGCGGGCCGCGTCGCTCACGAATGTAGCCTGGTACAAGCTGGGCGAGGATGATCCAGGCGCGGTCGCGAACACAACCGGCCAGAACCCGACACAGGACAGCTCGGCGAACAATCTCGATCTGACTCGCACGGGCAGCCCCACGTACCGCGCCGACGCCGACGGGCAGGCGTTTGGCAGCACGTTGTCCATGGAGTTCAACGGATCGAGCGATCGTTACTCGGGCGCGGTCGTGCCGACCTCGACCACCGGGGTGGGCCTCGAAGCGTGGGTGAAGGCGGATACGGCGAGTCCCGCGACGTGGAGCGTCATCGCCCACAACGGTCGCACGGAAGGAATCAGCGGAGCAGGCACGGACAACGGGTACGGCATCGTCCAAGGCGCCGACGGAAATTGGTACGCGCATCGTTCGAGTTTCGCGCTGGACAACATGGGCCCGGTGACGGTCGGAGCATGGACACATCTAGCGCTGACGATCGACGGTTCGGGGCGCATGCGCGGCTGGGTGAACGGCACTCCAACGGTCATCGTCGGCAGCGCCTCCACATTCACTCCGACCACCAACTTTCAGTTGGGCGGCCCGGCGAACGCCTTCGCCACGTACTTCGACGGGCGAATCGATCAGACGCGCGTGTTCACATTCCTCGGGACGTTCAGCCCGGTCGATTTTCTGATTGGCGATCCATCGCACATCACGGCCTACCGCACCAGCTTCGAGCCGGGCGAGGCGAATTATTCGTTTACCGGCAGCGCCGGCGACGGTGTCGTCCCCGACCCCACCTACAACGGCCAGTCAACCGATGGCACGCAGTTTTTCCGGATGAATTCCGGCAGCCTCTTCCCCGCCGCGGTGATTACCTCGACAGCGTTCGCCACCCCGTCGAACACGCCCGGGACACTGATGTTCGATTTCGGCGCCTGGGGCGCGGGCGAAAGCCAGTCCATCCGGCTCGAAATTGCTCGACGCCAGCAACAACAACGTCTATTTCACCACCCAGGTCAGCGACACGACGTTTGCCAATGGCGCGTATGAGGCGATGTCTCATTACTCGATCCCGTTCACTGCCGAAGCCTGGAGCACGATCCTGCGAATCACAGATATCTCGGGCGGCGCTCCCGCCAGCGATGGACTGCTCGACAACGTCCTCGTGACTTTCGTGCCCGAGCCGAGCGCGATGACGCTGGCCATGGCCGCTTTGTTCTTCATGCGGAGGTGGCGATGGGCACACGGTTCCCGCTCGCTGAACAGAAAGGCAGACTGAAGGATGACCAGCCTCGATTTGTCACCGTTGAAGCAAGCTCCAACTCCGGACCACACAACGATGTCCGTGGATCAGAAAGGTCTGACTGGAGCGCTGCCGGAATCACATGCTCGCGAAGTGATCGACACTTTCTTTCGCGACGGGATCGCAGTGGTACGGAGAGTGTTGAGCCGTGCGGAGTGCGATTTTTTGCGCAAGCGGACCGATGAGTTGACGGAGGATCCGAAGTTGAAAGAGGCTCTGCGCCACGGGGCGTACTCGTTCGTTCTCGCCAATCCGCTTGCGTATGAACGGGCCTTTGCCGAGTTGTTTATCCGCGAGCCGATCCTGAGTCTCGTGCAAGGCATCGTGGGAAAGGAATGCCGATTCTGCGGACAGTGTGTCATCCGCAACCGACCGGGCGAAGCCGTCGCGTTCTGGCACGTGGACGACCTCAACAAGGTGGACTATCCCTTGCCGGACGATGTCCCGCGATGGGACGCGCGCGTGCGCTTGCCGGTGTTGTGGTTCAGTGTGCAGATCGCGCTCACCGACATCACCACGCCCGAAGACGGTCCGACCGAGGTGGTGCGGGGCAGCCATTACTCGGGCCGGCTTCCCAATGACAAGGAGAACCCCACCTTCGAGGGACGTGGCGCCGAGCCGGTGTATTGTCAGGCGGGCGACATCTATCTCTTCAACCACCAAATGTGGCATCGCGGTCGGCCCAATCAGTCGAATCGGACGCGTTATCTCATGCAACTGCAATATGCGCGCGGCGACCGTTATGCGTTTCGCTGTCAGGGCGCGCCGCGCACGCCCGAGTTGGAGCGCGTTCTCGAAGGCGCCGATCCGCGTCTCATCGAAATACTCCTCGGCCAGCCCAAGTTAGTCTGACGGGACGCATGTCATGAGGCTCACGCTCCATTGGATGGCGGACAAGTTCGCGGCACCGACGATTACGGCCGGCGGCACCAAGTCAGCATCAAACAAAAAAGGAGAATCATCATGAAGACAGCAAGAGTGTTATGGGTCCTTGCGATACTCTGCATTGCGGCAGCCTCTGACATTTCATGGGGATCGACGGTTGTGGTTCAAAACGCAAGCTTCGAGACCGGGGGGTTTGGCACACTGTCGAGTTGGACCGGTACCGGCTCGTTCGGCAGCGACGATGGAAGCATTGGTTACGTGAACATCGACACCTCATCCAACACGATCCCACCAGATGGGTCGCGCGCCGGCTACATCCAGGGCAACGGCTCCAGTATCAGTCAGTCGCTCTCCGGGTTTGCCGTCGGGTCGAATTACTGGGTCAGCTACCGCGAGAATTTGCGTCGAGGCAATGACTCGCCCAACATGAGCGTGTCCTTGGGCGGTACGACCATCGTCAGCGACCATGCTGTCACCTATAACGGCCAGTACTATCAGCCCGTCATCAGCAGCGCCTTTCCCGCTGGCAATGCGACGAACACCCTGACGTTCACCACGACCGTACCATCCGGCGATCGGACGGCCCTGGTGGATGACGTGAACGTATGGACGCTTGACGGCAACATGCCGAACGCCGGGCCGCGGGCCAACTCCAGTTTTGAAACCCCGACCGCACTGGGGCCCAATGGCTTTACCTACGGACCCGGTGGTGCTCATTGGGACTTTACTGGAGGTGGGGGCATCGCTAGAAACGGCAGCGATTTCAGCAATCCACCCGCGCCTGACGGCACACAGGTCGCCTTTCTCCAGGGGAGCGGAATCATTTTCGATGTCTTCGGCACGTTCGAGGCGGGCAGGTTGTATCAGTTGACCTTTTACGATGCCGCGCGCCCCGGATTCGGCGGAAACACCTACCAAGTTACTCTGGGCGGCCAGACGCTGACGTTCGGCGGCAACACGACCCGCACGAGCACGAGTACAAGCTGGAGTTCCATCACCAGCGACGTTTTCACCGTAACCTTCGACGGTCCGCAGGTCTTGACCTTCACGGGGTTGAATTCGACGGAGGACGTCACCACGTTCTTCGACCTGATCCAGTTCATTCCCGAGCCCAGTGTCCTCATGCTGCTGGTCAGCGGCGGCTTGTTGCTGTGGCGTCGGCGAAACCTTGAGCGCCATTGAGAAATCACTTCCGCCCGCGCCTTCCATTGGTCCGCCGGAAGGATTACGGTCGCCGATGAGCGGCCGGCGCTACTGCGTTCCTTTCAGTGGACTGCTGCTCGCGGCCGGCCTTGTCGTAATGCCTTGTTTACAAAATCGCGCTTCGCCTCCGATGGAGGCGCTGACTGGGAATCAAATGCTGCAAACCGATATCGCTGCTTTCGCGCATCGTCAGGAGTGGCTGCATCACCCGCTGATCGGAGATCCTTCCTTCGATAATTTCGAGCGCCTGCCGGGCAACCCCATTTATCGAGGCAAGCCGCCGTACGAATGGCCGGTCAATGGATTTCTTTTTCGCGATCCCATCTCCGGTTTTCGCTATGTGTACTTCACGCTCTATCCGCGGGGATACCTTGGAAGAGACATCAAAATGGGGTTGCTCCGCTCGAAAGATGGGAAGTCGAGTTGGGAGATCCTTGGGGAAGCCGCCGATTTCATCGAAGACAACGTCGCCCCAGGCCGCACGGTGGCGGACCCGGCGGTCTTGTTTCACGCGGGTAAATACTTCATGAGCCACGCCTGGTGGGCGACGGGGACCGAGGAGCGCGGGATGGCTTGCGCGGTGGCGGAACGACCGGAAGGTCCCTTTCGTCGATTGCCCGATTTATTTTTCACACCGGCGAAAACTCCGCTGCTCGGCGGGGTGTACGGATTCATTTACGGCACCACCCTGGTACGGCGTCAACATGACTGGCTCGCCCTCAGCGACCTGAGCCGACCGGGCAACGCGCAGTCGCCGAATCCAGGCGGTGTGTGGGCGCTGGGGGCGAATGTGGCGAAGAATCCCGGGGGACCGTACGGACCGACGACGATTCTGATCTCGCCCCAAAGTAAGGTGTATCATCCGACGCCGGTCGAGTGGTTTCCCGTCTTTACCCATGAAGACCATGTCTATGCTCCCGCGACCTCACTGGGGGCGAATCGCGATTTCCAGATTCTTTACCGGGCGCCGATCGAGGAGGCGCATCGGGCGGAGGCATGGCAGATTTTTCAGTGCGGCTCGGTGTGGCATTCCGAGCCCGTGCCAAACGAGGCGTATGGAATCTGGGGACAGACTTTTTCCGGTTACGTCGAGAACGGGCTTTTTCAGGTGCTCTCTCATTCGAAGGATTCGACTGACACGGGCACATTGAATCTGGCCCAGCGTTCTTGGGACAATCCGTATCGGGACGGGTTTGCGTTGTCCGCGCCATCTGCCCCTTCCTTGGCGTTATACCAAAGAGAGTTTGCCACGTTTCATCTGCAAGCGGCGGTGCGTTGTAACGGGCCCAAAATCCTGATTTGGAACCATGACGCTCCGCTCGGAGGCAGCACCACCTGGCATGCGGGAGGCGGTCCGCATGAGCTGACGTTGAGTTCGTGCACTCCGCGACTATTTCCGGGGTCTGCTGCGGCAGCGCAAACAGGACCGGCAAGAGGACGTGCTGACGGCCATGGCTGAAGCCGACGAAACGGGCGATGTGTTGACCGAGCAACAGATTCTCGCCTCCTGCCAAAACCTGCTCATTGCCGGCCAGGACACCACGCAACATCTCATCACCAACGCCATCGCGTTGCTGCTGACGCATCCCGACCAATTGCGAGCCGTGCTTGCGAACTCATCGCTCGTGCAGGCCGCGATTGAAGAAACATTGCGGTTCGAAGGTTCGGCGCACATCATTCGTCGTCGCGCGCGCTGCGACGTGGAACTGCGCGGCAAAACAATTCGCGCGGGACA
>Ga0187892_10009094_pt1 | contig 13237 bp, 9 predicted proteins | sample MA1701073metaG_FD_139345 | JGI IMG/M metagenome (GOLD analysis project Ga0187892, IMG submission 139345) | Bio-ooze microbial communities from a basaltic lava cave in the Kipuka Kanohina Cave System on the Island of Hawaii, USA - MA170107-3 metaG ...
AGGCGCTGCCGGTGTCGCGATGGCGGGGTATCTTCGACAGGAGGAACGGTGGCGCGGCACGACTGCCGTCGTCATCCTGTGCGGGGGGAATGTGAATCCTGCGGTGGTTGCCGGCGACGGCTCTTAGGACGATGGGATCCGCAGCAGAATCTCGTCGCCGGGACTGATCGTGATGGTCCTCGTGAAGACGCTGCGCCCCCCGCCCTGCGGCGAGATTTCAAACGTGACCTCGTTGACTCCGGTGAGGAGGGTCCGCGGGATCTTGAACATCGTGACGGCGGTGCCGCGGGCGGTTCCCAGGCTGTACTTGCCGCCCAGGGGCACCCGGACGACCCAGATGCGCATGCTGGAGATGTTGTCGTTTTCGACGCGCAGGCCGGTGTACTCCTCGGGAGGTCCCGTGCCCGCTTCGGTCCGGTTGGCGCCGCACCCCGCCACGCCAACCGTGAGAAGGGCAGCCGCTACAATCGGGAGAGGGTCTCTTCGCTTCATCATCAATTGGACGTCCTGGTGGCCGGGACCCAGCACAGCGCGACCGTGAGCGAACCTCCCCCCCCGTTCTCCCTCGAGGAGCTCGATGCGACCGCTCGGGCACTGGCGCCGCACATCCGGGAAACGCCGGTGTGGACCTGGCGGGAGGAGAGCCTCGGGGGGGGGGGACGCCTCGGAGACACGGAGGCCGTTCTCAAGCTGGAGCTGTTCCAGTATGCCGGGAGCTTCAAGGCGCGGGGGGCGTTGTCGGTCATGCTGGCGCTTTCCCCGGACGCACTGCGCCGCGGCGTGACAGCGGTGAGTGCCGGCAACCACGCGATCGCCGTCGCATGGGCCGCGCGCACCCTCGGGACGTCGGCCAAGGTGGTGATGCCGCGGAGCGCCGACCCCTTCCGGGTCTCCCGTTGCAGCGGGTTAGGCGCCGAAGTCGTGCTCGCGACCGACGTGCACGCCGCGTTCGCCGAAGCCCAGCGCATCGAGCAGGAGGAGGGCCGGACCTTCGTCCATCCGTTCGAAGGCCAAAGGACCGCCCTCGGAACCGCCACGCTCGGCCTCGAGTTGGTCACCCAGGTGCCCGAGCTCGACGCGGTGATCGTGCCGATCGGCGGTGGCGGGCTGGCCGGCGGGTTGAGTGCCGCCGTCCGGCTGCTGGAGCCGTCGTGCGAGGTGTTCGGAGTCGAGCCGGAGGGGAACGACGTCATGCTCCGCAGCATCCGGTCGGGCCACCCCGAACGTGTTCCCGAAGGAGGGGCCCGGACGATTGCCGACAGCCTGAGCCCCCCGTACACCCTTCCCTACAGCTTCGACCTCTGCCGGCGCGGCCTCACCGAGGTGGTGCTGGTGAGCGACGATGCCCTGCGCGAGGCCCTCGCACTGCTTTTTCGAAGCGCGAAGCTCGCGGTCGAGCCGGCCGGTGCCGCTGCGACCGCGGCGCTGCTCGGTCCGCTCCGGGAACGGCTCCAGGGAAAACGGGTCGGCCTGATCGTGTGCGGGACCAACATCGCCCCCGAACGGTACGTAGAGCACCTGGAGCGCGGAACCGCGCTGTTGAAGCCCCAGTGAGGAAACGATAGCTTTGCTCCCCGCGCGCCCTAACCGGAATTCGTCATGATCCTCGCTTCGCTCGCGGTGCTGGCCTCGTTACAACAACAACGGCCTGCTTCCGCACCCCGGTTCGACCTGCTCATCGCAGACGGCATGGTGCTCGACGGGTCCGGCGCGCCGGCCTTCCGGGCCGATGTCGCGCTCCGAGGCGATCGCATCGTCGCGGTTTCGCGGACGCCCCTGCCCCGTGCCGACGCAGCCCGGGTGATCAATGCCCGTGGCAAGACGGTCTCGCCGGGGTTCATCGATCTCCACGCCCACAACGAAGGCATCCTCGACATGCCCGACGCCGAGAGCCGGGTGCGGCAGGGGGTGACCACGGCCTTGGGTGGCCCCGACGGCGGCGGTCCGTCTCCCTTTGGCGAGTACCTGGCTCGGGCGGAAAAGCTTCGCCTCGGCATCAACGCGGCCTGGCTGGTCGGATTCGGCACCGTCCGGCAGCGGGTGATGGGCCGTAGCGACAGGGCTCCGACCGCTGCCGAGTTGGCCCGGATGAAAACGATGGTCGGCGAGGCAATGCACGAAGGCGCCTTCGGAATCTCGACCGGTCTCTTCTATGTCCCGCAGACGTACGCCTCCACCGAGGAGGTCATCGCGGTCTCCCGGGTCGCCGCGGATTCGGGCGGGTTCTACACCTCGCATCTCCGGAAGGAAGGCATCGGTGCGCTGGAAGGCGTCGGGGAGGCGATTCGCATTGCGCGCGAGGCCGGGATCCCGGTCGTGCTCACCCACCACAAAGTCATCGGCAGGGCGATGTGGGGCGCCAGCACCCAGACTCTGGCGCTGATGGACAAGGCTCGCGCGGAAGGCCTCGACGTGACCGCGGACCAGTATCCCTACGATGCCAGCTCGACCGGCTTCAACGTCCTGGTTCCCGCCTGGGCCATGGCCGACGGCGACTCCGCGTTCGCACGACGGGTGAGAGATCCGGTGCTTCGCGACAGCATCATCAAGGGGATCATCGACATTCTCGACAACGACCGCGGCGGCGGTGACCTCCGGCGGCCCCAGTTCGCCAGTGTGCGCTGGAAGCCCGATCTCAACGGCAAGACTCTGTACGACTGGGCGGTGGAGCGTGGCGTGCCGACGACGAGCGCCGGTGCGGCGCCCCTGGTGATCGAGGGTGTGCTGAACGGCGGGGCGAGCATGGTGTACCACGTCATGGACGAAGGCGACGTGCAGCGCATCATGAAGCACCCCTGGACGGCGATCGCGTCCGACGGAGCGCTGTCCCGGCCCGGTGCCAGCGTCCCCCACCCCCGCAACTACGGCACCTATCCCCGAGTGCTGGGGCGCTACGTCCGTGAGCTCAAGGTGCTCACGCTGCCGGACGCCATTCGCAAAATGACCTCGCTGCCCGCCGCCCGGCTCGGGCTCACCGATCGGGGGCGGGTCGCGGTGGGGCTGATGGCGGACCTCGTCGTGTTCGACCCCGCCACGGTCGCCGACCGGGCGACCTACACCGCGCCCCACCAGTATCCGGTCGGAATCGACTTCGTCATCGTGAACGGACAGGTCGAGGTGGACAGCGGCCGGTTCACTTCGGCCCGCGGCGGCCGCGTGTTACGTCACACCCCGAAGCGGAACGACATCGGGTTCGTGAACGTCAGCGTCATCCCGATGGATCGGGAGCGTGTCCTGACCGGCCAAACGGTGGTGGTTCGGGGAGATCGCATCATTGCGATGGGCTCGTCCGGGACGGTGCGGCTCCCTGCCGGAGCCCAGCGCATCGACGGTACCGGCAAGTTTCTGATCCCCGGCCTGGGTGAAATGCATGCCCACGTGCCGCCCGGCGCGGCGACCGACGCGGAGATCGAGCGGGTCCTGGCCCTCTTCGCGCTGAACGGCGTCACCACGGTTCGGGGGACGCTCGGCACGGCGAGGCACATCGGGTTCCGGGACCGGGCCGCCCGGGGAGAGATCTTGAGCCCCCGGATCTGGACCTCGGGTCCGTCGTTCAGTGGAAACAGCGCCCCGACCGCGGACTCCGCAGTGCGGATGGTCCAGGCCGAGAAGGCCATGGGGTATGACTTTCTCAAGATTCATCCGGGTGTAGCGCGAGGCGCGTTCGATTCTCTTGCCGCGACCGCCGATCGCCTCGCCATCCGATTCGCGGGCCACGTGCCCCTCGCGGTTGGGCTGCAGCGGGCGCTTCAGGCGAAATACTGGAGTATTGATCACCTCGACGGGTTCGTCGAAGCCCTGGCGCGACGCACCCCGACCGCTCCGAACCAGGTGGCGTTCTTCGGCATGTCGCTGGTCGACAGCCTCGACGAATCCCGGCTCCCCGGCCTGGTAGCAGCCACCAGGGCAGCGGGGGTCTGGATGGTGCCCACCATGGGGTTCTTCGAATCCATCGCCGGAGACGAATCGGTCGAGGCCCTCCTCGATCGTCCCGAGCTTCGTTACGTCTCCAGCACTGTCGCGACGAACTGGGCCAATACGACCCGGCAGATCCGCGGCGACTCGGCGGCGACACGCCCCCTGCGGCAACGTTTCATCGCGCTGCGCCGCCGCATGCTCAAGGCGCTGCATGACGGCGGGGTCGGGATCGCGCTCGGATCCGATGCACCACAATTCTGGAACGCGCCCGGATTCTCGTTGACCCGCGAGCTTGCCGCCTACGTTGCGGCCGGACTTACGCCCTATCAGTCGCTCGCCACCGGAACCCGCAACGTGGCTCGCCTGCTCGGCAACGCAGCCGAGGCGGGCACTATCGCCGTGGGCAAACGGGCCGATCTTGTTCTGCTCGCCGGGAATCCACTCCGCGACATCGGCAACGTCGCTCTCAAGGACGGCGTGATGATCGGTGGCCGCTGGCTGCCCAGGGACGAGATCGACCGGCGCCTGACCGAGCTCGTGGTGCCTTAACACTATTCCTGTTTTCCCTTTCCTTTTTCTCGACGGTACGCATGCGCTCCCTTCGCTCGATGACCGTTGCCGGGTTCGCCCTGGCAGCCGCCTGTTCCACGCTCTCCGCCCAACTCGTCAGCGAGGCGGTCGATCTCTCCGCAATGCAGAAGATTCGCGAAGAGGGCTTGACTCGCTCGAAGGTCAACGACCTGGCCTCGTATCTCACCGACGTGATCGGGGCCCGCCTCACGAACTCGCCGGGCAGTCGCCGCGCAAATGACTGGGCCGCGGAAACCTTTCGCTCCTGGGGCCTCGCGAATGTGAAGCTGGAGGCTTGGGACTCCGCGTTCGGGCGGGGCTGGGAGCTGGTGAGTTACAGCGGCCGGATTCTCGAGCCGTGGCTCAAGCCGCTGTCGGCGTTTCCCCAGGCCTGGAGCGGAAGCACCCTCGTGAAGGGCAAGCCCGCCACGGTGACCTGTCCGGTCGTGTTTCTCGAGATCCGCGACTCGACCGACATCGCCAAGTACACCGGGAAACTCAAGGGAGCCTGCGTGCTCCGTGGCGCACCGCAGACCATCGGCCCCGAGCACGATCCCCGCCGGACCCGGCTCACCCTCGACGAGCTCATTAACCCGCCACCGCCTCAAACACCGGGGGGTCAGGGAGGGGGCGGTGGCCAGGGGAATTTCCAGCAGGCCCAGCGTCTCAACGCGCTGGTCATGCAGCTCTACCGCTCGGAGCAACCGGCGGCCATCCTCCAGTCATCGGTCTGGACCTACGGGATCAACCGCAACGGTGGTCACTTAGACGGCCGGGTTGCCCGCGACAGCGTCTACAATCCAATTCCCAATCTGGTCGTAGCCCATGAGCAGTACGGAACCCTGTTCCGCGTGGCGCAACGCGGCCTGCCGGTCCGACTCGAGCTCAACCTGCAGACCCGATTCCTCGACGACAACCGGTTCCCGACCAACGTGCTCGCCGAGATTCCCGGTACCGACAAGGCCGCGGAGGTCGTCATGATCGGGGCGCACTACGACAGCTGGCACAGCGGGACCGGTGCCACGGACAACGCGGCGGGCTCGGTCATCATGATGGAGGCGATGCGGATCCTGAAAACCGTCGGGATCCCGATGCGACGGACGGTGCGGATCGCCCTCTGGACCGGTGAAGAGCAGGGGCTGATCGGCTCGAGGGCCTGGGTCCGGATGCATCGCGGCGAGCTGGACAAGGTGTCCGCGTACTTGAACGTGGACAACGGAACCGGCAAGCTGCGGGGCATTTGGAACCAGAGCAACGCCGCTGCCCTGCCGGTGTTTCAGCAGATTCTGTCGCCATTCCAGGACCTGGGTGTCGTCGCGGTCCGACACGGCAACACCGGCGGGACCGATCACCTGAGCTTCAACACAGCCGGTGTCCCCGGATTCAACTTCATCCAGGACCCGATCGAATACGGCACCCGGAGCCATCACTCCGACGTGGACACCTATGAACGGCTGCTGATTGACGACCTGAAGCAGGCGGCAACGGTGGTGGCCTGGACCGCGTTTTCCCTCGCCAACCGCGCGGAGATGATGCCCCGGCCATCAGTAGCTCGGCCGACTCCGTGACCTGACACGCTTGCCCATGCCGGCCCTGCCCGCGATCTCGAGCCACTACACCCTCGAGCGCGAGCTTGGGCGGGGCGGCATGGCGACAGTCTATCTCGCCGAAGACAAGCGGCACCACAGAAAAGTTGCCGTCAAAGTCCTCGCTCCCGAGCTCGCCAGGGTGCTGGGCTCGGAGCGTTTCCTGCGGGAAATCCGGATCGCCGCGGGCCTCACCCATCCCCACATTGTTCCTCTGATCGATTCGGGCGAGAGCAGTGGCTTGCTCTATTACGTCTCGCCGTACCTCGCCGACGGCTCGCTGCGGGATCTCCTCAAATCCGAGGGCCGCCTCTCGCTCGCCGACACCATCCGCATTGCGCGGGAGATTGGGTCTGCCCTCGACTATGCCCACCGCCAGGGGTTCGTCCATCGGGACGTCAAGCCGGAGAACGTCCTGTTCACCGACGCCCACGCCGTCCTCGCCGATTTCGGGATTGCCCTCGCTTGTTGCATGCCCGGGTCGGATGGCGGCGATACCAGGGTGACCGAGTCGGGCATGGTCCTGGGGACCGCCGAGTACATGAGTCCCGAACAAGCTGCCGGCGAGCGGGCGCTCGGCCCGGAGAGTGATGTCTACAGCCTGGCCTGCCTCGTCTATGAGATGCTGACCGGTGAGCCGCCCATCAAGGGAACCGGAACGCGCGCGACAATCGCCCGGCAGGTGAGCGAGGCTGCCGAGCCGATCCGGATGCGGCGGCCCGAGCTGCCTGCCAGGGTCGAGCGCGCGCTGGTCCGCGCTCTCGCGAAAAACCCCACCGAACGGTTTCCAGCCGCGAGCGAGTTCACCGAGGCTCTTCAGAGTGAACGGGCGGGCAGCGCCGTCCAATCGGCCATTGGCCGGAGCATCGCGGTACTCCCGTTCGTCAATGCCAGCCCGGATCCTGAAAACGACTACCTCAGCGATGGCATCACCGATGAGCTGATCAATGCCCTGGCGCACGTCGAGGGGTTGCGGGTCGCTTCACGAATGTCCGTCTTTGCGCTCAAGGGGAAGCCCCAGGACGTCCGGGCGATCGGTGCGCTGCTGGGTGCGGCATGGGTGCTGGAAGGCACGGTGCGACGGGCGGACGACCGGCTGCGGGTCACGGCCCAGCTGACCTCGACCGACGATGGGCGGCTGCTCTGGTCGGGGCGATACGACCGCACGTTCGCGGATGTGTTTGCGATTCAGGAGGAGATCGCCGGGACCATTGTGGATACGCTTCGGGCCACCTCGTTCGCCGATCTCGCCGAGCCGACCCACAAGAGATACACGCAGAGCCTCAAGGCCTACGGACTGTACCTCAAAGGGCGGTATGCCTGGAACAAGAGGAATCAGGAGGGGATCACCGAGGCCATCCGATACTTCGAGCAGGCGATCGGGGAAGATCCATCCTACGCCCCTGCGTTCACCGGCCTCGCCGACTCCTATGCCATCCAGCTCGACTATCGCAGCGTGCCGGTGGCCGAAGGTTTCGCTCGAGCCATGGGGTATGCGCGGCAGGCTCTCACGCTCGATGAATCGCTCTCCGAAGCACACGCCTCGCTTGCCTGGGGCCTGTTCATTCACGACTGGGACTGGGAAGGCTCTCGGCGCGAATTCGCCAGAGCGATCGAGCTGGATCCCCGCTACCCCACCGCGCACCAGTGGTACGCGTTCTGGTTCGTCGCGCACGCCCGCTTCGACGAGGCGTTGGTCCACGTGCACACTGCCCTTGAGCTGGACCCCGCGTCGATTTCCATCCGCAGGGCGGTGGCCTGGATCTATCACTACGCCCGGCGCCCCGAGCAGGCCAGCTACCACATGACCCGTGCGATCGCGATGAACCCGACGTCGGAGGAGAACTACTGGATCCTGGGGTTGATCCTGTCGCAAATGGGGCAATGGAACGAGGCGGAGCGGGTCGTCCGAGAGGCAATGGCTCTCTCGGAGCCGAGCACCTATACCCGCTCCGCGCTCGGCTACGTCCTCGCCAGGGCCGGCCGGGCGGGCGAAGCGCTCGAGGTTCTGGCCGATCTGGAGCGCCAGGCCCGGTCGGAGTATGTCTCACCGGTAGCGCTGGCTACCGTCCACCTCGGCCTGGGCAATCTGGGGCCAGCCCTCGATTACGCGGAGCAGGTGTTTGGGCAGCGGCGAGGCTGGGTGGTCTACTCACAGGTGAACCCGATCATGGATCCGCTTCGCAAGGAACCCCGGTTCCAGAATCTGGTCCGTCGAATGCGTTTCCTGGAGGGCCAATAGCCAATAGCCAATAGCTAATAGCCAATAGCCCCTTGCGCGTCGCCGGACTTTTCCCCATCATCCCTCAGGCGCTTGATCCGCGCCCAACCTCTTCGGCCCTCCCCCAGCGAGGGCCCTCGGGAGGCAAAGGGGGGCAGACTCCCGGATCGGCATCTCGGAACCTTGGCGCGCCGCGAGGCGTCGCTGCTGGGGAGCGCCCCTCTGCGGCCCGACCAAAGGACCGACGACGATGCCGACCAATAAAGACTTCAAGCGCCTCGTTCGCAGGCGTATGCAGAAGACGGGCGAGGCCTACACCGCCGCACGCGCTCACCTCCTCACTCGAGCCAAGCCTGCTCCCTCCCCGGCGCCAACTCTGCCGGCCGCGGCCGTTCCCACTCCTTCCGACTATGCCCGTTTGGCCGGCATGAGCGACGCCGCGCTCAAGGCCAAGACCGGCTGCACATGGGAGCGGTGGGTGTACGCGCTCGATCGCGCCAAAGCCGACACCTGGTCTCACCGCGAGATCGCGGAGTACGTGCACAAGAAGTACAAGGTTCCCGATTGGTGGAGTCAGACGGTGACGGTCGGATACGAGCGGATCAAGGGTCTCCGCGCAATCGGCCAGCGCAGGAACGGCAGCTTCGAGACCAACAAGAGCCGCACGTTCGGGGTTTCCGTGGCCCGGCTCTACCGCTCCTTCAGCGAACCCGAGGCACGGGGGCACTGGCTCCCGGGGATTGACCTCACGGTTCGGGCCGCGAAGCCTGACAAATCGATCCGGATCACTTGGCCCGATGCCAGCTCCGTCGAGGTCCTGTTCACCCGAAAAAGCGTCGCCAAGAGTCAAGTCGCCATTCAGCACCGCAAACTCCCCGATCGGGAGGCGTCGCTGCGGATGAAGGAGTTTTGGTCCAATCGGCTCGGAACGCTCGCGGCGATCCTCGAGTCGGATGGAGGTGACCGATGACGCGCCAGGTTCTCTACAGCGTGGCCATGAGCCTCGACGGCTACATCGCCGGCCCCCAGGGGGAGGCAGACTGGATTCCCAGGGATCCCTCCATGGACTGGAACGCCTTCATGAGCCGGTTCGATACCGTGCTGATCGGACGGAAAACGTTCGAGCTGTTCGGCAAGGCCGGTTCTGGTGCGGGGTTTCCGGGAATGCGGGCCATCGTGTTCTCACGGTCGCTTAGGCCAGAGGAGTATCCCCGGGTCACGATCCGTCCGGATGCCGCCGCGACCGTCCGCGACCTCAAGACTCAACCGGGGAAGGACATCTGGTTGATGGGAGGAGGCGAGCTCTTTCGAAGCCTCATGGAAGAGGGCCTGGTGGACGGTGTCGAAGTCGGAATCTGCCCGGTTCTTCTGGGGGGAGGGCTGCCTTTCCTGCCCCCGACGCCGCGGCGGGTCCGGCTCGCCCTCACGAAACGCAACGATTCGCCAAGCGGGATTGTCGGTCTGTCCTACTCGGTAATTCGGACCAGGGCTGGGCGCCGGACAGCGGCTCGCGCAAGGTAGGCCGAACACGTGCAAGGGCCGGTGGAGTCACCGGCCCTTCACCCCTGGCCCGATCAGGGCCTCCGTTCCCGGGGCAATGCCTGAGGCAGGTCTGCGATGACGTAGGCCATCACCGCCATCGCCGCGACGTTCTCTGCCAGCTCTCTCGGGTCGATCTTGTCCACGTTGTCCGCTTCCGTGTGATGGTACCAGAAGTAGCGGGTACCATCGACGTTGTGCGACATGCCGGGGACGCCGAGGGCCATGATGGGCCCGATGTCGGCCCCGCCCCCACCCCGGGTCACGGTGTCCGCTCCGAGTCGTCTGAGCAGTTTGCCGATCTGCCGGACCATGGCATACGCGGAGTCGCTCCCGGTGAAGCCGAAGCCGCGGAACTTGAAGGTTCCCCCGTCCGACTCGATGGCCGCGACATGCCGGTCGAGCTCGGAACGATGGGCGTCGCGATACCCCTGTCCCCCCCGGCCGCCATTCTCCTCGTTCGTCCACCCGACTACGCGAATCGTCCGGCGGGGGCGCAGGCCGAGGCGGTGCAGCAGCCTGACCGCCTCCCACGCGGCCACCACGCCGCCGGCATCATCCACCGCCCCCGTTCCGACATCCCAGGAATCAATGTGCCCGCCGAACACGACGACCTCGTCGGGTTTCTCTCTTCCGACGATCTCGCCGATCACGTTGCGCGAGGGCGCGTCGGGCATCATGTGCGCGTCCATCTCCAGCCGCACCACGATCCGCTGCCCGCGAGCCTGCATGCGGTGCAGCATGGCGGCGTCTTCCATCGTGATGGCGGCAGCCGGAATCCGCGCCACGGCCGTGTCGTACGCCGCCATCGCACCGGTATGCGGGGTGCGCAGTCCGAATGGTCCCACTGAGCGGATCAGAACGGCGACCGCGCCGGCTCGGGATGCCTGATTCGCGCCGGTGGAGCGGTACACCACTGTCTGGCCGTACCCGGTAAACGGAACGTCGAACAACACGATCTTCCCCCGCGCCTCGGCGGCACGAGCCCGAAGCTCATCGAAGCTGGACACTACCAGCACCTCCGCCTCGATGCCGCCAGGGGGCGTGCCGATGCTGCCGCCCAGCCCGAGCATCGGGAGATTCTGAGCCCGGGGCTGGCGCAGATCCGCCCGCTCGTGCCCTCGCACCCACCGCGGGACCATGACCGGCTCTCCCCGGACGTTCTCCAGACCCTCACGGCGCATCTGCTCGAGCACCCAGTCGATCGCTCGTTCCAGGGCGGGGCTTCCGCTCAGGCGGCTCCCGAACGTGTCGGTCAGCTCGGCCAGCTTGTTCCACGCCGCGCTATCCGCGGTGGCAGCCGCGATGATGCGGTCGGCCGTGGCCTGGTAGTCGCGCTGGATGGCGCCCGGCGGATCCCGCCGCTGGGCGGCGGCGGACAGGTTCGTCCCGACTCCCATGGCGAGCGCGAGGGCGACAAGGGTCTTTCGGATCGTCATTCAGCGTTCCATAATCAAGAAGTTCGGTCCGAAGGGTAGCTTGGTTGCAACCAAAGCGCCCCGGGAACCGTCTTAGGAACAGGGTGGTTCCCGCCCCTCCAGCCAAGGTATGAGCTTTCATGAGCCTGCACCGGTTGGTCCCGGCCCTGGTCGTGTTGTGCCTCCCCTCCGCTCTTTCGCAGAAGGCGTTCGGCCAGCAGGCGGTAGAGGCCATTCGCGTGTTCATGGATTGTCAGACGTTCTGCGACTTCGATCACACTCGTCGAGCCATCACCTATATCAACTGGGTGCGCGAACGACAGGATGCAGCCGTGCACCTCCTCATCACATCCCAAACGACCGGAGGCGGCGGTCGCGAGTTCATCCTCCGGTTTATCGGCCTGGGCACGTTTCAGGGAGTCGACGACGAAATCAAGTTTACGACCCTCCAGACCGACACCGATGATGATATGCGAAAGGCCATGACCCAACGGATTGGTCTCGGTCTGGCGCGCTACGTCGCGCGAGCCGGAGGGAGCGTTGCCAACGACATTGAGGTGACTGTCACCCGCCCCGGCGCCGCCGCGACGCAGGTGCAACAACCCAGCGATCCGTGGAACTACTGGGTGTTCCGGATCAGCGCCAACGGTTTTCTCCATGGCGAGTCGCAGCGCCGGGCCGACCGGATCTCCGGGAACGTGCGGGCCAGCCGGGTCACGGAGCAGTGGAAATTCAATGCCGAGGTCGGCGGCAACCGGTTTCACCAACGCCAGGAGCTCCCGGACAGCACCGCGGTTACCAGCACCACGAGCTCCTATAACTCGCGGATGCTGCTGGCCAAGAGTCTCGGGCCGCATTGGTCGGCCGGCGTGATGGCCAGAGGACTCAGGTCCACCCGGAGCAACTACGATCTCCTGGCCACGGTTTCCCCCGAAATCGAGTACAACATCTTCCCGTACTCGGAGTCTTCCAAGCGTCAGCTGGTCTTCGTGTACGCAGCCGGATTGGCCTATGCCAACTACACCGACACGACGATCTACGACAAGCTCATCGAGACCCGGCCCTATCAGCAGTTCACCGCGGCGATCGAAACGGTCCAACCCTGGGGCCAGATCGAGGCGGAGCTGGTCGCTTCGACCTACCTGGACGATTTCTCCAGGAACCGGGTGTCCGTGGGCGGGGGCTTCGAGGTCCGCATCGTTCGGGGGCTGAACTTCAACATGTTTGGACAATACAGCCGGGTGCGGGACCAGCTTTCCTTGCTCAAGGCAGGGCTCTCCGACGAGGATGTCCTGCTCCAGCTCAAGGAGCTGGCGACCGGATATTTCTACTTCATCGAGATGGGGTTGAGCTTTTCGTTCGGCTCGAAGTTCAACAACGTGGTCAACCCGCGATTCAACAACGCCGGGAGTGGTATCGGCGACTGCTGCTGATACTTTTCCCGCGTGCCGCCCGCGCTCCAAACCCGGGAGCTTCGCAAGGTCTATCCCGCTCCTCTTGCCCGCCCTCTCGGGCTGGGCGGAGCGCCCATGATGGCGCCGGGTGGTCCCTCCTCGTCCCCGGCCGGGTCGCGGGAGATCCTCGCTCTCGATGGGCTCGATCTCGAGGTCGCCGCCGGCGAATTCTTCGGATTGCTGGGCCCCAACGGCGCCGGCAAGACGACCACCATCGGGATCCTCACCACCCGGGTGCGGCCGACGTCGGGGTCCGCCGCGGTGGCCGGCATCGACGCGCGGGCGAACCCGGTCGGGGTCAAGCAACGCATCGGGGTGGTGCCCCAGCGTCCTAACCCGGACCGCCAGCTCACCGCGATCCAGAACCTGCTGTTCCACGCCGCCTATCACGGGGTCGGCCGGGCCACATCCCTCCCCCGGGCCCGGGAGCTGCTCGACCGATTGGGATTGGCCGATCGGGCCGATGCGAAAGTGGACCAGCTGTCGGGCGGCCAGCAGCAACGGCTCATGATCGCGCGGGCCCTGATCCAT
>Ga0187892_10009095_pt1 | contig 13236 bp, 16 predicted proteins | sample MA1701073metaG_FD_139345 | JGI IMG/M metagenome (GOLD analysis project Ga0187892, IMG submission 139345) | Bio-ooze microbial communities from a basaltic lava cave in the Kipuka Kanohina Cave System on the Island of Hawaii, USA - MA170107-3 metaG ...
GAAGAGAGTTTCCGGCTGAAGCCGGTACTACGAACGCTACGAATGCTCGCGCGATTGACGATGAAGTTAGGCTCGACCCACTCGATCACGGCATCGAGTTGGCGCAGGTCGTGGAGCGTGGCGTTGAGTTCGCGGTCGGCTTTGAGCGTGAGCTTGATGACACTGCTCGGACCGTGCAGTCGTTCGTGATGCTGGCTGACGGTGTTGATGAGGTACTCAGCCTGGTTGATTTTGTCCGGCTGGAACTTGACGAGTAAGGTGTTCGGCTCGTGCGCCGCTAAATTGTTGGGGGGGGGCGGACTTACGGTTTTGGTTTGATTGCGGATCGCCGTCTGATGCGGCAGTCGCGGTTTTGAACGAGAACAGCGGAGAACAGATCAAGCAGGCTGAAAGAACAGAGACCAGAACGTTACGAAGCGCGCGTAGCATAAACACCTCCTGAGAAGTAACGAGCTACTCCTGGCCAATCGCCGAGCCAGGAGCTTGAGCCGAGTTGAAAGGTAAAGAAAGACCGGGTTGTTGGCTAAATCGAGCTATCCCACGCCAGAAGGCAACAATTGTTACTGAAGCTATGACTGAATCCTGAGGAGTTGGGCTGCGGCAGGTTCAGTCGTTGTTATTTCGGTTTATATTTTAGGTTCGTTTTGTTGAATGATTGCTACGGACGCGAACCTTACAGAAGGTTTGGCGAGGCTGTCAAGGATTTTTTTCGAGAAGATCGGAAGCGGCGGCTTATTTCGTTGATTTCACATCCGGTTCTTTCCTCAAAAAAATTTTGCGAGGCCACGCGCTCAATCTCCGTCCGGTGATCAATCTGGCGCCGCGCTGGTAGGTGAAATAGGACCACGCCCAGTTGAAGATCACCACGAAACGATTGCGGAAGCCAATCAGAAAGAAGATGTGGACCATCAGCCACGCCATCCACGCCAAAAATCCGCTCAAATGCAATTTGCCCAGTTCCGCAATCGCTGCTTTGCGACCGATCGTGGCCATGCTGCCTTTGTCGAGATACCTGAACTTTTCGGATGGCTTGCCGGCCAGATGGTTTTTGATGTTGCGGGCAACGTGGCGACCCATCTGCATCGCCACTGGACTGACGCCGGGCAGCGGTTTTCCGTCCTGTTCCAGATACACCATATCTCCGATGGCGAAGACGTTGCGGCGGCCAGGCACGGTCAAATCCGGTTCGATCAACACGCGGCCCGCGCGATCCAACGGCGCGCCCAATCGCGCGGTCAACTCGGTTGCGCGCACGCCTGCTCCCCAAATCACAGTCGCGGATTTGATCATCTCCTCGCCCAGATAGACTCCGTGTTCGTCAATATTCGTGACATGCGCGCCTGTGCGAACTTTGACTCCGAGGTTGGTCAACTGGCAATGCGCGCTTTCTGAAAGATTGGGGGCGAAGCTCGGAAGAATCTTTGGCCCGGCTTCGAGCAACAGAATTTCAGCTGCCTCAGGGTGAATATTGCGAAAATCGCGGGCGAGCACAAAACGCGCTAACTCCGCGATGGCTCCGGCCAGTTCGACTCCCGTGGGCCCTCCGCCAACGACTACAAAAGTCATCAACTCGCGGCGGCTTTCCGCGTCCGATTCTTTCTCGGCGGCTTCAAAGGCCGTCAGCACGCGGCGGCGGATTTCGACGGCGTCGTCCAAATCCTTTAAACCCGGCGCGAATTTTTCCCACTCGTCGTGGCCGAAGTAGCTGGCGCGACCGCCGGTGGCCAGCACCAGGTAATCGTATTTCAATTCGGCGTCGCGCAGCTTGACGACCTGCTCGTCGAAATCCACATCAGTGGCTTCGTCGAGCAGCACCGTCACGTTCTTCTGTTTGCGTAGGACAGATCGGATTGGGGCGGCGATGTCCGCTGGCGAAAGGCCTGCCATCGCCACCTGGTAGAGCAGAGGCTGGAAGAGGTGATGGTTACTACGGTCGACGACCGTGATTCGCACGGGCGCGCGTTTGAGCGATTGCGCAGCGGTCAGTCCGCCGAAACCGGCGCCGATGATCACAACGTGGGGGTGGGAACGTTCCGATCCGTTCATCCGATTACCTTAGCGATTTTTCTACTTCGTCCAGCGACAACGTTTTTCCTGCGCTTTTGCTGGCGTCGAGGAAAGCCAGGAAATCGTGGTTTTTCTTGAGTGACTCAACCTCAAAGGCGAAATCATCAGCGTGGCTCAGGACGAACCGTTCGCCGGACGCGTCCAGCACAATCACGATTCCTTCTCTGGCTTTCGCGAGCAGTTCGGCAAGCGTCATTGGTTGTTGTGCTAGGTCTATCGCGATGGTGTTCATAAGCTAAACTCCTCTCCTTCAATGTAGAGAACATTATGTTCCTTATGCCCCACGGCTACAACGCGAACAATCTTTTCAGCTTCATTGATGTCGTAGAATACCCGGTACTTCCCGGCTTTCAATTCCCAACGCTCCGTGAACTCAACTTGGTATGCGTCAGCTATTGATTTCCTCCTCAAGCCAACACACGGAGTACAACGCCGATCTTTCTGGTGGTCGCTTGCTCTCTGATTTCGCTGAGCGCCGCTTGCGCCTGTTTTTCCTTCACCCGATGCGTCAGCAAAACGATGGTCGCGGCGCCGTCAGCCACACCTTTTTGCGTGACGCTGTGCAGACTGACGCCGTGAACGCCGAACGCGTGGCCCAGATTGCCGATCACGCCAGGCGAATCGTAAGTTTCCAGCCGGATGTAATAGGCGTTGGTCGTCTCCTCAATCGGAACCACATCGGTAACCTGCGAGCTGATCGGCAGTTGGAAATAGCGCGCGAAATCGGGCAGTTTCAGCGCGCTGGCGATGTTGATGATGTCGCCGACGACTGCGCTCGCCGTGGGGAAGCGGCCCGCGCCCGGCCCGTAAAGCAGGATTTCTCCGACCGCGTTGCCTTTGATGAAGATGGCGTTGTTGACGCCTTCGATGCCGGCCAGCGGATGATGGAGCGGCACGAGCATCGGGTGGACGCGCACGTCCAGCGAATGGCCTTCGCCGCCCTCGCCAGGCTGCGCCAGGCCGATCATCTTGATGCGGTAGCCGAACTCCGCAGCAAGCTTGATGTCCAGGTCGCTGATTTCGGTAATGCCCTGGCAGTAAACCTTTTCGACTTCGATCGGAACCTGGAACGCCAGCGAAGAGAGGATGGCGATTTTGTAAACCACATCGCGGCCTTCGATGTCGTCGGTCGGATCGGCTTCGGCGTAACCGGCCACCTGAGCTTCGCGCAGGGCTTCGGCGAACGGCTTCTCTTCATACTCCATCTTCGTCAGGATGTAATTGGTCGTGCCGTTGACGATGCCGGCGACGCGCGAGATGCGGTTGGCCTGCAATCCGCGTTGCAGCGTGGAAATCAGCGGGATGCCGCCGCCGACCGCCGCTTCGAAGAAGATCGTGACGTTGTGGCGATTGGACAGATCGAAAATCTCAGGGCCGTGTTTGGCGATCAATTCCTTGTTGGCGGTGACGATGTGTTTGCCATTGGTGATCGCGCGCTTGACGACTTCGTAAGCGGGATCGAGGCCGCCCGCGACTTCGACCAATATCTCGATCTGCGGATCATTGGCGAGTTTGAACGGGTCTCCGGTGACTTCAAACTGCGACAGGTCAATGTCGCGCGGCTTGGTTTGGTCGCGCACGGCAATGGCGCGGATGTCGAATTGCAGGTTGTCTCGCAGCAAGGTGACGACGCCCGTCCCCACAGTTCCCAAACCGAAAATGCCCAGGGTTGTTTTTGCAGTCATGACTCCAATTAATTTTCCGGGAGGTGATGAGAATGAAAGCGAAGCTTACCGGTCGGAATAGCTCCATGCAATCTTTCGGGCAAAATTTGCGCCCGCGCCGGACAGCCAATTTGCAAGACTGCCGGCAGGAATTCGTTCAGAAACTGTGATTTGACAGTGGTAGCCACGGTCGGCTACTTTGGTCGCCGGATTCGAAATTACTTTTCAGGGGAAGACAATGAGGACACTTTTTGAAGATACGAATTTGAAGGCCGAACTCGAAGACGCGCCCAGCCGGGGCAATGAAAGCAAATACACTTTGTTCCTGTTGTGGCTGCTGGCGATTGTTTTTCTGACCGGGACGTGGACGATCTATCGCTGGGTTGACAACCGGCCCGCGCTCGAACCGCCGCCGCCGCCGGTCTCGCTGGACGATCCGAAGCAGACTACGGAAGCTTTCGGCAAATTCAACCGGTTCGCCAAAGATGGCGCCTGGACTGAAGCCGAAGCGATGCTCTCGAACGCGGGGAAGCAGAGATTGGTCAGCGAACAAAAAAGCCTGCGCGACAGCGTAATGGGGCAGTTCAAGGATTTGAAAATCTCCGAGGCGGCGACGACGTTGAGCATTGACCGCAGCATTCCAGGCCGAGTCCGCCAGGACAGCTATTTCATCTTCACCGACGAAGCGTTGACCAGGACCGAGACAAAGATCATCCCGTTGGTGTTGATCATGGAAGACGGCAAACTGGTGATTGACAGTTGGTCGGATGCGACGCCCGAAGAACAGAAGAAAGCCGAAGGCGGCGGTAATCCGGGCGGGAAGAAATAACGAAGCGCGAAACAGCGATGATCAAAAGATCGAGGGCTGGTCGAGCAATTTGCTCGACCAGCCCTCGATCTTTTCTGTCCGCAAAAGTCCGTGCGCAAGCGGACTTTGGAGGCCGCTCGCGCGGTTACTGCCCACACGGTTACTGCCCACCCGGTTACTGCCCACCCGGTTACTGATTGTTAGGTCTTGATGGCATCGCGGGACGGCCCCCGCCGGTGTCGCCGCCACTGCTTTCACTACGCGAAGGCGCAGGCGCCGAGATCGTTGAGGTCGAAGACGACGAAGACGGAGACGAGATCGTTCTCGATCCTCCGAAATCGCCGAATCCGCCCGAACGCGAATCGAAGGTCGAGCCGGTGTCAATGGCACGGCCTTCGGCTTCACGGCGAATCGGCGTGCGGTCAACGCCCGTCACCACCCGAGCCGGAGGCGTGTTGACCGAACCTCCACCTCCGCCGCCGTAGCCACCACCCCTGTTCCCGTACCAGTAATACGGGTTGTAGTAGTAGCAATCGTAGAAGTTGTTGAAGAACCCAAACCCGTATGGCGAAAAGAACCGCGAACGATACGGCATGAACGTGTAGCAGTTGTAGAACGGATCGTAATACCAGCCGCCTGCAAAAGCCGACATCGCGCGTCCGCGACGCAAGCTGGCGACGTTGGCCGCAGTCAAAGTCTGCGCGCGGCTGAAACTCCACACGTCGAAATTGTCCATCCTGTCTTTGTCGAGCTTGGCCAGTTCGGGCGCTGGCGCTCCGGTCAGGGTGGCGACTTTGCCACGCCCGATCTTCATCGCTTTCTTCGCCGCGAACTCTGCGCGGGTTCCGAGGTAAATTTCACCCTGGCGCACCGAAACGAGCGTCGCCGACTCTCTGGCGTCAATGCGTTGCAAACTGTCTTTGGCGATCGTCAGCGTCCCTTGCGGCGTCAGGATTTCAATCGGCGCCTGTTTGTTGGTCTCGCCGACTTCGGCGATCACCGAGCCTTTGATCAGCTCGAAGCGAACCGAACCGAGGTCGGTGTTGATGGCGCGGACTTCCGTGTTTTCGCTCAAACGGAGATACGAGCCGGGGTTGAGCAGCACTTCAGCGAAGCTGTTGGCCGTGGTGCTGATTCGGTCGCCATCGCGCATTTGCGTGCCGAGCGATACGCGACCCTTTTCTCCATCCTCGCTGTCAACGCGAAGGATGTGGACCTTGCCTTCGACGCGGTTGACGAAACCGGCTTTGGCCGAAGTCAGGTATTGCGCGTTGGCCGTGACGCTCAAGCCCAAAGCGAGCATCAACGACGCCAGCGTTACGAAGGAAATTCTGTTTCTTGTCATTTGCGGCCTCCTTTGGCGACCAGGTTCGGTCGCGGCTTAACTGCAAGTTTGACCATTGAATGTTGACCGGCCAGATTCTAACCCCGCGCCGCGCCGCGAAGCAATGCGGGCGCCTGCCAGACGCAAAAATTTCTTCTTATCCCAGCAGGCCCTCAGACCTTCAGCAACCTTATGCATATCGGCGGAAGCAGGCTATGATTCGCTCCACAAGTTGGGTTGCTGACAAATCAGAAAATGAACGGAAGAGAAATCATCAAAGCTTTGCACAGCGGCGAGCGTGTCTACGGCACGCTGATCGTTTCGACCTCGCCGCACTGGCCCGCCGCCGTGAAAAGCGCCGGCGCGGATTTCGTCTTCATTGACACGGAGCATATCGCCATTGATCGCACGACTCTGGCGTGGATGTGCCAGACCTATCGCGCGCTCGACCTCGCCCCCTTGGTGCGCATCCCGTCGCCCGATCCCTATCAGGCCACGGTCGCGCTCGACAATGGCGCGAGTGGCGTCATTGCGCCCTACGTTGAAATGCCTGAGCAGGTGCGGCGACTGCGCGGCGCGGTCAAGCTGCGGCCGCTCAAAGGGCAGGTGTTGGAAGAAGTGTTGAACGGAGAGCGCGAACTGGACGCGGAGCTGAGGCAATACGTCGCCGAGCGTTGCGCCGGGAACGTGCTGCTCCTCAACATCGAAAGCACGCCGGCGCTCGCCCGCCTCGATGAGATCCTCGCTGTGCCGGACATTGACGCGGTGCAGGTCGGCCCGCACGACCTCTCGTGCAGCCTGGGCGTGCCCGAACAATACGCGCATCCGCGATTTGAAGAAGCCATCCAAACGATCATCGCCAAAGCCAGAGCGCGACAGATTGGCGTAGGCGTGCATTACTGGCGCCCCATTGAAGACGAACTGCGTTGGGTCAAGGCGGGCGCGAACCTGATCGTGCATTCGGGCGACATCGCGCTCTTCGCCGATGCGCTGCGCGCCGATCTCAAACGGTTTCGAGAAGAGTGCGGCGATGGAATGGCCGCGCTTGAGAAGAAGGAGTTGATCGTTTGATAGACACAAAGAAAACCAACTACAAATGGCTCGTTGTGGCGATGCTCTGGTTCGTCTGTTTCTTCAATTACGCCGACCGCCAGGCGATCTTCTCGGTCTTTGAGCCGATCAAGGGCGAGATGGGATTGAGCGACGCGCAGCTTGGCATCGTCGGGGCGTCGTTTATGTGGGTCTACGCGGCGGCCGCGCCGCTGGCCGGGCTGGTCGGCGACCGCTTCAAGCGCAAGACGCTCATCCTGGGCGGACTTGTCTTCTGGTCGCTCATCACCGTCGCGACCGCCTTCTCGAAGAACTATACGCATCTGGTGATCTGCCGCGCGCTGGAAGGCTTCGGCGAAGCGTTCTACTTCCCCGCTTCGATGGCTTTGGTGAGCGATTATCACGGGCGCGACACACGCTCGCGCGCGATGGCCATTCACCAATCGAGCGTCTACGCGGGGACAATCGCCGGCGGCTCGGTGGCGGGCGTGATGGCCGATCATTTCGGCTGGCGGTCGAGTTTCTATCTGTTCGGCTGGTTCGGCGTGGCGCTCGGCGTCATCCTGTTTTTCATGTTGAAAGAACCCAGGCGCGGACAGGCTGAAGAGCAGGACGCTCCGGCAAACGCGCACGCGACACTCGATCTGAGACAACCGAACGTGCTGGCTTCCATCTGGGAGATTCTGAAGACGCCGATGGTACGGATTCTGATCCTGGTCTTCGTTGGCGCGAACTTCGTGGCGATGATCTTCCTGACGTGGATGCCGACCTATTTGAAGCGCCAGTTCGGGATGAGCCTCTCAATGTCGGGCGTCAGCGCGACGATCTATCTGCAGATCGCTTCGGTGCTGGGCGTGATCACGGGCGGGATTCTGGCCGACCGGTGGGCGAAGAAGCACAGAGGCGGGCGAATGATGGCTCAGGCAGTGGGATTGTTTGCCGGCGTGCCGTTCATCTTTCTCACCGGATGGACGCTCTCAATACCGGCGCTTGTCCTGGCGCTGATCGGCTTCGGGTATTTCAAGGGGATGTACGACGCGAACATCTGGGCTTCGCTGCACGACGTGGTGAAGCCGGAACGACGGGCGACGGCTGTCGGCGTGATGAATTCGATCGGCTGGCTGGGCGGCGGCGCGGGGGCGTATGCGGTCGGTGTGGCCGCGCCGATCTTCGGAATGAGCGGATGCCTGAGCGCGAATTCGGTGGTCTACTTGTGCGTTGGACTGTTGATGGTTTTCGGCGTTCGGGCTTATTTGAGTGGTAAACCTGTGGCTGCGCACGCGGCGGAGAGATTGACGACAAGCTGAATCTAAGCCTTTCCATCCAGGAAGAAAAATAGGATGATTGAATGCGGCTATGGCAAAAGACATCTTTCATTCTCACGTCCGATTAGCGTTGGAAAAGGACGGCTGGGAAATAACGGACGACCCGCTGTTGCTGCCGTGGGGGAGTGCGCCTGTTTATGTTGACCTTGGCGCGGAAAAACTCATTGCCGCGGAAAAGAACAACAGGAAAATTGCGGTTGAGGTCAAAAGTTTTTTGCGCGGCTCACGAACGGAAGACCTGGAAGATGCGATGGGGCAGATTGTGCTTTATCGCTACCTGCTGCAACGGTCACAGCCTGAGCGGGAGTTGTTTTTAGCTGTTCGGAAGGACGTGTATGAAAGCTACATCAACCTGCCGCACGTCATTGAGTTTTTGCAGACCGAACAGGTAAATTTGCTGGTGTTCGATCCCCAAACTGAGGAGGTTGTGCAATGGATCAAGTGGAACGATACCGGGACATCATCGAGCGACTCTTAACCCAGCACGTCGGAGAGTTGAAGCAATACGCCGATTTGCGCGACAAGACCGTCTTTGATCGCCGGTCGGATAGTTACCTGCTGGTGCGCGAAGGCTGGGACAAAGGACGGCGCGTGCATGCCGTCACCACTCATCTGGAAATCATCGACGGAAAAATCTGGGTGCAGGAAGACTGGATCGAACACGGCATCGCTGCCGAACTGGAAGAAGCGGGCGTGCCGAAGAGCGACATTGTATTGGGCTTTCAGCCGCCTTACGTCAGGCCGTACACCGAATATGCAGCAGCTTAATCGGTGAGCGCAGCCGTCCCGCCTGCCGTTTGTGAGACTTTAGACGTGGGCTAAATTCATCATCCCGCTGGCGGCCACGGAGAATGGCGAATTGAATTAAACCGGTATCAAGCTCCAGGCAGTCGCGGCGCGGGACGTGGCTGCCAGGTCGCGGAAATCTGGTTGATCAAAAAATGGCATGATTGACATCTCGCCCACGCAATCATAGGCTGGTCGCGATGTTTTACTTCTGATGGAGTCGAGTTCCCAGTGGAAGAACAGGAAAAGAAAGCCGCCTTCAACGCTCAAGAAGCGCCCCGATTCGCCGAGCAGCTTCAATCAACCGAGGGCGGCAAACAGGAACCTCTCCTGCTCAAATCAAAACCGGAGTGGTGGCTCATTGAAATCTGGAAAGAAAAGCGGGAGGTCTTCAAAGCTTTTATTGAACATGCTCTCCTCTTCGCTTTTCCAATCGGCATTCTTGTATTGTTTCATTATCTCTTTGAAATCATTCCCTTGTCGCCTGAGCGCAAGCATATCCTTGATACCATCGACTTCGTGGGGATTATGGCGGCGCTGGTAATTTTCCAGGTCAGCTTCATCATGAAAATCTTTGTATTGGCCCTGAGGAGACGTAAAAATGGCAACCACTGATTTAGACCTCCTTCCACCAGAGCGGATGAACAAATTCGATCAGCTTATCGAACGCCTTTACGAATTCTATTTCGCAAACCGCAAGGGACAATATCTGGTCTATGCGCTCACGTTATTGGTCTCAGTCGCCTATGCTTCGATTGGTATCCTTGTACTTGGAAGAACCGAGCAGAGTGTGGTGTTTGATTGCGTAATACTGGCGCTTATTTTTCTTGTTGGTATGCCTGTCTCTTACAACCTTGGAGTGGTCTATGCAGATGAGGAGAGGAATAGTACGCTCACAAAGATTGTTGTGGAGGAAGGCCGGAGTGAATGGAAGTAATGCCTGCCGAGCAGGCTATCGAGACATCATCGAGCGACTCTTAACCCAGCACGTCGGAGAGTTGAAGCAATACGCCGATTTGCGCGACAAGACCGTCTTTGATCGCCGGTCGGATAGTTACCTGCTTGTACGCGAAGGCTGGGTCAACGGACAGCGCGTGCATGCCGTCATCACTCATCTGGAAATCATCGACGGAAAAATCCGGGCGCCGGCAGACTGGATCGAACACGGCATCGCTGCCGAACTGGAAGAGGCGGGCGTGCCGAAAAGCGACATCGTGCTGGGCTTTCAGCCGCCTTACGTCAGGCCGTACACCGAAATACGCAGCAGCTTAATCGGTGAGCGCAGCCGTCCCGCCTGCAGTTTGTGGGACTTTAGGTGTGGGCTAAATTCATCATCCCGCTGGCGGCCACGGCGGATGGCGAATTGGATTTAAGCTGGTATCAAGCTCCAGCGAGTTGTGGCGCAGGCCGTGGCTGCAGAAATTCTTCGCAGTTTCTTGGCGCTGCGCTCTTCATCAATGTAAAATCGGCCTTCACACTTGCCTAGCGTTATATTTTCTCGACCGGTGAGGCCTTGGGTACCCTCCCAAAAGAGACTTTCACGCGATTGAGCAAAACAATCGATGATTATGTCACTCCAGGTACTGTTGAGTTCAACGACTGATCACAACGTGACTCCCTCTGCATGCGGGAGCCTTCGTAGCGTCAGCATTTGCATTCCTGTAGGTCGTAGTCCGCGCTTCGTCGGAGCAATTCTCTCCCAACTCGCCACACAAGCCTTTCCGGGTCCAGTGTTTCTTGCTTGGTACTCCGAGGATCTGGGCCGTGAACTAGGAACCCTTGCAAAGGACTTTCGAGCCAGAGGATTGGACGTGGACACCGTGCGTGGACCTGGATCCTATGCCCCCAATCTGAGGAATATCGCAGTCCAAGAAGTCCGGACACCATGGTGTCTCTTCCTGGATGACGATGTTGTTCTTGGCGAGAGCTATTTGGAGACGCTGCGTGCCATCCTTGAGCACTGTGCAGAGCCCATTGTGGTGCAGGGCGCGGCGTTTTTGGCCGCCAATCATAGTTCCTGGCTGGCGAGGTGTGAAGCCCGCTTGTCCCGGGCTCGCTTGGAGGCGTATCGGGAGGGAGAGACCATCCGTCTCTGCGATGCCCGGAACCTACTCATTCCGACGGCCATCGTGCGAAGGATCGGCTTCGATGAGGAACTCGGCTTGGGTAGTGAAGGCCACGTCCTTACCTGGCATCTTATCGCGGAGCGAACGCGCATCCTGTACGTCGAGGAACTCTTCGTCAGCCACTACCACCGCAGTTCCCCCGCGGCACTCGCGAGACAGAAGTTCAACCATGGCCGCGGAAGGGTTCATGCCAACCGACGCTTGCCCGAAGCAGGTTTCAAGAGATCTTTCCGAAGTCTCTGGGACTTGTTTTGGCGGCACGGCCTTGGCCCGCTACGGTACTGGTGGGCGAGCCGCATCTCGCTCGACCTGCTGCCTTACGCCATCGCGACGGCAGCCATGTTCTGCGCGGGCATGTTGTGGGAGATCTCCAGGATCAGTTGGAGCACAAGAACAGGGCACAGGGGTACCAAGCTTCCACCGGCAGACGCGAATCCAACGGAGGCATCCCGATGATTTGGACAGACAAAGGCACAGTCTTGCATACGAACGAGATCCACCTTGACATGGTGTGCATGCAAGCCGAACTGGCGGCTTTCGTCGCGCGACGTGTCCAGGCTTCGAGAGTTCGTCCTGAATTAGTGGCGCCCGAGAAAGTCCGGGTGCCTGGGATGTACAGGCGGCTACAGAACCTTCCAGAAAAGCAGCACTTCAGGGAAGAGCTTCTACATGGTCTAAGAAGCACTTGGAGCATGTACTTCGGCATCGCCCAAACCAACCAGATTGAGCGCGACTTTCTCTCCTTCTCCGAGGGCATCGCCGACACCGGCGCGCTAGTGATCGGAGACCTGATCGAGAGGTCCGACTTCGCGTTACTTATCCGCGCCTATGAGGGCATCATGCGCGCGGCCGGGAGCGCCAGCCTCTTTCATTCCTATGTTGACCTTCGGAACCATCCAAACTTCCTTATGGATCCCCGCTTCTCCGGTGCCTTTCTGCATCCGTTGTTGGTGGCTTTGATCGCATACCGCGTCGGCGGCTCTATTCGGATCGTGGATGCGCGAGGCAAGGACGCCCAACCTTTAACCGCTCGGGCGCAGGACAACATGCTGCACATTGACAATACTCCTTTTAGCGACGAGTACAAGGTGCTTGTGACCTGGGAGTGTGAGAAGGCAAGCGGTCCGAAGGGGCAAAACTTCGTGTTTATCCCTGGAACCCAGAAATGGGCGCGTAACTGTTTCCGATGGGAAGACGGTCATGCGTGGTCTACCGAGAATGCATCTGTCTTCGTCACTGCTGAGAGCATTGACCATGTGTTCGCGGTGCAGCGGGCCATCTGGCCAGGGCGGCCCCCGACGGTCATTGAAGTACAGCACCCCGATAAACCGATAACCACGGCTTTTGCCGCAGGATCTCTCGTGCATCATCGCTATAGGACTGAGGCAGGCCGCTCACGCAGTTGCGTCATCATTGCCTTCCACCGCACTGCAGACAACCCAGGTGCATTCATTCAGGAGCGGGGAGCAGAGAATACCGGGTCGAAGCTGCACCGATACGTCCTTGGGTTGGAGGATGGCAGACCCAGCGGCAGCTTTATCGCGGCACTCGCCGCGCACAGTCGCGAGATCGGCGAGAAGATCCGCGATCTGAGAGAAGGAATTTCGGAGAGCGTTGTCATTGAGTTGTTGGAAAAGAGGCTATCCCCCAGCGAGGTAGAAGCGTGGAAAGCAGTCGTCCTTGCATCTCCTACTGTCGAGGAGATCAAGGCCCGAGACGTGCATCTACCTCTTGAGGCTACGCTGGGCCGCAAGGCATTCGCGGATATCGTCGCTGGCTCGATGATGATCTACGACAAACATGGCCCCCTCGACCTCATTCTTTACGAGGATAGCCACGAGGAGGTCCGAAAATGGGCCCGCAACCGAATCCGTGAAATGAAGGCCGATCACCTCAGGCAGCGTCTTGATTCCTGGGAGGGCGAACTGCACCAGCCAGAACTTGGCCATGCACGTGAAACAAACGTGTCCTTGCGGCAACCGTCCATTGACGCCCGGAAATTCACCCACTTCATTTTTTGCCCCCACGCTCAGACATCTCCCATTTCGGTAACCGTGCATGATTTGTGATGGCCGTTTCATTTATC
>Ga0187892_10009096_pt1 | contig 13236 bp, 11 predicted proteins | sample MA1701073metaG_FD_139345 | JGI IMG/M metagenome (GOLD analysis project Ga0187892, IMG submission 139345) | Bio-ooze microbial communities from a basaltic lava cave in the Kipuka Kanohina Cave System on the Island of Hawaii, USA - MA170107-3 metaG ...
CCGACGTGGCTCACAGCGCCGCCCGTAGTGTCATTGATGACGATCGCGCCCGTTCCGGAAAACACGAGGGCGAACGTACCGACACATTCGGCAGCCACCTTCCTGGCGGGGGAGATTCCGGTGTTCACGCAGCAAGCCTTGCGTCTCCGCGCGCTTCGAGTGCGGCCAGTCCACTGCCGAGAATCCCCGCGTCGTCCCCGAGGCCGGAATCGAGAATGCGGACGCGGTCCGCGCTGGCGCCGATCACGTGGGCGCGGGCGGCCTTGGCGATGCGCGGCAACATCGTGCCGCCGAGCGCCTCGATCAGGCCGCCGCCGAGGATGACTGCCTGGGGATTCAACACGTTGATCAGGTTCGCCGCGCCGATGCCAAGATACTCGCAGGCGTCATGGATGACCTCGCGAACCAGCTTGTCGCCTTCCCGGTAGGCCTCCGCGAGGATCCGGCTCCGCACGCGCGAGGTGTCCCCGTCGCACAGATCGTGGACGACGCTCTTGCGTCCCTTCTCCATCGCCGAAATCACTCGCCGCACGATGGCCCCGCGGCTGGCGACCGCTTCGAGACACCCCCGGTTGCCGCAGCCGCAGCGCGGGCCGTCGCGCGCCACGACCACCATGTGGCCGACCTCGCCTCCCATGCCGCCGGCGCCGCGATACGATTCGCCACGCAACACCAGCCCGCCGCCGATGCCGGTGCCGATGAACATGCAGACGAAATCGCGAAGCTTGCGTCCCGCGCCGAGCCGCTGCACCGCCAGCGTTCCCGCCTGCACGTCGTTGACCACAACCACCGGGATGTGCAGCGACCGGCCCAGGAGCTTGGCGCAGGGGACCTCCTTCCAAAACAGGTTCGGCGCGATGCGCACGATACCGCGCTCGGTGTCCACCATGCCGGGCACGCCCACTCCGACCGCGGCCACGGCCGGGTGTGGCACGGCGGCGGCGGCCAGAGTTTCGTTGACGCACTCACGGACGCGGTCGATGACTGCGCGCGCGCCGGGTTCAGGACGGGTGCTTTTCTTTTCCCGCGCCAGGATGCGGAGTTTGTGGTCGAAGACGGCGGCAAGGATTTTCGTGCCTCCGAGATCCACGCCTACCACAAAGGATTTGGTTTTCCGATGCATGATTCGTTCCCGGGTTGTCGCGCGTGTGCATAGCATCGAACGGACGCTCGAAGCGAGGATTTTTGTCGCGCGGTCCCACGTCCCATCACCGCGCAATGAATTGCGCTACTTACGAACCCTCTAGTGCGAATCGGTTCCCGCGCTTGAGCAGCGTGCGGACACGCGCGAGCAGCTCCGGCATCTCGAACGGTTTGGTCATGTAGTCGTCGGCGCCCTTTTCGAAGCCGGCGACCTTCTCCTCGGCGGTGGCCAGGGCGGTCAGGATGAGAATCGGGACCTGGCGGATCACCGGACTGGATTTGACGAGCCGGCAAACTTCCAACCCGTGAAGTTGCGGCAGCATCAAGTCGAGAATGATCAAGTCGGGTTTGCCTTCGACGATGTCGTTGAGCGCGGTCAAGCCGTCCGGGGCGACTTCGGTGCGGTATCCGCTGCGATTCAAGTGGAACTGAATCAGTCGCGCGGTGTCCGGTTCGTCCTCGGCGATGAGAACGAACTGTCGTTTGAGCGAGGTCGGTGTCATCTCGTTGGGAAAGTGGCGCTCCGTTGCGTCATCGAAGTCGCATTCGGGTAACAATTTGGCGACAGAACCTCCTTGCCCGACCGTTGCACAAACCTAACCGGACTGATACACTTTTGTAACGTTCTCGGCTCAGCATCCGCCGAACCCAAGTTCTCATTGCGAAGATCCATGGGACCAGACCAACCAGCCAACCAAAACCCGCCTCCCGGAGTTCACCGAACCGTGGCGGTAATTGACATCGGCGCCACGGCGATCCGGCTCCGCGTGGCAGAAGTGGGTCCAGAGGGGTCGATCCGCACGCTCGAATCGCTCCAGCGCGCGATCCCGTTGGGCAAGGACACGTTCACGACCGGGCACATCGAGCCGTCGTCCATCGAAGAATGCGTGAAGGTGCTGCAGTCGTTCCGCCGCGTGATGACCGAATACGGCGTCACCAAACCGGAGCAGGTTCGCGCCGTGGCCACGAGCGCCGTGCGGGAAGCGGAAAATCGGGACGCGTTCCTCGACCGCATCTACATGGCTACGCAGATCAACGTCGAAGCGATCGAAGGGGCCGAAGAAAACCGCCTCACGTACATCGCCGTCCACGACATCTTCCAGGAAGACCCGAAGCTGAAGGGAAGCGATGCCGCGATCATCGAAGTCGGCGGGGGCAGCACCGAGATGATTTTCCTGCGCGAGGGCCGCGTCACGTTCGCCCGCAACTCGCGTCTCGGTTCGTTGCGCATGCGGGAGACGCTGGAGACTTATCGCGCGCCCGCCGACCGGGTGCGCGCCGTCCTCGATCAATACATCAAGCGCATGGTGGACCAGTTGTACTGGAGCATCGCGGTCGAGGAGGTGCCGTATCTCGTGGCGATGTCGGGCGACGCGCGGTTTGCGGCTTCGCTCGTCGAGCCGCATTGGGAGGACAAGGGCAAGTTCAAGCGGATGGACATCCGGACGTTTGCGAACATCACCGACCGCCTGGTGCCCCTGCCTGTGGACGAACTGGTGCGCAAGTATCACATCCCGTATCAGGAGGCGGAAACGATCGGCCCGGCGCTGTTGGCCTACGAACACCTCGCCAAGGCGTTTCACGTGCAGGAAATCCTCGTCGCGCACGCTTCGTTGCGGGACGGCCTGCTCAAGGAAATGGGCGTGCGCGGCGCGTGGACGTTCGAATTTGCGGAGCAAGCGGTCCACTCCGCCATGTTGCTTGGCCGAAAGTACAACGCCGACCAGGACCATTCGTTGCACGTCGCAGACTTGTGCGTGCGCTTGTTCCGGGAATTGCAGCCCGAGCACGGGTTGGATGGCCGGTTCGAGCTGCTGCTGCGGATTGCGGCGTTGTTGCACGAAGTCGGCACCTTCATCAGCGATCAGAGCCACCACAAACATTCGATGTACATCATCGAGAACAGCGAACTGTTCGGGCTGACCAAGAAAGACACGGCGCTGATCGCCCTGGTGGCGCGCTATCACCGGCGCGCGGTGCCAAGGCCGTATCACCTCGAATACAGCTCGCTCGACCGGGATAGCCGCCTCACGGTGTCGAAGCTCGCAGCCATTCTTCGCGTGGCCGACGCGCTCGATCGGAAGCACACGCAGCAATTGCGGCGGACCACCCTCGCACGCGAGAAAGGCGCGCTGGTCATCACGGTCCACGACGTCGCCGACCTGACCCTCGAACAGCTCGCGCTCAAGGAAAAAGGCAATCTCTTCGAGCAGGTGTTCGGCATGAAGGCGGTGGTGCGCAGCTCGTTCACGACGGAAGGCGTGGTGAAAGATGGGTAAGAAACGCCCTCCGCTGCTCAATCGCGAGTTGAGCTGGCTCGAATTCAACGCCCGCGTGCTCGAAGAGGCGCGCGACTCGTCGGTGCCGCTGCTCGAACGGCTCAAGTTCCTCGCCATCAGCGCCTCGAACCTGGACGAGTTTTTCATGGTCCGCGTCGGCGGCTTGCAGCAGTTGCTCGATGCCGGCCAGAACACCGCGGGCCCCGATGGGTTGACGACTGCCCAGGCGCTCCTCGAAGTGGGCCGCCGCACGCGGCAACTCGTGGCCGATCAGTACGCGTGCCTCTTCGAGCAGCTCGAACCGGAGTTGGCGCAACACGGAATCCGACACATCCCGATCGACGACCTCGACGCCAGGCAGCGCGAGTACGTCGAGCAGATGTTCGAGCGCGACATCTATCCGGTGATCACGCCCGTGGCGGTGGACTCGATGAGTGCCTTCCCGTTGTTGCCCGGGCTCGGCGTCAATCTGCTCGTCCGCCTGAAACCGACGAAGACCGCGCCGAAGAAACAGCGCTTCGCGCTGGTCCGCCTGCCGAAGTCGCTCAGCCGCTTTGTGCCCGTCCCCGGTCCGGGCGGCTATCTGTACGTGCTGCTCGAGGAAGTGATCGGCATGCTCGTCGAGCGGGTTTTCCCCGGCGAACCGATCGCGGAGTGGCTTCCGTTCCGCATCACGCGCAACGCCGACATGAGCGTGCGCGAAGACCAGGCCGGCGACCTCCTGTCCCAGATGCGCGAGGTGCTGGACGAACGCCGCCGCAGCAGTTGCGTCCGACTCGAAGTGGACCAGCGCGTGTCCCAGGCCAGCCTGACCTTTCTGTGCAACGCGCTGAAGATTTTCGAGGAGAAAGTGTTCAAGGCGCCAAGCCCGATCGATCTCACAGCTTGCTGGACGATCGTCCGGCTCAACGGCTTCGAGCCACTCCGTGACCGGCCCTGGCCGCCGCAGCCGTCCCCGAGCGTGCCGCCCGGCGCCAACATGTTCGACGTAATCGCCCGCCGCGACGTGCTCCTCTTTCACCCGTACGACAGCTTCGAGCCGGTCGTCCGCTTTGTGGAACAAGCCGCCGACGATCCGAACGTGCTCGCGATCAAGCAAATCCTCTACCGCACGAACGAAAACAGCCGCATCGTCGCCGCGCTCGCCCGCGCCGCGAGCAAGGGCAAGCAAGTCACCGTCCTCGTCGAACTCAAGGCGCGCTTCGACGAAGCCCGCAACATCGAATGGGCCGAGGCCCTCGAACACGCCGGCGTGCAGGTGATCTACGGACTGAAGTGGCTCAAGGTCCACGCCAAGGTCTGCATCGTGGTCCGACGCGAACCCACCGGCATCCGCCGCTACGTGCATTTCGGCACCGGCAATTACAACGAAGTCACGGCGGCGATTTACAGCGATGCCGGGTACCTGACCTGCCAGGAGGACCTGGCCGCCGACGCGACGGCGTTCTTCAACTCGATCACCGGTTACTCGCAGCCGATGAAATACCGCCGCATCGAAGCGGCGCCCCACGGATTGCGGCCCCGTCTGTTGGAACTCATCGACGCCGAAATCCAGCGCCGTCAGCAGGGCCAGGAGGCGCGCATCGTGGCCAAGCTCAACGCGCTCGTGCATCGCGAGGTGATCGAGGCCCTGTACCGCGCGTCGCAAGCCGGCGTGAAGATCGACCTGAACATCCGCGGCGTCTGTTGCCTCCGCCCGGGCGTGCCCGGCCTGAGCGAAAACATCACGGTCACCAGCATTTTGGACCGCTTCCTCGAACACAGCCGGGTGTTTTACTTCCATCACGGCGGCGAATCGCTCGTGTTCATCTCGAGCGCCGACTGGATGCCGCGCAACCTGGATCGGCGCGTCGAGTTGCTCGTGCCGGTCGAGGACCCCGCATGCCGGCAACGGCTCATCTCCATTCTCGAAACGTGCATGCAGGACAACGTGAAGGCGCGCCGGCTGTTGCCGGACGGACGTTACGAACGGGTCAAGGCGCCCGGTCGCGGCAAAGCGGTGCGCGCGCAGGAGGTCTTCTATCACGAAGCCCGCGAAGCAGCGCAGCAGGCGCAAACGAACCGCTACATGGTGTTCGAGCCGCGGCTGCCGGCCGACGCCACGGCGCCGAAGTAGGCTATGCCCGCCGCCAACAACCGCCGGTTGTCCGTCGAGGAGTTGTGCGCCAAGTATGACAACGAGGACGTGCATACCGAGCATGTCACGGCGCTGGCCCTGCAGTTGTTCGACTTGCTGCGCGCACGGTTGGAGTTGCCGGCGCACGATCGCCCGTTGCTGGAAGCCGCCGGCCGTTTGCATGATATTGGCTACGGCGTCAGCCCGCGCCGGCACGCGGAGTTGAGCGCGGAGATCGTGCTGCGGGAGGGATTGCGGGGTTTTCGCGAATCGCAGCGCGCGTACATCGCAGCCGCAATCCCGTTCCATGCCAGCGGTCGAAAACCGAAGCAGACGCATCCCCTCCTCGAACGCGTGCCCGACGCTCCGCGCGCGCTCCGGTTGGCGGCGATTCTTCGGGTGGCCGACGGACTCGATCACGGCCACCTCCAGGACGCGATCATCGCGGGAATGCGAGCCAGCAAACGGAAGATCGCCGTTCGTGTCCGCAGCCCGCACCTCCCGCACAACGCAGAAGCTGCGAACCGAAAGGCCGACCTGTGGCGCGCTGTATTCCCCGTGGACATCCAGTTCGCCTTGTTGCCGCCGAAGAAGGGCGCACGCGCGGAATTGATCGGCCCCGGCCTCCACGTCTGCGAAGCAGCGCGGCGGTTGATGTTCCGCCAATTCCGAATCGTGACCATGAACGTCGAAGGGGCGCTCCGTGGCGAGGACCCGGAGCACCTGCACGACATCCGCGTGGCGATTCGGCGGTTGCGGGCGTTGCTGCGGGCGTTCCGAAAACCGCTGACGGGCACCTCCGCCGAAGAACTCGACCTGGAATTGAAGGAACTGAACAACGCGCTCGGCACGCCGCGCGACCTCGATGTCTGGGTGGAGTTTCTGCGGAGCACGAAGGTACAGCGAAACGTGGCGCGCAATCGGCGGTGGAAAACGTTCATCGCCCACCAACAAGCGTTGCGGAGGCTGCAACTGCCCACCGTGCGTCGCCACCTGGGCGGGCCACGGTTTCGCGCGTTGCGTTTCAAGCTGGGCCGGTTTCTGCGAACGGAACTGCCGCGCCGGATCGAGCAGTCGCCGCCGGGCCTGGTGCCGGCGATTGCCAGGAGCGCCATGCGCAAGGCGCTCCGCCGGGCGCTGAAGCTTTCCGCGATGCGCAAGTCGGAATCGCCGGAAGACCTGCATCGGCTTCGCATCGCCTTGCGGCGGGTGCGATACTTCGGCCAGTTTTTTGCGACGCTTCTCGGCCCGCCGTTCCCGGAACTGACGGAACGGACCCAAGCCGTGGAACAAGTCCTCGGTCGAATCCACGATCTCGACGTGAGCATCGCCCGCGTGCAACGCGAAGGACCGCCACCGCCGCGATTGCTGGCCAAACACCTGCGACAACGCCGGGACAAAGCGGTCGTCAAGCTCGCCAGGCTTTGGCAGCGTTTCGACGACCGCGAAATGCAAGCCGACGCGCGCCGGCGTCTCAAAGCGTAAAGTCGCCGGTTGATTCGGCGATCCGCCGACCGGTTTCAAGTTTCCTCCCACGTAAACGCAGCCGCGATTCGCTCTCGCCGGCTTCTGTAAGGTTTGTCCCTCGCCTCTCGACCAACCATGCGGTCGGTCGAAAACCATGATCGCAACAGAAATAGAGCCGGTCCGCAAACCGGCGCAAGAGTCGTCTCCGCGTCCAGTTGGACTGGGCATGCGAGAATCGCTCGCTGCGCACTGGCCGGAGTATCTCATCGAAGCGGCCTGCCTCGGCATCTTCATGGTCTCGGCGTGCGGGTTCGGGACGTTGCTCGAACACCCCTCGTCGCCGGTGCGGCAGGCGATCGAAGACGGGTTTCTGCGTCGCGCGCTTATGGGCGTCGCGATGGGACTGACCGCCGTCGGACTCATCTTTTCGCCCTGGGGCAAACGTTCCGGCGCGCACATGAACCCGGCCACGACGCTGACGTTCTTCCGCCTTGGCAAAATCCAGCCTTGGGACGCGACGTTCTACGTTCTGGCCCAGTTCGTCGGCGGGCTTGCGGGCGTCGTGTTCTGCGCGGCGGTGCTCGGTGGCCTGCTGGCGCATCCATCGGTCGGCTACGTCGCCACGGTGCCGGGAAGGCACGGCGTGGCGGCGGCATTCCTCGCGGAAATCGCGATCACGTTCGTCCTCATGTCAGTCATTCTCCGCGTCAGCAACACACCGCAAATCGGACGCTACACGGGCCTCTTCGCGGGCGCTCTTGTCGCGACTTATATCACCTTCGAGGCGCCCATCTCCGGCATGAGCTTGAACCCGGCGCGGACGTTCGGCTCGGCGCTGTCCTCACAAATTTGGAACTCGATCTGGATTTACTTCATCGCACCACCGCTCGGGATGCTGGCCGCCGCGGAATGGTACGTGCGCCAGCGCGGCATCCATCAGGTCTTTTGCGCGAAGCTGCATCACCATAACAGCCAGCGCTGTATCTTTCGTTGCGACTTCGAGTCGCTCGAACAACAAACAAGTCGGACGGAGCGAAACCATGAACCACGGGGGCCGTCGCGCGACCGTACTTAAAATAAAACGCTTCAAGTGAAGCGAATTATTTTAAGCGAAACAGACGTGAACATGAATCTCTTACTCACAGGCTTCAGCCTGCTCCTCCTTCTCGGCCTCACGGCTGGCAACGCTCACGCCCAGGTCGCCGAGAAGATCAAGCAGTGAGCAAGATTCTGGTGGCGCAAGCGTCTCGCTTGCGGTCGTGAATGACGCGCAACCGGGACGGTTACGCCACCATGAGAAACAAAAAACCAAACCCAAACTGAAAGGAAACATGAAATCATTCACACTCATCCTCGTCGCGCTCGCCGTGGTGTGTTCGGCGGCTGCGGAGAAAACATTGGTCAACACCGACAAGAACGGGCTGGCGCTCCAGGGCTACGACCCGGTGGCGTATTTCACCGATGCCAAGCCGGTGAAGGGCGACGCGAAGTTCAGCGCTGCCTACAAGGGCGCGACGTATCACTTCGCCTCGGCGGAGCACAAGAAGACGTTCGAGGCGGACCCCGCGAAGTACGAGCCGCAATTCGGCGGGTATTGCGGGTACGCGGCCTCGATCAACAAGGTGTCGCCGATCTCGGTGGACTTCTGGGAAATCCTCGATGGGCGCCTTGTGTTGCAGCACAACCAGAAGGCCTGGAACCTCTGGCATAGTGACGTTGCCGGCAACCTCAAGAAAGCCGACGCGAACTGGCCGGGCCTCGTCGAGAAAAACGGGAAGTGATCCACGCAACGCGAAGATCGGAAGCCTGAGATGAACAATCCCCGGTGTAGCCGCGCTTCTGTGAAGCGCGAAGCTTTCCAACCCCACATGATCATAGCCGAGAGACGACCAGTTCCGGCCGCGCTCCGCAGAAGCGCGGCTACACCTGCGTCCCCGGTCGAGACGACTCTATTTGCCGCGGCGACGTTCCTTCTACTCACCGTCTGGTTCGCCGCGCTCTACGCGAGCACCAGCGAAGCGCCTTCGGGCAAGGCCGACACGATGATCGACCTCGCCACGAAGCAAGGGGTCGAATTGGTCAAAGGCCAATGGCGTTACTCCGACGTGAAGGTCGTCGAGACGGAATTCGTGGCCTCCGGTCCCGAAGGCCAGCCGACGGGCGGCGCCGTGAAAACATACGACATCACGCCGCAGGCGGGCGGTGTGGATTTCGACGACTCGCACTGGGAAGCGATCGACCCGACCACGCTGGGCAAACGGCGCGGCAACGGGCGCATCTCGTTCGCGTGGTACCGCATCACGATCACGGTCCCTGAAAGCGGCGCCGGAAAGACCGCGGTCTTCTCGACCTCGCTCGATGACTACGCGGAGATCTGGGTGGACGGCGAGTTGACGCGCGCGCTCGGACAGAGCGGCGGCTCGGTCGTCAAAGGCTGGAACGCGGAGAACCGGCTCGTCATCGGTCGCAACCTGAAACCCGGCCAGAGAATCCAGCTCGCGATCTTCGGCGCCAACGGCCCGCTCTCGAACCCGCCGACGAACTACATCTACCTGCGTTACGCGAAGCTGGAATTCTTCCGAGGCGAGAAAGGGCCCGTCGCGATCACGCCGGCGGAGGTCAACGTGCAGGTCGTTCGGAACGATCCGGCGATCAACGCCATCGTCCCGCCCAATCCGAAAATCTACAAGCTGGCGGAGGGATTCACGTTCACCGAAGGACCGGTCTGGGTGCGCGGCGCCGGCCACCTCCTGTTCTCCGATCCGAACGAGAACCGCATCTACAGGTTTCAGCCGAATGGCAACGGCCCGGGCGCGCTGACGGTTTTCCGCGACAAGAGCGGCTACGACGGCGCGGACATCGCCGAGTATCGTCAGCCGGGCTCGAACGGACTCACGCTCGACCACGAAGGCCGGCTCACGATCAACCAGCACGGCAACCGCCGTGTGATTCGCGTCGAGAAAAGCGGCGAGCTCACGGTGGTTGCCGACAAGTTCGATGGCAAGCGGCTCAACAGCCCGAACGACCTCGTCTATCGCAGCGACGGCGCGCTGTTTTTCACCGATCCGTTTTTCGGGTTGCCGAAATTCGGCGATGACCCGCGCAAGGAGCTGCCATACCAGGGCGTGTTCTGCAAGTTGAACGGGACCGTCAAGTTGGTGACCAAGGAGCTCAGCGGCCCCAACGGCATCGCTTTCTCACCCGACGAGAAACACCTCTACGTTGGGAATTGGGATGACAACCGGAAAGTCGTGATGCGTTATACGCTACGCGAAGACGGCTCGGTGACGGAAAGCAAGTTGTTCTTCGACATGACGAGCGCGAAAGGCGACGACGCGATCGACGGCGTGAAAGTGGACTCGGCCGGCAACGTCTATGTCAGCGGTCCCGGCGGGCTTTGGATCATCAGCCCGGAAGGCAAACATCTCGGCACGATCCTCGCGCCCAAACACCCGCACAACATGGCTTGGGGCGACGAGGACGGTAAGACGCTGTATCTGTGCGCGCGCGAAGGGTTGTACCGGATGCGACTGAACATCGCGGGCGTCAGGCCGTAGCCGCGAGTGAATGACTGAACTTGGCGCGATGGCTGACTCCATTCGCCTCCCAGGCCAGCATCGCCTGCTTTCTCGCCGCGCCCCAGCGGTAGCCGGACACCACGCCGGTTCTTCGGATCACGCGGTGACAGGGAATCAGAAACGCGATCGGATTGGCGCCCACGGCATTCGCCACGGCCCGCGCGGCGCGGGATTCGCCGACCCAGCGCGCAACGATGTCGTACGACACCACCATGCCGGGCGGTATTTTCAGCAGGGCGTTCCACACCTTGACCTGAAAGTTCGTTCCTTGGAGCAACACATTGAGCGATGGACAACGCGCTCCGTTCGTCGCGCCGAAGACGCGCGCGGCGATGGGCGCGGTAAGCTCAGTGCGTTCTTCGAGAGCCGCGCCCGGCCACGCGGCGTGCAGCTCCTCCACGGCTTCCGCTTTCTTGCCGCGCTCCACGAAGGACAGTCCGCAAACGCCCCGGTCCGTGACCGCCAGCAGACACGTCCCGAACGGGCTCGCGTGAAACCCGTGCCGGATGCGCAGCCCCGCGCCGCGTTGCCGGTATTCATGAGGCGTCATCGCTTCGACCGAGACGAACAAATCGTGGAGCCGGCTCGGACTGGACAGCCCGGTTTCCAGCGTCACGTCGAGGAGGGCCTTCGCTTCGGCGAGCCGTTGTTTCGCGTGTTCGACCGTCAGACACTGCAGGAACCGTTTCGGGCTGATCCCTGCCCAGCGCGAGAACAACCGCTGGAAGTGGTACTCGCTCAGATGCACGTGCCGCGCGACCGCGCTCAGAGCCGGCTGTTCGCGATGATGCGATGCCAGGAATTCGATGGCTCGTCTCGACGCGCGCGTAATCCATGGCGGCCTGGGTCGTTCGCGGCAACTCGGATCCTTCCTCTGCACTGAGTTTCATGCGAGAAAAATAGCGCTTGTCGCGGGGCGCAACCACCCGATTCTTGCTGAGTTTTGCAGGCGAAACGTGAGAGCAGATGGCAACAAGCATCCTGCGTTGGTCACAGTCGCCATCCAGTCGCGCTGATTGAAAGATTGAAAGCCGCCGGCCGGCACTGCTGCCGAGTAAAGATATCTCAACACGACCCCGGTTGCTCTGTCCCAAGCCGCCTTGCTTCAGGTAGGTCGGTCATTCCTGTCTGACCATTTCCCGAATTCCTTCCAGGTCAAGTGAGCCAGAGCAACGCGCCGATGGTCAGCAATGGCCGACCTACTCAGCGCTTGTGCCGTTTCGGGAGTGAGGAACTCCGGCGAGGCATGTGCGAAGATTTGCAAAGAAGTTAATGACGTTCGTACCATTCTGCACCACGACCAAACTGAAGCAGGAATCCGCCGTGCATGATACCAAAACAGCCATCGGGTCTTCTCCCGGAATTCCACCCCTTCGTATCTTGCTTGGAGACACCCAGTGTGCTGCAAGTCTGGCGCGAACTCGACTTCTGCAATCTGTTCGCTCGGACTTGTCTTGCTATACTTGGAGAAGTAGAGGGTCGTTTGGATACGCTTAACGCGCCCGCGCTCCCTCCTGTTCGGCTCATCGGATTGATAGGCTCCGGTCGAACTGGTATTGGATGCTTCGTACTATTCTCCTTTCTTCTGTGGTTCTTGGTGGTTTTACGGGCCTTCTCGAAGATTTCGCGGCCCGCTTCAGCGATCTTTGCGGACGGAAGAATGATTCCAGCGTCCGCCAGAACGGTTTTTCCCTCCGCTTCAGTCATTGGGGCGGCCGGCAGAACGGGTTCACCGTGCGCCAGAATGACCGGAGCGTCTGCTGCGACGATTCTTGCCGGCGCCCGGATGATTCTGGCGGTCGCTTCGACGGTCGGAGCGGCGGCTGGGAAGATTTCTGCGATCATCTCTATGCACTAAACCGCACTAAACCGGGAAATCCCGGGCCGATCTTTCAAAGTTTTTGCGTAGCCCCGCTGTGCCTGGAAGAACGGCCCCGGTCGGCGCGCGGAGACGCCTCCCACATTCGCCGGTCCGACACCCGATGCGCCCACCCAGTTTGCGGCCCACCGGTCCGACCGTGCCCATCCACATCGATTGAATGTGGAGGCGCCGTTGCGCGCCGACCGGCTGGGGCGAATTCTCTGGATTCTCCGTCTGGATCGGCAACAATTCGCGGCCCATGAAGGACGAGACGCGCTTGATCGTCGCGGACAGCGAAAAGGACGCGAACATGCTCTACACCACCGGCATGTTCGTGCCCGACCCGTTCATCTGGTTTCGGCATCGCGGACGAAGTTACGTGGTCATGAGCGATCTGGAGATCGACCGCGCGCGTCGCGTGGCGAACGTGGACCGGGTGCTCTCCTGGACGCGTTACCGGGCGCGCCTCGAACGGGAGGGATTGAAAACGCCGCGGTTGGGGGACGTGCTCGTGGCGGCGCTCAGGGATTTCCGCATTCGCGCCGTGACGGTGCCGGCAGACTTCCCGCTCTCGCTGGCGGAGAAACTCCGCAAGGCGCGCATTCGTGTCCGGCTCCCGAAGAAGGCGATTTTTCCCGAGCGCGAATGCAAGCGTCCCGACGAAGTGGCGAAGGTCCGCGCCGCGCTGCAGATCGCGCAGGCCGGGCTGGCGGCGGGCATCGCCACGATCCGACGCAGCCGGATCGGGCGCGGCGGGTTTCTTTTGCTACGCGGCCGGAAGCTGACCAGCGA
>Ga0187892_10009097_pt1 | contig 13234 bp, 14 predicted proteins | sample MA1701073metaG_FD_139345 | JGI IMG/M metagenome (GOLD analysis project Ga0187892, IMG submission 139345) | Bio-ooze microbial communities from a basaltic lava cave in the Kipuka Kanohina Cave System on the Island of Hawaii, USA - MA170107-3 metaG ...
CAGCACCGCCTCGGAGGCCTTCTGGTCGGTCGTCCACCCGAACGTGTTGCCGCCCAGGCACAGCGCGGACACCTTGAGCCCGGTCCGCCCCAGCTTGCGCATCAGCATGGTGAGTCTCCTATCTCCAGAGCTGGCCGGACGCCAGCCGCGCGCCCTCGGTCATCGACTTGAGCTTGGCCCAGACGATCTCCGGCTCGACGAGCGCCTGCGACCGCGCGAAAGTGGCGAAGCCGCAGTCGCTGCCCGCGATCACCCGCTCGCGTCCGACCACGTCCGCGTACCGGACGAGCCGCTGGGCGACCAGCTCGGGGTGCTCGATGAAGTTGGTGGTGGTGTCGAGCACGCCCGGGATGATCACCTTGTCGTCGGGCAGCTTCGTCTGCCGGAACACGACCCACTCGTGGGCGTGGCGCGGGTTGGCCCCCTCGAAGGAGAGCGCCTGCGGACGCGCCTTCAGGACCACGGGCAGGATCTCGCGCAGCGGGATGTCACGGTGGTGCGGCCCCTCGTAGTTGCCCCAGCAGAGGTGCAGGCGCAGCCGATCGGGCGGGATGTCGCGCAGGGCGTGGTTGAGCGCCTCGACATTGCCCTCCGCGATCTTCACGAACTCCGCATTGCTCAGCTCGGGGAACGCCAGGTGCCGGCTCATGGCCAGGTCGGGACAGTCCACCTGGAGCACGAAGCCGGCCCGGTGGATGGCGTCGTACTCCTCCTTCATCACGTCCACCAGCCGGGCCAGGTAGGCCTCCCGGCTCGGATAGTGGGTGTTCTGCAGGAAGTGGGCGATCACCCCGGGCGACGCGGCGGTCATGAAGGCCTCGGTGGGCCCCGCGCCGTCGACGGCCGCGCGCAGGTTGGCCACGTCCTTCTGCACCGCGGTGCGGTCCTTCCAGTCGATCGGGCCGTTGCAGGCCGGGCGCATGATCGCGGCCCGGCGCTCGGCGCGGGCGGCCGCCTCCGGGAAGTCCGCCCAGTCGGCCCGCTTGGCCGCCCCGCTCTGGCCGTCGAAGCCGGTGAGCCGGTGGCGCACGTAGGTCGAGTAGCCCACCTTGCCCTGCTCGCCGTCGCTGACGACGTCCACGCCCGCGTCCACCTGGAGGCGCACGATGTCGGCGACCGCGCGCCGGACGCGGGCCTCGAGCGTGGCGGGGTCGGTCGCGGCGCCGGTGTCCAGCGCGTCGAGCATCCCGGCCAGGTCGGACGGCCGCGGGAGGCTGCCGGTGTGGGTGGTGAGAATCCGGTCGGAGCTTCGCTTCATGGGGGCGAGCGGAATCTGACCGCACTCGCGGGAGATTGTCAAGGATGCTACAGTCTCTGCCGACCCGGCTCTGATCTCCTACCACAAGGGAGGATCGCCATGGGACGCCCGTACAATGTCATCGACGCCGACGGCCACGTGCTCGAGCCGGTAGACATCTGGGACAAGTACATCGATCCCGGCTATCGCGAGCGGGCGCCCCGCATCATCATCGATACCGACGGCAAGGAGCGCCTCCTCGTGGAGGAGCAGGTCCTCGGCAGCCAGAAGGGCTTCGGGGTCATCGGGGCCATCGGATCCCGCCAGGGTGAGGTGGCGGCCGAGGCCACCATGAAGTACGAGGAAGGGCGCCCCGGCGGGTTCGATCCGCACGCCCGCATCCCGGACATGGATCTCGACGGCATCGACGCGGCCTTCCTCTATCCGAGCGTGGGCCTCTTCGCGGGCGCGGTGCAGGAGCCCCGGCTCGCGGCCGCGATGTGCCGCGCCTACAACCGCTGGCTCGCGGACTACTGCCGGCCCTACCCCGAGCGGCTGTTCGGCGTGGCCATGCTGCCCATGCAGTCGATCGAGCTGGCCATCGAGGAGATGCGCTACGCGCGCAAGGAGCTGGGCATGCGGGCCGGCTTCCTGCGGCCCAACCCCTACAACGGCAAGATGCTGCACCACCCGGACTACGCCCCGTTCTGGGAGGAGGTGCAGGAGCTGGACATGGCGATCGGGCTGCACGAGGGCGCGAGCGGCGGCATGCCCCAGGTCGGGGTGGACCGCTTCGAGACGCGCGGGGCCCGGCACATCATCTCGCACACGATGGAGATGATGCTGGCCGCGATGAGCGTGATCTGGAGCGGGGTCTGCGACCGGTACCCGCGCGTGCGGATCGGCTTCATGGAGTCGGGCGGCGGGTGGATCGCGCCCTGGCTCGACCGGATGGACCGCCACTTCGACGATCAGGGCTTCAACGACTCGGGGCTGTCCATGCGCCCGAGCGAGCTGTTCCGGCGCAACTGCTGGATCTCGTTCGAGCCGGTCGAGGGCTGCCTGAGCGTGCTCGCCGACTACATCGGTCCGCACAAGATCCTGTGGGCGACCGACTACCCGCACCCCGACGGCTTCTTCCCCGGCGCTCCCCAGCTCATCGCGAACCGGCCCGAGCTGTCCGAGGCGACCAAGCGCGAGATCCTGGGCGGGGGCGCCCGGCGCTTCTACGGTCTGACCTAGGCCGGACTATGCGTGAACCCATGCGCCACCCTCACCCCGACCCTCTCCCTCGCCGAGGGAGAGGGAGTCGTTTCGATCCCCTCGCCCCCGGAGGGGGAGAGGGACAGGGTGAGGGGGCGCATCGGACGCGGAACACGCGTTCGTGAGTAGAGCAGGCTAGCCCCGTGACCGAGCGCGCGCTGGCCGGCACCCGCATCCCCGACCTCACCCAGTTCGAGGCGGGCACCTCGCGCACCCAGCTCCTCGGCTGGCTCGGCGCCGACGTCATCAAGATCGAGCCGCCCGGGGGCGAGCCGTCGCGCCGCAACCGCCCCGAGGTGCCGGGGCTCGACGCGATGTTCTTCCTGCTCTTCAACAGCGAGGTCCTGGCCGAGGTGGTCGCGGATCTGCGGGCCCGCGCCGCGATCTGACGCGTGTTCTTCGGTCACTCCCCGGCTCTCTGGCGGCAGTTCCCCCAGCTCGCCCCCGGTGTCCTCGTCGTCGGCGCCATTCATCCGAAGGTGGAGGTGCAGGAGCTGATCGAGCCGTTGCACGCGCGCGCCCGCGAGCGGCTCGCCCGCGGGCCGGAGTCCGAGCTGGCCGAGGTGTCGGCGTGGCGGCGCGCCTACGCGCTGATGGGGCTCAAGCCGACGCAGTACCGCTCCGCGGCCGAGGCGCTCCTGCGGCGCTTCCGGCGCGAGGGTGATCTGCCGCGCCTGCACCCGCTGATCGATCTTTGCAATGCGGTGTCGCTCGCCTACGCGCTCCCGGTCGCGGTCCTCGACCTCGCGGGCGTCGATACCTATCTGGAAGTCCGGCACGCCGCGGGCGGCGAGGAGCACACCGCCTTCAGCGGGGAGACCGAGCGCGTCGAGCCGGGCGAGGTGATCTTCGCCGACGCGGCCAATCACGCCCACGCGCGCCGGTGGACGTTCCGGCAGAGCCGGCGCTCCACCGTCACCGCCGACACTCACGACGTCCTGATCGTCGCCGAAGGCCTCCACCCGACCGCGGGCGCCGACGTGCCCGCCCTCATCGAGGCTCTCGCCGTGAGCCTCGAAGGCCTCTGGGGCGCTCCGCGCCACCGCGTCCTGCTCACCGCGGCCGCGCCGCGACTCGAGTTCGCGGTCTGAGCCCAACCCCGCCCGTCGTCCCCAGCATCCGCTCCGTGGTCGCCCTCAGCCTGCCCGCCGCCGCGGCCGTCGCGGTGTTCGGCAGCCTCTACGGGGCCGCGGCGCGCGGGTTCCTCGGGGTGCCGCTGACGCTCGTCTCGTCGCTCATCGTCTACTCGGGCGCGCTCCAGTTCGCGATCGTGGCCCTGCTGGGCGCCGGCGCCACCACCCTGCCCCTCCTGCTGACCGCGGGGGTGCTCAACCTCCGTCACCTGGTGCTGGGCGCGGCCCTGCGCTCCCGCTTGGAGAGCGGGCCCCTGCGGCGGGCGCTGCTCGGGTTCTTCCTGGTGGATGAGACCTTCGGGTTCGCCATCGCGGCCGGCAATGCCGCGGAGCCACGGGCGGTGGGCGCGGCCACCGAGCGCACGCTGCTCTACTCCGGGCTGACGCTCTATGTCGCGTGGCTCGTGGGCACGGTCGTCGGCGTGCTGGGCGGCGGGCTCGCGGCCGTCGAGGGGCTGGCCGGCGCGCTCTTCCCGGTCCTCTTCATCGGCCTGGCCGCGCTCGCGGTGACCCGGCGCTCCCACGTGGTGCGCGCCGTCGCCGCGGCCCTCCTCACCGCTGGGGTCGCCCTGCTGCTGCCGGACCTGCGCTTGCTCGCGCCGGTCGTCGCGGGCGTGCTGGTCGCATTGCCGGGAGGCGACCGGTGAGCCTGCTGGTCCTGGTCACGCTCGCGCTGATCACGTACGCCAGCCGGGCCGCCGCGGTGGTGCTGCTCCCCCGCCCCAGCCCGCGCTTCGAGACGATCCTGTCGCGCATTCCGGCGCCGATCTTCGCGAGCCTCGCGACCGCCACGCTCCTGGGCGACGGCGGCGCGCTCGCGAGCGGGCCGACGCTGGCCGCCGCGGCGGGGGCCCTCCTGCTGAGCCCGGCGCGCGCCCTGCTGCCGTGCCTGATCGGCGGCGCGGCAGGCTACGCGGTCGGCGTCCTGCTCGGCTGACCCACGCGCGCCGGGCCGCTCACCGGTTGGGCGGCCAGGCGCCCATGACCTGCCGGAGGATCGCCAGCTCGCCGATATGGTAGGTGTTGTGCTCGGCAACGATCAGCAGCTCCCGGATGTACGTGTGCTGGCGCGCGTAGGGCAACGGCGCGCCCAGCGCCACGCGGGGGTTGGCCGCGATCTTCTCGAGCGCGGCGCGATCCCGCCGGAACGCGCTCACCGTCTTCTTCCAGGCCTTCGCGTCCGCCGTCGCCTCCGACGGGGGCCAGTAGTCGTCCGGCCACTTCGGCAGGCGGTAGTCACGATCCTTGATGTACTCGAGGATGTCGCGCTGGGCGATCCGGATGTGCTCGATCAGATGCCACGGCGTGTACGCCACGTTGGGCGGGCGGGTATTGATGTGCTCCATGGGAAAGCCGGCGACGACCTCGTCGAAGGTCATGTACGACGGGCCGTGGACCAGGTTCCGCACCTCGGCGCGCACCGCGTCTTTCTTCACTGAGTTCCTCATGGGGGCGCTCACGAGGACCACGTCGGCCAGGTCGGGACGGGCGGGAACGCCTTCAGCGCTTCCTTGAAGGCGATCCACAGGAACAGGCTCCGCCCCATGCCCGGTCCGATCACATGTCCCTCGGAGATCCCGAGCTCCCTCCGGGCCACCCTCGACGCTTCCCAGAGGTCCTCGACGACGCCGAAGGTGCCGTCGGCCTGACGGCGGCTCAGGATGGGGGTCGGCCCCGGCTGCGTCTTCGAGAAGCCGAGTAGGTACTCGGTCCCATCGCTGGCCTCGAAGAGAATGCCCTTCACTCGTGCTTTCATCGCGCCCTCCCGGGAAAAGACTACGCGTGTCGCGCGGCGGTTGACAAGATTGGCTCCGAGTCTAGACTCGATGCCCAAGGAGGTCGCCGCCCATGACGAACGGGAACCCCTACGCCTTCCACGTCCGCCCCGACATGCGCCGCGGCCTCGCCTCCGAGCTGCCACTCCCGATGCGCCTCGTCTCGAACGAGGAGTTCCCGCCGCTGCCGCAGACGGCCGCCCAGCGCCGGGTCGAGGACCACATCCTCGCCGAGGCGGAGCGACTGGCGCCCCGGCTCGGCCTGAGCCGGCGCAACTTCCTCCGGACGAGCGGCGGGATGGCCACGTCCCTCCTGGCCATGAACGCGGTGTTCGGGCGCTTCTTCGACGTGCTCCCGGTTGAGGCCGCCGAGCCCGCCGCCTTCCGGGAGCGCAAGGGTGACGCGTTCTTCATCTTCGACCTGCAGCTCCACTACGTCGGCGCCGGCTACGACCCGAACAACGACGAGGCGGCGCGCCGGGGCGTCACGAAGACCGCGCTCCTCGGCCTGCGGCAGCGATCGCGGCGCCTCAACCCGAAGCTGGCCGCCGACCAGGGCACGCTCGCCGACCTCGCCTGGTCCAACATGGTCAAGGAGGTGTTCTTCGACAGCGAGACCGACATCGGCCTGATCTCGACGCCGCCCGGCCCCTATCCGCAGGAGGCCGTCGTGCCTCCGAAGGAGATGACCCACATCCGCGACGAGATCAACCGGGTCACCCAGTCGCGCCGGATGCTGGCCCACGGGCTGATCACGCCGCAGCTCGGCCAGGCCGACCTCGACTTCATGGACCAGCAGGCCGCCACCTTGAAGGTCGACGCGTGGAAGGGCTACACCGGGGCCGCCCCCAAGGGCTTCGACCGGGGCTGGTTCGTGGACGACGAGAAGATCGCCTACCCGATGCTCGAGCGGGCCCGCAAGCTCGGGGTCAAGCGGATCTGCCTGCACAAGGGCCTGCCGCTGGGCCCGGTGGCCGACTACAACCATCCGCGCGACATCATCAAGGCCGCGCGTGACTTCCCCGACCTCGACTTCATCCTCTATCACGCCGGCCTGCTCACGGTGCCGCGCACCGCGTCCGCCGACGTGCCCTGGACGACCGAGTTCTGCCAGATGAAGAAGAAGGAGCCGGCGCTCGCCAATATCTACATGGAGCTCGGCTCCACCTTCGGCCAGCTCGCGACCACCAACCCGACCGCGTGCGCGCATCTCCTGGGCCAGGTGATCGACGCCTTCGGCGCGGACCACGTGCTCTGGGGCACCGACTCGATCTGGTACGGAACTCCTCAATGGCAGATCGAGGCCTTCCGCCGCTTCGAGATCCCCCAGGCCCTGATCGACGCCCACGGCTACAAGCCGCTCACCCGTCACGTCAAGGAGCAGATCTTCGGCCTCAACGCGGCCCGCGTCTTCAGCGTGGACGTGAAGGCCAAGCGCAACGAGATTCCCAAGGACTACCTGACCCGCATGAAGATGACCTACCTCGACGAAGGCCCCACGCCCAGCCACCGCTTCTACGGCTGGACCGCCTGAGGGCGTGACCCACCCCTCACCCTGCCCTCTCCCCTGAGGGGAGAGGGGTCACGCCCCGTACCCTCTCCCCGATGGGGAGAGGGCAGGGTGAGGGGTTCGGCCTAGACGTACACCCGGGGAATCCGCGTGTTGAGGTTGGTCAGCACCTCGTAGGGGATCGTGCCGGCCCACTCCGCCAGGTGCTCGCAGGTGATCAGCTCGTCGCCGTCGGCGCCCAGCAGGGTGACGACGTCGCCGTTGTAGGCGGTCTCCCACTCGATGTTCACCATGATCTGGTCCATGCAGACGCGGCCCACCACCGGGTACTTCTTGCCGCGGATCAGCACGTGGGCCACGTTGGAGAGCGCGCGGAAGTAGCCGTCGCCGTAGCCCACCGGCACCGTGACGATCCGCACCGGGTGGTCGGACTGCCACGTGGAGCCGTAGCTGACCGGATGCCCGGGCGTGACCACCTTGAAGTAGACCACGCGCGAGCGCAGCGACAGCGCCGGGCGCACCGGAATGGTCTTCCGCACGTCGATCGACGGGTAGACCCCGTAGAGCAGGATGCCCGGCCGCACCAGGTCGAGGTGGCTCTCGCGGAGCTGGAGCACCGCCCCGGAGTTGGCCATGTGGCGCACCGGCGGCGGCAGGCCCTGCTTGTCGTACCACTCGAGCACCTCGAGGAAGCGCGCGAGCTGCAAGCGCGCCGAGGCCAGGTCCAGGGCGTCCGCGTTGGCGAAGTGCGAGTAGATGCCCTCCACCGTCACGCGCCGGCAGTCCGCCGCCCGCTCGAGCAGGCCGCGCGCGTTGTAGTAGTGCACGCCGATCCGCTCCATGCCGGTGTCGATCTTGAGGTGCACGGTCGCGGTGACGCCCATCCGCCCGGCGATCTCGTCGACCTGCGTGAGCTTGTCGATGGACGACGCGGTCAGGGTGAGTCCGTGGCGCAGGAAGATCGGGATCTGGTCGCCGAAGATGCCGCCCATGACCAGGATGGGCACGGTGACGCCGGCCTCGCGAAGCGCCACCGCCTCCTCGAGGAAGGCCACCCCGAGCGACCGAGCTCCAAGCGAGACCAGGTGCCCGGCCACCGGCACGAGCCCGTGGCCGTAGGCATTGGCCTTCACGATCGGCATCACCGCGGACGGCGCGACCGCCGCCTGGATCGCGCGGAAGTTCTCGGCGAGGCGGGCGAGGCTGACCTCTACGACCGTTGGCCGCAGCGAGCCGGTGTCTTCCACCGGTCCAGGATACGCTACTTGGGCACCATGCCCTTGAAGCGGGGCATGACCTCCTTCGAGAGCAGCTCCATCGAGTGGTGCCACGCCTTGGGGTTCTCGCTGTAGTCGAAGCAGAACACCAGCAGGGTGCCGAAGCCGCCGACCTCCTCGTACAGGCTGTTCAGCTTGTCCGACACGGTGGCCGGCGAGCCGATGAGCCAGTTGTGCTTGGCGCAGTACTCCGGCGTCACATCCGAATCGGGCACCGACGGATCGTGCTTGAGGTACTCGGTGAAGCCGAAGGCGGCCAGCAGCGGCAGGAAGTACTCGGTCATCATGCGGCCCATCATGCCGCCCGCGGAGAGGCGCATCGCCTCCGCGTCGGTGTCGGCCACGAAGACCTCGCGGACCATTCGCCAGTCCGACCGCTTGGGCGTGCGCTTGCTGCGCGCCGCCCCCTGCTCCACCGCCTCCCAGTGGCTCGACACGTAGCCCGGATTCAGGTTGAGGCTCATCGGCCAGAACCCGCGCTCGCCCGCCAGCTTGAGGGTGTCCGAGCCCTTGCTGAGCCCGGCGACGCCGATCGGGGGATGCGGCTTCTGGAACGGGAAGATGTGCGGCCGGAGGGTATTGAACATCTTCCCGGTCTTGGTGACGTGCCAGAACTTGCCCTTGTAGTCGAACTCGGGCTCGTCGCTCCACAGGCGCAGGATGATGTCGAGGGACTCGCGCGTCATCTCCCGGTTCTGCCCCGACATGCCGTCCACGTTGAACATGGACCAGTCGCTCGGCAGCCCGCTCGCGGCCACCCCGAAGTTGAGCCGGCCCTGGGCCAGGTGGTCGAGCATGGCCACCCGGTTGGCCAGCTCGGCCGGATGGTGATACGGCATCAGGAAGCCGCCGGGCCCGATCCGCATGCGCTTGGTCTGCATGAGGGCCTGGGCCACCAGGAGATCCGGCGAGGGATGCGGCTCCCAGGGCGCGGTGTGGTGCTCGCCGATCCATGCCTCGCTGAAGCCCAGCTCGTCCGCCCAGCGCAGCTGCTGGAGATCCCACTGGTGCCCGTCGAAGAGCTTCCGCTCGGGCGGGTGCGACGGCATCGTGAAGAGACCGTAGTCCATGACGAGCCTCCTTACAGGTCGCGCTCGAAGGGATACAGCGGCCGACGGCGGTTCCGGTAGGTGAAGATCTCCAGATTCGAGCTGGTCACGCCGTCACCGTCACAGAGCACGATGTGCCGGGCGATCGGCTCGAAGCCGGCCCGGAAATGCTGGCGTGACTTGATCAGGACGTACTTCTTGCGGCGCGGGTCGATCCCGCAGTGGGTGAAGACCCCGGTGTCGAACGGCTCGCTGCGGCCCTCCGAGACCACGATCTGCATGGCCCCGGTGTCGAGCACCGCGGTCTTGCCCATGCGCACGCGCGTGCCGGTGGCCATCGGCCCGGTGACTGTGAACTCCCCGTCGGTGATGCGTGTCACCTTGCCGGTCACGCTCAACGGCTTGCCCGGGAGGTTGATCTGCGGCATGTCGATGCGGCCGCCGAGCGGCAGCGTGACACCGGCCGCGGTACCCGCCTCCACGAGACGGCGCACGCCGGCCGGATCGCAGATGGGCCCCGCCACCACGTCGGTCAGCCCCTGGCGCATGACCTCCTCGATGACGCTCATCACGTCCTGGGTGCCCCCGGAGGCGGTATTGTCGCCGTGGTCCACCAAGACGATTGGTCCTTCGCTCAGCGTGCGCGCGTGCGCGACCTGGCCGGCCAGCGGGGCGCCGTTGTAGAGGAAGGCCGCCCGCCGCTCCCAGGCCATCGCGAGCAGCCGGTCGCGAAGGATCAGGCCCGCGTCGGTGCGGCGATCGCAGACGATGACCGCGGAGAGCGAGATGTGCGGGATGTCGGAGTGCGGGAAGCCGCCGAACACGGAGGCGTTCAGCACCGCGCCCGAGGCCTCCGCGGCCATCGCCATGTCCATCACGTCCTTCATGGGCTGGCGCGACGGGGTGTGGACCAGCGTGCTGGTCATCATGGGGAGCGACCCCCACACCATCACCGGCTCGATCTCCCCGCGCAGCGCCCGCAGCATGGTGCGCCCGGCGCGCTGGCCGGTATCGCCCATGTCCACGTGCGGGTACGTGCAGTAGCCGGCGATGACATTGGCATTGTCCACCATGGCCGCGGTCATGTGCGAGTGGAAGTCGAGCCCCACCGCGATCGGCACCGTCGGCGCGACCGCGCGGATGCGCCGGAGCAGCTCGCCCTCGCCGTCGTCCACGTGCTCGGCCACCATCGCCCCGTGGAGCGCCAGGAACACCGCGTCGCAGCCGCCGCGGACGGCCCCCACGATGGCCCCGACCATGTCCTCGTAGGCTCCCCGCTCGACATAGCCGGACGGGTGCGCCCCGCCCGCCACCGGCAGGACGATGTCGGCGCCCGCCTGCTGGGCCACGTGGAGGAAGCCGCCGAGCTGGGTATTGGTGTCCTTGAACTCTGCGATCGCGGCCTCGCCCTGGAGCGGCCGGAAGGACGACAGCGGGGTCGGCACCGGGGAAAAGGTATTGGTCTCGTGCATCATCATCGCGAGGACGAGCTTGAGGCGGGCCATGCCGGGAGCATACTATCGCCCGGGGGATGACGCACCTGTACTTCACCGGCTTCGACTGCCTCGGGTGCCGCGCGACGTATGCGCCGGACCAGGACCTGCTTCTCTGCCCGCGCTGCCACCACCTGCTCGAGCGGATCTGACGCCGGTGCCGGACGCGGGGCGGATCGAGACGAAGCTCGCCAAGCTGGGGCTCGCGCTGCCGGCACCGCCGGTCCCGGTCGGCAACTACCTGCCCGCCGCGCGAGTGGGCAATCTGGTCTTCACCTCGGGGCAGACCGCCCGGATCGACGGGGTGCGCCGCTACGTGGGGGTGGTCGGCCAGGAGGTGAGCCAGGCGGACGCCTACCTCTCGGCGCGCGACGCGGCGCTGAACTGCCTGGCGTGCGTGAAGCAGGCGGTCGGCTCGCTCGACCGGGTGAAGCGCGTGGTCAAGGTCATGGGCTTCGTGAACGCGGGACGCGACTTCGCGGCCCAGCCCACGGCCCTCAACGGCGCGTCCGATCTGCTCGAGGAGCTCTTCGGCGAGGGCGGACGCCACGCCCGCAGCGCGGTCGGCCTCTCGTCGCTGCCGTCCAATGTCTCGGTCGAGGTCGAGCTGATCGTGGAGGTGAGATAGATGCGCGCCACCGTGATGCGGAACAAGCGACTCGTGGTCACCGACCTGCCCCGGCCCGAGCCCGGACCCGGCGAGGTGATGGTCAAGACGTTGGCCTGCGGCATCTGCGGCTCCGATCTCCACGCGCTCCGGTACGCCGAGCAGTTCGTGGAGGCCCAGCGCCGCGCGGGCAGCCTCTCCACCATGGATCTCACGCGCGACGTGGTGATGGGCCACGAGTTCTGCGCCGAGATCGTCGAACACGGGCCGGATACGACCCGGGCCCTCCGGAGCGGCACGCGCGTCTGCTCCCGGCCGAGCCTGATCCGCGCCGAGGGCCCGCGCACCGTGGGCTACTCCAACGACACCCCCGGCGGCTACGGCGAGTACATGCGCCTCACCGAGTCGCTCCTGCTCCCGGTGCCGAACGGGCTCAGCACCGAGCACGCCGCGCTCACCGAGCCGATGGCGGTGGGCCTTCACGCGGTGACCAAGGCCCGCCTCGAGCCCGACGACGCCCCCCTGGTGATCGGCTGCGGCCCGGTGGGCCTGGCCGTGATCGCGGCCCTGCGCCTGCACGGCGCGCGCCCCATCGTGGCCGCGGACTTCTCGGCCCGCCGCCGGGAGCTGGCGGCCGCGCTGGGCGCCGACGTCGTGGTGGATCCGGCCCAGGGCACGCCGTGGCAGAGCTGGCGTGAGGCCGCGGTCTGGCGCGACGCGAGCCGCGCGCCGGTCCTCCCTCCCTGGATCGCGGGGCCGCCCCGACGCCCGGCCGTCGTCTTCGAGTGCGTCGGCGTGCCGGGCGTGCTCGATCAGATCATGGCCGCCGCGCCGCGGAGCACGCGGATCATCGTGGTCGGGGTGTGCATGGAGGCCGACACGATCTACCCAATGCTCGGCATCAGCAAGGAGCTGAACCTCCAGTTCGTGCTGGGCTACACCCCGGACGAGTTCGCCGCGACGCTCGACCACATCGCGGAGGGCCGCATCGAGGTCGCCCCGCTCATCACCGGCAAGGTCGGCGTCGAGGGCGTGGCCGGCGCGTTCGAGGCCCTCGCCTCGCCCGAGCGCCACGCCAAGATCCTCGTCGAGCCCTGGCGGGCCTGAGGAGGATCCGTCTCGCCCGCCTCCACGTTCGCGGCGCTCCGGGAGCGCAACTACCGCCTCTACTGGATCGGCCTCGTGTTCTACGTGCTCGGCCATCGCGCCGAGTACGTGACCTTCGCGTGGATGGTCTGGGAGGTCACCCACGACGCGCTCCACCTGGGCTATCTCGGGCTCGCCCAGGGCGTCCCCCTGGTCGTCTTCCAGCTCTGGGGCGGCGTGCTCGCCGATCGCGTGAACCGGCTGCGCCTCCTCCTCGCCACCCAGGTGCTCACGACCGCGACCCTGGCGACCGCCTTCGCGCTGTCCGTCCTCGGGCTGATCCGCGTCGAGCACCTGCTGGCTCTCGCCGCGCTCAGCAATACGTTCCGCGCCTTCGACGAGCCGACCCGCATGTCCATGGTGCCGCAGATGGTCGGACGCGAGCGGCTGGCCAACGCGGTCGCGCTCGGCTCCATCCCCTGGCAGGCCGGGCGCATGATCGGGCCTTCCCTCACCGGCATCCTGATCGCGGCCTTCGGCGGCACGGTCGGGCTCGCCATCGCCGCGGTCGCCTCCGGGATGGCCCTCGTGATGTACGCGCGCCTGCGCGTGGACGCGCGATCATCTCCGGTGGCGGGCGGCCACATGGGGGCCCAGCTCGTCGAGGGACTGAGCTTCGTGCGGCACAACTTCGTCTTCGCGGCGCTGATCTGCCTGGCTCTCTTCAACGCGGTCTTCGGGCTCTCCTACGTCACGCTGCTGCCGATCTTCGCGGACGTGTACTTCGAGGCCGGCTCCACCGGC